>Ga0123519_10003859_pt1 | contig 24601 bp, 39 predicted proteins | sample YelNatPaOPRAMG02_FD_87396 | JGI IMG/M metagenome (GOLD analysis project Ga0123519, IMG submission 87396) | Hot spring microbial communities from Yellowstone National Park - Yellowstone National Park OP-RAMG-02 (version 2) | ecosystem: Environmental > Aquatic > Thermal springs > Hot (42-90C) ...
CCCACAGGCGCGCCCCCTCGCCCCGGACCATCACCATGGGCATGCGAATAGGCGGGTAGAGATTGAGCAGGTACGCCTGCTCGAGCGCCTTCGCCTCGTCAAAGTTCAACCTTCATCTCCTCAGTCTTCGTCGAAGTCGTCACCGTTGTCGTCTGCGCCGTCGTCCTCTCCCTCGTAGTCCGACTCGTCGCCGAAGTCGTCGTCCAGGTCCCCGAGGTCGTCCACGTCCTCCTCCCTCACGATGGGGGCCACCCGCGAGATCAGCTTCCTCGCCTTCTTCGAGCGGCACCTCGGGCACTCCAGCTTCGGCTTGTCGCGGGTGACGCCGACGAGCAAGCTGAACCGCTTTCCACACTTGTCGCACCGGTACTCGAACAGTGGCATCTCAAGTACCTCCGCTCCCGCGCGCCCTTGCCTGCGCGGGCGCGCCCTCATGAAACGACCATCGTGCCAATGCCCACATGCGTGAACACCTCCATCAACAGCGCATGCGGCATCCTGCCGTCGATGATGTGACACCGCGCCACCCCGCCCGCCAGGGCATCAAGCGCCGCCTCCACCTTCGGGATCATCCCCGACTCGATCTGCCCCTTTGCCACCATCTCGCGGGCAACCTCCGCCGTCAGCTCCGAGATAAGGCTGCCGGGATCCGACCGGTCCCGTAGCACCCCGCGCACGTCGGTCAGCATGATCAGTTTGCCCGCCCGCAGAGCCCCCGCGATCTTCCCCGCGAAGTGATCCGCATTGATGTTGTATGTCTCGCCATCGGGGCCCGCCGCGATCGGCGCGATGATCGGGATGAACCCCTGCGCGATCAGGCCGGTCAACAGCCCCGTATCCACGCGCTCCACCTCGCCCACGAACCCCAGGTCCCGCGGGCCGCTGAGCTTCCGCGCCGCCACCATCCCGCCGTCCTTGCCGCTGAGCCCGATCGCCCGTCCCCCCTCCCGCTGGATCGCCGCCACCAGGTCAGGGTTGGTCTTCCCGGTCAGCACCATCTGCGCCAGCTCGACGGTCTCCGCGTCGCTCACGCGCAGGCCGTTCACGAACTCCGGCTCCTTCCCCACCCGGCGCATCATCTCGCTGATCTCCGGCCCCCCGCCGTGGATCACCACCGGCCTCAGGCCCACGTGCTCGAGCAGTACGATGTCCTTCAGCACCTCCGCGCGCAGCTCCCGGTCCACCATCGCCGCCCCGCCGTACTTGATCACCACTGTCTGGCCCCGGAACTGCCGCAGGTATGGCAGCGCCTCCACCAGCACCGCCGCGCGCTGGCGCAAGCTCTCCAGGTCTGGCTCTGGCTTCTTCACCGCTTCTCGCCTCTGAGCCCGCAAGCTCATGTCCGGTAGTCCGCATTGATGCGAACGTACTCTGTGGTAAGGTCACACGTCCACACGACGGCCTCGCGGTCGCCCGCGTTCAGCTCCAGCGTGATCTCCACCTCCGGCCCCACGACGGCCGCCCGCGCCGCCTCCTCGGAATAGGTCGCCGCCGCCCCATGCCGCGCGACATACGTCTTCCCCAGCCTGAGGTCCACCCTCTCCGCCCTGAACCGCACCCCCGCGCGCCCCGCCGCCGCGAGGATGCGGCCCCAGTTCGGATCCCCGCCGGCCATCGCCGTCTTCACCAACGCCGAGTTTGCGATCGCGCGCGCAATCAGCACCGCGTCCCGCTCGGACGCGGCCCCGCGCACACACACCGCGATCACCTTCGACGCCCCCTCCCCGTCACTCACGATATCATAGGCCAGGCTTCCCGCGACGTAGTTCAGCGCCGCCTGGAAGCGCGGCAGCCCGTGGCCCGGCGCGATCTGGCCCGCCTCCGCCTGCCCGTTCGCCAACAGCAGAACCGTGTCATTGGTGCTGGAGTCGCCGTCCACCGTTATGCGGTTGAACGACCGGGCAACCGCCGAGACCAAGCATGAACGGAGCGTGCCGGCCGGCACGTCCGCATCCGTGGTGATGAACGCGAGCATCGTCGCCATGTTGGGGGCAATCATCCCCGCCCCCTTCGCCATCCCGCCCACCCGCACGGGCCGGCCGTCCAGCTCGAACTCCACGGCTGCCGTCTTCGGCCTCGTGTCGGTCGTCAGGATGGCCTTCGCCGCCGCCTCGCCGCCTTTGGGCCCAAGCGCGCGCGCCGCCTTCTTCACCCCGGCCGCGATCTTCTCCATATCGAGGCGCTTCCCGATGACGCCGGTCGAACACACCAGCACCGAGCGCTCCGGAACGCCCAGGGCCTCCGCGGCCATTCGCGCCATCTCGACCGCGTCGCGATATCCTTCGCGGCCCGTGCACGCGTTCGCGCCGCCGCTGTTCGCCACGATCGCGTGCACCGCCCCCCGGCCCACTCGGTCCTTCGTCACCGCCACCGGCGCCGCCTGGATCCTGTTGGTCGTGAACACGCCCGCGGCCGTCGCGCGCGCGACCGAGTATATGAGGGCCAGGTCGAAACCGCGCTTTTTCAGCCCGCAGCGCACCCCCGCGGCCTCGTAGCCGCACGGCGCGGTCACCCCTCCGGCCACCTCGCGCAGCAACTTGGGAAGCTTTGGCCTGAGCACCGCGGTCACTCCTCAGGGGTACGCGGCGTGCAGGCTGAGGGCCGTATCCTCTTCGTGGCCCAGCATGATGTTCAGACACTGCACCATCTGCCCAGACATCCCTTTGCCGAGGTTGTCGATGGCCGCGGCCACCACCAGCCGCCCCGAGAGGCGGTCCTCGCCCACGGCCAGGTAGCACCGGTTGGTGCCCGCCGTCCACTTCGTGTGCGGCCACCGCCCCTGCGGCAGCACGCTGACGAACCGCTCCTGGGCATAGCGCCGCTCCAGACAGCTGCGCAGGGCCGCCGCGTCCGCGCCCCCCGCGGCCCGCACGTACATGGTCATCAGAATCCCCCGCGCCATCGGCACCAGGTGAGGCACGAACGCGATGCGAACCGGCCCCCGCGCCAATGGCTCCAGCTCCTGCACCATCTCTGGCACATGCCGATGTCCCCCCACCGAGTAGGCCGAGAGGTCCTCGTCGGCCTCCGGGTAGTGGTAGGCCAAGGCCAGCGACGTGCGGCCCGCGCCCGAGATCCCCGACTTCCCGTCAATCACGATGTCTCCCGCGTCAATCAGACCCTCCGCGGCGAGCGGCGCCAACGCCAGCAGGGCCGCCGTCGTGTAGCACCCCGGCGCCGCGACCAGAGCAGCCCGCCGGATGTGCTCCCGGTGCAGCTCCGGAAGCCCGAACACGGCCTGCGACAGCAGGTGCGGCGCGCTGTGCTGAAATCCGTACCACTCGGCATACAGGCTCGCGTCCCGCAGCCTGAAGTCGGGGCTGACGTCCACGATCCGCACCCCCGCCTCCAGCAGGACCGTCGCGGCCGCGGTGGACGCGCCCGCGGGCAGCGCCATCAGCGCCACATCGCAGGATGCCGCAACCAGCCCGGCGTCAAGGGGCTGGAGCACGGTCTCGACCGTCGCCAGGTGCGGGTACACGTCACACATCCGCTGGCCGGCGTACGTCTCGGACGAAAGGTATGCGAGCCGGACGTGCGGGTGGGCCTGGAGCAGCCGGACCAGCTCGACGCCCCCGTAACCGGTGGCGCCGAGGATCGCAATATTGACCATCGGCGGTGACCTCAGATGCGCAGGATTATACACCAACGGACCCGGCACAGGCAAACGGATGCACGAGACAGGAAGGAGGCGGGCAGTGCGAGCGCCTGCCTGCAGGGCCGCCGACCGCGAGGATCGGCGGCTACGATCGTCGGGCGCCGACGAAGCGCGACCAGTAAAGCGGCGAGGTCAGGCTGTCCACCGCCACACACCGGCGCCGCGAGGAGGCATGCACGAACTGGCCGCTCCCAATGTAGATGCCCGTGTGGTTGATGCGCCCGGACGAGTCGATGAAGTACACGCGATCGCCCGGAACGAGTTGGCTGTATGTGACCGGGAGGCCCACTTCGAACTGCTCCGCAGCCGTCCGCGGAAGCCGGATGCCGCGCGCTGCGAAGGCCACCTGAACCAGCAGCGAGCAGTCAACAGAGTCCGGCAGGCTGCCGCCGTACCGATAGGGTGTGCCCAAGAAACGCAGCGCCTCCGCCACCACGTCGGGCCGGCCCCCCTTCAACATCGCCTCGATCTGCTGCGGATCCACCAGCTCTCCGGTCAGCTCTGCCGCCGACTTCGGCAGCCATCCCGTCGAGCCGTCCGCCATCACCACGCCCCAGTAGGACAGATTCTCCGACGTCACGATGACCCTGCTTCCGGCAACCACGTCATAGTAGACGCGACCGTCGCCGGGTTCACTCGTGATGGACGCGCCCGAGGTCACGATCGCGAAGCGCGGGGTGATCTCGCGACTGAATTCGCTCTCCTCCGCCTTCCGAGCGGCCGGGCGCGCCCCCAGCAGAATCACCAGCGACTCGCCCGGCGCCAGCTCTCCCCGCGCGGCGGCCCCGCTGACCCGCTGAACACGCTCGGGAACCACGCCGAACCGGGCCGCGATGTTGTAGACCGTGTCGCCGGGCCGCACCTGGTAGATCTCGTAGTCGACCTGCGCCCACGACGCAGTCGACAGCAGCAAGAGCAAGCCGACAGTCAGACCGAGCGCCTTCACCGCCAAGCCTCAGCTTTCGCAGCGTGAGGCGCACCCCGCGCCTCACAGGCATTCTTCCACAGTGGCCGGGGCCCCGTAGGACGCCGCGCCCCCTCTGCCCCACGGGCTCAGCGCTTCTTGAACTGGAACCCGCGCCGGGCGCGCTTGCGCCCGTACTTCTTGCGCTCCTTCACCCGCGGGTCGCGCGTCAGCAGCCCCGCGCGCCGCATCACCGTCCGCAGTCCCGGGTCCATCGCCACCAGCGCCCTCGCGATCCCGTGGCGCAGCGCCCCAGCCTGCCCCGCTATCCCTCCGCCCAGACACTTCGCGCGCACATCGAAGGTCCCCACCGACTCCGCCAACTGCAGCGGCTCCTGGACCATGAGCGTCAGCGTCGGCCGGCACACATACTCGCTCAGCGCTAGCCCGTTGACGATGATCCTGCCCTCCCCGGGCGAGAGCCACACCTTCGCCGTCGCGTTCTTCCGGTGTCCGGTTGCGTAGTATTCCTGAGCCACGGCGATGCCTACCTCCTCAACCTGTCCGACTTGGCCGCCTCTCGCGCATGCGGCGGCTCGTACGGCTGCGGGCGCTGCCCCTCATGCGGATGGTCGGGGCCCGCGTACACCTTCAGCTTCCGCAGCATCTGCCGCCCTAGGGTCGTATGCGGCAGCATACCGCGCACAGCCTCGCGAAACGCGCGGGCCGGCTCCCGGGCCAGCAGCTTGCCGTACGGCTCCGACCTGAGCCCGCCGGGATACCCCGAGTGGCGATAGCGCATCGTCCGCTCGCCCTTCGCACCGGTCAGCACGAGCCCGGCCGCGTTGACGACCACCACGTGGTCCCCGCCGTCCACGTGCGGCGTGAACGTCGGCTTGTGCTTCCCGCGCAGCAGCGCGGCCACGTCGGCGGCCAGCCGCCCAAGCACCTTTCCCTGCGCGTCAATGAGCAGCCAGCGCCGGTCCACCTCGTTCGGTTTCGCCGAATAAGTTCTCTCTCTGCGCATCGCCAACCAGCCCATCCGTCCCGCCGGCGACACAGCCGGCCTAGTATGATACACGCACCAGGCACAGCCCGCAAGCCGGCGCCGGCGCCGGAAGGACGCTCTTGTCCCTATCCGCCACGGCAGCCGCAAGCTGCCCCGGTTCCATCTCTCCCCGCCCCACCGCGATCAGCGCCCCCGCAATCAGGCGCACCATCCGGTACAGGAAGCTGTCCGCCTCCGCCGTGATAGTCACCCACTCCCCCTCCCGCCGGCACGCCAGCCGCAGCAGAGTCCGCACCGTCGTCGTTGTCTCCGCACCTCCGCCCTGCAGAGCCCAGAAGTCCCTCCGTCCCACCAGCGGGCGCGCCGCCGCCCGCATGCGCGGAACCGACAGCCGCCCCGGCGTCACGAACGCGAACCGGCCCAGCAGCGGCGAGGGAACCAACCGCTCCACGATCGTATACCGGTACATCCTGCTGCGGGCGCACCGCCGGGCGTGAAAGTCGGGGGCGACCTCCTCGCAGCTCTGCACCTTCACATCGCGCGGGAGTGCCTGGTTTAGCACCCCCGTAAGCTTGTCAATCGGCACCGGGCGGGAGGTCGCGAAGTTCACCACCTGCCCGGCCGCGTGCACACCGGCGTCCGTCCGACCCGCCCCGATGACGCGGATCGGCTCCCCGAGCACCTGCGAGAAACAGGCCTCCAGGACTCCCTGCACCGTTCGCAGCCGGCTCTGCCGCTGGAAACCGTGGAAGTCCGTGCCGTCGTACTCCACGGTCAGCCTGATGTTCCGCATCAGCGGCCGCTTCGCTGCTTCTCACTCCGACTCCGGCGCCCGATAGTCCAGCAACTGCAGACTCGCCCGGGTGACCCCGTCTCCCCGCCGCGGGCCGATGCGGACGATCCGCGCGTAGCCGCCAGGCCGGTCTGCGTATTGCGGCCCCACGTGCTCGAAGAGGTGCTGGATCGACTTCTCAACCGAACTCGCTCGGCGCCCGGCCTGCTCCGTCTTCTCGGCCTCGCCGCCGGCCGGCGCCTCCCGGTGCGCCCCTTCCCTCATGCGGATCAGCCCCACCCGCGGCATCAGGAGGCGACGCGCCAACCGCCGGCGGTGGACCGTGTCCTGCTTTGCCAACGTGATCAGCTTCTCCGCCATCTTCCGCGCCTCTTTGGCGCGCGCGACCGTCGTGGTCACGCTGCCGTGCCACAGCAGGGATGTCACCAGGTTGCGCAGCAGCGCAACCCTCTGGTCGGTCGCGCGCCCCAGGCGCCGCTCCGCCATGCGGTGTCTCACCGGAATCGCCCCCTATTGCTCGTCATACTCCCCGTCGCTCTGGTCGCCCTCGACGGCCTCGCTCGGCTCGCCGGCCAGCGTCAGATCCATCGCCGCAAGCTTGTCCTTGACCTCCTGGAGCGACTTCCGCCCGAAGTTCCGGATCGCCATCAGGTCGCTCTCGGTCCGCTGGATCAGCTCGCCAACCGTGCTGATGCCCTCCCGGCGGAGGCAGTTCGAGGTTCGCACCGAGAAGTCGAGGTCCTCGATCCTGGTCTGAAGCTGCCGGGTGGCCGCCGACTCCACCTCCGGCGCGCCCGCCAGCTCCTCCTCCTGGTGCTGAAAGTCGAAGAAGAGTATCAGGTAGCGGTCGAGGATCTTCGCCGCATCGCTGATGGCATCGCCCGGGTCGACCGTGCCGTTGGTCGTGACCTCCAGGATCAGCCTATCGAAGTCCGTCATGTGGCCCACCCGCGTCGGCTCCACCCGGAATCCGACTCGCCGCACGGGCGAGTAGATCGAGTCAACCGGGATGGCGCCGATGGGTCGACGCGAGGTATCGTGCTCCTCGGCCGCGGTGTAGCCGCGGCCGCGCTCGACCTCGATCTGGACCGACAGCGACGCGTCCGCGCTGTCGAGGGTCGCGATGTGCAGGTCCTTGTTCACGATCTCCACATCGCTGGGCGTCTCGATGTCCGCCGCCAGCACCTCGCCCGGCCCCCTGCGGTCGATGCGCAGGATTCGCGGCCCCTCCGCCGGCGCCTGCGCCATCTCCATGCCCTCCGCCGGCTCCAGGATCTTGATGGCCAGCTCCTTCAGGTTGAGCAGCAGTTCCGTCGTATCCTCCACCACCCCCGGGATGGTCGAGAACTCGTGAAGCACTCCCTCGATAGTGACGAAGGTCGGCGCCGCCCCGGGGATCGACGACAGGAGCACGCGCCGCAGCGCATTGCCCAGCGTGGTCCCGTAGCCGCGCTCGAGCGGCTCGACGAGGAACTTGCCAAAGCGAGGATCGGCGCCATCGTCAAGGCGCTCGATCCGCGGTGTCAGTGTGTCGATGATCATGTCCGGATCATCCTCCTTCGCGGGCCCGCTCCGGCGGACTACCGCGAGTAGTACTCGACGACGAGCTCCTCTTGGACCTGCGTGTCGATATCCGCCCTGGTCGGGAGAGCAATGACGGTTCCGCCCATCGCATCGCTGTCGATCTGCAGCCACGCCGGCAGGCGCCGTCCGCCGGCGCGCTCCACCGCCGCCACAATCGGCGGGATTCCGCGGCTGGACTCCCGCACGGCGATCCTGTCTCCTGGCCGGACCTGGTAGGAGGGCACGCTCGCCTTCCGCCCGTTCACCGTGAAGTGACCGTGGCTGATCAGCATCCGTGCCGCCGCCCGCGAGCTCGCGAATCCCAGCCGGTACACGACGTTGTCCAGGCGGCGCTCCAGAAGCTGGAGAAGCATCTCGCCCGTGACGCCCGTGCGACGCGCCGCCTCCGCAAAGTACCGGCGGAACTGGCGCTCCGGCACGCCGTAGATGCGCCGCATCTTCTGCTTCTCCCGAAGCTGGATGCCGTAGTCCGAGATCCGGTGTCGCACGCGCGTGTGCGCATGCTCACCCGGCGGGTACGCGCGCTTCTCGATCTCGCATTTGCCCGAGTAGCACCGCTCACCCTTCAGGTAGAGCCGCACTCCCTCTCGCCGGCACAGCCGGCACACCGGTCCGCGGTATCGTGCCATTTCGTCTCTTTCCTCTTCTCGCTCACGCCTCTCCCGGGCGGCAACCGTCGCCGGCCCAGGGGAGCCCGTCCTCACGCGTCCCCGCGGCCATGTTCCCCGCCGGAACGCACCTTCTCACAACAATGCTGCCCCCCGCCAACCGCGCCCACCCCACCCGCAGCGCGACCTAGATACGCCTGCGCCGCGGCGGCCGGCACCCGTTGTGCGGGATCGGGGTGATGTCCCGGATACTGCTCACCTCGAGCCCGGCCGTCTGCAGGGACCGGATCGCCGTCTCCCGGCCGCCTCCGGGCCCCTTCACATAGACGTCCACGCGCCGCATGCCGTACTCCAGCGCGCGCCGCGCTACCGACTCCGCTGCCAGCCGGGCGGCGAACGGCGTGCCCTTCTTCGTGCCCTTAAAGCCCACCGAGCCCGAGCTGGCCCAGGCCAGCACGTCGCCCTGCGCGTCGGTCACGGTGATCACCGTGTTGTTGAACGTGGACTGGATGTACGCTCGGCCGTGGGCCACCACGCGCCGCTCCCGCCGCCTCGGCCTCGCTCCTCTACGCCCCATGGCTGTCAACCCTCGTGCCGCTCATATTCACCGCCTCGACCGCCGCACGCCGACGGTTCGCTTCGGGCCCTTGCGGGTGCGCGCGTTCGTGCGCGTCCGCTGGCCCCGCACGGGCAGCCCGCGCCGGTGCCGCAGCCCGCGGTAACTCCCGATGTCCATCAGCCGCTGGATGTTGGCCTGCACGATGCGCCGCAGATCGCCTTCCACACGCAGATTCCGCTCGATGTACTCCCGCAGGCGGGTGATCTCGTCCTCGGTCATATCGCGGACCCGCGTGTCCGGGCTCACCCCGGTCTCGCTCAGGATCTTCTGGCTCGTCGTGCGGCCGATGCCATAGATGTACGTCAGGGCGATCTCCAGTCGCTTGTCACGCGGCAGATCTACTCCGGCGATCCGTGCCATCTACCCGCTCCCTGCGCGCCCGCGCGCCATCAGCCCTGCACCTGCTTGTGCTTGGGCCTCTCGCATATCACCCGCACCTTCCCGTGCCGGCGGATGATCTTGCACCGGTTGCACATCTTTTTCACAGACGACCTTACCTTCATTCTCCCGAGCTCCTCCGGCCGACCCCCTCCCGCTCAGCCGTCCGCCCCCCACCCAGCAGTCCCTCGCGTCGCGTCAACACCTCACCGCCCTCCTCCGTCACCACCACCGTGTGCTCGAAGTGCGCCGACAGCGATCCATCCTTCGTCCGATACGTCCATCCGTCGCTGTCCTGCACCACCCGCCACGTACCCTCGTTCACCATCGGCTCGATCGCCAGCGTCATCCCCGGCTCCAGCTCCGGCGACTGCTCCCGCCGCCCCGCCGCGAAGTTCGGCACCTGGGGCGGCTCGTGCATCTCCCGCCCCACGCCGTGGCCCACAAGCTTGCGCACCACCGAATACCCATCGGCCTCCACCCGCCGCTGGATGGCCGCCCCGATGTCCCACACCCGATTCCCCGGCCGCACCTGGGCGATCCCCGCCTCCAGCGCCTCCTGGGTCACCCGCAGGAGCCGCCGCGCTCTCTCCGACACCGGCCCCACTGGCACCGTCGCCGCCGCGTCGGCGATCATACCCCCGACCGTCGCGCCCACATCGAACGAGATGATGTCACCCTCCCGCAAGACTCGGTCCCCGGGGATCCCGTGCACCACTTCATCGTTCACCGACGTGCAGATGTGCGCCGGGTACCCATACAGCTTGTAAAACGACGGCACGGCCCCGAAGCTTCGAATGGTCGCCTCCGCGAGGCGATCCAGCTCCGCCGTCGTTATCCCCGCCTGCGCCGCCTCCCCCAGGCGCTGCAGCACCAGCGCGACGATCTGTCCCGCCCGCCGCATCCGGTCGATCTCGTCGGCGGTCTTCAGCAAGATGCCGCTGGGCCTTGCGGGCCTAATCCTACCCGAGGCTGACGCCACCTCAACATCCTCCCGCGCCCGCGGGGGGCTTCCCGCCCCGCTCCGAGAGGATGCGCGCGATCTCCTGGGGCACGCGCTCCAGGCCCAGCGTCCCATCCACCTCATGCAGCAACCCGGCCTGCCGGTAGTAGGTCAGCAGTGGCTCCGTCTGTTCCGCATAGACCTTCAGCCGGTTGCGCACGACGTCGGGCCGCTCGTCCTCCCGCTGCACCAGCGCCGTCCCACATTCGTCGCAGACGCCGCTTCGCTTCGGCGGCATCGTATCCACGTGGTAGATCGCGCCGCACTTGGGGCACGTGAGTCGCCCCGACAGCCGCCGCAGCAGCTCCTTCTCCGGCACCCGCAGGTAAATCACCGCATCGAGCCGCTGCCCCATCCTCTCCAGTCGCCGGTCCAGCGCCTCCGCCTGCGGCACCGTCCGCGGGAAGCCATCCAGGACATAGCCGCGCTGCGCGTCCTGCTCCGACAGCCTCGCCTCCATCATGTCAAGGATCAGCTCGTCCGGCACCAGGTCGCCCCGGTCCATGTACGGCTTGGCCCGCCTCCCCAGGTCGGTTCCCTCGCGCACATGCGCGCGCAGCAGGTCGCCCGAGGAGATGTGGGGGATTCCCCACTTCTCCTCCAGCAGGTTCGCCTGTGTGCCCTTGCCCGACCCCGGGGGGCCGAGGATGACGATCCGTGTCACACGCCCGCCCCGGACCGCATCATTTGATGAAGCCCTCGTACTGGCGCATCACCAGGTGGGCCTCGATCTGCTGCATCGTGTCCAGGGCCACGCCGACCAGGATCAGCAGCGAGGTGCCGCCCACAACGGTGAAACTCTTCACCCCGGTGATCGAAGGCACCCAATAGGAGAGCAGCGCGATCACGCCCAGAAACAGCGCCCCGGCCAGGGTCACCCGGCTCAGCACCTTGTCGAGGTGGCGCTCGGTGGGCCGGCCCGGCCGAATGCCCGGGATGAAGCTGCCGTACTTCTTCAGGTTGTCCGCCACGTCAGCCACGTTGAAGCTCACCGCCGTGTAGAAGTACGTGAAGAAGATGACGAGCGCGAAATAGATGGCCGCCGCCACCCAGCTCCGGCCCGGGCTGAAGACGATCTGAATCCGGTCCATCAGTTGGCCGAACCACCCGGGCGAGTGCTGCAAGAACTGGGCGATCTGCGCCGGCAGCATGATGACGGCGATCGCGAAGATGATCGGGATGACGCCCGCCGTATTCACCTTGATTGGCAGGAACGTGCTGCTGCCGCTGTAGATGCGGGAGCCGACCACGCGCTTCGCCGACTGGATCGTGATCCGCCGCTCTCCCTTCACGATGTAGACGATGCCGGCGATGGTGAGCACCCAGATCGCCACCAGCGCCAGGATGTTGGTCCACGCCAGCACGCCGCTGCGCCACAGATTGTAGGTGGCGCCGACATCCGCGGGCATCCGCGCCACGATCCCTGCAAAGATGATCAGCGACACCCCGTTCCCGATCCCCTTGTCCGTGATCCGCTCCCCCATCCACATCAGGAAGCAGGTGCCGCCCGTGAGCGTCAGCACCACGGGAATGATCCCCAGTCCGCTCACCTGCAGGATCGGCGGGTCCATCTGCCGCAGCCACGCGCAGGTCATCGTCCCCTGGATGATGGCAAGCAGAATCGTCAGCCAGCGCGTCCACTGGGAAATCTTCTTGCGCCCGCTCTCCCCCTCCTTGGCCAGCTCCGCCACGCGCGGCACCGCAATGCCCAGAAGCTGGAAGATGATCGAGGCGTTGATGTACGGCATGATCCCCATCGCGAGAATCGAGAACCGCCGGAACGCCCCCCCGGCAAACACATCGTAGAGGCTCAGCAGCCCACCCTGCACCAGCGCCCCCATGGCCTCCTTGTTCACGTTCGGAATGCTGATGTGTAGGCCGACGACGTACACGGCGAACATCCCGAACACGAAAAGGATGCGCCGGCGCAGGTCCGGCAGGCGGAAGGCCGACACCAGGGGGGTGAGCGCGTTCGTCACGTCAAATCACCTCCGCGCTTCCCCCCGCGGCCTCGATCTTCTGCCTCGCCGCCGCGGTGAAATGATGGGCCCGGACTGTCAGCGCCTTCGTCAGCTCACCCTCGCCCAGCACCCGAACGCCGTCGCCGAGCTTCCGCACCAGCCGCTTCTCCACCAGCGCCTCCGGCGTCACCACCGAGCGCGCCGCGAAGGCGCTCTCCAGCCGGCCGACGTTCACCTCGGCCCAGTAGCGCCGAAACACCCCCAGGTTGCGCGCCGATTTCCCCATGCCCCGGCGCTTTCGAAGCCTCCGGTACAGGGGCGTCTGGCCGCCCTCGAATCCGGGCCACACGCTCTCCCGGGCTTTCTGCCCCTTCATCCCGCGGGTCGAGGTCTTCCCGTGTCCAGAGGCCATACCGCGGCCCACTCGCTTGCGCGCCTTCTTCGCGCCCGGCCTTGGGCGCAACTGTCCTATGTGCATCACAAACCTCGTCCGTCCGTCAGATGTCTCCCTGCGCTTGCCGCCAGCAGAAAACGCTCTCGGCCGGGGAAGCGCGCCCTCAGTCGCGGTCGCCCTCCGACGACAGCTCCTCCACCGACACCAGATGCCCTATCTTGGCGATCATACCCCGGATCGCCGGCGTGTCAGGCCGGACAACCGTTCGGTTGAGCCGCCGCAGCCCAAGCGCCACCGCCGTCTCCTTCTGGTCCCGCCGCGCGCCGATCGCGCTTTTTCGCAGCGTGATCCGCAGCCGCTTCACTCCGAAGCCTCCTCCACGTCCTCCTCACCCACCTGCTCCTGGGGCGCCTCGGCCGCCGCCAGGTGGTACGGATCGGCGATCTCCTCCGGCTTGCGGCCGCGCACCCTGGCCACCTCGCGCGCTGTCCGCAGGCTCGCCAGCCCCTTCATCGCCGCGCGCGCGATGTTGATGGGGTTATCCGAGCCCAGCGATTTGGAGAGCACGTCGCGAATTCCCGCCGCCTCCACCACCGCTCGCACCGCGCCACCCGCGATCACCCCCGTCCCCGGCGAGGCCGGCTTCAGCAGGACGCGCGCGGCCCCGAAGCGCGACTCCACCGCGTGCGGGATGGTCCCCCCAAGCAGGGCCACCGTCGTCAGGTTCTTCTTCGCATCCTCGGCGGCCTTGCGGATTGCCTCCGGCACCTCCGTCGACTTCCCCAGGCCCACGCCCACCGAGCCGGCTCCGTCGCCCACCACCACGAGCGCGTTCCACCGCAGCGTCCGCCCGCCCTTGTGCACCTTCTGCACCCGGTTGAGCGCGACCAGCTTTTCCTCGAGCGCGGGCTCGCCGATCTCGCCTTCTCTTCCGCTCCTGTAGGCCGTCATGCTCGTTCTCCTCAGAACTCCAGGCCGCCCTCGCGCGCGCCCTCCGCCAACGCCTTCACGCGTCCGTGGTACAGATAGCCCCCCCGGTCGAAGACCACCCGCGTCACCCCCACCGCTTTCGCCCGCTCCGCGATCGCGCGCCCCACCGCGCGCGCCCCCTCCACCCCGCGTCCCCCGATCCCCGGCTCTCGCGAGTTCGCCTGGGCGAGAGTTCGCCCGGCTTCGTCGTCGATGACCTGGGCATATGTGTAGCGAAGGCTTCGGAATACAGCCAGCCGCGGCCGCTCTGGCGTTCCGTGCACGCGCTTGCGCACCCGCCGGTGGCGCCGCTTTCGCCCCGTTATCCTGTAGACTGTGCTCACGTCTGATCAGCTCCCATCCAGTGATGCGTCATCCTCGCCCGCAGGCTACACGCCGGCCTGTGCGGCCTTCCCAGCCTTCCGGCGGATGCGTTCCCCAAGATACCGGAATCCCTTCCCCTTGTAGGGCTCCGGCTTCCTTGTCGCCCGAATGTCAGCGGCCGTCTGCCCCACCGCCTCCTTGTCGATGCCGGTCAGTGTCAGCCGACACGAGAGGTAGTCGTTCTCTCCTGTCGGCACGAACGTCTCGACCTGGGCCGAGATGCCCTCCGGCAGATCGTACACCACCGGGTGCGAGTAGCCCAGTTGCATATTGAGGCGCTGCCCCTGCTGCTGCACCCGGAACCCGACTCCGTGAAGCTCCAGCACCCGCGTGTAGCCCTCGCTGACCCCCTGCACCATGTTGGCGATCAGGGTCCGCGTGAGGCCATGTAGCGCCCGGTGCTCCCTACTGTCCGAGGGCCGGCGCACGACGATCGCGTTGGCTTCCACCGCGATCTCCATGTCCGGCGGCAGCACCCGCGACAGCTCGCCCTTCGGGCCCTTCACCTTTATGCTGCCGTCGCAGAGCTCCACGGAGACCCCGGCGGGCAACTGAATAGGCATCTTTCCAATCCGGGACATCTTCAGCCTCCCCCCGCTACCACACGTAACACAGGACCTCGCCGCCCACGCCCCGCCGCCGGGCCTCCCGGTCCGTCAACACCCCGCGCGAGGTCGACAGAATCGCGACCCCCAGGCCGCCCTGGACGCGCGGGATGTGAGTCTTGTCGACGTAGATCCGCATGCCGGGTCGGCTCACCCGCCGCACCCCCGAAATGACGGCCTTCCTCTCCGGCGTATACCGCAGGTGCACCCGCAGTTGGCCCTGCTTCTTGTCGTCGATCAGATCGTACTTCTGGATGTACCCCTGGGCCTTGAGCACCTTCGCGATCTCCAGCTTCAGCTTGGAGGCCGGGACCAGCGCGTGCTCGTGCCGCGCGAGGCTCGCATTGCGGATGCGGGTCAGCATGTCGGCGATAGGGTCCGTCGTAGCCATTGCTCTTTCCTACCAACTCGCCTTGGCGACGCCCGGCAGCAGACCGCGGTGCGCCATCTCCCGGAAACATATGCGACACATCCCGAACCGCCGCAGGTACGCGCGCGGGCGCCCGCACAGCCGGCAGCGGTTATACCGACGCACCCGGAACTTCGGGGGCCGCTGCGACTTCACAATCAGAGCCTTCCGAGCCACTTACTGACCTCCAATGCCTTTGCACCGGCGCCGGCCGCCGCCTACGCCTCCCGCAGCGGCAGCCCGAACTCCCGCAGGAGCGCCAGCGCCTCCTCGTCGGTCCGGGCCGTCGTCACGATCGTGACGTTCATGCCCTGGACCCGGGTCACCTTGTCGACGTCGATCTCGGGGAACACGATCTGCTCCCGGAGCCCCAGGTTGTAGTTCCCGCGCCCGTCCACCGCATCCGGGGGCAGCCCCCGGAAGTCGCGGATGCGCGGCAGCGCGATGCTCACCAGCCGGTCGAGGAACTCGTACATGCGGTCGCCCCGCAGCGTCACCTTGCATCCCACCGGGCTCTTCTCCCGCACCTTGAACGCCGCAATCGAGCGCCTTGCCCGCCGGATCACCGGCCGCTGGCCCGTGATCGTCGCCAGGTCCGCCATCGCGGCCTCCAGGATCTTGGGGTCCTGGGTCGCCGCGCCGACCCCCATGCTCACGACGATCTTCGATAGCCGCGGCACCTCCATCAATTGCCGGTAGCCGAACCGCGCCATGAGCGCCGGGACGATCTCTCGCCGGTAGCGCTCCTTCAGCCGCGGCACCGGCGGCGCCTCGGCGCCGCTCTCCGCCCGACCCTTGCTAGCTTCCTGGCCTTCGGCCGTCATCTTCGCGCACCTATCCCGCCCGGGCCTCGCATCGACCGGGCTACCTCACCGAATCCACGGGCTCTCCGCATCGGCGGCACACCCGAACCGTCTTTCCCTCCACCACCCCGCGCCGCACTCGCGTCGGCCGGTCGCACCGGGGGCAGACGAGCATCACGTTTGCGATCGCGATCGGCCCGGGCTGCTCGGTCCGGCCGGCCTGGAGCTGCGCGGCCCGGCTCGCGCGCCCACGGGGCCGGGCGTGCTTGATGAGCGTGTTCACGCCCTCCACCAGCACCCGCTTGCTGTCGGGCAGCACCCGCAGCACCCGACCCCGGCGGCCCGGCCGCCGGTTCGCCTCTCGCTTCTGCGCCTCCGGGTCCAGCCGGGCCACCTCCTCCGGCGTCAGGCGGCTCTCCCGGTCCCGCCCCGTGCGAATGTAGACCGTATCCCCGGCCTTGATATGGATCTTGTCGCTCACTCAGATCACCTCCGGCGCCAGCGACACGATCCGCATGAACTCCCGCTCCCGCAGCTCCCGGGCCACCGGCCCGAATACCCGCGTGCCCCGCGGGTTCTGCTGGTCGCCGATGAGCACCACGGCGTTCTCGTCGAAGCGGATGATCGACCCGTCGGGCCGGCGCAGAGGCTGCGACTGCCTGACCACGACCGCCCGCGCCACCTCGCCCTTCCGAATCGGGGCCCCCGGCGTCACCTGCTTGACCGACACGACGATGATGTCGCCGATCCTGGCGTACTTGCGGTTGGAACCCCCGAGCACCCGCAGGCACTCCACCACCCGGGCCCCCGAGTTGTCCGCAACCTTGAGCCTTGTGCGAAGTTGAATCATGATCCCGACCTATCCAGTCCGCGGCGAACGGCCGGCTACCGGCTGCTCGCCTGCTGCTGCTCCTTCTCTCGCTTCGCCGCCTCGACGATGCCCTGCGCGATGTGAGGCGGCACCTCCTGATAGTGCGAAAACCGCATCGTGTACGTGCCGCGCCCGCCGGTCAGCGACCGCAGCTCCGAGGCGAAGTTCGCCATCTCCCCAAGCGGCACCAGCGCCCGCACGACCTGCGAGGTCCCCCTCGGCTCCATCCCCAGGATGCTGCCGCGCTTGCTGTTGAGCGTCCCGATCACATCCCCCATCTGCTCCGCGGGAACGACCACCTCCACCTCCATCACCGGCTCCAGCAGCGTGACGCCGGCCTCCTCCGCCGCCTTCTGCAGCGCGATCGACCCCGCGATGCGGAACGCCTGGTCCGACGAGTCCACGGGGTGGTGCGACCCGTCGTCCAGCGTCACCCGCAGGTCCGTAAGCGGGTACCCCGCGAGGATCCCCCGTTCCATCGCCTCCCGCACACCCTTCTCCACGGCCGGGATGTAGTTGCGGGGCACCACGCCCCCCTTCACCGCATCCACGAATTCGAACCCCTTTCCCCGCGGCAGAGGCTCGATTCGAATCCACACGTCCCCGAATTGCCCCCGGCCCCCCGTCTGCCGCTTGAAGCGCCCCTGCACCCTCGCCTCTCCGGTCACAGTCTCGCGGTAGGGGATCTTCGGCGCGCCGGTCTGCACCGCCACACCGTACCTCTTGTGCAGACGCGAGACAGCGATCTCGAGCTGGAGGTCGCCCAGCCCGGACAGGATGCTCTCCTTGGTGTCCGGGTTCATTGAGAACTGGATCGTCGGGTCCTCCTCCGACAGCCTGGCCAGGGCGCTCCCCACCTTGTCCTCGTCGGCCCTCGACTTGGCGGTGAGTGCCACCGAGAACACCGGCGCGGGGAAGTCGATGCCCGGCAGCACGATCGGGTTCGACTCGTCGCACAGCGTGTCTCCGGTCACCGTCGTGTGAAGTTTGGCGACCAGGCCAATGTCCCCGGCCGACACCGCGGGGATCGCCTCCTGGCGCTTTCCCGCCGGCGACAGCAGTGGCCCGACGCGCTCCCGCTGGCCCCGCGTGGAGTTGTAGACGCTGGAGTCGCTGTGCACCGTCCCCGAGTACACCCGGAAGTACGTCAGCCGGCCGGCGTAGGGGTCAGCCGTGGTCTTGAACACCAGCGCGCTCAGCGGCGCCTGCGGGTCGGCCGCCCGCTGCTCCTCCTGGTCGGTCCGCGGGTTGCGGCCCACGATCGGCCCGGCCTCCCGCGGCGAAGGCAGGTTCGCCACAATCGCGTTGAGCAGCGAGGTGACGCCCACCATCTTCGGGGCAGCCATCGCCACCGCGGGCACGATCTTGCCCGCGATGGTCGCCGCGCGCAGCCCCCGCACGACCTCCTCGGGGGACAGCGTCTCCTCCTCGAGGTACTTCTCCATCAGCTCATCGTCCGCCTCCGCGGCCGCCTCGATCAGCGCCTCGCGGTAGCCGGCCAGCTCCCCGCCCATCTCCTCCGGCACCGGCCCCTGCGACTCCCGGCCGCCCGACACCACGTACGCCACATTCGCGATGAGGTCCACGACGCCCCTCACCGCGGCCTCGCTGCCGATGGGCACCGAGAGCGCGACTGCGTTGCACTTGAGGCGCTCCCGCGCATCGGCCAGCGCGCGCCCGAAGTCGGTGTTCTCCCGATCCACCTTCGTGATCGCCAGCAGACGAGGCAGCCCCCTCTCCACGGCCTGCGCCCAGTGGCGCTCCGTCTGCACCTCAACCCCTGCCGCGGCGTCCACCGCCACCACCGCCGCGTCCGCGACCCGCAGCGCCGCCGCTACTTCCCCCGCAAAGTCGGCATACCCGGGCGCGTCGAGCAGGTTGATCTTGTGGCCCGACCACTCGCACGGCAGAAAGCTCAGCGAGATCGATATCTTGCGGGCGATCTCCTCCTCGTCCGAGTCCGAGGCCGACGTCCCCGCGTCGACCGAGCCCAGCCGCTCCACCGCGCCGGCGGCGAACAGCGCGGCGTCGACCAGCGACGTCTTGCCCGACTGGCCGTGGCCGATCAACGCCACGTTTCGCAGGTGATCGATGTCGTGCAGTCTCATCCCTCGGGCCTCTCCCGCTCTGCCTCACGCCATGCTGCCGGCCGCACCTACTTCGCCTTCTCCAGAATCGAGATCACACGCCAGCGCTTCGTCTTGCTCAAGGGCCTGGTCTCCATGATCCGCACGCGATCGCCCACGGCGCACTCGTTCTGCGCGTCGTGCGCGGTGCACCGCGTCGTCCGCCGCATGACCTTCTTGTAGAAGGGATGACGGACCAGCCGCTCGACCTCGACCACGACGGTCTTGTCCATGCGGTCGCTCACGACCACTCCTTCTCGAACCTTGCGTATGCCTCTATCCGCCATCCTCAATCCTCACTGGCACCTCGGCCCCCAGGTCCCTCAGCTCGCGCCGGTGCGCTGCCGCTCAGACAGCAGCGTCAGGATGCGGGCGATGTTCTTGCGCACCGCCCGGATCCGCCTCGGATTCTCGAGCCGCTGCGTCGCCTTCTGGAACCGCAGGTTGAACAGCTCCTGGCGGTCTCGCTCGAGCTGCTCCTGAAGCTCCGCAGTCGTCATCTCTCTCAGCGCCGACGCCTTCATCAAGGGTCCTCCCGCGCGCTACGCGCCGGCCTGCGCCGCTGCCGCCGCCTCCTCGCGCATGACGATCCGCGTCGGGATCGGCAGCTTGTGCGAGGCCTTGCGAAGCGCCTCCCGCGCCACCTCCGGCGCCACCCCGCCCATCTCGAACAGCACCCGGCCCCGCTTCACCACCGCCACCCAGTACTCGGGCGACCCCTTCCCGCTTCCCATGCGCGTCTCTGCCGGCTTCGCCGTCACCGGCTTGTCCGGGAAGACGCGCACCCACACCTTCCCGGCGCGCCGGATGTAGCGCGTCATGGTCACGCGCGCGGCCTCGATCTGCCGGCTCGTCAGCCAGCAGTTGCCCAGCGCAACCAGGGCGTACTCGCCCGAGACGATCGTGTTGCCGCGGGTGGCCTTACCCCGCCGGCGGCCCCTCTGCTGTTTTCGGTATTTCACCTTCGATGGCATCAGCATCTTGGTGCTGCTCCTCTGCCTGCGCGCTCGCGGCCGGCTCACGCGCGCTCTCGGCCAACGCGGTCTGTTCGGCCGGCGCTTCCGTCTGCCCGCTCGGGGGCGCCTCCCCCTCCGCCGCCTCTTCGCCGCTCACGCGGCGCACGACTCCCACGCGCCGCCATCCCTTCCGCGGCTTCTCGGCCGGCGCGGGCCGCTCGACCTGGGCCTCCTGCGGCGGCGCCTGCGGCAGGACCTCGCCGCGGTAGATCCACACCTTCACGCCGATGTTCCCGGAGGCCGTCTTCGCCTCCGTGAATCCGTAGTCGATGTCCGCCCGGAGCGTGTGCAGCGGGATCTTGCCGTCGCGGTCACCGTAGCGCCGCGACATCTCGGCACCGCCCAGCCGCCCCGACAGCAGGATCCGGATGCCCTTCGCACCCATCTTCATCGACCGCTGAACCGCTTGTCTCACCGCCCGCTTGAAGGCCACCCTCCGCTCGATCTGGCTGGCCACATTCTCGGCCACCAACTGCGCGTCGAGCTCCGGCTCCCGCACCTCCTGGACGTTGATGTGCACCCGCCGGTTCACGACCCGCTCGATCTCGGCCCGGATGTCCTCCACCCCACGGCCGCCGCGTCCGATGATGATGCCAGGCTTGGCCGTGTGCAGCGTCATCTTGATGAGGTTCGGGGCGCGCTCGATCTCGATCCGGCTGATCCCTGCGTCAAGATTCCGGCCCCGACGGGCCCGCGCCGCGGCCCCGTCGGTCGCGAACCGCGCGCGGACCAGCTCGCGTATCTTCGCGTCCTCGAGCACCCAGTCGCGGTAGGTGTTCTTCCGCGCGTACCACCGGCTCTCCCAGTCCCGGGTGATCCCGAGCCTCAATCCGATCGGATTGACCTTCTGTCCCATGATCTCTTTCTCTCCCCCTGTCCCGGCCCTACTCGTCGCTCAGCACGATGCTGACGTGGCTGATCCGCTTGCGGATCATCCCCACGCGGCCGCCCGAGGCGAACCGCCACCGCTTCAGCATGGGCCCCGCGTCCGCGTAGGCATCCAACACCCACAGGTCGTCCCGATCCATCGAATAGTTGTTCTGCGCGTTCGCCGCCGCCGAGTCCAGCACCCGGCGGATCAGCCGCGCCGCCCGGTGCGGCATCACGTCCAGCACCGCCTGCGCCTCCCTCAGCGGCAGGCCCTTGATGAGCTGGAGTTGCCGCCGCACCTTGCGCGGCGACATCCGGACGTATCGCGCGGTCGCTCTCGCTTCCATCGACGCCACTGCTCCTATCGAATCGCGGTCGAGCGCTCCGTGTGGTGGCCGTGCGCCCGGAAGTGCCGCGTCGGCGCAAACTCCCCCAGCTTATGCCCCACCATGTTCTCGGTCACGAACACCGGCACGTGCTTGCGGCCGTCGTGCACCGCGATCGTGTGCCCCACCATCTCCGGGGTCACCACGGACGCGCGCGACCATGTCTTGACGATGCGCCTCTCTCCGGACTGGTTCAGCCGGGCGATCTTCTCCGCCAGGCTCGGATGGACGTACGGTCCCTTCTTGAGCGATCTCGGCATCTTGGCCCCTGCCTACTTGGTGCGCCTGCGCCGCACGATGAACTTGTCGGTCGGCTTGTGGCCCCGCGTCTTGCGGCCCAGAGTCGGCTTCCCCTTCGGGGTCACCGGGCTCTTGCGGCCCACCGGCGCCTTGCCCTCCCCGCCTCCGTGCGGATGGTCCCGGGGGCTCATCGCACTTCCCCGCACGTGCGGCCGCCTCCCCATCCAGCGCCGCCGCCCGGCCTTGCCCAGCTTGATGTTGCTGTGGTCCGGATTGCCCACCTGGCCGATCGTGGCCCGGCACCCGATGTAAACCATTCTCATCTCTCCGGACGGCATCCGCAGCGTGGCGAACTTGCCCTCCTTCGCCAACAGCTGCGCCCCGCTGCCGGCACTGCGGCACAACTGGCCTCCCCGCCCCGGGTTCAGCTCGATGTTGTGCACCACCGTCCCCACCGGGATCGCCTGCAGCGGCAGCGCGTTCCCCGGCCTGATCTCCAACGTCTCCCCCGAGCGCGCCCGCGCGCCAATCTCCACGCCCGACATCACCGCGTCTCCCACGCGCAGCCCCATCGGCGCCAGGATGTAGCGCTTCTCGCCATCCGCATACGCAAGCAGCGCGATGTGCGCCGAGCGGTTCGGGTCGTACTCGATCGACTGCACCCGGGCCGGCACCATGTCCTTGTCGCGCTTGAAGTCGATCACCCGGTAGCGGCGCTTGTGGCCCCCGCCGCGGAATCGCATCGCCTCCCGGCCGGTGTTGTCTCGCCCGCCGGTCTTGGACAGGCCCTTCACCAGCCGCTTCTCCGGCCGCTCCTTCGGCGTCAGCTCCGAGCGGTCCAGCACTGTCATGAACCGCCGCACCGGCGTCGTCGGCTTGTACCCTTTGATCGGCACCCTGCACTCCTTCGCTGCCGGCCCTTACAGGCCCTCGAACACTCCGATCGTGCCCTCGCGCAGCGTCACGATCGCCTTCTTCCAGGCGCTCGTGCTCCCCTCGCTGCGGCCCGCCCGCCGCCCCCGGTACCCGCCCAGCCGCCGGCGCTTTCCTCGCACCATCATCGTGTTCACGCGGGCCACCCGCGTTCCCGGAAACAGCTTCTCAATCGCCTGCTGGATCTCAACCTTGTTCGCCTGCGGCAGCACCTCGAAGGTGTACTTCGCGGCCCCTGTCTGGGCCACGCTCTTTTCCGTCAGAATCGGCCGGATGATGATGTCCCGTGCATCTCTCATGACAGACGAGCCTCCAGCCCCGCAATCGCCTCCCGGACGATCAGCACCCTGCGCGCCGCGAGAACGTCGTAGGCGTTCAGCGCCGCCGCCTCCACGATCCGCAGCCCCGGGATGTTTCGGCCGGACCGCCAGATCGTCTCGCTGGGCTGCGGCAACACCAGCAGCACGTCGCCCTCCGCCCCCAGAGCCGTCAGAATCTCAAAGAGGGCGCGCGTCTTCGGCTCCGCCAGCTCCAGGGCCTCGATGACCGTGATTCCCCCCGCGCGCGCCTTGGCCGTCAGCGCCTCCCGCAGGCCCTCTGCCCGCACGCGACGCGAGAGCCGCTGGCGGAACGATCGGGGAACCGGCCCCGCGGCCACGCCGCCCCCAACGCGACTGGGCGGCCGTCGATCGCCCACCCGGGCCCGCCCCGTGCCCTTTTGTCGCCACAGCTTGCGGCCGCTGCCGGAAACCTCCCCGCGCGTCTTCGTGCTCGCGGTGCCCTGACGCTGCGCGGCCAGGTGCGCGACGACAACCTGATGCAGCAGTGCCTCGTTCACCGGAGCGTCGAAGATCGCCGGCGGGGCCTCGAGCTCGCCGGTCTGGTTGCCCGTCGTGTCATAGACGGGTAGGGTCGGCATCGTCACTTGGCCTCCTTCGCCGGGCCCGACCCGCCCGCGCCGGTTACCAGCACCAGGCGCCCCGTCGGCCCTGGCACGCCGCCCTCCACAAGTAGCACACCCCTCTCGACGTCCACCGCGTGCACCCGCAGGCCCTTGACGGTGGCCCGCACGTTCCCCATGTGCCCGGGCTTCCGCGTTCCTTTGAAGGTGCGCGCCGCGTCGGTCGCGCCGCTGGAGGCGGGTCGCCGGTGCGACATCGAGCCATGGCTGGCCGGCCCGCCGTGGAACCCGTGGCGCTTCTGGCCGCCAGCGAAGCCCTTGCCCTTGGTGGTGCCGGTGACGTCCACGCGGTCTCCCACCTGGAATAGCTCTACGCCCAGTCGGTCCCCGACCTTCCACGCGTCGCAGTTCGCGAATCGAAACTCCACCAGATGACGGCACGCCGGCAGCTCGACGCCGGCCTTCTCCCCGGCCTTCCGGAGATGGCCCGCCCGGGGCCGGTTCAGCCCCCGGGCCCGCGTCACCTCCTCGTAGCCCAGCTGGAGCGCGTCGTAGCCTTCCTTGTCGGCCGTCTTCCGCTGGACGACGACGCATGGGCCGGCGGAGATGACGGTGACCGGGATCGCCCGCCCGTCCTCGCTGAACACCTGCGTCATACCCAGTTTTCGGCCCACCAGGGCCTTCTCCACCAGCCTCAACGCAGTTCCCCTACAGCTTGATCTCGATGTCGACTCCCCCGGGCAGGTCGATGCGCATGAGTGCGTTGATCGTCTCGGGCCCGGGCTCGAGGATGTCGATGAGCCGCTTGTGCGTACGCATCTCGAAGTGTTCCATCGACTCCTTGTCGATGAAGGGAGAGCGGATCACGCAGAAACGGTTGATCTCGGTCGGCAGCGGGATGGGCCCCGCGATGCGCGCGCCCGTGCGCCGGGCCGTGTCGACGATGCGCACCGCCGACTGGTCCAACACCCGGTGGTCGAACGCCTTCAGCCGGATGCGTATCCGCTCGCCAGGGCCTTTCCGCTCGCTTCTCCGCATGCACTATCCTCCGAACCGCGCGCCGGTCAGGCCGCTAGCGTTCGATCTTGGTGATGACGCCGGCGCCGACGGTCTTGCCGCCCTCCCGGATCGCGAACCGCTGGCCCTCCTCCATCGCGATGGGCTGGATCAGCTCCAC
>Ga0123519_10003862_pt1 | contig 24585 bp, 20 predicted proteins | sample YelNatPaOPRAMG02_FD_87396 | JGI IMG/M metagenome (GOLD analysis project Ga0123519, IMG submission 87396) | Hot spring microbial communities from Yellowstone National Park - Yellowstone National Park OP-RAMG-02 (version 2) | ecosystem: Environmental > Aquatic > Thermal springs > Hot (42-90C) ...
TATTTCCATTTCACACTTATTCTTATTTTGTTTTGTCCTTGCACGCCATAGCCATATCCCCAGCTATAGGTTTCTGTCTCATAAGTTGCGTTTCTCTCTCCATAACCGAAAACTGAATTAATGTATGTTATTCCAACCGATTGAAATTTGTTGTCTTGCAAAGAACATTCAGGATGTAAACCTTCATTGATGTTAGCTAAAATACAAACACTCGAAAACATGCTATTAGATGGATCGATGCCTTGTATTGTTATTGAGCCATCTGTGAATGGAACTATTTCCTTGTCGCCAACATCTATGTCTATGTTTATTTCAACAATTTCATCGCTGACATAAGATTGCTTGTCTGTTGTCACGCTTATCGTCAATGCGCTTATCGGTCCTGTTGAAAGGATGAGATATATCACAAGAATTGTAGAAGCGAATGAGATAAATCTAATTTTATTTAAACCTTTATTCAAATTAGAAGACATACGCCTGCACCCAAAGGCCTTTTTATAGAAATTATGCTTTTTATCGTAATAAAACTCGCTTAAACTTAGATAGAAATTTTACTGATTGATGTTAGAAAAATGAATTTACGAGCTAACGCATTTTCCTAGTTTCAAACTACCTTGCCATTTGCAGTTGTTTGTGAACAGGCAACTCAAATAGTTCAAACCATTACACTGCGTCAATACTGTTGTAGTTGTTGGGATTTCAGTTGTTGTTGTCACTACAGTGGTGGTTGTTTCTGGCCCAACACATTTACCCATTCTTAAATCTCCTTGCCACTTGCAATTGTTTATGAACAAACAACTGAGATAATTTAGTCCATAACATTCTGATGGTATTGTAGTTGTGGTTGTTGTAGTTGTTGTTTCTAAAGTTGTTGTAGTCGTAACTTCTATTGTAGTTGTTGTTGTAATCGCTGTAGTTGTTGCTTGTCTGTCAACACACTTACCCAATATAGGATTTCCTAACCATTGACACTCACTGAAGAATAAACATGTTTGATAACTCTTACCATAACATGATAATAGAGTTGTTGTGGTTGTTGGTGTTTCTGTAGTTGAAGTCGTGGTGGTAGTTGGAACTACAGTAGTTGTTGTTGCTACAGTGGTGGTTGTAGATGTTGTAGTGGTTGTTGTCGTGGTTGTGGTGGTTGAAGTAAATAGTGTGGTTGTTGGTATAGTTGACGATGTGGTAGTGGTTGGTACGGTTGTAGTAGTGATTTGTGTGGTTGTGGTTGTTGTGATCTCTGTTGTTGTAGTTGGTGTAACAGGTATTGTTGTTGTGGTTGAAGTTGTAGTAGATGGTGTGGTTGTAGTCGTGGTTGGTGTTATTTGGATAAAGAATTGTCTTTTGCCTGAAAATGAGGGATAATTGTCAAGCACATCCCTTTCTGTTTTCGCAATAATATCAATCCAGTATTCTCCACCAAACCAATCATCAGGAACTTTCCATTTTATTTTTAAAACAATTTTATGAGAACTGTATATTTCACCATATCCGTATCCATAACCATAACCCCAATAATAATAATCTGTAGCATTAAATGCCGTTCTGTTTCCATATCTTAACAAATTGCCTAGATGTGTTATGTTGACTTCTTGGAATTTGCTGTCTTGCAAAGAACATTCAGAGTGAGAACCTTCATTCAAGCTAGTTAAAACACATGTGCTATTTAGAAAACTTAAAGTAGCGCTTCGTATTCTTATTGTCACATTTGTCAATGGTACAATTTCACTAGATTCCATTGCTATTTCTGATTCTATCAGTATGTTTTCATTTTTCTGGTAAAATATCTTGTCTGTTGACACAAGCACGTTTATAGCTGAAGTGTAGCCACTTAAAATTAAGAGAGCGATTATTGAAATTGTGGCGAAAATCGAAATAGCTCTACTTAATTTTTCTTTCATAACTGAACGCCTGCAGACGCTTACAATAATTATTAGGACTTAATTGATAAAAAATAGTATAAGACTACCAAATGGGAGTTCTAAATTTGGATAGATAAAATGATTCTATTGTTTAGAAAGGGGTTGAGCAACAATTGAGGTTTCTAAATTTTCTCTTGTGGTGTTTTATCGACGAATTTTAAATGGTTGTTAAAATTAATCAAGTTTGTATAAATTATTTTGCATCCGTTTAAATTGACTATTTTTTCTTCAATATTATACCCAACTATTATAGCCTTACCAGGGTTGTAGGTTTTTATGAATGAAGCTAAGCTTCTTTTATGTTCTTGGATAGCAGAAACTTTGGCTTCTATTGGTATTATGTTTTTTCCCGATTCTATAACAAAATCTACTTCAGCTCCAGCCTTTGTTCTCCAAAATTTTGGTTCATAACCAGCTTTTACTATTTCAGAAAATACACAATTTTCAAACAAACTTCCAGATGGCTCTATATCAAATGAGTTTATTATCGCATTTCTTATTCCTGTGTCAAAGAAATAAAATTTAGGTTGCTTTGATATTTCTTTTGATTTGTTTGTCATGAATGGTCGAATTCTTGCTATAAAGTAGCTTTTCTCCAATGCGTCAAGGTATTTTTTTATTGTTTGAAAAGAGAGGTTCAAAGTCTTTGAAAGGCTTTCATAAGACAATAAATTACCGACATTAATCGATAGATATTTGATTAGCTTTTGTATGGATGCTATGTCTTCTATAAAAAACGAATGGGCTACATCCTTTAAAACCATAGTCTCGTATAAATCCTTTAACAATATCTTTTTTTCATCGTAGCTTTCTGTCAGCACAACTTTAGGATAGCCGCCGAATTCAATATATTCATCCAAATATCTTTTCAAGGTTTTTGCAGCGAACTCTTTTATACCTTTAGCTGACAGGAATTCTTTTAAAGAAAATGGGTATAATTTTATTATCGAAACTCTGCCAACTAGGTATGACAAAACTTCTTTGCTTAATATGATTTCTGAAGATGATGTGAGCCATAACTTTTTTCCCTTATCACACAAATACTTTAGGTTTATTCCTGGGTTCTTTGCGTATTGAATTTCATCCAATATAGATATTTCAAAGCCTTCGAGATATTGCTTTTCAAATTTTTTTACATCTTCCTCAAACAATTCTTTTATGTCTGGATCATCAAAGGAAAGATAATTGGTTTTCGAGTTTTTTATTTGATTTTTTAGAAATGTGGTCTTTCCTGCCTGCCTTGGGCCAACTAAAGCTATTATGTTGTAGAGCTTTACCCTCTTTTTAAAACCCTCCTTTATCTTCCTTTCTATGTACATAATATATTTTTGGTGGTTTCTCTATTTAAACCTTACTAAAATTGAATTAGAGTTTAATTTCAGTAATACTAAACTTTAATTCTAGGTTAAAAGTGGATATTCTTTTTTATTAGCGAACTTTTTATTTAGTAGGATCTAATACTCTTCCCATAAATAGAATATTTCCAGTTTCTTTTTCTTGAATTATAAATATAAACAGATATTTTGTAAAAATAATAGAGTTAATTTTAAATAAATGTAAAAATAATAGAGTTAATATGAAAGAACTGTTTATCAAAAGAAAGTTGGAAAATAAGATAAAAAAATTCATCAAAAGAAAGGAAATAATAGCCATAAGAGGAGCAAGACAAGTGGGTAAAACAACACTTCTTAAAATGATTGAAGAAGGCGTGAGCGATCCAAAAGTTTTTATCAATTTAGATATTCCAGAAAATAGGAAGAATTTAGAAGAAAATCCATTGGATTTTGTTAAAAGGTTCAAAAAACCAGGAAAAAAACTCTTCTTGTTTCTCGATGAAATTCAAAGGCTAAAAGATGGTGGGGAAAAATTAAAGATAATTTTTGATGAAGTCCCTGATGTAAAAATGTTAATTTCAGGATCCTCATCTCTAGAATTAAAGTCAAAAATATTACCATTCCTTGTTGGGAGAGCATTTCTCTTTGAACTTTACACATTTGGTTTTGAAGAATTTTTATCATCGCGAGATGAAAGTTTGTTAAAATTGTTTCAAGAAAAACATGCTAGTCTGAAAAGATTTATTGACGGAAGTGGTGATATTACATCTCCGTCATTCTCAGATGAATTTCTCAGATATTGGAAAGATTATGTGATTTTTGGTGGTTATCCTGAAGTTGTTAAAGCAAAAGAAACAGAAAAAATTGCCATCTTGAAAAACATATTTGACCTCTATATAGAAAGAGATATATCAACTTTTTTCAAAATAGAAGACACAGGAAAGTTTGAAGATTTGGTAAAGATTTTATCTTTTAGAACTTCTGATCTTCTTTCAGTGTCATCTTTATCTTCTGACTTGAAATTTTCTATAAGAAATGTTGAGGAATTTTTAAACATATTAAAGCATACTTATGTAATCTATCTGCTCGCTCCTTTTTACAAAAACATGTCTACAGAATTGAGGAAAGCTAGAAAGGTTTATTTTCTAGATTTAGGCCTCAGAAATTCGGCTATAAGCAACTTTTCTTCTTTTGATAACAGAACAGATAAGGGAGAGTTGATGGAGAATTTTGTTTTAAGAGAACTGCTCATTGAATTTGAAGATTGGAAGATAAATTATTGGCGGACTACAGGAAAAGCGGAAGTTGATTTTATCTTGAGTAAAGAAGAAAAGATAATACCAATAGAAGTAAAGCTTCATGGAGAAAATTTGGGAAAGAGTTTTTACAGCTTTTTAAACACTTACAAGCCAGAAAAAGGAATTATAGTAACTCTAGATAAATTTGGGAAAAAGAAAATAGGGAAAACTACTGTTTATTGGGTTCCTGTCTTTTACTTTTAATTTATGAAAGAATTAGCTTTATTCAATAGTCAAAGACCGTTGGAATCAGTCATTTAAAGAAAGATATTTAAATTTAACTATTTACTATCAACTAGATAAGTTATGTTAATTCAAACTCTTATAGCAACATTAGCTGTTTTTCTTGGAATGGTGTTAAATTACTTTTTTCATTTTTACATGACTCGCACTTTAACACCTGCTTTGTATGGAGAGCTCTCTGTTTTAATAGCTATTTTCAATGATTTGATTATTCCTGCTGGCGTCATTCAGATATTATTAACAAGAGAGATAGCGAAGTTGGACAAAAATAGAAATCAAAAAGGAATAATAAATTTGATAAAAAGATACACTAGAAATGTTTTTCTTACAACCTTGTTTGTTAGTCTTCTTGTTTTCTTTTCATCTTATTTTTTCGCAAGAATTTTCAATGACAACGAACTTGTAATGCCAATTAAAATTTTATCTATGGGAATACCTTTCGCTTTTTTGGTTTCAATAGTAAAAGCATATTATCAAGGAAAAGAGAAAAGCAATTTTCTTTCCGCTCTAGTCGTTATTGATCCTCTGTTGAAAGTTTGTGTTGCTATATTTTTAATTTCCATCGGCTTCAAGTTGCTTGGTGCAGTTATCGGATTAATAGTTTCTCCTATAATTTTATCGCTTTTGGTTCTGCCCCTAATAATGAAGAAATGTGGTAATAGCAAATATTCTTTGAAAATAGGAAAATCTTTTGCTTTTGTGCTAGCCACGCAAATAATATTGATGTTTTTCTTTTACATCGATTTGTTTTTCGTCAGATATTACCTAGGTGCTGAGCAAGCAGGGTATTACAATGCTGCCTCTATAACTTCTAAAGTCATAGCTTACTCAACTGGTGGCTTAAGTTTAGTTCTTTATCCCAAATACTCAAAAATGTCCGCAAAAACAGACAAAAATAGAATAAAAAGGATCATAACCAAATCAATCTTGTTTATCATTTCTGTGTTTACCGTTTTTATGCTGTTTCCTAGATTGATTATAAGCGTTTTTTACACTGAAAAATACCTTGTTGCTTTGCCAGCTTTCATCGCTTTAAGCATCGGTATGTTTTTGTATGCTGTCTTCAGAATATTCGTTGATTTTATGTGGTCTCAAAAACAGGAGTTTCTTCCCTTCATTTTATCTACTTTTGCTTTGATTTTAGATATTGTTCTACTAAATTACCTTGTTCCTAAGTATGGGTTGTTGGGAGGTGCTATGTCCACTGTTTTAACGTCTGCTGCTCTCTTGCTACCTGCGCTTGTCGCCATTAAGAAGATGATATTTTAAGAAAATATATGTTGTCTTTTACGCTAATTAAATTTTCATTATAACATTTCGTTGTAGAACAGACCACCAAAGCTTTAGTTTGAAATAAGAAATTTGTGTCTGTACAATTTTGGCTAAAGAAATTATTTACTTGATTTACTATGCTTAATTGCTTTTCATCTGGACCAAAGGGCATGACAGCATAAACTTGCCTTTCTGCTATTGCTGGCAAAGCTCTTGCTTTCCATGGATCTAGCAAAATTACTGCATCTTTTGGTGTGTTATTCTTTATCCACAAAAAATTTTCATAATCTTTTTTGTCTATTACATAGTAATATTTTGCTTCCAAGCTTCTAGCTATACCTAAATATGTGGCTATAAGCAAAGTTATTGCAACTACAATTATACCAACGCAGTTGAATGAGTTTGCTATTCTTACAAAACCTTCGCTGGCTATTATGCTTGTCAAAAGAAACAGAGGAATGAATGTTCTTTGATATGGTATGAGATAATTTATATCAAATCTGACAAATAGAACTATGTTTAGCATAAACAAAAGAGCTGCTAGCAACAAAGACCATATTTCTTTCTTCTTGCTTTGACTTGAAAAATAAAATCCGATCAAGAAAAAAAGGGTTGGAACATAACCATATAGCTTAGGTATCTCTTCGAGAACTATCCAAAAATTGAAATTTATGCTCTGAATTCCTTTTCTTACTAGTTGTGGAATATAGTTTGGCAGCGATACCAAAATTGCTGTTGACATCACAATAAATAGCGGTTTTGCTTCTTTAGTTGAAACATTCAAAATCAAGTAAATGGTGAGAATGACTAGTAAACTTAAAGCTGATGGTGGGTGGGCGTATAAAAGATATATCAGCACTGCTAATAATCCTATATAATTGCATTCCTTTTTCAAACCTGTTAGATGAAAAGCGAAACTCAATGCAACTGGAATAAAGATTAAACTTAGATTCACTGGCATTAGAAACACAGGTCCTCCCATCGCAAGGTTAGAGGGTAGCAATGCTACAAGCAAAGCTGCTATCAACGCTTGATTTTTTCCTAGAAGTTTGGCTGTGAATGTGTAAACTGAAAATATAGCTATGACATGGATTATTGCTGGCAAAAATATCCATTGGGTTACTGAGAGATTGAAAATGTTCTGCAAAGAAGCTAAAAGCAAATGCCATACTCTTTCCATGCCCAATTCAAATTTTTTGCCTGAATACCAGTCTGTGTCCGTATTTCCGATCATTTTTGCTTCTGAAATGTGAAACCATTCGTCTATATGCAATGGGTAAGGATACTTGAAATGAGGGTAAAATGTTAGAAGAAAGGCTAGAAGCGAAACAAAAATTAGAATTATTCCTTTTCTTTTATGTATTCTATTATTAAGCATATTACACCAACCACTAACAACCAGTAAGCGTATATTGCCAACTGGTTCGCTAGAGCTTCATTTCTTAGAAAAGCTAAAACCACTGCTGCAACTATCAACATAAGCAAAGCATAACCTATTGGCACTCTTCCATCCCATTTTAGCAGGATGTATACGGGAGCTAGAAGGATAAAAGAAAAGAATGTTGCCGTGTCGTTTCCTTTAAAGATGAAGTGTGAGATTAAAATTGATAGCAGCACTAGAAAATATGGCATGCTGTTTAGCAGAGTTTCTTTGCTGTTTATGTATTTTTTGTATTGATAGGCTGACATTTTTTCAACTGTTTTTGTAGTTTTATCTGACATATAGTTTTTGTAGAAACAGTAATAAATTTAAAGTTTGACTTGTTGGATATTTTGTGAAAAAAAGAATTTCCTTAAATGAATTGAAACCTACACAACCTGATGATAAACGTCGTTGTACATCTGGAAACCCTATTAAAGTATGTTACGATAGAGGGAGATATTTGGTAGTTGATGGGCATTCAAGATATTATGAAGCATTAAGACAATTAGGACCAAACGGTATAATAGAAGTTGAGGTAGTGCCAAACCCGTATACTGATTGGTAGATTAAAATTCGAGCTGCTTTTAATTCTTCAATTAAGTCAAAATTTATTTTTAACAAAGAATGGTTGGTATGTAGAATTTTAAATATCTAAAGGGGGTTTCAGATAGCTTTAAATCCTTTATTGTTTTATTTGAAATAAAACTGAGATGGTAATAATGACATATAAATTAAATAGAGATGGTTACGGTTCACCTCATGAATTGGGTGGTGAATTACAACAAACGGTAATTTGTCCGACCGCTCCGAAACAATTATTGAGAAAATTAATTGAAGCTTACCTTTTTGTTTATGGTAGTGGTTGTATTCAAGTTAGAGAAAATGGGGTAAAAGTAATGGTATTTCCTCTTTCACTTTTACAGAGCGCTTGAACTTGGTTGTGATGGTAACACAACTCTAGGAGAATTTTACGAAATGTTAAAAGCCGAGGTCGGGACTCAATTGAATATTTAGCAGAAGAGGTGAAAGGTTAGATGAGTGAACATGCTAATGCTGGATATGTTAATGTAACTGTTAAATTTTATGTCAGGCAACCGTGTCACGGAGTGTCAACTCCTATAGATATTCCTTTACATGATATGCCATCTTATGAAATGAGAGTATTAACCATCTGCAACAGAAGATGATATAAGAGTTGCACTTGTAATATCTGGATTAGTACACCAGCTGAAAGAATAGAATTAAGAAGAATACCTGCACCCACCAGCACTCTAGACCGAATTGGAGAGGGAGATGAAATTTCTGTAATATATTTAGATAGACCTTTCAATTAGATTATAATAAAATTCTTTGTTTCAACGATATCTTTTTAAAATTTCAATGATGAATAAAAATCTAATTCTTTTGTATAACAAAAAATCTAGAAAAAATGACATCCTCTGCGGATTAGCCCGCTGCTTCCTACTGTTTTAGTAAAGTAATAGCCAAAATGTTGTTCACGGAATATATTTGAAAAAGTATTTTACAATTCATCAACCGGGCTAAAACCCAATAATTTCTTATTGGAGTATTTAAATTAACAAGCCTTATATTGATTTAAATGAGTATAGTACCAGTAGAACTTGTAAAAAAAAGAATTGTATATATATCTATTAGTCCATCGGTAGTAAGGGGACAAAAATCGGGAACTATGAAAGAAATAATAAATTATCTTGTTTCAATAAATCTAGAAAATTTTTCAAAAGTTAAAGATGAAAAAAATTTCAATCATCTGCTAGATATGTATACAAATGAGCCAGGAAAAAAAATTAAATGTTGGGGGATTGCTAGAAAAGCCATTAATATTTTTTTATTTCAAGCATCGCATGATATTGTATTGAATAGAAAATACAATTTGAATAAAATAATTCCTTATCTAGAATTAATTTTGGATAACAACAATGCTAAAAAATTAGTAAAATATGCTAAGCAAAAAGGCATCAATCTTGAATGGGAAAAAATAAAATCATTAGATAAAAAGACAAATAAAAAATTCCAAAAAGTTGCAAAAAAATATGCGCATGAAGAATACAAATGTGAAAGATGTTATCTTGAGTTTTATCTATGGCATTCGTGACAAAATGATAATGTTTTGATTTATTAAAGTTAATTTCACAAGAATCGTGAGAATTTGTTAAAAATTAATTTCATTTTCTCGGCTTATCTATACTTTTTACTTTTCAAAACCATTCCTATCTTTTCATCAAAGAAATCTCTCTTCCAGTCGTATATCAAATATCCTATGCAAGCGGTTAGAGTTGTTCCTGAAATTACCAAACCAAATTCAAAGTAATCTTGTGGCTTGTACCTTATTACTATTTCTAGGTTTTCTCCTGTTGTGTTTATCCAGAAACCGTTTATAACTCCGTATAAAGGAACTGGCTTGGATTTTTCTACTAATTTTCCATTCTTGTAAACTCTTGCTTCCCATAATGGATCGTAGGATTCTGCGAAGCTTAGCATGAAGGGTTCTGTTGCGTTTACTTGGACTTTGTAAAGTGTTGGGTTGATTTTTTCATATTTTAATATATTTGGTTTTTTTAAGAATAATGTGGTTTTGGAAGATAAAATATTAGGATCTTCAGTTTGAATTTCAAATGATGTAAAAACAATTTTACCATAAATTGGTTTTATTTGTATATTTTCATTCAATCTTAACCATTTCAATTCATAATTATATGAAGATGTTGAAATAATATCAGAAATATATTTATCTTTTTTGTTAAAAAGGACGAAAACTCCGCCACCCGGAGATAAGTAATAACCTAACCATATATTTTTATTTTTTTGTATTTCAAAATTTTCTACACCTTTACAATCACCTAAAGAAATATAATTTGTTATATTTTTTTTGTCTATTTCAAAAACTTTAAAATATTCGATTAAAATATCAGATTTTTCTGTTACATTTTTTGATCTTATATTAATTATTATACCAAATTTCGTAAATTTGGTGTCATTTCTTGGAATAATTGGTATTGAATTTTTGCCATAATTTCCTAGGTCATATTGACTAACTAATTTCCATTCACTATAATTTTCATCGTAAAGGTAAAAATTTAAATGGCCTATTGTATTTTCAGATAACTTATATTTTGTCTGAATAAAATACATTTTAGAATTTTCTAAATATAAAGGTGGGGTATATACAAGTGACCAATCATCAACAAAATTTTCAATTATCGTATATTCATTATTTCCATTGATAGTTACATTAAATTCTGGTTTTATCTTTTTTAATGATGAATTTTCAAGGTTAAAAATTAATTTGCTATTTTTTTCTTCAAAATTAATATTGCAAAGTTCTTTTAAATTCATTAAACCTTCATTGAAGTCCCAAAGAAAATTTTCAGGAAAATTCCACCACGAAGTAAATAAAATATTTATATCATCTTTTTTAATTTTTATAAAACTAATGTTTATATTTGATTTATTTTTTGATAATATATTTAAAAAATCAATATTATTTTTTTCTAGATATATTAATGATTCGTTCTCTTCTATTGGTCTTAGATTTAAATATTCAATTGAAATTTTTTGTGGTGCAAATATAGTTTTATCTTCCTTTTTAAGATCAAATATAGTTATATTTTTTATATTTATGGATTCAAAGCAAGTTGATAGTTTTTCATTAATTTTAAAAGTATATTCTCTAAAATTTTTATCATCAATATTATTATCGATTACTATAAAAGAAAAAATAGAATTGTCAAAAAATCTTTTTATTTCATCGCATTTCTTTTCTAATATAAAATTTTCCATTACAATGATACTAGTTCTTTCTCTTTTAGAATTATGACAAAATAGTGTATATGATTTCGGTATTGCATAATTTATTGCATTTCTGTATTTTAATTTATACGGATCTAGAGAAGGTAAAATTAATATCACTCCATTTTTATGATTTTTATATTTTAAATATTCATTTAAATATTCATATTCTATTGGAATATTTTTTAAAGGAAGAATCCAACTTCCATTTATAAAATTATAAATTAAAGGTAAAATTGATATAAAAATTATAATAATAAAAAGTATCGCCAAAGATTTAATTTTTAGTTGATTTACTTTTAAAAATTCTATAACTCCAAAAGAACACAAAGAATAAATAAAAAATGTATTAAATCTATACGGAGATCTTAAAACCCATCCAAAATTTAGATTATATACAAACCATTTATAAAAATTTCCAAATACAGGTGAATTTATCCCAGAAGATAATAACAAATATAATAATGATATAGATAAAAAAAATATCTCATATTTTAATAATATATTGTTTTTATTTACAACAAAATTTAATAAAAAAATTATTATAGGCAACAAAAATGTATATGACCAAAAAGAATTTAAAAGTTGACCCTTGGATAATATCTTATCATCCTCCCATGGCCAATTTTCCATATAAATAGATTTTATTATGTTTGTTTTTGATGACTCGAAGGTTATCATATTCTCTGATATTATATAACCAGATGGTGTAGGTTTTGCTTTAAAATAAATAAAAAATACAGGTAAAATATAAAATTCAATCAAAAATAATAAAATTAATAAATAAAAAAAATTCAATTTTTTTATATAATCTATAAAAATAATTAAAATTAAAGGAAAGGATAAAAATATTCCTTGTGGTTGCGAAAAAATTAATAATAGCCAAAATGAAAATAATATTGTTTTAATCAATTTTTTTTCATAAAATAAAAAAAATGTGAAAAGTGGAAAAATAGAGTGTATAATTGAATAACCTATATCGTTGTGATATATTAAAAGTGAATATGGATTAAATGAATAATAAAATGATAAAATCATTAAAAAAATTTTTTCATTAAATTTTATTTCTTTTTTTAATTTTTTTATCAAAAAAATATTTGAAAAATAAAATGTTAAAAATGATGTAAAAGGAAATATTATAAACAACATTTTTATACCTAAATGTAAATTTATTTTACTGATTATCAATGGGAAAAAATAATATATTATTTGAGTAAAATATGAATTTTGAACTTTATTCCAACCGTTATACATAAAAATTAATGTATATAATAAATCTCTGTAATCTAATGGGAAAGATATATCTTTGTGTGATACAACAGATTTTTCAGAAAAAAAGGAAAAATTAAAAATAAAAAATAAAATAAATATAGTTATAAAAATTGTAACTAAAAATAAATTATTTTTCATTTTTCCACCAAGCCATCTATACTTCCTTTAAAATAAGAAATAAAAATTTCAATTTTATTTTCTTGTGTTTTTTCTGTAAAAATTTTATATAAATAATATAAAGTTGTTGGTAGAAAAGTTATAATAAAAATTATTTTATCTCTTATATTTCCATATTTTTTCAAAAATATTATTCTACTTCTAGATTGATCATATGTAAAGAATTTTCCTATTCTTGTTATTTTCCTTTCTAAATATGGTATATCGTGCCATACTCTAGCTTTTGTCACTGTAGCAATTTTATAATTCATTTTTTTTAAATTCAAACCCCATTCTACTTCACTCCAATTATGAGGAAATATTTTTTCATTAAAACATACTTTTAATGCATCTTTTTTTCTTAACATAAATGAATTAGGAAAAAAATCAATATCATATATTTTTTCCGGTATATTAACATTTTTTATATTTTTACCTTTTAATTTATTTACTCTGCTTTTTAACCAAAAGAAGGGAATTGAACCACCCGCGCACCATATGATATCTTTTTTTCTATACCATAACATCAATGGGCCAACCATACCTATGGCTCTATCATTTTCCATCACTTTGACAAGATTTTTTATACAATTTTTTTCTACAACATTATCATCATCTATAAAAAAAATATATTTACCTTTAGAGTATTTTAATCCTAAATTTCTTGATTTTGTTGAAAACAAACTTGTTTTATTTCTAATTATTTTTACATCATAAAAATATTTTTTAATTAAATCATATGTTCCGTCATTTGAATTATCATCTACAATAATTATTTCTATATTTTTATATGTACTTTTTTTAATAGATTTTATTAATCTAAATAACATATTTTTTCTATTATGAGTTGGTATAACAACGGAGACTAATTTCTCTTTAATTTCAATCACCTTTTGTGCTTTCTGCCAAATCCCAAACAACAAAATTTTTGTTTTTATAAAAATATGATAATGTATATAGTATACTCCAACAAAAAAAATTAAATGGATATTTTAGAGGTAAAAAAATATATCTTAAATTAAATTTTATTTTCGTTTTTTCTTTTATTAATTTTTTTCCGAAAATTTTGTATTTAAGTCTTATAGATTCTCTATTTCTTGAACTTTGTTTTATATAATCTTTAATTTTTTTTGGTAAAAAATAATAAAACTTAATATCTGGATTGTAAAAGAAATTAAAACGATATGTCATACAATATAAAAAAATTGATTGATCGTCACCTAAAATTTCTGGAATTTTCAAATTTTTATAAAATTTATTATTTAGAGCTAAACATCTTCCATGAGCACACCAAAGAGACTGTGAATTCTGTCTCTTTATTTCATCTAAAATAACCCAACTAAAAAATGAAGCATTTTGTGCTATATTTTTTTTATTAGTTTTAAATGGTATAGGGTTACAGGCGACTAAACCTATATTTTTGTCTTGTTCAAATGTTTTTACTATTTTTTTTATAAAATTTTCATCTTTTATTCTTACATCTGCATCCAATGTTATTAATATATCACTGTTAATTTTTCTGAAAAATTTATTTAATATAAAACTTTTTCCAGATCTTTTTTTATTTCTTTCAAATTTTATTATATTATTTTTTTTGACATATTTTTTTACAATCAAGTCTGTATCATCAGTAGAACAATCTGAAATTATATAAATTTTTTCAACTTTAAAACCATCAATATTCTGGTTTATAATATCTTTCAATAAATTTCCTATATTTTTTTCTTCATTATAAGCAGGTATACCTATACATACAGTTTTTTCAACCATTCACAACCCCCTCAATTACTCTCATAAACTCTCTAGCACTCTTATCCCAGCTAAACCTTCTAGCCCACTTTAAGCTGTTTTTGCTTAATTTTAATCTCAATCCTTCATCTTTTAATACCTTTAATATAGCTTCAGCCAACGCTTCTTTATTTTGTTTTTTAACCAGCAAACCACTATATCCATCTGCAACAGAATCTCTCAATCCGGGAACGTCAAAAGCTATAGTAGGAGTGCCGCAAGCATTAGCTTCAATCACAGAAACACCCCATCCCTCCTTGGAAGATGGATTGACAAAAACCCAAGAAGATGATAGCAACCTTACTTTTTCTTCGTGAGAAACAAATCCTGTATAGATGATGTTACCCTCCTTACCTTTCTTGCCATTACCCACAATATAAAGCTCTGCTTCTGGCATTTGTTTCGCTACATCAAAAAAAGCTTCTTCAAGCAAATCAACTCTCTTGTATTTCTTTATCCTTCCCAAATATATCACCCTGGGCTTTTCGCTCTTTCTACCTGTATGAAACATTGAATGGTTCAAACCATTATGGATTATGGTTATTTTTTCAGAATCTAAGCCTATTTCAATCAAATCCTTTTTAGTGCTTTCGGAAACAGCAACAACAGAACATCTGTAAACAAAAGGCATAAACTTTGTTTCCAAAACAGATAAAAACCAGCTAAGCAATTTAGGCAGCTCCAAAGGAAAAACTTCTTTGTGGACGTGATGAACGAGCAATATCTTCGGTTTCCTAGAAAACAAAGGAGTGAAAAAGGGTATGCCATTCTCAGCATCTATTATCACATCGTACTTGCCTATACAATTGAAAACATAATATAAAACAGCATGGAAATAAACGCTGTATTTTCCTCCTCTTCTCACAATCTTTATTCCGTCAATTTCTTCTTCCTTTTTCAACCCTCTAAAACCACCGCAAAACAATGTCACTTTATGGCCTTCTTTAACCCATCTCTTAGCAATTTCATGAATATATTGCTCCGCTCCCCCTGACCAAGGATGTTTTACATCTCTCCAATTAAAAATCAGTATATTCATAATCTCTTCACCTTCTGATAAACCCAAGAAGCAAATTTACTTTTACCAATGAAAGCCAAAGGTGATATTTTGATTCTCAATCCTACTATAGAAAAAAACATCTTTAGAGGAGTTTTTCTAAGATCAAGTTTAGACTCATTAACATCATTCCATGTTATCGGGCATTCTTTTACTTTATAGCCTTTTATTTTTAATCTGTAAAGCAAGTCGACATCAAACGACCAATCTGTTAATCCTAGTTCTGGAAGAATGTGCTTGATTGATTTATATTTGAAAAACTTTGCACCACATTGGGTATCCAAATAATTTAGACCGAATAACAATCTAACTAAAAAATTAAATCCTCTGCTAGCTATTCTTCTTCCTAATGGTTGTTTCCTGCCTATATTAGAACCTTTGATCCATCTAGAAGCTATTACACCATCGTATCCGTCAATATTTTCAATCAATTTTAATACGCTAGAAGGCGGTATTGAACCGTCAGCGTCAAGAAAACCAATTATATCTGCTTCAGCCACTTTAAATCCTTGAATTATGGCGCCGCCCTTGCCTATTTTTTCTTTGAAATTCAAAACTTTGATGAAGTTTGATTTGCTAGCTAACTCATTAGCAATATCAAATGTTTTATCAGTACACCCATTAGCTACAACTATAATTTCGAACTGGTTTCTAAAATTCTTGTCAAAAAAGTTTGCATATCTCAGCAGTGTTTTTCTTATTCTTTTTTCCTCATTATAAGCAGGTATTATCACACTAATTTTTTTACTATTGGGTAGCATAAGCTTCTAGTTTACTTATAAAAAGTTAAATTTAAAAGATTTATAGAGTTTCGTTTTTCGATGCATTATGCTTTGCTTTAATTTCTTGTGCAACTGCCTAGTTGAAGAACCTGACAGCGTAGAGATAAACACGGTGGTAAATTGTATGCTCTTTCACAAACAGAATTTATTAGTGAACAATATATTAAAACACCAACAAGATCTGGAAATTGTGTTTTAATTCTGTAAAATTCAACATCAGGTGCTTTTTTACCTAAACATAATTTTGGGTCATAAAAAGGGCAGCTGTCAAAGTGCAAGTACATAAACAAAAATGTTATTTAGACTTTAAATATATTACTACTTCTTGATAACTCCTATAAATTACACAATTATTCATTCTAATTTTACTTAAAATTAATATTTCATCTTCATGACCTCTTATTTCAAATGGGCATCTGTATCATTAACAAAGAATAAGTATGCTGGGAAAAAATGAAATGGAAATAGAACAAAAAGAAAAAAAGTTAAATCTTTAACGTTCTTTAGGAATATTATGTCAACATATAAAACGCCGTTGCAAGTTGCTAGAGAACTATATGAAGTAGGATCTACATTAAAACCGAAAGCTTGAGAAGCATACAGGCGATCTTTGGAAATTTTTGCAAGAATTATTCGAGCTTCAGATCAAGATCAATCTCTAGAAAACATCCGGCAAGGAATCATGTTGTATTTATCGGGCACTTTTTGAAAACTTATCAATTATTCATTATCAAAATAATATCTGATAATATCATAGATAACATCAAAAGGCAAAGGTAACCAATAAATCCAATCATATCTCGTCTTTTTTCTTCCCAATTTTTTTTCCAATTCTGAAATTCTTATCCTCAAAGAATAAGACATAAGATTCGCAATAAAATAACCAGCAGCGAGCACTGGATACAAAACTTCTATCTCAGACATGAGAAAATAGATTTCGTTAAAACTTTTAAATCATTACTATAAATTGCTTCTCACACAACAAACCTTTTCTACAAGATAGGGAAAGGTAACACTTAAATCTGTTAATTCTTCTATTACTAAACAGAAGTGACATTAAAGGTATACCTATGAAAATCAAAGTTGCTTCGTTAGCATTAACACTAGTTTTGCTAGCTCTAATAATAGCTTCAGCACCAACAATGGGTGTCAACATTTCAATAAGCAACCTAGCCGGCTCTTACACCAAAGGACAGAAAATTGATTTTTTAACTTTAATTGAAATCTCCACACCAGAACATTTGCCCATTCAATATATCAATCTAACATTCATTTTCCCAGATTCTAGCATACAGATATGTCAAATTTACTTGAACAAAACTGTAAAAGGATGCAGCTTTCTGACAATAAATGACATTGATTTTGATAGTCTTTCTTACAGTTATGGTTATGGATATGGGTATGATAATGGAAATCTATATTCGCTTGGTTATGGATATGGGTATAGTGGAAATGGAAAGATAACAGTAAATTTTACAATAGATTCGTCTGTTTTGCAAATAGGCAGCTATAAGCTAAAAGCAGATGTCTATGCAGGTTTAGAACCCAACACTCATACATTCTCATCTAATTATGTCAGTTTCAATATCATCGCAACAGCTACAACCACTACTGTTTATTTGTCAAGAGGTGGCATTATGCCGAGATATTCACTGCAAATATTGTCCAGTCCAGAAAGTGTCACGCAATCTGCTGGTAGTAAAATAACTTATTTTGTGACTGTCCGCAATAATGGCAATGTTGATCTTGAAAAAGTTTATCTGACAATACCAAACTTACCTGAAGATGCTTTCTTTGAGAGCGAAACAATAGCATTAAAAGTCAATGAAACTAGAAATATAAGATTTACTTTATCTGTTGATAATCCAGCTAAATATCTGCTAAAGTTGAAAGTGATTGGTGAGATAGGAATGAGGACTGCTATACAAGAAAAAGATATGGATTTGACAGTAACAGAAGAAGCTCAGAAAGAAACAGGCAAAGAAACACCTGAAACACAATCTCAAGGAAGACCGATGGGTATAACTGGATTTATTGTAGCTGCAGGCAAAGCTGTGTTGCAATATTGGTACTTGCCTTTGTCAATTTTAGCATTGGGTTGTGGTGCTTGGTTGTTCTTGAGAAGAAAATGAATTTCCAAGTCCATTGAGGAGCTTTTTTCTCTATAGCAAGTTTCCTTTAAAGTGGAATAGGGATATGGTTCTTTTTATATATTTCCGTTAGGATGAACGTGTTGCGTCTTTCTGTATGCTAAGATAGTATGGTTATTTACCTTCCACGATAAAATGGCTTGTTAATTAAAGCTTTAAAAACATTACAGTTCATATTTTGATAATTATCTGTTGGTAATAAATAAAACTTTAATATAAGGAGAATGAAAAATGAACCAAAGGACGTCACAATCTGAAGAAAATGATTATTTTCTGAGTTTCGGCTTCAGGTAACTGTAATCTTAGATGTATTTATTGTAATCCTGATGGAACATTTGAATATAATTCATTGTCTAATGAGGAACTACTTGAGATTGTGAAAGCTGGTTATGAAGCAGGTATAAGAAAAGTACATTGGACTGGAGGGGAACCTTTGGTTAGAACAAGTATAGTGGATGTTGTAAGGAGGTCGAAAGAAATAGGTATACAAGAACAATCTATGACTACTAATGGAGTTTTATTACCAGATTTGTGTTTGAATCTTAAAGAAGCTGGACTTGATAGAGTTAATATTTCATTAGATACTCCCGATCCAGGAAGGTTCAGTAAAATCACCGGGAGAGATTATTTTGATTATGTTCTGGAAGGATTAGAGCTAGCTAGTAAACTGTTTCAACCATTAAAATTGAATGTTGTCGTTCTTAGAGGATATAACTATCCAGATGAAATACCAAATTTTGTTGAATTAGGGAGAATGTATAATGCTGCTGTTAGGTTTATAGAATTAATGCCATATGGACCTGCTTTTGAGGGAGAAGATGGGGGGGAACGTTTTAGTCGTTTTTATGTTTCGAGAGAAGAAATATTAAATGAATTAAGACAATTGGGATCTTTGCGTGAACTTGATGTTAATGATGTAAGGGGACATAATGGTGTTGCTGTTTATTATAGTATTGATGGTGGTAGTCCTCCTGTTGGAGTGATAGCACCACATTCTATGGGTTATGCTTGTGCAGGATATAGATGTAGAAAGATAAGAGTGGGTCCAAATGGAAAAGTTACATGGTGTGTTAATGAAGATAGTATAACTTTAGCGGGTTTGTCATATACTGAAAAAGTAGAAATTTTGGCAAAATTAGTAGAAAGAAAGAATTATTGTCGACAACAAGGTAAATATCCACAAAGACATATGCCTGCATACGCTAGTTTGAGGTTTGGAAGACATGAATGAACAAAATGCAAATTGCATTTGTGCGACATGGTGTCACAACTTGGAATCTGGAAGGTAGAAGACAAGGTACTCATGATTTTGAATTAACAGAAGATGGTATCTCTCAAGCAAAAATGATTGGAGAAACACTTGCTAGTTTGAATGTTCCATTTAAAATAATATACACAAGCCCATTAAAAAGAGCTGTTCAAACTGCTCAAATTATAGCTAATCGTTTAGGTTTACAAACTACAATTTACCAACAACTACACGAATTAGATTTTGGGTGTTGGACTGGTTTAACTCAAACAGAAATTGAAGAAAGATATTCTGAATTATTAAAAGAACGGGAAAGAGATAAATGGAATTTCAGGCTTCCTGGAGGGGAGAGTTATTGTGATGGTTATACAAGAGTATTACCATTTTTAAATGAAGTCGTCAATTTGGGAAGCAACTGTATAGTGGTTTCACACTCGACGATCGGAAGAATTATGATAGGACAATTGTTGGGATATTCGTCACAACAGACATTAGAAATTAAACATCCTTTTTGGATTGTTTATCTTGTAGACCCAAAATTGAGAACAATCACTTATGTGGATTCTATAAAAGGCATTTCTAGAAACGGAATAGTAATTGAGTTTGATTATGACAGAGAATTAAGTCCTTATAAAAATTAACAGAACAACAATTGAATTTCTCATCTAACATTAAACAATCTGAATACACAATCTAAATTTATTCATTAACAGTTTGACATAATTGAAATTGGAGTCAATAGTTCCCCTGAATTTTGCTATTTTACCAAAAGAAAAAATAAAAAATTCTAACCCTTCTCATTCTCTTTCAATTTGAGACGATTCACAAGAATTTCAATATCTATTCTCTCATTACACTTGGGACATCTTATATCCCAAAAAACGTCTAATTGCTTGTTTTCCATTCTTTTTTACCTTTTTTCAGTCAATTAAAATAAAATAGTGTTTCTTAGAACAAAATGATTTGTATTTTGCACTATATACTATCATAACTACTCTAAAATAGTTTTCCTAGAAAAAATAAGACATTTTAATAGATAATAAAAGAAATATCACAATAAAAATAGAAATTTATCTTCTATTTAAAATACCTAATTTTTCTCTTCTTTGACCTTTCTTTTTCTACTTGTGATTACAAGCAACAGCAAAATAAGTGTGAAAAGTAGAACTGCTATTAAAAGAAGCAAAACAGAGTAAGCACTTACCAGCAAATATCTTCCTGTCATAGAAGAGCTAGGAGTTTCACTTATAGTTGTTACAGTAGTTGGCAACGAAAGCGTTGTAGTCACATGTTTTGTTGTTGTAAATGTGTCTGTGGTTGTAGTCTTTTTGTTGAATATACCCAACCCACCGCTAGACTTGGTTGTAGCAACTGTCGTAGTTGTCATCTCATAATCGCATATTTTATTTATCACTTCTATCTTCCAGCTATGAGAAGCTACCTCGCTACCACGATAGATGTCAACTTTTAAATCATGCAATCCACTGGCTGAATGATCTGGTTTGTATTCATATTGATTTGGAGCTGTAGACACAACTTTGCCATCAAGCTTCCATTCATATCTGGTTTCATTGGGATAATTGTTATAGGCAAAGAACCTTATTGCTCTTCCTTCCAAAACACTGACTCTTTCATCCAAAGGAGAATATGCTGTTATATACAAACCTTCTATTATATCTGGAACCTCTTCTGGCGGATCAATGAATATTGGTATGCTGATAACTTGGATTGTAGACGAGTCATTGCTTCTATCGTTGTCTCCATCTACTGCTACTATTCTAAATCTCATAAAAACATTTGCTCTTCCTTGTTGTTCGCAATATTCTTTATCATTAGAGTCACATGGTGCAGGTATTTGATAATAGTATCTGTTGTCAATCACTTCTGGTAATGTGCTACCATCAATTACTCCATCGTTATTATAATCATAATAAAGTATAGCAGAATCAACTCCACTTGCATCTGTTATTGTTGCATTGACGCTAATTGAATGATTAAATGGAACTATTGTTTTATAACTCCAAGCAGAGAATTCAGATGGTTCAATGTCGTCATCCTTTACATTTATAGGATGGTTTGGATCAACGTTATACCTCAAAGTCACTTTGCCTGATGTGTCAGTAACTTTGTATCCCCACTCAATTATATCGTCTATTAATCTAATCCAATCGCTTCTTGTTATGTTGTAGCAATATATACTGCCATTATTATAATCGTGATTGACCCAATAAACCCAAGGATCGCAGTCTAATTTGTAGCCAAATTCTGCTGATGCTATTCCACAATCGTCAGTCGCGTTTATACACAATCTCAAATCACCTTGGTAAGAATCAAATAATGTAGGATAGCTCTGAATGTATTGGATGTAATCATCATAAGGCATAACTTCTACAGTTGGTGGATTTTCGTCTATACATGGTATTGTTGTGGTTGTAGTAGATGTGGTGGTTGTGGGTTCAGTGGTAGTAGTGGTTGTGGTTGTGGTTGTAGTAGATGTGGTGGTTGCAGATGTGGTGGTTGCAGGAACTTGCTTATTACCAAATCTTTCTTCTGTTAAAAGAGAATTGATTATAACATCTCTCTCAGTTGATGTTGTGTTAATCCAACCGTTATACAAATCTTCAGTTATGTGGTAAGAATCGTAAGGAAGACAGGGTGTTAGAACAGAACCATTGTAACCTTGAGTAATAAGTTGTATATTAACGGGTCCTGTTATAGTAAATAACCAACCTGAAATGCCTTCTTCACCTTCATCCCATATTCCGTTAGCATTGTAATCATAGAATTTGGATATATTCAGATATCCACATTGAGTGTTGCCGAATCTTTCTTCTGTTATTGTTGGTATATCAATTATTGTTTCTCTTTCTATTGAAGTTGTGTTGATCCAATTCTCTTGCAAAGTTTCAACTACATTGTAAGTTCCGTATGGTATGCAAGGAATTATGACATATCCACCAGATCCGGTAAATGCTTCCATATTTACAGGTCCTGTTATATTGAAGCCCCAATCCGCTAATGGATTTTCTTCTCCGTTCCAAATTCCATCGCGATTGGTGTCGTTGAATTTGAATATCTTTAGATGACCGCAAGGGATGGTTGTGGTTGTAGTAGATGTGGTGGTTGTAGTGGTTGTGGTTGTAGTAGATGTGGTGGTTGTAGTGGTTGTGGTTGTAGTAGATGTGGTGGTTGTAGATGTGGTGGTTGTGGGTTCAGTGGTAGTAGTGGTTGTGGTTGTAGTAGATGTGGTTGTAGTAGATGTGGTGTTTGTGGGTTCAGTGGTAGTAGTGGTTGTGGTTGTAGTAGATGTGGTTGTAGTAGATGTGGTGGTTGTGGGTTCAGTGGTAGTAGTGGTTGTGGTTGTAGTAGATGTGGTTGTTGTAGATGTGGTTGTAGATGTAGTAGATGTGGTGGTTGTAGATGTGGTTGTTGTGGTTGGTTTACAATAAACATGATCTATTGCAAAACATTCTATAGTAGGTTTGTTACTATAGCTAAGATTATGATAAACATAACTTATACCACTATACCAGCCAGGTTCTTCTGTATCAAAACTAAATTTAGGTTCTGTATAATAAAATCCACATTGGAAGGGTCCGAAATTCCATTGGCCTGGTATGGGAGGTATTACATCATTAATTTCATGAGAAATACTTACATTTACGACATCAATTGAAAGATAGCTACATGAAGTGGTACCATATATAGTATATCCTCCTCGATCATTTTCTCTACAATCTAGATCAAGATTCACTTGACATTGTGGTAAAATTGTCGTTGTTGTAGATGTCGTGGTTGTAATTGTGATAGTTGTGGTTGTAGATGTGGTTGTTGTAGATGTAGTAGATGTGGTGGTGGTTATGGTTGTTGTTGGAGGGAGTGTTGTTGGTAAAGGACATTGTACCACCATATTATCATAACAAATCAAATTTCCAGAGGAATCGTATATCCATCCTAATGTTCTATAATTTCTATATTGATTTGGCTGACTATCGTTGTAGTATGTATCTACAGGACTGTAATAGTAGCTGGGTGATATATAAAATGTAACATAATAAGGAGGCACTGGTATAAGTTTTTCTCCAATCACTTTTGCATAAGCACCTGTATAACCATCTACACCCCAAACCAAATCATCCACATGTATTTTTACACTATTGTCAGGTAAATTCTCGCACCATGTGTTTATATCAACATTACACGATCTTACAGTTGTTGTGGTTGTTGAAGGTGTTGTCGTTGATGTAGTTGTTCTAGTGGTTGTCCGTGTTGTCGTGGTTGTTATTTCTGGACAACAAAAATCCCAATATGGATTATTGCAAGAGTCGCATCTACCTTCAACTAACACAGCACCCTGTCCACCTTGACATCTCGTGTATCCTGTTGGACAATCAACATCACAACCACTACACAAGTCAGATCCATAAACACAACATGGTTCATTGCCAGAACCACACTTTGAAGTGCTGCATGATAGCATACCACCTGCGTTGCATGGAGCATAACTTCTAAAAACTACTCCAGGTTGACAAGGTTGTCCAATCCAACATCCTTGAACATTTACACAACACTCTCCTTGACTAGAATGAAACCATTGACATGGACCGCCCACGTCACAATATCCTGGTTGAATAGTGGTTGTTGTAGTTGTTCCGCTGCAGCTAAACGAAGGACAATCGCCATTATTTAAACACTGTATACATAGCTCGTCGTCACACCCATTCCAAGCACATTGACAACAGCACCAATTCGAAGCACAACTACAATCAGCATAGCATACGCAATCTTCTCCATACTTCCCCCATTTATCCCCTCCAGCATTACAGCAA
>Ga0123519_10003864_pt1 | contig 24578 bp, 28 predicted proteins | sample YelNatPaOPRAMG02_FD_87396 | JGI IMG/M metagenome (GOLD analysis project Ga0123519, IMG submission 87396) | Hot spring microbial communities from Yellowstone National Park - Yellowstone National Park OP-RAMG-02 (version 2) | ecosystem: Environmental > Aquatic > Thermal springs > Hot (42-90C) ...
ACCCTTTTTATTTTATGTCAAGTCTGTCAGCGTTTGCGCTCTGCGTAGAAGCGCAAACGCTGACCTGCAGACCTAGATATTACACACTTTAAATTATATTACCGGTTGATCTCATAGGTCGAAAAACGCAATAACCCTATAACGCAATAACGCTATAACCTAAATAATCTCTACTAAAATTGGTGTCTGTCCCTAATTAAATTTATAATGCCACGATGGAGAGGTTTTTTTGGTCAGCAAGGGCTACACTGCAGGCCTGATCAATAAAAAGGGTTTTTTCTGCTTCAATGGCTAAACAAGAGGCACTGATTTTGATAAGATTTTTTACCGTATTTAATCCTACAACCGGGATATCAAAACGTAAATCTTGTTTAGGCTTGCTTACCTTAACTACTACTATGCCTTTACCGCCGATTTTTCCGGCGCGCCGGATAAGATTATCCGTTCCTTCTAATGCCTCTACGGCTACTACTGCTTTATGTTTTACTGCCACTGTCTGGCCAATATCTAAATAGGCGATCTCTTTGGCTAAATCAAAACCAAAATATATATCCTCCCATTCTAAAAAATTTGGCGAGCGTTTAGTTAAAGTCCCTTTCTTAGGTAAAGCCTCTTCTAAAAATAATGTGGAACTAAGCAATTCAAAACCTTTTTCTTTTAATTTTTCAGCAATTGCTTGGAAAATCGTATCTGCTTTTTTATCTTTTATATTTTGTAAAATATTTTGAATTTCCGGACTATTTATTACCTCTTTGCTAAAAAGCCTGACCGGACTAATTTGGCCTGCCATCACTACTTTAGAGATACCTTCGGCTTTAAAAATTTCAAACAATCGGTTAAATTCATTTAATTTTAACCAATAGGTCTTATCCGCAATTTTTCTTATTTGAGGCGAAGTCTCACCTCTTATTGCCAAAGCAACTACTTCATAACCTTGCTTTTTTGCCGCTTGCGCAAATAAAAGGGGAAATTTACGATTACCTGCAATGAGACCAATTTTTTCCATTACTTATTCTGATTTAATGCGACAGGAACGCGCAATCCCTCGCGAAGAGTTTTTTATAAAATTGATAAGATGCTCTACTTCTTTTGATAAAGGTTTAATTTCTTGATTTATCTTTTCTAAGGCATGTTTTATGGAGAGCCCTTCATTAAATAATATTTTAAAAGCAAGCCCAAGTTGTTTTATCGCCTCTTTGCTTATATTATTGCGTCTTAATCCTACTAAATTTAAACTATATACCCGCGCCGGATGCCCATCGCAGGTAGAATAAGGCGGAATATCCTGAACTACTTTTGAGCATCCTCCGATAATTGAAAGCGTACCTACCCGCACAAATTGATGAATGGCAACCAATCCTCCAACAATTGCTTTATCTTCAATAGTTACATGTCCAGCTAAGGTGCCGTTATTAGCGATAATACAGTCATTACCTATCAGGCAATCATGAGCAACATGAGAATAAGCCATAAAAAGATTATTATTACCTATTTTAGTTATGCCTCCTTCTGTGGTTCCCGGATTAAAAGTACAATATTCACGAATAATATTATGATCACCGATTTCTAAGAAACTTTTTTCTCCTTTATATTTTAAGTCCTGCGGCCGGCTACCAATTATTGCCCCCGTAAAAATTTCGCAATATTTACCAATGGTAGTATTTCCTTCAATCAAACAATGGGAGCCGATTTTAGTGCCGCTACCAATCGTAACATTATCCGCCACTATCGTATAAGGGCCAATTACAATATCTTGCGCTAACTTCGCTTTTTTTGAAACAATGGCGCGAGAATCTATCTGCATTTTTATTCTGCTAAAACAAATTTTAAATCTGCCTCAGCCACTAATTTATCCTTTACATATGCCTTGGCATGGACAAGTCCTGTCTTTGGTTTTATTTTACCTGCCTCTACTTCTAAACGCAATTGATCACCGGGGACTACTGTTTTTCTAAACTTTATATTATCCGCAGCGATAAAATAAGCAATTTTTCCGTAGTTCTCTTGTGCCGAAAGCATCATTACTCCTCCTACCTGAGCAAGCGCTTCAATAATTAATACTCCTGGCATTACTGGTCTCTGCGGGAAATGACCTTTAAAAAAATAATCATTAATTGTTACATTCTTAATCCCTACTGCCTGCTTTCCTCTTTTTAAATAAATAATCTTATCTACAAATAAAAAGGGATAACGATGGGGTAGGATCTGCATAATTTTGGAAGCATCTAATTCTTCATTTTCTTGGGGATGATAATTTATCCCGACACCACCTAAAAGATATCTTTGTCTTTGCTGATCTATTTTTCTGACTAATTTTAAATTTAAAGCGTGACCACTTTTTAAGGCAATAATATGACCAAGAATAGGTTGACCTAAAATATATAAATCTCCCATTAAGTCTAAAATCTTATGCCGGATAAATTCATCTTCATATCTTAATTTATTATTAATTACACCGGTTTTGCCTAAAACCAAGGTATTCTGGTAATTTGCACCCCTGCCTAAACCTTGTCCCTTAAGTTCTTCTACTTCTTCTTCTAAACAAAAAGTGCGGGAGTCGGCTAACATATTTTTAAAGGTATCAGGATTTATTTCTAATTCCATAAATTGTGCCTTAAGTAGAGGATGAGAATAGCTTAAGGTATAAGAAATCTTTATTTTGTGATCAGGTAAAGCTACAATTAAACCTCCATCCTCATCGACAGAAATTGGCTCTTTAATGGCATAATAATTCCGTTCCTTATCTTGCTCCTTAATCCCTGCTTTAGATAAAATCTCTAAAAATTCTTGACTACTTCCATCTAAACCCGGAACTTCTTCATTATCTATCTGGATATTTAGATTGTCGATTCCTAATCCGGCTAATGCTGCCATTAGATGCTCAATAGTATGAATTATAGCACCATCTTTTTTAAGGCAAGTCCGGCGGGGAGCAAGTTCGGAACTGAGTAAATATTCTACTCCTACCTTAATTGTAACCGGTGGTTTTAAATCCGTGCGGATAAAATTAATTCCTGTATCTACTTCTGCTGGGCTAAAAATAAGATTTACCTCTTTTCCAGTATGAAGACCTATTCCTTTTAAACTTATCTGTTGGGCGATGGTTTTTTGTTTTTCCATAATTCCAATTCTTCTATCTTTTTCTTTAACATATCTACGGTCTTATATAAACGCGGAAGATTTTGCACACAGGCATTGATGCGCTTAGCAATATCTGCGGGTTTAGCCGGATAACCCCAAACTGTTGTGTTTGGGGGGATAGACTTACTTACCCCTGATTGCGCCATCACGATTACATTATCTCCTAAATTAATATGACCTACGAGTCCTACTTGTCCGGCTAAAATTACATTTTTTCCCAAAGTGGTACTTCCTGAGATACCTACTTGAGCCACAATCAAAGAATTTTCTCCAATTACTACATTATGGGCAATATGTACAAGATTATCGATTTTTGTTCCAGATCCGATAATTGTTTTATCAAAACGGGCGCGATCAATCGTAACATTAGCTCCGATTTCTACATCATCACCAATTTCTACAGTCCCCACTTGGGGTATCTTATGATGCTTATTATCTAAAGTAACGAAGCCAAAACCATCAGAACCGATTACGGTACCACTATGAATAATTACCCGCTGGCCAACCGTAACCCGTTCACGGATCGAGACACCAGAGTAAATTAAAGTATTTTTACCTATTTTAGTCTCATAGCCAATATAACAATTAGGATAGATAATGGTTCCATCGTCAATTAAGACATTATCAGAAATTACTGTATAAGCACCAATAGAGACATTCTTACCTAATCTAACCTCTTTACCTAAAATGGCAGTAGGATGAATTCCTTGGGGATGCTTTATCTGGGAAGGAAAAAGCCAAGAGATTACTTGCGTAAAAGCTAAAGATGGATTTTCGGTGCGCAGAATTGTCTTAGAAGAAGAAATTATGTCTTGCGGAACAATTACTGCTGAGGCAGTAGTCTTTTCTAGTAAAGGAAAATATTTGGGATTAGCTAAAAATGTGATATCACCAGGGCTTGCCTCTTTAATACCCGAAATTCCTGTAATTACAATATTTTCATCGCCAATTACTTCTGCGCCAATAAATTCGGCGATCTCCTTTACCGTTTTTGGCATAATTTAATTAAGTCTATCTTTTACTTTTATAATTTTTATTTATAATCTCTACAATTTTATCGGTAATATCTAAAGTCTTAGGTTGATAAATTAAAGCCATGGAATCAAATACAAGCGTATAGCCTTCTTTTTCTGCGTATTGCGCGACCGCTTCTTTAATGTCTTTGGCAATTTCAATTTTTTTATCAATATATTCTTTACGTAAATCCATCTGTTTTTGACGCACAAACTCATCATAATCTTTAAACTTTGCCTCAAATTCTTTTTGTTTTTCAGTTTTTTCTTTATCACTCAATAAATTCCATTTATCTTGTAATTGCTTAATTTCGCTTTCTTTTTTCTCAATCTCTTTATTATAACTGGCCTCCTTATCCTCTAAAGCCTGGGAATATTCTTTAGCTTTTTCATATTCCTTAGCCACAATATCAACATTGACATAACCAAATTTCTCTGCTGCCAAGGCAGGAATAGATAAAATAAATAAACCCAAAATGATTATCCCCCCGAAAACAAAATTTAGTTTTTTCATTACCCTTCTCCTTTCTCTTATTTTAATTTTTTAGAAACCGTGACTCATACTAAAGTGAAATCTGCCGTTACTTCTTTTAGTTTCGCCTGGTTGTTTATTTAAAGGAAAGCCATAATCTACCATAATCGGACCTAAAGGAGTTTTAATTCTTAAACCCAACCCTACGGAAGATTTTAAATCGCTAAAATCCATATCTTCAATCTTTCGCCAAACATTACCCGTATCCGAAAAAACCGCTATTTTAATAAAATCGAAAATTGGATATAGATACTCTATATTACCAATAAAAAGGGCTTCTCCACCTAAAGGATCTTTTGAGACAGGATCAATTGGTCCAACCATCCTCTCTTCATAACCCCGGATAGTATTTGCGCCACCTGCAAAGAAACGCTCGTATATGGGAATATAATCCGAATCACCATAAGGACCAGATAAACCTGTCCTTAATCTTAATTCTAAAGTTGAACCTCTAAATAAAGGAAAATAATGCGAGGCTCGGCCAAAGAATTGCCAGAAATCTTTATCTCCGCTTAAAGGACCGCCCGCATTTCTTATATAAGCAGTAAATAAATTACCTTTGGTAGGATCAAAGACATTATTGCGGGTATCATAAGTAAATCCAAGTTGCGCACTGCTAATATGAGTAGTTCCTCCTTCTTTGCGCAATTCCTCTGAGACATTGGAAGCAAAATTACTAATTTTTATCACATCATAACGATACATAAAATCTGTCCTTAAATATTCAGTAATCTCTTTGCCTAAACGGATATCGCCACCGGTGACTTCTTCATCATAGGCGTATCCCACATCTTCTTCTCTTTCATGTTCTCGACGATAAGCATCAAACCCAAAAGAGATAGGATAATCAAAGACCCAAGGCTCAGTAAAACTTAAATCAAAACCGCTGGTAATCGTTCCGAAAGAAGCGCGGAATTTTAAATCTTGACCTGCGCCCGTAAAATAAGGGAAATTCTTCCAGTCAAAATTATTCTGTTCAATTTGGACAAATCCTACAAATTGATCTACACTACTATAACCACCCCCGAAACTAAAAGCACCGGTTTTTGCCTCTTTTACTTCCACAATTAAATCTTTTTTATTCGCCACATCTGTATCTTCGGTATCGTAACTAATCTCTTCAAAGAAACCTAAATTCTGAAGTCTTTCTTTACTCCGTCTTAATTTTTCTCCATCAAATCTATCGCCGGGTTTTATCCTTAATTCTCTACGTACTACAATATCTTTTGTTTTAATATTACCTCTTATTTTAATTTTATTTACATAAGCTACTTCATTTTCTACAATATTATAAACGATATCGGTTCTTGCGGTATAAGCGTTTAAGGAAGTCGACTCCTGTATCTGCGCAAAAATATAGCCCCGATCAAAATAAAGTCCCTGAATATTAGCAATATCTTTCTGCATTGCCTCTTCGCTAAAAACCTTACCTGGAATACATTCTTTAAGACTAGCTAAAATTTCTTTTTCCGAAATATCTTTATTACCTTTAATGGTAATGTTGCCCACTAAATATTTTCTTCCTTCTTGGATATTTATCGTAATGTATAAAAATGGTTTTTTAGTATCAGCGCTAACCTCATAATCAACTAAAACATCTGCAAATCCTTCTCTGCGGTAAAATGACCTTATCCGTTCTATATCCTCTTTTAATACCTCTTCTTTTAAGATTCCCGGATTAAAAATCCAAGCGCTTTTAGTCTTCATTAATTTTAAAATTCGTTTTGCCGGATAACTCTTATTACCTTTTACCGAAATATTTTTAATCTTTATGCGCCTGCCTTCAATTATATTAAATTGCACTTTTGCCCGATTGGTTTGAGGGTCAATATCTACTTTATAATCTATCTTTACATCGGTATAACCAATTTTTTCATATAGTTTGCTTAAAATGCGTATATCTTCTGTCAGATTAGGGTAATCTAGGTACTGGGTCTCTTTAGATTTTAAGGCCTCTTTAATCTTTTCTTCCTTCATTAATAAGTGCTCTATTCCCGAAAAACTGATCTTTTCAATAATTGGTCTTTCTACGACCTTCACAATAACCTTGATTCCATCTTTATAATCTTCGGTGTCAATTTTTATGTCGCTAAAAAATCCTAAAAGATAAAGCCGTTTTAAATCATCGCTAATTATATTTTCCTGATAGGGTCCGCCAATGCGCGTCTTCATTTTAGAAATAATGGTATTGGTGCTGATGGATTTATTGCCTTGAACTTCGATTACCTTGACTATTTTTTGATTTGGAAGAGAAGCTTCTTCTTCCTGAGATTCTTGGGTTAAGCTTGTATTTGAATTTATTTGTGATAAGTCTTCAGCAAAAGATATTCCACAAATAAAAAAAATGAGAAAAATAAAAAATATTTTACGCATCATAAAATCCTCCCTCAATTATTCTGCTCTCTGAGTAAGATTTTCAAAACGTGTATATTCTTTAATAAAAGCTAATTTTATTACCCCCACTGGACCGTTGCGTTGTTTGGCAATATTAATTTCGGCAATTCCCTGGTTTTCAGGTGTGGGATTATAATATTCCTCTCTTAATATAAGCACTACTACATCTGCATCCTGTTCGATTGCTCCGGACTCCCTTAAATCAGATAGTTGCGGCCGATGATCTACGCGCGCCTCTACAGCACGCGAGAGTTGACTTATCGCTAATACCGGGATATTTAACTCACGCGCCAATGCCTTTAAGGAACGCGAAATCTCAGAGATTTCTTGCTGCCTATTTTCCACCGTCCGGGAACTACACATCAATTGTAAATAATCCAAAATAATCAGTTGAATATTTTGTTGTGCTTTCAAGCGCCTGGCCTTTGCTCTTAATTCCATTACCGAAATAGCGGGGGTATCATCAATAAAAATTGGAGCAGTAGAAAGTTTTCCTGCTGCCGCAGTCAGACGCGGCCAATCCGAAGTGGAAAGATAACCCGTTCTTACTTTATGCGCATCTACCTTAGCATGCGCACAGAGCATCCGTTGGACTAATTGTTCTTTAGACATTTCTATACTAAAAATTGCCAAAGGTATCTTCTCTGTTACTCCTACATATTCGGCAATACTTAATGCAAAGGCACTTTTTCCCATTGAGGGTCTTCCCGCTACGACAATTAAATCTGAAGGCTGTAATCCCGCAGTTTTAATATCGAAATCGACGAATCCCGTCGGAATACCCGTAACATGCGCCTTTCTCTGATAAAGTTTATCAATAGTATCAATACTTTTTTGCACCACCTCTTTTAAAGAAATATAACTACCTCTGGGACGGCGGTCGCTTACTTCAAAGATTAATTTTTCGGCAGTATCGACTACCTCATCAACATTACCTTGACTTTCATAACTTAATGAGATAATTTTATTTGCATTATTAATGAGTGTTCTAAGTATATTTTTCTCTTTAACAATCCTTACATAATGGTTTATATTAGCAGTGGTAGGGACAGTATTTACCAAACTCGTCAAAAAACTTACGCCTCCGATTTCCTCTAAAATTCCTCTTCTTTTTAATTCATCAGTAATTGTAATTAAATCTACTGCCTTATTGGCATTATAAAGATAAACAATTGCCTCAAATATCTTTTTATGCGCATCTTTATAGAAGGACTCGCTATCCAAAGATTCTATGGCTACAGAAATAGCCTCCTCGTCTAAAAGCATTGCTCCTAATACCGCCATCTCTGCTTCTAAATTCTGAGGCGGAATTTTATCTAAAGTTATTGCATTATTCATCTTTAATGAGTGCATAGCTTACGGAGTGTGAAGTACGACATAACTTATGCCCTCAATTATTTCTTCACAATCCAAACCTTTATCTTCGCCATAATCTCCGGATGTAGCTTTATGAAAACCTCATAAATACCTAATGATTTTATCGGTTCCTCTAACATTATCATATCTTTATCAAGAGAAAAACCCTCTTCTTCTAAAGCAGCGGCAATATCTTTAGCGGTAATAGAGCCATATAATTTATCTTCTTCTTGAACTAAAACTGGGATAGTTAAAGAAAAATTATCTAATTTTTCCTTTAACACCATTGCTTCTTTTTTGGCTCTCTCTAACTCTAAGATTTTCTTTTGTCTTAATTGCTCCAATTTCTTAAGATTTGCGGGCGTAGCAGGGACAGCTAAACCATTAGGGATTAAAAAATTGCGGGCAAAGCCATCCTTAACCTTAACAATAGAGCCAGCTTTGCCTAAAGGATGATCTTGATTCAAAATAACTTCCATTTTAAATTAATTAAGGACATTAAAGCCTTACATAAGGTAGAAGTGCTAAAAATCTTGCTTGCTTAATGGCTGTGGAAATCATTCTTTGATGCTTAGCACAATTACCTGAAACCCGAGAGGAAATAATTTTACCTCGCTCGCGGATAAACATTTCTAATCGCTTTATATCTTTATAGTCTATAGTTTTGGTTTTATCCGCACAAAAACGACAAAACTTCTTCTTCAACCCTAATTTTTTTTCACCTTTTCGGGAAATGGCTTTAGTTTTAGCTTTCATCGGACTGCCCTTCTGTTTCCTCTAACCAAGTAGTCTCCGTAGAAGGTTCAGTTACTATTTCTTCTTCAGTGATTGAGACTTCCTTGGCTTGAGGCCTTCCTAAAAATTGGACACGTTCTGCTCTTACCTCAAGCACATTGCGCTTCTGCCCCGTATTATCTTCCCAAGAGCGCGACTGGAGTCTACCTTCAATAAAAATTGGACTGCCTTTATGTAAATATTGATTGCAGGTCTCTGCCTGTTTATCCCAGACTACCACCGTAACAAAACAAGTCTCATCCTTCCATTCCTGATTTCTATCTCGGAAACGTCGATTTATTGCTATTCTTAAATTTACTACTGCCGTCCCCTGAGGAGTATAACGCAATTCCGGATCGCGGGTAAGATTTCCGATTAAAAAAACTTTATTAAAGTTTGCCATATTAACTCCTTTTGTTTAAATAATTTTTGTAATTAAAAATCTTAATATATTTTCATTTATTTTATAATTCTGACTTACTCTAATAATTGCCTCTTCCGGTGCTCTAAAATTCATTAAATAATAAACACCCTCAGTATATTTTTTTATGGGAAAACAGAGTTTTCTTTTCTCTGACCAGATGTTGGCTTCAATAACATTACCATTATTTTTCGTTACTATTTCCTGAATTTGTTTAAATAAATTCTTTTTTTCTTCTTCCGACAAATCTGGCTTAATAATAAACATTGCTTCGTATTTTCTCATCTTAATTCCTTCGATTAAAAATGTTCATACTTTTATTTATTCCTTCGGTTACCCAAACCCGACAACATTCTATAGCTTGATCAAGCGCAGTTTCTATTTTTTTCTTTTCATTTTTATTAAATTTAGATAAAACATAACTTGTAATCTCATGTTGATTATTTAATGGTCGGCCAATGCCAATACGTAGCCGGGCAAAATTTTTAGTTCCTAACATATTAATGATTGATTCTAACCCTCGATGTCCTGCGGATGAACCAGAAGGTTTAATTTTTATCCGCCCTAATTCTAAATCTAAATCATCGCAGACTACCAGAAGAGAAGCTAAATCTATTTTATATTCCTTCATTAATTTTTCTACCGCCAGACCTGATAAATTCATAAAGGTAAGGGGCAGAGCTAAAATTATCCTTTGCCTTTCAATTCTGCCCTCACCCTTTAAGGCAAGACTTATTTTATCTTTTTTAAGATGTATATTATAAATTTTGGCGAAAAGTTCAACTGTAGAAAAACCAACATTGTGTCGGCTGTTTTGATAAATTTTACCTGGATTGCCTAAGCCAACAATTAATTTCACTTTTCTTCTTTTTCTTCCGTTCCTTCCTCTTTAGGTACCTCTTTCTTTTCCTTAATCACTTCCGGTTCCAATTTCTCTTCTACTTCTGTCGGTTTAGTTACTAATTCCTCTTTAAGGGGAGCTGATACTGATAAAACAATTGCCTCAGGATCATTTAAAACTTTAACTTTAGGAGGAAAAATAATATCCTTTATATGAATTGCATCACCTATTTTTAATGCACTTACATCTACTATAATTTCTTTTGGTATATCAGTAGGTAAACATTCAACTTCAACTTCCCAAAGAATGTGCTCTAACGAACCTCCTTCCTGCTTTACCCCTTGGGGTTCACCTTTAGTCGTAATTGGCACATTAATTTTAATTGACTTTCTAAGTGATATCTCATTAAAGTCTATATGGATAATATCACCTTTAACTGGATCGTATTGAATTTCTTTAATTAAAGAGGGTAGAGTTTTTTTCTTTTTATCCGCATCAATCTTTAAATTAATTACCACGCTCTCTAAATGGTATGTATGGACTAATCTTAAGAATTCCCTTTGGGGAACCTTTATCATTAATGGTTCCTTTTTTGCGCCATAAATTATTGCGGGAATAAAACCTTTTTGCCTTAAATCTTTTGCCTTATTTTTCCCTTTTTCTTTTCTTACTTCTACTTCTAAAAATATCTCTTCCATAATTAATCAAATAAAGAGCTTACTGATTCTTCTTTATGAATCCTTTTAATCGCTTCTCCTAATAAATTAGCTACAGACAAAACTTTAATCCGCGGATGTTTTTTTGTATCATCTAAAGGGATAGTATCAGTGATGGATAATTCTTTAAGTTCCTTACATTTATCAATGCGTTCTATGGCTGGACCAGATAAAACACCATGGGTAATTGCGGCACGGATAGTCTTTGCTCCTGCCTTATTTAAGGCTTCAACCGCTTCCATTAAAGAACTGCCCGTAGCAATTAAATCATCAACAATGATTGCATTCTTATTTTTTACTTCGCCTAAAATATGCATTACCTCTGCTTTTTCCGGAGAAATCCTTCTTTTATCAAGAATTGCTAAATCCGCGCTTAATCTCTTAGCATAAGCTCTTGCCATTTTTATCCCCCCTACATCCGGAGAAACCACTACCAAGTCTTTAAGTTTTAATTTTTTAAAATAATCGATAAAAATACCTACGGCAAAAAGATGATCTAAAGGAATATCAAAAAAGCCTTGAATTTGTCCGGCATGTAAATCCATAGTTAGAATCCGATTTGCTCCTGCCGTAGTCAAAAGATTAGCCACCAGCTTTGCAGTAATCGGTACGCGCGGCTGATCTTTTCGGTCCTGTCGAGCATAGCCAAAATAAGGAATCACGGCGGTAATTCTTTGGGCAGAAGAACGTTTTAAGGCATCAAGCATAATCAAAAGTTCCATTAAGTTTTCGTTAGGAGGCGGAGAGGTAGGCTGAATCACAAATACATCCTTACCGCGCACATTCTCGTTAATCTTAACTCTAATTTCTCCTTCACTAAATCTTCCTACCAAGGCATCGGATAATTTTACTTCTAAATATTTACAGATCTCTCTGGCTAACTGGGGATGTGCGTTTCCAGTAAATATAAGTAATTTATCCATCTTTGCCTACCTTTTTATTCTTAATAATCTTGCAGGAATTCCAACTACTACTGCTTTATCAGGTATATTTCTATGTTTTACTACTACCGTGCCTGCGCCGGTATAAGCATTTTTACCCACTTTTACAGGAGCAATTAATATAGTATCCGAACCAATAAATGCCTTATCTTTTATAATCGTAGAATACTTTTTTATTCCATCAAAATTTGCGGTAACTGTACCTGCGCCGATATTAACATAACGGCCAATTTGAGCATCTCCCAGATAACCAAAATGTTTTGCCAATGTCTTATAAGATAATTTTGAACGGGTAATCTCCAAGAAATTACCTACTACTACCTCATCTCCTAAAACCGTGCCTTCTCTTAAATGAACAAATGGACCAATAAAACAATGTCTTCCAATTTTAACATCATTTTCTATTACTGTAAAGGGATAAATCACTGTATCTTGACCGATCCTTGCTCCATAACTAATAAATGTAGAGCGAGGATCAATAATCGTTATGCCATTTTCCATCAGTCTATAGTTAATTCTTTGCTGCATCAGAGAATTTGCCTTGGCTAAATCAAGGCGTGAATTTATTCCTAAGGCTTCATTAATATCTGTAATCTTAAGACTATCGATTAAATAACCTTTTTTATAAAATATATTAATTACATCGGTAAGATAATATTCTTTCTTGCGCTTATTTAATTTTACGTAAGCTAAGGCCTCTTTTAATTTTTCCTTATTAAAACAAATTATTCCGGTATTAATCTCTTTTATTGATTTTTGAAACTCATCCGCATCATTTTCTTCTATAATCCCACAGATGCTTCCATATTTATCTCTTAAAACCCTCCCATAACCAGAAGGATTTTTAAGGGTTGCAGTTAAAAGCGTAGCGTCTAATTTATTTTTAAAATGATAAGTTAATAATTTTTTAATGGTTGAATTTTCTAAAAGTGGATTGTCGGCATAGAGTACTAATACCGTTCCTTTAAAGTTCTTCAACTGAAACAGCGCCTGCTTTACTGCATCGGCTGTGCCGAGTAATTTTTTCTGAATTACAATAGTTATACCTGAGGGAATTATCTTTTTTACTTCTTCCTGTTGATATCCCAAAACTACCACTGTTCTCTTTATCTTTAAAACCCGCACTAGATCCAGGATATAACTTAACATGGGTCTGCCGCAGATATGATGTAAGACCTTAGGTAAATCAGATTTCATGCGCGTACTTTTACCTGCAGCTAAAATTATACAAGCGATATCTTTATCCATATTATTTTACTGGGACGTCTGGACTCGAACCAGAATAGCGAGACCCAAATTCTCGTGTCCTACCCATTGGACGACGTCCCAAAAATTTTAAAAAATTAAAAAGGATTATTTAAATTGTAGCTGTGGAACTGGTAGTTCCTTTTTTCCTCTCTTGTTCGTATGCTTCCAGTACTCTCTTTTGAAGATACTCCCTAAATGACTGAGTAATCGGATGGGCAATATCTTTATGTTCTAACTGTCCGGATATAGAAGCATCGGACCCCGAACGAGAAGTCATGGGTAGTTGTGTCCCGCATTGATTACAATATTTAGCGCGTAATTCGTTTTTAAATCCGCATTTTGCACAAGCCTGTTTTATCTTTCTTGAAGGCATGGCAATAAACAAACCACTTGTGCCTTCGATTACCTTTATATTCCTTACCACAAAAGCATTGTCAAAAGTTACAGTTGCATAGGCCTTCAACTTTTTATCTGCAGATTCTTTCAAAAATATTCTTACCTCGGTGATCTCCATTTGCATCCTCCTTATTCTCTAAATGTCCTTACCACAAAAACTTGCCACATATTATTTTCTTTTTTAATTCTTCTCCATAAAGATACAGCCTCCTTTCGCGAAGAAACAATATCAAAAAGTGCCGGACCAGTTCCGGACATTAAGATTTTTTTTATACCTAAATTTTTTAATCTCTCCTGAATAGATTTAATTTCTGGGAATAATTCCATGCTTATTGATTCTAGATCGTTAAATAAGAAATTATCCTCTTTAAAATCTTTATTTTTCTTTAATGCCAAAATTGACATTTTAACACTTTGTTTAATTTTTGTCAATCTAACTTTTTGCTTAAAAAAACCTAATTTATCCCATTTTTTATAAACTAAAGCTGTAGAAACACTAAAAGGAGGAACCACTAATAAATGCCAAAGATTTAAATTCTTCAATGAATTTAGAGGAATTATTCTATCTCCCCGCTCTTTACCCAAAGCAAAAGGAAAATTATAAATAAAAAAGGTCACGTCGCTACCTAACTTTTGAGAAAAACTAATCAATCTTTCTTGCTTAAGCCCCAAATTCCAAAGTCTATTTAAACCCTTTAGTACTGTTGCCGCATTACTTGAACCGCCTCCCAAACCACTGCCGATAGGGATGCGTTTGATAATTTTAATCTCCACTCCTTTATTAATCTTTAAATTATCTTGTAATAGTTGAGCTGCCTGAAAAGCAAGATTAGATTTATCCTGCGGGACACCTTTCTGCCGGCAGATAATTTTTATTTTCTTATCTTTACGTGCTTTAAGCATTATCGTGTCGCAAAGATCAATTTTTTCAAAAATAGTTACTAAATTATGGTAGCCATCCTTACGTTTATTCAGAACTTTAAGGTAGAGATTTAATTTGGCGGGAGATTTAAGAATTAAGATTTTTTTAGAAGGACTGGATAAAGAATTTAGCCCAGACATTAATTTATTTCTTTAACGCAGTAGAGTTAAAGCAGCATTTTCTATATCGCTACTTGTAAGATTATATTCTTTTAAAAGTTCTTGGGGTTCTCCGGATTGACCAAATCTATTTCTTATCCCTACCCGTACAATTTTAGTAGGAAAATTTTCTATAACTACCTCATCAATACTGGAAGCAAGCCCTCCGATAATTGCATGCTCTTCGCATGCGACAATCCCGGATGTCTCTTTGGCTACTTTTAAAACTATCTCCTTATCCAAAGGCCTTAAAGTATGTAGATTAATTACTGCTGCCATTATTCCTCTTTTCGCTAAATTTTCGGCTGCCATTAGTGCTTCCTGAACCATAATTCCACAAGCAATAAGGGCAATATCTTTACCTTCTCTTAATATCTGCGCCTTACCTAATTTAAATTCACCTTTATTTTCGACCGTTAAGACTTTAGGTCTACCTAAACGAATATAAAATGGCCCTGCTGTATTGGCAGCAGCAATAACTGCATCGCGCGTCTGGGGACCATCACAAGGTACAATAATCTTCATATTGGGAATAAGCCGCATCAGGGCAATATCCTCTAAAGCCTGGTGGCTAGAGCCATCAGGTCCAACCGTAACTCCCGCATGCGAAGCCACTATTTTAATATTAAAATTATTATAACAGATAGTATTTCTTACTTGATCCCAAGCTCTACCTGTGGCAAACATCGCAAAGGTAGAAACAAATACTGTCTTGCCACAACTGGCTAAACCAGAAGCAACTGCCATCATATTCTGTTCAGCTACTCCAAAATTAAAAAATCTTTCAGGAAATTCTTGGGCAAAAAAAGAAGTACGCGTAGAACTGGATAAATCCGCATCTAAAACTACAATATCTTTATTACTCCTACCTAATTCTACTAAGGTCTTGCCGTATATATCGCGCTGATATAATGCTTCTGCCATTATCGTTAGGTTCGTTATTATCGCTTATTTCGTTAATTTTGTTTTATTCCAACTCTTTTAATGCCTGTTCTGCTTCTTCTTTAGTCGGAGCACGGCCATGAAAGTCTACTATATTCTCCATAAAAGAGACGCCTTTACCTTTTATGGTATGGGCAATAATTATTGTCGGCTTTTCTTTTATGTTCTTTGCCTCCTCATAAGCAGAAAGGATCTCTTTTATATTATGTCCATCGATTTCAATGGTATGCCAACCAAAAGCCTGCCATTTCGCAACCAAAGGCTCTAAATTCATAATCTCTTTTACTTTTCCATCAATTTGAAAACCATTGTAATCTAATATTGCACAAAGATTATCACATTTATAATGACTGGCAGCCATGGCTGCTTCCCAAATATTACCTTCTTGAATCTCTCCATCACCTAAAAGCACATAAACCCGATAATCATTATGGTCAATTTTTCCTGCCAGACTCATGCCTAATGCAACGGATAATCCCTGCCCCAAAGAACCCGAAGCCACATCTACTCCCGGAGTGCGCCGGTCAGGATGTCCCTGCAGGATAGAGCCTAATTGTCTTAATGTCCAAAGTTTCTCTAAAGGAAAATAACCTGACTCCGCTAATACTGCATACCATAATGGACAACAATGCCCTTTAGACATATGAAATCTGTCACGCTCTGGCCAATTTGGATTTTTTGGATCATGTCTTAATACAGAAAAATATAAAACAGTAATTAAATCAGTGGCAGAAAGGCTTCCTCCGGGATGTCCGGAGCCGGCTTTAGCAAGCATCTGAATAATCAAGCGCCGGATGCGCTTTGCTTTTTCTTCTAATTCTTTAATTTTGTGATCATTATATTGCATCTTTAAAAAATATTTTATTTTAATTTTTCTAATTTTTCTTTTACCTTATCTTGCTGGGGGTCTAATTCTAAAGATTTTTGCCAATTTAATTTTGCATTATCCAAATCACCTAACTTAAAATAAACCTCTGCCAAATGGTCATAGATAACTGGGTCTTCTAATAAAGTAATCGCGCGTTCTAATTCTTTTAATGCCTCTTTGTATTTAGCTTTTTTAAAATAAAGCCAACCTAAAGAATCTATATATGCACCATTATCCGGTTCTATCTCTAAGGCCTTTTTAATCATTATTTCTGCTTCATCGAGTTTTTTATCTTCTTCTACATAAAGGTAACCTAAATAATTTAATGCTTCGGCATAATCAGGTTTTAATTTTAGCGCTTCTTTTAACATTTCTTCTGTCTTGGCGCGGTCTTTTAGTTGATCATAGATATTGCCTAAATAAAAATATGCCTCTGCATCTTGACTAGAAATATTAAGAATCAAACGATAGGTCTCTTCTGCAGCTTTAAAATTCTTTTGTCTTAGATATAATTGCCCCAGAACCTTATAAATATCTATATTTTTCGGCTGAAGCTTAGAGGCATTCTTTAAAGCAATTTCAAATTCATGGTTTGCCTCCTCAGTCTTTCCTTGGGCAGAATATAAAAGTGCCAATATTGCATGCGGTTCAACTGCCTCAGGCTCTATAGCGATTGCCAGATTTAACTGTTGAATCGCCTTTTGAATCTCATTATTCTTGATATAACTGGAGGCAAGATTTAAATGCACCAAAATACTTTGAGAATCTAGCTTTAATACATTTTTATATTCTCCAATCGCTTCCTCAATTTCTCCTAAGGTCTCATGTATTCCTGCCATGATATAATGACTTAAAGAAAAAACAAGGCGTTTATCTAAAGCAAAAACATAAGAAACAGAAAACAAAAAAATCAAAAGGCAAAAAAAGAGACTTGGCTTTAATTTTTTCATTAATCTTAAGAATCTTATTTTATTTTGGGAATTATAGGACCTTCGTCAATCTATCTTTTAAAAATTATCCCCAAGGGCGCTTCTTCAGATGACGAAGGCGACGACGCATCTTCTTTCTCTTATGGGTCTTGATTTTTCTTCTCTTTCTCTTCCTACCGCAAGGCACTTCATTTACCTCCTCTTATTAACGTTTTAGGCTGTCGCGGAACTAAATAGAGCCGACGATTACAGAGATTTTTAATAAGATTACAGCAATTATCCCGCAAGGTTGGCGCTTTTATGACACCTGCTTAACGTTTGTGTTTACCGTTTAGCCAATCTTCGTCTATGCTCGTCGCTACTTACCATTAATCCTGCCGAAGACAAACGCTACACAGCTGCCATTAAACGTAAATTAATATATCAATTTATTTAACGGATACTCGATAATTCCTTCTGCACCGGCTTTTTTTAAAGCCGGAATTAACTTCCGGACTAATCTCTCATCAATTATTGTCTCAACCGCAAACCAACCGCTTTGAGAAAGCGAAGAAACCGTAGGATTTCTTAAAGCAGGAAGCAACGCAATCACTTTTTTTAAATTAGAACTTTCTACATTCATTTTTAAACCCACCTTCTCCTCGGCGGCAATAGCACCTTTTAAAAGCAGCGCAATCTCTTCTATCTTATCTTTTTTCCAAGGATCCTTATAAGAATTTTTATTGGCAATAAATTGGGTAGTAGATTCACAGATTGTAGCAATTGCCTTTAATTTATTCATCTGTAAACTTTTGCCGGTCTCGGTTAATTCTACAATTGCATCTACTAATCCAGTATTCACTTTTACCTCGGTTGCTCCCCAACTAAATTCTATGTCCACTTTTACCTTATTCTTTTTAAAATATTCCTTTGTTACATTCACCAGTTCCGTGGCAATCCGCTTACCTGCTAAATCCTTTACCGATTTAATTGAAGAATCCTCAGGAACCGCCAAAACCCATCTTACCTTATTTAAACTTTGTTTGGCATAAATTAAATCAGTAATTCTAACCACATCCGATTTATTCTCGATTATCCAGTCATTACCCGTAATTCCGCAATCTAATGCCCCATCTTCAACAAAGCGGGACATCTCCTGGGCACGTAATAGAATTGGTTCAATTTTTGGATCATCTATAGAAGGAAAATATGAACGCTCGGAAGGTAAACTAATATTAAACCCTGCTTTTCTAAACATCTTAAAAGTTGCTTCTTGAAGACTGCCTTTAGGTAAACCTAATTTTAATATTTTATCGTTCTTTTTCATTTTCTATTATTTTTTTTGTTTGCCGTTTTAATTCAGCACGCGAATAGATCTTTTTACTTTTTTTTATCCGGCAAGAAGGATTGATAATCCAAACCTTCCTTATTTTAACTTGCTTCTTTTGCACGGTCTTCTATTATAACTAGGGATTATTATTTTGTAAAGAAAAATATTATATTTGCCAATTTTTTATTTTTCCATTATAATACTTTCCTATTAAAAGAGAGGATAAATTTTATATGGTAAAAATTCTGCTAAAGAAAAAAACTACCAAAAAAATATGGGCTATCATAATATTATTAATTATGCCTGCTTTTATCATTTGGGGTTCAGGCAGTCTTATCCGTAGCAAAAAAGAAACCCGCCAAACCGGAAAAATATTTGGCAGGACAATCTCGGCATTAGAACTAAAAGAAGCACAAGATGCAGTCCGGAATCAAATAATCATTCAGTTAGGAGAAGATTCTTTAAAAGATTTAGAAGAATCTTTGCAATTAGAAAACCTGGCCTGGGAAAGATTAATTTTACTGGCAGAGGCAAAAAGACGCCGGATAAATGCTACAGACAAGGAGGTAATTGAATTAATCCAGAGTTTTCCTTTTTTTAAGCGTCAAGATAAATTTGATCACCAAATATATCAGCAAATCTTACAATATGTATTTAATACCCCCGCGCGCGTATTTGAAGAACAGATGCGCCAAAATATAATCTTAAATAAACTCTATAAAAAAATTACTGAGCCAATTACTTTAACTGACCGAGAAATCGAGGAAGAATACCGCCGGATTAATGAAAAAATAAGTGTATATTATCTGGCAAGTATTCCTTCAGACTTTATAAAAGAAATCACCGCTTCTGAAGAAGAAATCAGAGATTATTTTACAAAAAATTCTTTAGAATTTAAACAGCCCCCTGCTTTTAATATTCAATATATTGTACTTGAAGAAGAAGATAAAGATAAAGCCCAAATTTTAATGCGTAAAAAAATTGATTTTAAAAAATTTGCTAAAGATTTAGGATTAGAAGTAAAAGAAACGGGATTTTTTAGTCAAACCGAACCTATCCCGGGAATTGGTTGGGCTCCCGAAATTCTCGTTTTACTCTCCAAAGCCAAGATAAATGAATTCTTGCCCCTTATCGCCTTGGATAAAAACTATTACCTTATTAAACTAAAAGAAAAAAAAGAAGCAGATATTCCAGAGTTAGAAACAATAAAGGAGAAGGTAAAAGAAGTAGTGCTTAAATATAAAGCAAACCTTTTAGCAAAAAAAAGAATTGAAGAGTGTCTATCAGAGCTAAATTCTCTCTATAAAAATAACCCTAACGGATTGGATCTAGAAGCGTTGGCTAAAAAATTTAATTTAAAATTTGGCTTGACCAATTTATTTACGGCGCAAGATTATATTGAAGGAATTGGTAGTTCAGAAATCTTTTGGCAGGAAGCTCAAAAATTAAGCGAAGAAAGTTTTAGTGAAATTATTACGATGCCTTCGGGCTACTATATTATCAAAATCAAAGAAAGGGTCCCTTTTGATGAAGAAAAATTTAATCAAGAAAAACAAGAATTTAGCCAAAAACTCTTACTTTTAAAAAAGCAAGATTATTATTTAAAATTTTTAGAAGAACTAAAAAGAAAAAATCCGCGTTTTTAAATTTAACTTACCTTAATTGCTCCCACCGGACACTGCTCGGCGACTTCTTTTAAGTTATGTAGACTACAGGTGTTTGTCTTTACATGCGCAATACCATCGCCTTCTACTTTAAATACCTCAGGGCAGGACTGTTCGCATAAACCACAGCCAACACAAGTTGAGGCATCTACTGTTACCTTGGGCATATTTTAAACCTCCATTTAAATTTTTTGTTTTATTTAGGATTTAGGATTTATAATTTTTTAAGTTATCTTTCCATCAAATTCTCAAAAGTCTCTTCGTGCTCTACTTCTTCGGAAAGAATATGGGTTACCAATTGATAAGTAACATTATCTTTACCTAATGTCTTCTTGGCAATTTTATTGTAGACATCGATTGCCTCTGCTTCAGCTTCGGTAACAATACGGATAATCCGGTTAATATCTGCCGTATTTTTGGGTGGCATAATATAAGGAGCATTGGCATTTTTCTCAAGGTCACTAATATTAGCAATCGGCAGACCTCCTAATTTACAAATCAAATCTGCTAGTTCCTGAGCATGCTCTAATTCATCTTTGGCAATCTTCTCAAGCATCTCTTTTATATCTTCATAAGCACGCCCGGAAACCACCTGCGCCATATACCAATAAAGATAAAATGCCAGCCACTCATCACAATAAGCTTTAGTTAAATCCTTTACCAGGTCTTTTAAACTTAAATCTACAATTGCCCTTGCCTGTTTTCCCATTCTGTCACCTCCTTTTTATGAAGTTTCTGGGTTTTTTATAAGTAAATTGTACTTTTTTATATTCTGATTAGCAATCTCCTGAATCTTTTTTAATTCTTCTGGCTTATCTAAAAGATGGCGGAATCTACCTTGAAGTTTAAAATATTCTTCTACTGGCTTAGGCTGAATTTTACGTACCGAAATAAGGTTACCAAATTCATATTCAATTAGTGGATAAAGACCAGTTTCAACTGCTAATTTTGCTACCTGATAAGTAAGATTCGGTTCGTGTCTCCAACCCAAAGGACAAGGGACATGAATCTGTAGATATTTTGGTCCTTTTATACTTAATGCTTTTTTGACCTTTCTTTGTAGGTCCTGAGGAAAACCTACGGAAGCAGTCGCCACATAGACTATCCCGTGTGCTAAGGCAATCTCAGGCATCGGTTTTTTTGGCCTTAGATTGCCTGAAGAGCTTATTCCTACTGGACTGGTAGTAGTATTAGTATCAAAAGGAGTTAAGCCACTGCGTTGAATTCCGGTATTCATATATGCTTCGTTATCATAGCAAATTGAAAGGACATCTTGAGCTCTCTCCCACATTCCGGATAATGCTTGTAGACCAATATCTGCAGTTCCTCCGTCACCCGCCTGGGCAATTACGTTGATGGTATCTTTTTTACCTAAATATCTTAAAGCGGCTTCTACCCCTGAGGCAACCGCAGCAGCATTTTCAAATAAAGAATGACACCAAGGAACTAACCAACTCGATTCGGGACATTTTGTAGAAAAGACCTCAAGACATCCAGTATTATTAGTCACAATTGTATTTTTTCCTGCTGCATCAATGACTAATCGAGCCGCAATTGCCTGACCACATCCTGCACAGGCAGTATGACCAGAAGCAAAAAGGTGTTTATCCATAACTTTCTTTTAAAAGTTCAGGTTTTAAATCAATAAATTCTAATGATCTTTCTTTGGTAGTAAGTAAACGGAAGATCTCCTTAATTGAATTTTTGGTAATATCTCTACCTCCTAAGCCAACAATAAAACTGCTAATTACTTTTGGTTTTTTCTTTTTATTAAAAAAGGTGGCTTTAATTTCTGTAGCTAAAGGAGCAAAAGAACCTAAAGATAATGCCCGATCTACTACCGCTACCCGCGAAACATTTTTTAATGCCTCATAAATTTCACCTGTAGGAAATGGACGATAACAGAGGATTTTTAAAAGCCCTACTTTTTTACCTTTTGTTCTTAATTCATCTACTACTTCTTTTATCGTACCGCAAACCGAACCCATTGCCACAATCACACGCTCAGCATCTTTAGTGCGATATTCCTCAATAAGTCCATTGTAACTGCGGCCAAATATTTTAGAAAATTCCTGAATAACTGAAGGAATAAGTTTTATTACCTCTTTGTGTGTCTCTTGTATTGCATAACGGGTCTCCATATAATATTCTGGATCAGCTAAATGTCCTAAGGTTAAAGGATTATCTACATCTAATTTATAAGGTGGCTGATAGATAGGCAAAAATTTATCTACCTCTTCCTGAGTAGGCATATCTACGACTTCTATACCGTGAGTAAGAATATAACCATCAATACAGATCATTACTGGAAGCATCACTGTTTTATCCTCGCCTAAACGATAAGCGATAAGATGAAAATCCACTGCCTCCTGGATACTTTCTGGATAAAATTGAATCCAGCCAGTATCCCTTAGGGATATGGAATCTTGATGATCATTCCAAATACTAATCGGCGCAGAAAGTGCCCGATTAGCGCAGGTTAAAACTACGGGTAGTCGCATTCCCGCAATATTAAAGAGGACTTCTGACATATAGATTAAACCCTGAGAACTACTGGCTGTAAAAGCACGCACACCGGTTGCGACTGCTCCTAAAACCACCGAAGCTGCTGAATGCTCTGACTCTACATTAATAAACTCAGCATTTAGTTGACCATCCGCCTTCATCTGGGCTAATTCTTCTACAATGTGTGTCTGGGGAGTAATCGGATATGCTGAAATTACTCCTGGCTTACATAATTTTACGATTTTGGCGATTGCTTGTGAACCTTCCAATAACTCTTTCACTTAGCTTTCCCTTTCTATTTCTATCCTGCCCTTATTTAGAGAGGACAAGTTCATTTTTATTCTTCCTTAACCATTTCTATATCCTGTTTAGGGCAAACCGCAGCGCAGATTCCACAACCTTTGCAATAATCATAATCGCAGATAAAAGTATTCTTTTCCTCGCCGCTAATACAACCCTCAGGACACAAAAGAAGACACATTTTGCAGGCGATACAATTTTTTTGTAAGAATTTTGGCTTTAAGCCCGTACGCCAACTCCCAGTTTTATTTTTCTTACTTGTTCCGGGTTTACTAATTAATGGACCAAACATAATTATTCCTTTAGTTTATTTTTTATAAATTCAAATCCTTTAATTGCTGCTTGAATATTTGCTTCCTGCACTTTCGAAGAGAATCTTTTTTTAATTGCCTCTTCAATAGAATTTAAATCTAATTCTCCTGTAGCCGCAGCAAATGCTCCTAATAAAGCAGTATTGCCTAAAGGTTTTCCAATTGTCGCTAAAGCAATCTCATTGGCAGGAACCACAAAAACTTTTTGGCTTGCCTTAACCCGCGGTATTTCTAAACCCTTTCTTTCGTTAATAATCACAATTCCTTCTTCTTTTAACCCCCAGAAACAATTAAAACCCCGCATCAGTGTAGCATCAACAATAATTATATAATCCGGTTCATAAATTTGACTACGTAGGCGCACAGGTTTTGTATCTACGCGCACAAAGGCATTCATCGGCGCGCCCATACGTGCTGCTCCAAAATGGGGGAAAGCATAAGGATATAGGCCTTTTAAAAAATAGGCTTGGGCTAAAAGCGTTGCAGTAGTAATTGCGCCTTGCCCGGCACGCGCATGAATACGAATCTCTTTCATCTTAGTTTACCTTTTTAGAGATAAAACGGAAATTTATCATACAACTTTTAATTAAAATTGTCAAATTTATTTTTTAAGAAGACTTTTGAAAAACTATTTTTTAAACACAAATTATCACGAATCAAAAGCCGAATTATCACGAATTACCTACGGAATATATTCGTGTGAATTCGATAAAAATTCGTGTAGATTCGTGTAAAAAAGAATTTTTTAGAAGTCTCTTAAAAAGATTTAAAAAACTATTTTTTAAACACGAATTAACACGAATCAAAAACCGAATTATCACGAATTTTATTCGTGGACATTCGTGTATAATTCGTGTAGATTCGTGCAAGAAAGATTTTTCATAAACTTCTTTTTAT
>Ga0123519_10003867_pt1 | contig 24571 bp, 17 predicted proteins | sample YelNatPaOPRAMG02_FD_87396 | JGI IMG/M metagenome (GOLD analysis project Ga0123519, IMG submission 87396) | Hot spring microbial communities from Yellowstone National Park - Yellowstone National Park OP-RAMG-02 (version 2) | ecosystem: Environmental > Aquatic > Thermal springs > Hot (42-90C) ...
AAATTCATCCAACCTTTGAAAAGTTGGTTTTCTTTGCTGACTCTCCATAAATAGATGCTTTCGTATTTAGTCTGACACTCATTCATAAGTATGCACAAGTTTGTAATGGCCAGGCTTTGGTTCAAAAATTTCACCTTTCTTCAGCATCTCGTCTATTATCATCCTAATTGTTCTTTCATCCATCTTTAAGTTTGTAATTGCATCCTGATACAATTTATCCTTTGGTATTGGGTCGAACTGCTTGTTCAAATCCCTGATCAAACCATACAGATCATAGTACTGTGTCTGCTTTGACCTTGGCTGACCTGTACTGATGATGTCTATGTCTATCTGGCCTGTTGTTCTGTCAAGTGCGATTTCCTTTAAAACATACTCCATCAGGCTTATTGCAAGTTCTGCATCTCTTAATTCAACAACTTCGGAAAGCCTTGTTTTTGCGCTTGCCTCGCTCAAACGGATTATACCTTCAATCTGACGAGGAGTTATTGGAATTGCTCCTTGCTTTTTGCCCATTTCACGAAGCTGAACATAGAACGATTCAATTCTATCCTGTGCTTCTTTTGAAAGTTTTGGCTTTACGTATTTTCTTGCATACGAAATATATTTCCTTAGGAACTCGGTGTCTACTCTCTCTTCTTTTGCTTCTGGAAACTTGTTTTCCGCAGCATTCTTGTGAGTTTCAAGAAGATACCTAGCAAGTTTTCTATCAGCTGTTTCATCCACAACATCTCTTATAGGAAATATCAAATCAAACCTGCTCTGAAGTGTAGGTGGTATGTCAAATTGAATTGCAATAAGTTGGTTTGGATCAAATCTTCCAAACTTCGGGTTTGCAGCTGCAAGGATGGATGTTTTCGCTTTAAACTTCGCAACAATTCCTGCCTTCGCAACTGAAACTGTACCTGACTCCATGACTTCGTGGAGCGCCGCTCTTTCTGTGTCGTCTATCTTGTCGAATTCATCAACCGACGCAAGCCCCCCTGAAGCAAGCACAAGTGCACCTGCTTTTAATGTCCATCCTTCTCCTAAATCATCCTTTTCTGCGCTTGCTGTATTGTGAACAAAAATACCATTTGCAAGAAACGCATGCGCATCTTTCACTGTCAGGTCATAAACTATAGGAGAATCTGGAACAACTGCTTTAAGCTCAGAAATTCTATCCCAATAAATATCAGAATTTGACAAATCCAATAGCATCTTTTTCTCAGGAATATCTGGCAAGCTAGATGCGAGTTCAAGAAGCTTATTTCTGCTAAGGTGTTTATTTCGTGCAATTCTCCATCCTTTAAGGTTATACCTTTTCTTTATTTCTAAAAGAAGAGAAGAAACAGGAACAATATCGAGATTTGGATTTGCTTTAACATTGCGGATTAGAGAGTTCAATTTTTCCTGCTTTTGTTTCTTAAAGAATCCTATACTGTCTCTGAACAATTTGAAATTATCAATGCCGCGTATTTCAATTTGATATTGCAACCTCTTAGTTTCCACAGTTCTACCTTTTATCATACTTTTATATCCTATTCTATTTCTGATGCGAAGCTTTGCAACAATACCCCACCATTCAAGAAGTAAAATCAATTTCTGTGCGAGAGACTTGCTTGTAGTTTTTAAGCCAACAGAAGCAGAACCTGACTTTGGAACGCTAACATAACCATCTGTATCGAATAGACCTTTAATGAAGTGTTTCACACATTCTTCACCTGAAGAAACTAGTGTTGGAGTAATGTCTATTCTATGAGATTTCTCTCCGCTTGGAATTCCAAGTTTTTCTAGAATTTCTGCAACTACAACTGATTCTATCTGAATGCATGAAGTTCTTGATGATGAATCTATTATTTCTGCATCTAATCCAAAGTTGTCTTTGATAATCTTTGATGCTTTATTTAAAAGTTCTTGGTCTGAATTATGGAATCTTATAATTGCTGTGTTTTTATTTTGATATATGTCACCATCCCCTGCAATCAATCCTGCAAGATATGCAATATCTGGATTTACATGACTTGGAATATAGACATTCTTACCATAGCGAACAAAAACCTGATTTATTTTAGAAGAAAGTAACGAACAATCTAATCCAGCATCTTCTGCCATACGCTTGAGAATATGTAACGGGATTCCCTGGTAATTGTTTTCTGATCTCCACACGTATAAACGATCTCTTTTAAGACCATATCTCTTAGCAACTGCACTAAGATTACCATATTTTTTTGCAAGCTTATCTGTTATGTTTACAACAACTTTAGATATGTTGCTACTGATTCTGATATTCTTGTTTTCAAGAAGAGATATTATTGGTATTGGCTTACCTGATAGTGGTAAAGTCTTTCTTGATGTCGCTAGATATTCTTTTCCAGTTAGTTCTCCTGCACGTTTCCAAACTAAATTACCATTATTTAACGCCAAGATAGGAGTATTGGGTGTTATCTTTAGTTCTTTTCCACGTTGCGTGCGTATATATATCATTTTTTCTGGTGACTTTATCTTCCAGATTTTTTCAATGGAGCCAAATCCTGCCTTGAATTCAGAATTCAAAGTTAAGACACGGCCAGACATTGGACACGAGAAAACACCATTATCTTCCTCCCTGCCATTTTTGAAATTCTTTTCTATATAATCTCCAATCTTATACATTCCAGCGTCATTAAGTGTGATCAAAGACTCCTTGTCAACACATAATCCAACTCCCGATACAGTTTTACCGCTTACATAAATACTTTTTGGAGCCAGATTTGCTACATATTGCAATAAACGACTTTTTCCTGAACCAGGATCACCGATAAGAAGGATGTGAATATCATTCCTTATTTTTCCACCCTCAGGAAGGACCTTATCTGGATTACCTCCAAATAGTTGTAGAGCTATTGCCTGCTTCATCTCTTTATGACCATAAATAGATGGCGCGATAGAATTTGTTATGATTTCGAATACATTTGGACGCTTTGAAAAATCGATTATCTGCTTAATATCTTCTTTTGAAAGCTCAACCTCCTCAAATTCCTTTTGCATATTTTTTATCGATATAACATCTATATATTTTGCAAAAACTGGATCGTTCTTCTTGCCCAATTGTCTAAGTCTTACAATGCCAACTACTTCGATTGTATCACCAGGTATAATTGAATTACATAAATCATCCTCAAGAATTAGTTCGATATGGCTTGCTGGTGAACCACTTCTAACTCTTTCAAGAAGCTCTTGAATCTCTGCACGCTGAATGTTGGTAAAGCGAGAAGCCTTTTCGTCAAGCTCAAGAGCTCTCTTCTTGCAGTTGCTACAGACCTCAGGAATAAAGACTCCTTTCTCAAATATAACCTTTTCAATATTTCCACAGTTTGTGCAGTTGAAAACAGCAACCTGAACCCTTGGCCTGATCTCTGCTCTTTTAGTGACTACCCCTGTGACTGAGACTAATTTGTGGATATGGTCTGAACCTATGTTTTGAATTAAGAGTGGTTCTCCTCCTTCTAGCTCTTCTATTCTTACATGGGGCTCGAAATTCTTCTTTTCCTCACCAGCCATTGAGACTAATGCCATCTCTGCTGCCTTGATAAAAGAATCAGGATTTTCAATAAGCTTTTCAGCAAATTCATGGTCGTATTTGTGGAGTTCCTTATAAGAAATATAAAAGCTCTTTTTCTCTGGATAACTGTTTTTTAGAAGCTGAAACTGTTTCTCATACTTATCTATGAAGAACTCTTCGAATTTTTGAATGATTGGAGTAAGATCTGGCTGCAGCATAAAACCACTTCCAAAATTGACATTAATGTAAAACATGAAAAACCGTAAAAGAAAATATGTTTTATCAAAGCAGGATTTGTTTACCGTATTAATAAATCTATTGGAACCCCTCACTTCCACTACTACTTTAATTTAATAAAGGTTAAATATTTATCTCAGTATATTTAAGTACAATGAAGGATATGGGGATAAAATATTAAAATACTTTGTAACCTAATTTCATGTGATATTAACTTCATTTTATCTGTATTCAATTCGATAAGTGATAATATGGCAAAATTCTATGTAACCACTCCTATATACTACATAAACGACATGCCCCATATTGGTAGTGCATACACTACTATAATTGCTGACATTCTTGCAATATGGCATAGAATGAGGGGAGACGATACCTTCTTTCTTACCGGACTGGATGAAAACTCTGTTAAGACTGTTCAGGCTGCAGAAAAGAATGGATTCTCAGACATTCAAGCATATACTGACTTCATGGCTGAAAAATGGAAAAATGCATGGAAAAAGCTGAATCTAACAAACGATGACTTCATAAGGACCACAGAAGAAAGGCACAAAAAAAATGTAATTGAGTTCTTCAAAAAGATATACGAAAACGGCGACGTATACAAAGGAGTGTATGAGGGATTGTATTGTGATGCATGCGAAGAATTCAAACTCGAAAAGGACGCACCTGATGGCCTTTGTCCGATACACAAAAAGGAGCTGAAGAGAATAAGGGAAGAAAACTACTACTTCAGGCTTTCGAAATACAGGGACAGAATCTTACAACATATCCTCCAAAATCCGGATTTCATAAAACCTGAAAAAAGAAGAAATGAAATCATAAGCTTCTTGAGACAAGGTCTGATAGACACTTCGATCTCAAGGCCGAACCTCAAATGGGGAATACAGTTTCCAATAGACAAAAACCACAGATTCTGGGTTTGGTTTGATGCTCTCATAAACTATATCTCTCCTAAGAAATACTGGCCTGCAGAAGTCCATTTATTGGGCAAGGATATTGCAAGGTTCCATTGCATAACTTGGATCGGAATGCTGATGTCTGCAGGGTATGAACTCCCAAAGACTCTTTATGTTCATGGCTTCTTTACAGTAAACGGGCAGAAGATGTCGAAATCCCTTGGAAATGCAATTGATCCAATTTCGCTCTCTGAAAAGTACGGAATAGACCCGATAAGATACTACATGATAAGAGACATTCAAATAGGCGAGGACGGTGATTTCTCTGAAAACTCGCTCAAGGAAAGGCTTAACAATGAAATCGTCGCAAATTATAGCAACCTTTTCTATAGAATAACATCATTTATAAGCAAGAACTTTGAAGGAAAAGTACCTGGTGCTAAGTATACAGAGAAGGAAGAGAAGATACTTGAAGAAATAAAAGAGATAGTGAAAAAGTATGAAAAGAACATGCAGGATTTAGAATTAACAGGGGCGCTTGCAAATGCAGTAGAGGCTTCTACAATAGCAAATAAGTATGTACAGGAAAATGAACCATGGAAAGTTATAAAGACAGATAAAGAATCAGCAGCCAGGATCGTCAACTTTTCTGCCCAGCTATTAAGAACTGTTGTCTTGCTCTACTATCCATTCATGCCAAATACAGGAAAAATTGCAGCTGATGCGTTAGGGATAAAACCAGAATGGAAGGAAGTAGGAGAACCGAAAATAGAGGAAGGACACCCAGTAAAGGCAGTTATGCTATTCAAAAAAATTGAATGAAAACAGGCTTTTTAATTGATTAAAAACAAAAAACAAATATTTTTATTTATTGATATACATAAATATACAACACTTGATTGCTTCTTTGTTCAATTATCTTTATGAAGACTTAAGGGCCCGTAGCTCAGCTTGGCCAGAGCGTCCGGCTTTTAACCGGCAGGTCAGGGGTTCAAATCCCCTCGGGCCCGCTTTTTTGATTTCAGATAACTTTTTATACTTTAATTGAATATTTTAAATAGAGAGGTGGACTGCAGCTCACGGGATGAAAGTCAGCTAATCAGCAGAAATGCTGCTGACTGAAAATCCTGAGGAAGTTCGATCCACTGAGCGAAAAATGCTTTAAGGGCATGTTGCAGGAATAGAAACAAACAAGGATTCTAGGATGAGGATGACGAAAGGAGACGAAAATCCTTGATGAAAAGACCTGCATACTCGCTATGAAGTGCAAGGTTTAAAACCGCTTAGTCGAATGCTGCATCTACAAAAGATCGGCTATAGTCTGCCTCTCTCATAATATTTATGGTTCAAGCGATATATTATCAAGTTATACATTAATCAGAATTATCTTTCCTTCTTACTTCTATGATTTCTTTTTTTTTAATTTCCTTGTCTTACTTGTTCTTATTATTTCCTTATCATTTCCTTCTTTTTAGTATCTCATCGTATTCTGGACCTACGTAATCGTCGCTTGATCTAAATTTTCTTTTAGAATGGTTTCTTGTATATACAATTGAAATGACAATAAGCAGAACCAAAAACTGGATAAGAAACACAAAGAGAATCGGCAACATCTTCAATAAAGCAAGTATTGCAGTAACAATAGAAATCGTAATCAAAGCAATTTTTTCGTTCTTTCTAACTTTGAACAGCAAAATTAAAACAATCAAAATCAAACTGAAAAAGAGTGCAACAGTATAAGCGAAATCAGGAGAAACGAAATCAAAGAGGGATTGGATGTAGCCTATTATCTGATTAATGAAGTAGGAAAGTGAAAACATGAATGAATTCCCTGATTGCATTTTAAGATTGTCGATTTTCGATTTTGCTTCTTCTATGTGAAAAGAAGATAGCGCTTCCTCTGTTTTGTTTATCTCTTCCTGAATGTTTGGATCAGTAGTATTTAGATTTGAAACTAGTTGGCTTAACTCATTTCTCAACGAAACAGATTGCTGAAGTATCGGGATAAAATCATCAAAAGGTGTTGTGCTTGCATAGAAATTAATTTGTGCAGATATGTTTTTCTGTGACGAATTTGAAAACACGTATGCATTCAGTTCTTTTGATAAAATTGAATTTCCAGAGCAGACATATTCAGCATTTCTATTTTCTATGTTGCAGTATAACGTAAGATATGAGGTGTTTAATCTGTTCTGACCGTCTTTAAAATACACATCACCGCTCTCGGTTTCTATTATGGCTTTTACATACACTGTTACGTTGTTTGAGTTTATGTTTCTGAGTGAATCACTAGAAAGCGAAAGCGCAACCACTATAGGATATTTATATTCATAATTCGGAATCAATTTTTCTGGAGCGTGGATTACTGAAACAGTGATGAATTTGTTAACCACTGTATTAGTTATCTTAACGTTTGATTCGTCTGCTGCAAAAGATAAGTAGTGCAAAAACAAAAAAAGTAAGAAAAAATTAAAAATGAATTTTGATCTGTTTATTGAATTTATGAATTTGTTCATAAAACAACCTCTTCCTTGCCTATTGTCTTTTAGTGCAAGTATAAACTGAATAAAAACCTAAACTTTACATCTCTATCTTTTCAGATCTATTTCTAAGAATTACTGTGTCTCCTTCCACAGATAAAACATCATCAACTGCGATTTTGAATGCGTTTTCAAGCTGCTCTGGGTATTGCCCTCTGAAGAAGGTTAATATTGTAGTGGTGTTTGTTTCTTCTGCTATTGAGGACAAAAACCTTACGAATTTCAGGATATTCTTCTCATCATTGAACGTCAGCATTCCATTTAATGAATCAAAAACCGCAAGTTCTATTGCTTCATCTTCGAAAAGATCCTGCAAGAGCATTGAAAGCTCAGTAAGATTGTCTGGATTGTTAAGATACAATATTTGGAATTGTTTCTCTTCTTTCGGGGTTGAAACTGATTTACTTATCGCATCGATGAATATAATGTTGTCCCTGTAATCCGATATGTCAAAGCCATTGTTTTTGAAATCCGCTAGGATCTTCTTTACAGATCTGTCGCTTGCAAACCATATTACTTTTTTGTTCGGGTTTGCAGATAAAAAATCAAAAACGATCTTATAAACAAAAACTTCCTCCTTATGGAAGGGATTCATAGGAAATAACACTATTTCTCTTTTAATCTGTGAAAACAATGACTTATTTGTCTCTTTGGGATTCAATTGAAGAAAAGAAGACTTCTCCTCTGATTCCTTGGGTTTTGATTCTTCCTTTTCAGACTTATTCACCATACTCTCCCTTCCAAACAGATTTCAACATAGTGACTATTGATTAGATATAATATGTATGCATATTTAAAAAGCTTAAATTTAAACCTCAAAACTAGATAAAACTGAATAAAAGCATAAGATTATAAATTCAACCTGATATATTCATATACACATAGAAAAGCAAGTAGTTGTCTCTACTTTTCTAATCTGAATTGATGGAATAAGCTTTGCTTTTTCCTACAATGATTTTTAGACAAAGAAAGATGACTGCTTGACACAGAATTTAGGAGTGTGACATAAATGAATGAAGAAGGAAGAGAAAGACGCGGAGGATTCAGACGTGGCGGATTCCGCGGAAGAAGTTTTGCACCAAAGCCAGTTAAAGAGGGTGACGAAATAGACCTTGCTATAGAAGCAGTAGGAGAAAAAGGAGATGGAATAGGTAAGGTCCAAGGATTTGTAATCTTTGTTCCGGGCACCAACGCTGGCGAAACAGTGAAAGTAAGAATAACACAAGTCAGAGGAAAGAGTGCAGTCGGAGAAAAGATATAATTCTTTAAAGCAAGAGAATACAATAACAAAGATAAAAAGCGAATTTTCACTTAATTGATGAATTGATTTTATTTTCTAATTTTTACTTTTCTTTTAATAAACAGAAAATTATAAAAACAACAGAAATGTATATTTATTATGTATAGAGATGAAAAAGGAGTATACGGATTTGAAAGCAAAGAAAAGAAAACAGGCACAAATTCATTCAGAACCATTAAAAATCTTGCAGACGCAGGAATGGAACTGATTGACCAGATAAGAATCAAGAATGGGCTAGAAGAGATTTATTATATAAATGACACTCCCTCTCTGTTTTCATTTGTGATTAAAAACGTGTTTTATCTTCCAAGCATAATCTGGAAGCTTAGAAAATTAAAAGAAATGAAATCAGAGCGGTTTTGGTATTTGAACAGAAGGAATGAAGCAATACAAGGAATAATATATGGACCAAATTACGATAGACCATTACCATTGATCGCTTTTGACAGTGGATATAAAAGAGATTTGTTCAATTTTTCAATAGTGGGTAAAGTAATCGCTTGTCTAGGATATAGGGCATTCAGCATTAGATCTAGGAATGAATTAAAAGTAATAGAAGCAGAGGATTATATTGATGCAGCAGAATTTTTGAGAACTAAATATGAAAAAAGAAATAAGATAGGAGACAAATCAGGAGTTATAGGTATAAGCGGCGGAAATATAGTGGTTTACAAGATGTGCTCGAATAAAGAATTCATAGAGAGAAACAACCTTAAATGCGGAGTTTCTATCTCTCCTTTTGCTGATCTAGCTGAACAATTCAAATACATGAAAGAAGTAATTAAAAAGCAGAACGTTGACAGTCATACAAAAGAGGTATTAGAAGACTACAACAGATATGTTGAAAGTCTTGGCGTGAAAGACACTGAAGACGACTCGATTTTTGTAAAGGGATCTCCTATTACTTATGTTAATGAACTGAAAATTCCTCTCCTTATAGAGCATGGAATCAAAGATGACATAGTCCCTGTAACTGGATCGCTTAAAATATATTCGAAGGCTAAAAAAGCAAAAAAAGAAGTAGAACTCGTTCTTATACCAGGAAAAGGGATACATGAAGACCTAAAGCAATGGAAAAAAGACCTGGTCGGTACAATAAGCCTCATAAGTTCTATAATCTATGTGTACTCATTTCTTAAGAAGCACCTTGATAGCTGATTGATTAGACTGAAAAAGTATTAATAATTATCCTGTTTGCGCTATGCTTTGCATCACCGCCTTAATTTCTGAACTGTTATTTGTTGAGGAAGAGCTTTCTTTAACTGATTCTATAATCGAACTCTTTGAATACAACTTCCATTCGCTTTCTGTTTTTGCATTGTAACCCTTTGACTTAAGATAACTCGCCATCCAGGCTGCATTTCCATAATGACAGATTATCTCTTTTGGCCTTGCTGAATCAATGTACTCAAGGATCTCTGAAAATCCTGCATGGTCACTTAATGGAAATGCAGTATATTTATATTTGTACCTTAATGCCCATCCAGTAACTAATGCAAAAGACACTTGCTTGTACTGTATTTTAAACCAGTTTTCTGAATTCCTGTTAACTAGATGAAAAGGGATGATATATACAAACTTGTCTTTCATGATCTCATTTGCTTTTTCTGAACCTATCTCTGCCCTTTCAAGCCTAACTCCATGCTTTTCATACACCTTGCATTTCTGCTCTATCGTATTATCCACAATTGGGGTTATATTAGAGTAATCATTCAAAATCTTTATGAGCTCCTGTGCCTTTCCTGTGCTATATGCACCAAATATTACATTCTGGCCAGTCATCAACCTGGTTCTTGTCCATCTATCTATCCTATCTGCAATTACGTCAATGTCTGGGAATATGAAATCCTGGTGCCCGAAAGTGCAGTCTATATGGAGCTCATCACAATCTAGAATCCTTGCTTTTTCAGAGGTAAAGCTATCCCTGAGCTTCATGTCTCCTGTGAAAACGACTGTATGGCTGTTGGTAAACCTTATTTGAGTAGAACCGAGGATGTGACCAGCTGGGTGGAGCTCAATTGATTTGTCTGAAATCGGAATAAAATCCGCTGATAAATGAGACTTATGATCAGTAATTTTTTGTGAAAAATTATTATACAGGAGATCGAAGGTCTCCTTTGAAGAGAAAATTCTTCCTTTCCTTGCGTGATCTGAATGAGCATGAGAGATGTAAGTAATGTCTCCATTAGAATTTTCTATTCCCACGGTTCTTCCGTCTTCTAATTGAATTAACATATAGTCTGCCTCATTGATAATAATTGCGAATATAAACAACAATTGGTCAATTATATATGAATAAGAAAGTTAAAAAACCCATCTAAAAAGAGGATGAAAAGGAAAAGAAATAAAAATGAAAAAGAAATTTCAATTAGTTAAGATATTTAAATTTAATTAACCATATATACTTAAGGTTAATCAGATGTAATTAAGTTTATTCATCATGGTAACTTTTTTTTTGACCCAGGGGCCGGTAGCTTAGCCAGGTTGGAGCGCGTGACTGATAATCACGAGGTCGGGAGTTCAAATCTCCCCCGGCCCACTTGCTGTTTTTCTAATTTCAATACTATTAGTTGCATTTTTAGTAGTGAGATAGAAAGGTTTATAATTTTTAATAGTGTTCAGATGATGATATTATGGGAACTTATTTTAATGAAAAAGAAAAATCGGATAGAAATGAATTCAAAAGAATGATAAAGCTAAAACTCTCACCTGGGGAAAAAAGAATATTTGAAAAACTGAAAACAAGAGTTAAACCAGAAGACATAATAATCTATCTTGGAAGACAATTTGGAAATAAAAGTAGAGCAGAACTCTCTGAGAAGGAAGTAGAGAATATATGTATAGAAATGAGAAAAAACAGCGTCCTTTTTGAAAGGAACATGAAAATTGCAAGAGAGATATTTGTAGGAATTAAGAAAATGGATGCAAATCCAAAAATGCTGCTCAAAATATTCTTCGAGAACGAAAAAACAAAAATGATAGAAAAGCCAAACTGGGAATTAATGAGAACAATGTATTCAATACTAGGAGTGAAACTAGTTAATCTCACCAAAAATGAAGCGAACTGGATCGAATCTCTAGTCACAAGAGAGAAAATAGCATCGGAATGGGAAGTTGTTGAATCTTTATTTTATGCATTAGACACAGAAGAAGGCCATAAATTGATCGACCATCTCTACAACTGCAAGAGCACAATATGCAGATGCGAGGAAAAGAAAAAAATGCTAAATGATATTATAAAAAAGATCGATCACATCAAAAAAGAAATAAATAGTCAATATATAATCTACTCTATCCTAAGTAGAGAGGATAGAAAAAATGTGACTGAATTCTTGAATAAAATAATAGATGTTTACTGGTTTACCAATTTCTTGTACACTATAAAAACGAAAAAGCCAATTGAAATAACGTATGAAATTAAGAACGAAAACGAAAACTATATGGAAAACTACATGAATAACGATGAAGAAATAATTGAAACAATGGATGAAGAAGAATCAGATGGAAACGAAAACCATTCCTCTGATATAAAATAGATCAGAAGAGACCATTAATGTGCGACCATTAATGTTTTATGAAAAAAAGAGTTCTGGGCGGGAGTGTGGGAGTTGCCCGCCCATGAATTTTATTGCCTCAAATCGCCTCGCTTTTTTCTGAATTATCGGGGTGAGCATAATATATAACTTTTCCTGCTCTCTGCTTTACCAGATATCCAAATGTGGCAAGCTTGTTCAACCTAGCAGAAGCAGCATTCCTTCCCTTGTAGGAAAATTCTTTTTGAATCGTTTCCGCAGAAGATGGCCCGTTCTTCTTTATGTAGTCGATGATTTTTTGATCAATTGATGAGAGTAAGAGCGCTGGCCCTGATTGTGAGGGTACAGTGCCAACGCTGCCTAACTTTTGTTCCATCTGCTTTAATCTATCTTCGAGTTGGTCTAACCTCGCATAGATGTTTTTAAGTAGACGATTAGTGTTCTCTCTCTCCTTTACTGACAGGTACATGAGAGCGGAATGGACGGTGGGGTCTCTGAGCTTGGCTATTTCCTTCTCTAGCTCAGCAATCTCCTGGTTTGCTTCCTTCTTGAAATTTGCAACCTTGTAGTCCAAGGTGTTTTCGAAGTCCTTTTCCTCTTGAGCCATAATCTCACTTAATTCCTACCCACTTTGTGTCTGGATGACGTTTTGCCGGCTTAAATGACATTGCATTTCCGCCTTGTCGCCCAAACCGCAAGCTTTTTAAGCCCATATGAACATATATACTTAACACACAAACAATCATAACAAAATCATAACTTGATTATGATCTGTCATGATTCAAATTTATGTGTCATGATAGTATCATGACAGTTAAGATTTATAAACCTATCGTTTTTTAGTCACGTCGGAGCGTATTTTTGCAACTCTAATTTTAAGAGTTTGATCTAGAAAATATAAGGATCCATCGCAAAATAAAATCAAAAAGTTCGAAATGAAAGGTTTAAAATTATAATCAAATAAAACAAATCATGGCCCCTAAACCTGAAATTAACAAGCAGTTAGAAATGCTTAAATGTATAATCATGATACAAGAGGCATTTCGAGATTTTGATATTAAGAAACTGAGAGAGATAACGAATAAATGCGAAAAAAACATCCTTATCGAAGAACATTTATTCTTTTCACTTGCGCTTCTCTCCTATACTCTTTCTAAGATACTACAAAAATCCAGATACAAAAACGAGAGATTCTACCAAAGCATAACTATTCAATTGAGCAGGGCTGTACAGTTTGCAAAAAATGGAGATGAAGTCTCGCTAGTCGGGGCAATCGAAAAGATACTTGACATTATAGTCACATACGACGAGAAGGAAAAGAGATATATCATAAGCCTGATTGAAAAAGGAAGAACAAAGATAGCTGCAAGCCTATATGCACAGGGATTATCCTTAAGCAGAGTTATAACTATAACTGGCGCACAGAAACAGGAAGTACTGGATTACTCTGGAAAAACAGTAATGTCTGATCGTGCAGGAAAAACTATATCTGTCAAAGATAGACTTAGAAATGCAAAAGAAATCCTAAAAGACTGAAGTAATTCAATGCCTACTCTGGATACAAAAGGTGCTAACAATGGAAAGAGATGAACGAGAACTAAATGAATTCGAAAACAGAGAAAACGAAATGAAAGAAAAATTTAATCCAAATTCGATAGTGTGCGATTCATCTTCCCTTATCTCACTTACAGAAACAGGACTTCTTGGAGCACTCATAATGCTTAAGCCAATGATGAAAGGAAAAATAATGATAACTGAAGGTGTAATAGACGAGACTATAAACAAGCCAATAAAGCAGCCACAATATGCATTCTCTGCAATAAGAATAAAACGAGCATTGAAATCGGGCGTATTCTCTATTGCAAAATACAGAATGAATACTTATGATAGGATCCTAAGAACAACCAACAATATGTTTTATACTGACAGGCCTTTTCACCTTGTTAACCATGGGGAAGCTGAGATGCTTGCAGCCGCAATGGACAACGGAGTTAAATTCGTACTTATAGATGAACGAACCACCAGGATGCTTATAGAATCGCCATTGGAATTGAAAAACCACATAGAGAATGAATTCAACGTTAGGATAAATATAAATGAAGGACTTTTCAATGAATTCAAAAAACTCACTGAGAATATAAAAATTATAAGAAGCACAGAGATAGTTGCCCTTGCTAAAGAAAAAAAGTATTTCAGAAAATTTAAAGATATGGAAAAAGAAGCATATCGGGCAGCACTATATGCATTGAAATTTAAAGGATGTTCAATAAGTTTTGAAGAAATAGAAGAGATGATAAGATACTGAGATAATGAAAAATAGGAACCGATAAGACAATTATACAAATTAATAACACAAAAGAAAGAGAAAAATAAGATATATAAACACTAATTTTAACAGAAAAAATAGTTATAGGTGTTATTAATGGAAAAAGAAGAAAAACTGCAATCTAGAAAAGTTGAGCAAACAATTATTTCAGAATTTTCTGAACAGAAAAAAGAGCAAATCGAAATTTTCATAGACAGTAGAGAAACCGAAGAAATGTCTGTGTTGTTGGAAAGATATGGGATAAAAGTAAACAAAAAGCAGCTTGAGGTGGGAGATATTTTAATATCCAATCGAATAGTAATAGAAAGAAAAACAGCTAATGATTTTGAAGCGAGCATAATAGACAATAGGTTATTTGAACAAGCATTGAAAATGACAGAAAACTATGAAATATCAATACTAATTATAGAAGGGGAGATGAAGGCCAATCGGATCAGACAGAACGCATTTATAGGCGCATATTTATCTTTAATAACAGATTATGGAATATGCATAATTAATAGTAAAGATCTAAAAGAAACTGCAGAATATATATATCTTCTAGCAAGAAGAGAGCAACAAAAGAAAAAGAGAGGAGTTCGACTCCTTGTTAAGAAAAAAGCAATCACAATGAAAGAGAAGCAATTGAGAATACTTGAATCATTTCCTTCAATAGGACCAAAAACAGCAGAAAAGATAATAGAGGAATATGGGTCTCTTGAAAGATTTTTTAACTCGGATATAAAGCAACTTGAAAAAGTGATAGGAAAAGCAAAGGCAAGTGAAGTTTATGAAATACTACATAAGGAGATAAGTGAAAGCTTAGAATAGAAAGTGAAAAAAATAAGAAAATAGTGAAATAATCTAGCCAAATAGAATAAAAGTGAGGAATGGGTTAAATGATAAAAGGAAAGGCTGCACTGCTTGCAAGGATATATGAAAAAACAAAGTTCTTCAAATCAGTAGACGTAGGTGAAAGAATGGATGGAGCCACCCCTCCATCTGTTTTTATAGGCAGTTATGGCTATCCTAAAGTGTATGTTGGACCAATGACTCCTCCTTTGCACGGTGATACTTCCATCCTGGATTATCCAGAGCAGTGGCTTGAAAAAGCGAAAACTCCAGAAGAGATAATCAATTTGAGGCTTCAATTAGTAAGAGGTAAGAAAACAGTTGATATAAAAGATGAGAACAGATTTATAGAAGGCTTGAGGGATATAGCACTGGCAAAAAGATCAACAGAAGTTGAATTGGAATTCAGCAGGAAGCCGACAGGTGGATTCTTTCACGAGGAACTTCAACCGTTTGGTCCTTCAGCACCTATCAAGAACTGGAGAGTAAATGAAAACAAATATGATGAAAAAATAGAAAAGGCATACTATGATACTGATCTAAAAGCATCGGATGCAATAATCGAGCTATATAGGGCAGGAGTAGATATATCAGCGATACAGCGCGCACTCAGTGTAGGTGCATTTGGTTTAAAGAAAAATAGAAAGCTTGTCCCGACAAGATGGGCGATAACTGCTGTCGACAGCACAATTAGCGAAAGAATGCTTGAAGAAATAAAATCATATCCACAACTTGATGAGTATAGAATTTACGAGTATGAACACATGAGAAATAAATTCATCATAATTCTTATTCCACAGCAGTGGAGCTATGAATCCATGGAGGCATTCTTTAAAGACGAAATAAACTATGACATGTTCAGTGATTTTGAGATGTACCATAAGAAAAAAGAATATGCACTAATAGGTGGGTGTTATTATAGTTGCAGGATGGCTGCGGCCGAGATTCTTGAAAGAGAGAAAAAGCAAGCTGCAGTCATAATACTAAGAGAGGCATACAAGGATTATATTCCTCTTGGAGTATGGCTTACAAGAGAATGTGTGAGAGAAGCATTGAAAAGAGAACCGAAAAGATTCAATTCGATGAGCGAAATGCTAAGATATACAAATACAAGATTAAAAATCCAAATCGATAAATGGATAAAAAACAGCATATTATTCAAGAATATAGTTAGAAAGGGAATACAAACTACTTTAAGACAATTCCTCATAAAATGATAAGTGAAAATAAAAGTTGTAAAAGTTGTTTATAAAATTCAATTGGTTGACAGAGATTCGGATTAATTAAGAGAAAATAGTTTTTAATCCTTTATTAATATATTATATTAAAAGACAAAATATAAGGAAAATTATATTTAAGGTGGAATGTATGGAGATTGAGCCAAAGACAAGGGAAATTATCGTTTCATTTTTAAGAAATATAAAGTCCAAAAAAATTAGCAAGACAAAGATGGAAGAGCTTAAAGACGAGATACTTAGGAAGACAGACATAAGAATGATTAACTTAAGTACATTAAAAAGAATGGTCAAAAAAGTAGCGAAGGAAGAGGCACAGGCGAAGAAGATAGAGGAAGCAAAGATTGAAAGCATAAGCGGATTTAAGCCCGTGATAGTACCTATTACAACTCATGCATTTCAAACTATAATCATGTATGACCTTAATGCTTCTAAGAGAACTCTACAGAGACTAAATGAAAGAATAGCACAAATAAAAGAAACCAGTAAGAATCAAAGTGCCGAATTCAAGCAAAAATTATCTTCAGAACTTTCTTTAATAAGAAAGGAGCTTGAGAAACTGGATTCAAAACTAGAACAAATTGAAAAACAATTAATGCAAAAAACAAAGAAATAGAATCAACAAAATCAAATATTGCAATTGACAGTTTCTTAGATCAGTCTCTTTCTGTTTCTTCCATAGACTGTTTAAGCCTCATTAACTTAACCAGAAGATTCTGGATTTTTTCATACTCTTTCTTTTCCTCATCGTCTTTAAATGCACCGAGCACCCATCTTTTCATCTTGTAATTGTTAAGAATATTATCTATTTTTTCACAAACTTCTTCATATGTTAAAGATGGCTGCAAATCTTCTGATAATAATGAAGATTGAAATTTAACTGATTCTGATTCACTAGATTGAACCTGACTAGTTTTTAATTCCCTTGCAGATTGTTCGATTACTTCCTCAATATCTATCGTTTGTTTATACACTGGCTCTTTTACTTCTCCTTCTGTTCTAAAAATTGAGATCTCTTTTGCAGCTGATGTTTTATTAGGAAAGTTAAACTCTGTTTTTGCAATTTCCACTTCGTTTTCATAGTTAGTGGCAAAAAATCCGATTGATCGTATAGCTGCAGCAATACGCGAAGCCGCCATTGTACTTTCAAGTTTAAACTTTTCATACCTGCTAAATCCTTCAAGAACATTTTTTATCTTTGAAACTACATTTTGATCTGCAGGAAGTGAGAGAATAAGATTAGAAATTTCTTCCTTCTTATCCATATTTTGCTTCAGAAGAGAAAGAGACTCTTGAAGAATTTGAAAACCTTTACCTTTTTCATTCAATGCATCTAATTTTTCCTGTTCACTAAGTCTTGAAAAATTAGACTTCAAATCCTCTATTTGTTTTTTATTTACCAAAATATAGACATAACCTGCATCCTGAATAAGAGAGAGATGATTTGTAAGTTCGCTCTTCATTGAATTCAGCTCATCCTTCAGATTTGAAAGCTGATTGTCAGTCTCTCCGCTTGCTTTCCTCTTCATGAATTCAAATGTAAGCCTGCTGATGTTGTACCTCAATTCCTCTATCCGTTTAAGATTGTCTGATATCATATCCTGCCTCAAAGATAATTAGATGGCATAATTTTTATATCTTATCATTCTGTTCTTTTATCTAAAAGGTGTTAAAACAAAGAAAAGAAAAGGATTAAGGAAGAGAAACTTTCTTCCTTGTGATTCCAAGAATGAAGATTTCTATAAGTGCAAGTATAAATCCTAAAATAGGAAATACTGTAAAGCTTAAAAGAAGAGGAAGCGCGAAAAGAAGAACTGGAAGTATCCTACCTTTCTTCCTGCCTATAAAGGATGCGATGCTTGCTGTAACAAACATTATTATCCAACTGAAATCACAAAGTAGGCAAAAATAACCTGTACAATTCTCAATTATTCCTGCACAGCCTGACTTGACACCAAAATTAAGCAGCTGTGTTTCCTCCCTAAGAGGAATTATGCATTCTCCATCCTTACAAAATCCATCCTTGCACTGAGCTGTATAGCTACAATTTCCTGACACAGTATATTTTTCGAGTACCTGTGGAAATCTGCAAGTCTGGTTTAAGCAGAATCCTTCTCTGCATTCCCCGGTGTATTTGCATGGACCTCCAAGCTCAGAAAGAGCTGGTAGTAAGGATGTAAAAATAGATAAAAACAATAGAATAAACATCAGATTCCTCATATGCACACCTTTATCTCAATAAATACGATCACCATCATTCAATTTTTACTGCTTTGCAAACAGTAAACCTATCATAATTATACCTACTATTATGCCTACAAAAGGATAGGTGATTAAACCTATCAATACTGGTGCGAACGCACCTATCAAACCTGGTACTGGGTGCTTGAATTCCCTCCATACAAAGAAACCAAATCCTATTGAGACCAATGCAAGCAGACCTGTCAAGCCATTACATATCGAAATGCATTGCGTTTCAGTAGGGTTGCATTCCTCTATTAAACCTGTACATGCAAATTGGGAGGTAATTGGTTTGTTCAAAGCCTCTGAAATAAACAGGCTCATTTGCGGAGGATCTCTACATACTCCATTTTCACAGTATCCAGTGCAGCATTCACCTGAAGTTATGCATGCCCCTTTTGAACACAGACATACACTATTTACACACTCTGCTCCGCAGCAATCAGCAGAAGAGGAACACAATGCTCCCTTTATACAAGTTGCAGATGCCTGAATCTTTGTCTTGCTAACTCCAAAAATTGAATAAATGAATGGAGCTGCTGCCTTTCTCTCAACCTCTCTTTGGATTGTAACTGCCTGTTGATATGATTGAGAAGACGATTTTTCTCCTCCACCTGTTGGAATTGATGGTAATCCTTGTTTGATCTCTTGTGGAGAAACACAGAATCCATTTGAACATACTTTATCTGTGGGACATTCTTCGTTTATGACACAGGTTGCGCACACCCCTGCTTTACATGTACCTGTACAACATTCTGAACCTGAGTTGCATGCTTGGCCGTTTGATCTGCAACTACATTTACCTGTATCAGCATTACAGTTCCAATTGTTTGGACAACCAATCTCTGTACATGATTTACACTTTCCTCCTGCTTGACAGATGCCTATTGAACATTGATCATCAGATTTACATGGCTGGCATTTTCCAGATATACATGGATAGCCTGTAGAACTGCACTGGTCATCGTTTGAACATGTAGTACATACTCCATTTAAGCAAAGACCTGTCGAGCATACCAAATCACTTAGACATGCAGTACAAACACCATTTAAACAGAAATTAGTTGTCCTGCTACAATCAGAATCTGAAGAACATAAAGTACAAACACCATTTACACAATAATTTGATGAACAATTTGAATCAGCTGTACATGAAACACATTGTCCATCTACACAAAGATTGGAAGTGCACTGCGAATTATAAGTACAATTTCCAGTTGGAAGTGTTCCAAAATTGATTATAAATTGATTCTGGGCGAAAGAAATAGAAATAAATAACACTAACAGAAGGAATAAATAGTTTTCAAATCTGATGCTGAATCTCATACTTTTCATTCTTTCACCCATACTATATATGCGTATACTATATATGCGATCACTACTATTCTTAATAATCATTACCTTTACATTATCCTTTCTTTACAGCTATTGTTTGCTTAACAATGATCCTATTTGATTCAACCACATAATCTGTTATGTTCATCTTTGTTCCATCTGCTGCAACATACTCTATTGATTTTATCTCTTTTCCTCTTGCCTCCTCAGGCAATGGAATTGTAACTTCATCTACACTTAAATCCTCTGATGGATTGTTGATCATAAATGTAAGCTTGTTTTCTTCTGGCTTGTATTCTGGTGCAACTGCTGTTAAGAATGTATCAACCAACACTGAGAATGTGCTTGAAATCGTCTGCGTTGGAGGAATTGAAATAATACTATCGGTGTATCCATATGCAAGGAACTTGGATCCTAATCTGTCTATTATTGAGTTCACTGTCTTTATAACCGCTGAAGGTATGAAATCAGACAGTTTAAGTTGGAAGTCTGATATCTTATTTGTTTGAACTTCTAATTTGATTATACAGCTTCCTGATGCACAATCTAGCACTCTCTTTGCTCTGAGTGATAATGGAATTTCACACGATATTGCGGTGAGAACGATTGAGTTCTCTTCAAATCCCTGTTTTGATGATCTAATAAGATAATCACCGCTTATTGAAGGAGTGAATTCAAACCTTCCAGATTGATCTGCTGTTCCTCCAGTTACAAATTGACCTGTTGACCTGTACAAAACCGTAACTGAAGCATCAGGTTCAGTTATCACATATGCAAGTGAGTTTGTGCAATTCATAAATCCTGACAATGGGATCTTTTGGAGCAATGGTTGGACAGGAGGTTGAATTTGAGGTTGGGCTTGCTGCATTGTGAAAGTGAATTGGTTCGATCCTCTGTTTCCTGCCATGTCTACTGCATACGCAATTACTACGTCTCCATTTTGCAACGAGTATATCGAATGGTGCTCCAGGTTGAGGCTCTTTGCTCTCTTTGCAGGCAGAGATGGCAAGGAGAGGAAGTCAAGTTTCCTCATTGAACCTCTCACTATCTCAGAGTCAGAACCTGTGTATCTCCAAATTGGTGAAATGAATTCTGAAACAGACTCGAATGTTGCATTCACGCTCGAGTAAACATCCAGGTTTGCTGTTACATTTATCGGTATCCTGCACGTTCTTCCGTAAGGAAGCATGAACTTCGTTGGTGTGCATGACTCCAGATATGACGTAAGATTCACGGGCTGTACCTGGGTGCTATTCTGAATTTCAACCTGTCCATCGTTAAGGAAGTCGATATCGAATGTTATGCTTTGTGATGGAGATACAGAGATGGTTATGTTTGAAACCTTTGCGTATTTTGGAACGTCAATATAAAGGATGTGAGAAGTCTGTGATGGGGTGAATTCTAATTCAACACTCTCTTTTCCATCGCTGAAGCCGTCCATGTATGATGGAGAGGAAGTATCGTATTGGTTCCTTAGGTCATAGTCTATTAAGATAGATGAAACGCGTACCTTACCTTTAGTGGATGAATTGAATGTCAATGGAATGATGTATTCACCTTTTTCTGTTGCATCGTGGGTAGAGATGTAGGTGTTCAAAGCATTGACGAAAGGCGAGATTATTTGGACAGAGGTGTTAAACTGCCCATTGTAAACCATAATTGGTGAATCTGAATATGAATTAATTGATCCGTTTCCAATCCAGAAGCTTACATCAGAAGGATAGGATGAATCCCACTTCTCTCCGACCAATGTTATCTGAGCAGACTTGATGTACGCCTTGAATGGCAGAGTCAAGAGAAGTATGTCCTGCCCTCCTGAACCAGAGAGATATGCAGTATCGGAATCATGGTTAGGCTGTTCTGTTAATGATGTTATTGAGGATGACGTTTCTGTATCTGGAAGCTTTATTCCTGACGCATATGAATAATTAATTGAAATATTTGATAATTTAACGCTTCCTCCCTTAAGACTATTAAACGCTAGATATAACATGCAGTACGAACCATTGTGCATGGTTGAGCAGTTTGGCATCGCATTCGAGATCTGTGAAGTCAAATCTATAACTATTCCCTCAGATTGCAGTGAATTCACATTCTGCATATAGTATAATACTCCTGGTGAATCTGAAGTTACATTGGTGTGTAAGTAAACAGAAAATATGAAGGATGGAGTCCCTGAATAACCCGAAAGGTTAAGGGTTGCTGAATTGATTGATGCACCTGATGGTATGAATAATGGAACGATTTGGTCAGAAGAAATAATCTTTTCAGTTATTCCTGCACCATTATCATTCTGTGTTATGTTCAGCAATGGATCAACATAGCTTGCGATTACGACTCCTCCCGATTGTGATAGAGAGACAGTTGGTGAAACATTGTCTATCAATATCAAATCTGCGATCTTCTTTCCTACTGCGAATTCAATTGAACCATTTATTGCTTGCAACTTTGTCTTTGCCATGAGAGATGAATCAACAGGAATCTGTCTTGTCCCTAAGTATGGCCATTCATTCTTTGATTTATCGTATTCGACAATGGTCACATTCCCCTGTTCATCCTGGCTTACTAATCCACTAAGGTTTGCAGTGAAATAGATTGGCAAGGTACTAATAATTGGTTTTGATTCTTCGACTTCTGCAGGAATATATATTGATTTATAGGTTCCGAATCTATAATGAAGTTTTGCATCAATCAATGAATTTTCTCCAGAAATGTTTATTGGATCCATGTCTTCTATTATGAACAGCTCACCTGCAAGCCTGCTGAGCACGAGGTTAGCAATTGAATTTGAATTCATAGTGATGTTCAGCCTTCCATCCTGCGACAAAACCGACTGCTCAGATGAAGACAACCAGAACCTCTTCTCTTTATTCCATCCGTTCATCTCTTTGTATGGATAATTATCATTGACATCAGAGACGTTTACTAACTGACTTGAAGTATTGAGGTAAGGATAGACTGAAGAACCCCAGTAGTTGCCGTAAAAGTCATTGTTCAATAATATTCTTCCAGAGCCATTAATTTGATCTGAAGCCGAAACTGCTTTATTAAAGCCGATTACATTATTTCTCCAAAGATTCACATATATGTTGCGAGATTGGAAGTCAGAAGATGCGTCTGCAATGAATATGACATTTGTGGAATTTTGAATATTGGAGTCTGAAACTGAAATGTTGAGGTTGCTTGATCCGCCAGCATCTATCGCCAATGAATTCAATGGAACTGATATCGAAGAATTGGATATTTCAATCGATCCTGTGCCTATAAGCTTAAATCCAGATGAATTCAATGCATTGTTGGTTATTGTTGAATTGATGAAAGAAGCATTTGAATTGAATAAGACAACGTTGTCATTCTGGCTGTTCCTTACTGATGTAGAAGATATTAAGATGTTGTCTGAATTATTTATTATCATACCTTCAACGGTGCTGTTTTCAAATGATGAATCTGAAACATTAATATTTCTTGAAGAAATCAAATCTAACTGGCCTCCATTATGGGTCACATTATGGATCTTTGCACCAGTAACATTAACCATTTTTATGTCAGGAACATAATGGCTTATTATAATATTCTGTATTGTTATATCAGTTTGGTCCTCTACAAGAATGCCAGGTACTTCTGCACTTCCTAAATTATGTACTTCGTGCCCTTGTCCATCAAGCAAGACATTATCAGAATCTATTTCAATACAAGTAGTGTCGTTTGAATTCAGGTTGGATGACAGATAATATTCTCCAGGCAGAAGTATGATTAAGCATTTGGTTGGATAGAACGGAGAGGTTGAATCCAATTCTACATTGCTTATGCTGTTACTTGCATTGTTTCCGCTTAGATCGTAGGATGTAACGTTGATGAAGTACATGTCATCAGGAAGTGTGAAATCAATTGTAAACGTGCCTGACTGAAGAGTGGTGTATGAAAGCACGAATCCTGTTGAATTATATATTGATATGTTGGTGTAATTCAGATTGTCATCGAATATTGTGAGATTTAGCACTATCGTGTCTCCGATAATATATTCACTTGATGAAGGCGAGTTGATTATAACACCTGGAATTGAATTGTCTATGATTACATTGTTCTGTTCCTGTACCATCATCTGATGATCAGCTGCGTCATATACCGAGACATTTACTGAGTAGTTTCCGTTTCCTAATCCTGTTGTCGCAAGCGAATCCGAGACAGAAATGTTTTCTCCGCCAATGGAAAGCGAACCAGTTTTAGTTGAGACTACCTCCCCTGAGCTGTTAACAAGATAAAGTGTGTAGTTCAATGGGTTGACTTCAGTGTAATTAAATTCAACATTCACTGGAACACCGGACCTGATGAAAATTGGTGATGTCTGTTTTGGAGAAACGATACTTACAACAGGATAAATTGTATCAACTGTTATATTTGTTATAACACTTGTATTGCTATTCTCTGCAAGGTCATACGTAGTCGCAGTAATGTTGTACACTCCATCTGATGGGACTGAGAGTAAAACTACAAATGTGCCTGAAGAGGAAGTGACTGTTGAATTTATGACTGTTGATCCTTGCAGGATAGAGATATTTGTATAATTCAAATTA
>Ga0123519_10003869_pt1 | contig 24565 bp, 9 predicted proteins | sample YelNatPaOPRAMG02_FD_87396 | JGI IMG/M metagenome (GOLD analysis project Ga0123519, IMG submission 87396) | Hot spring microbial communities from Yellowstone National Park - Yellowstone National Park OP-RAMG-02 (version 2) | ecosystem: Environmental > Aquatic > Thermal springs > Hot (42-90C) ...
AGGTCGGCGGGCCGAAGTGTCATTGAGTTGTTGGTGGCAACGGGGCTTCCGTTTATGTAGAGCACACCCGTATTGCCTTTTCTTGTCACGGCTATGTGGTGCCAGGCACCGGTTGTCAGCGCTACTGGTGCAGTGATTCGTTGTTCATTTGCGGCACCGTTGGTAGTGATTGCGAATCTGGGTGTGCCTGTGTCCCCGGTACGAATTGTAAGGAACATGTTTGTGGTGGTGTTATGGCCAAAATCAAAAACGCGAGCCCAAGTATCCAAGGAATTTACGCATACCCAAGCTTCGATGGTGAAGTCAGACAAGGGGGCAACAATTCCGGCAGGCAATTGGACGTACTGGGACGACGTTGCGGCAAGTGCCACTTGTCCATTAGCCAATGTTCCACCATTAGGCAATGTCCCATCCCACGCCGGGCCACCTATTGAATCTCTTACGATCGAGCCGCCTGCTTCATTGAAACTATATCGATGGATTAATGAACCTAGGTTCAGAGGAAGTGTAGTTGCAATTGCTTGCGCGCTGTTAGTGCTTTCGCCTCCCGAGTTTACTGCGCTTACCACGTAGTAGTATGAGGTCTCGGGGGTTAACCCGTAATCGCAGTAGTTTGTGCCGGTAACGCTATAGGCGATGGTTGTATATGGTCCGCCGTCGGTGAGCGACCGTTTGATGTTGTATCCTGTGGCACTGGGTACTGCGTTCCAGCTGAGATTGATTTGGATGCTAGAGACGGGGGTAGCAGTTAGTCCGGTGGGTGCGTCCGGAGGCGAGAGTACGGGTGGCCATCCAGGTGCCGTTACTGAATCGAATAATGCTCCACATAGTGTGTTGTTATTGTGTGCGGTGAGTGCGAGCCCTACGTAGACCGTTGTTGGCATGCTGATTGTGACCGAGCTTCCCTGTTGCGTCCAATTTGTGCCGTCGAGCGATCGATAGGCTGTAAATGTATTGCCATTTCGTACAAGGCGGACCCAGTACGGTGCCATGAGTCCTGTTGTGTTTTGGTTTACGCTGTTTCCTCCCGCAGTGGAACGGTATTGGAAGGCCACGCCATTGCCAGGTGTGACACAAGCAAATGCATGTTGGGAATTTGCACTCAGGCTGGCACGGATCATTACCCCCGCTTTGGCCCAGGGATCAGTATTTTGTACGCTGAGTATACGAGCAGTGATTACGCAATTACCCGTGACGGGCATGTAGATAAATCGGAATGCATCGGCTGTGCCCCATATGTCTGCGCCGGATCCTCGTGCGTCAAACACGCCTTTGCAGAAGGTAGCACTTCCAGCATACCCAACTGAACCTATATCCTGTGCTAGCCATGGGTATGGTAGGTCGAAGGTGGCTTCTTGGCTGTTGGGGGTTTCTTGTCTGTTTACCACAGCACTAACGACGTAGTAATATTTGGCCCCAAGCGGAATTGTATCGGTGTAATTTGTGGTTGGGACGCCGGTAGCCACAATTCCGTAAGGTCCACCTGGATTGAGAGAGCGTTTGACGTTGTAACTGGTGGCATTTGTAAAAGTACTCCAGACAATTTGGACTTGAGTTGGTGAGGTTGGTTTAACAGATACGATTTCTGGAGCAACTACCTGGCTTGACACTGATACGGGTGCGGAGTTTACGCTTTCGCCGGCGAGGTTCACTGCTGAGACCACGTATGAGTAAGCAATATTATTGGCGAGGTTTGTATCGGAGTAAGCTGTCCCAGTGACATTTGCAATAAGCACGTATGCGTTCCCGGTTCCGGTGCGGAGAGGAGCCCGTTTGACATTGTAGCTGGTGGCATTGGCTACGGGTTGCCAACTTAAGGCTACTTTCCCGGGACTTTCCGTAGCAAGGAGTCCAGTTGGAGCACTTGGTACGGTTACGTTTTGCCATCCTGGTACGTAGACGTTATCGAACACCGCTGTGCATAACTTTGAATTGTCGTGGCTGGTAACGGCCAATCCTGCATAAACTGTAGTTCCCATAGATATCGTGGTGCTGCCAATTTGTGTCCAAGTGACACCGTCCGGAGACCGGTATGCGGTGAAAGTGTTGCCGCTGCGGACAAGTCGTACCCAGTAGGGTGCACTGAGACCAGTTGTGTTGATATTGACGCTGTTTCCACCTGCTGAGGATCGGTATTGAAAAGCGACGCCATTGGCTGGGGTGACACAAACAAATGCATGTTGGGAATTGGCGGTCAGGCTAGCCCGGATCATTACGCCTGCTTTAGCCCAGCCGTGTGTATCTTGGACTGAGAGCACACGCGCTGTGATAGTAAAGTTTCCACTTACTGGGACGTACACGAACCGGAAACCGTCAGCCGTACCCCAAATGTCTGCGCCGGAACCTGAGACTGTGAACTGTCCATTAGTGAAAGTGACACTGCCGGTGAGGTTGACTGTTCCGATGTCTTGGGACTGCCATGGCGCGGGTGGGCTTGGAGTAACTTCTGGGCTGTTAGCACTTTCTATCCCATCGAAGACTGCAGACACAACGTAATAGTATTTTGTGCCAGCAGCGACGGTATCGGTGAAATTGGTGGTAGTGATTCCTGTAGCCACCAATGAATATGGTCCCCCGCTAGTGGTAGAGCGTTTTACGTTGTAGGAAGTAGCTCCAGGGACGCCGTTCCAAGCCAATGTGACTTGAGTTTCGGACGAGGCGGTAGCACGGAGTCCTGTTGGGAACGCAAATGCGTAAGGTGGGATAGGCCGCCATTGTTGTGACAAAGCAAGCGGGGAGTAATCTTGTCTTATGACTGGGGATGGATTAGTGGGGGCCACATCCAAGGTTAGGCCTGAGCTGACGATGAGGAACCGGTAAAATCCGGCAGCCATTGGTACTGGGATAAAACATCTATCATCGCTTGTGCTCCAGGATGAAACCAAGTTTAAGATATCTTGGGACCCATTCCAGCTATAGTTATTTGGTGCGGCACAAATCTTGTACTGGCCTCCACCCATGTGCTGTAAGTGCCACAATAATGATGTTGCGTCGGAGTCTGGTGTGACTTGGAGCAAATTGGTATCGGTCATGGGTGCAATGCATCGACCGGTGGCGGCGTTTACGATCTTATAAGTGCCATTTGGGATGATGTTGTTGGTTGTCGGTGAAAGTTCCAACCAGTTCAGATCAAACCCGCCTGTTGGGAATGTGAGTCGTAATTTTTGTCGGCCAAACCCAAGGAAGACCGGGATGGTAGCTGTGTTCCACGTGTTGTATGATCCGGTGGGAGGCAGATTACGTGGTCCGGTCGAGTAAGTGGCGTAACTAATAACTTCCACGCTGGATCCTGGGTTTGGTGTAGCGTATCGAAGCCGGAGGTCGTACCAGCCTGGCTCTCGCACGAGTATGGTATATTCAAGCCATTCGCCGCTAGCTGTGGTTACGGCGTATCCACCGCCTGTGTCAGTGCATGTTTTGATATCCACTGCTTCGTCCGGACGGTACTGTCCGCCTGAATTGGCGGGATCGTTGTCATGATATGAAATTCCTTCGCCACCCCAGTCGAAATCCTCGGCTTCGATTCGGAGGGTTCCGGTGAGGAAGTCGTTAACCCAGTTAGCTACTGTGGCGCGAGCCTGACCGTTATTGCCGTAGACACCTCGGCGTGGTGGCCATGTGCCGAAGTCGGGGATCCAGGACAAACCCGTATTTTCAACTACATTTTTGAACAAATCATCCCTAGTTACAGGGTCTGAGACGCCTGATGGGGGGATATATTGGAAGGTGAGCCACGAGACACCCATACGTTCTAAGTCAGCTGTAAGTTCAGCTTCTAATGCAATTCCCCTGCTGGTACCCCACCGCATCCAACCGAACTCGGTCATGAAGCATGGGTAACCGGCATTGATGAGTGTCTCGACTGCGGTTGCGGTGCCTTCCCAACCGCCGTAGCCATGGAATGCTACGGCCTCGTTTGTCCACACGACGTTTTCGGTTCCGAATACAGCTTTGTTAAATGCGCGGATGTCGGTTAGGGCGGCGTTTGCGCCTCCAGTACCTGCGAAAACTGCGTATGAGAAAAGGAGCACGGGGGTGTTGGGTGCGTAGCTGCGAATTGTTTTGTAACATTCGATTTCGAGTGTTAATCCATTGGACGGGGTTGTAGCCGTGAGGTAGGGAGGTCCCCAAGCAACCGGCTCATTATGGATTTCGTAGATGACGTGTGTTTCATTGGCATATCGGGACGCGTAGATTTTCCAGAAATTAGTTGCCCAGGCTAGGTTGTGGTTCCCGTTGTTTGCCCCGTTTCCAATTGTCATGATTAAGTACAAACCGAGATCTCGGGTGTATTGGACGATTTTATCTACTTCGGCCATGTTGTAACCTGGGGCGGTACTACCAGGGTTGGGGTAATTGGGGTCGAATACCTCGGCATACAAATGAACGGCATTGAATCCCAGTTCCTTAATTCTAGCAATTTGATTAGATGGCGCTGCCGAGGTCCATTCGGTGGAAGTGTATGGACCGCGTAACAGGTTGCCGTTGTCAGCGACGAATGTTGTTCGAGCAGCATTCAGCCGCGGTCGCCCACGGGGGATTGTGATCTGGGCTTCGATGCTTTGGGCGAGTATGAACAAAGTTAACGATCCGTAACCCAATAGGTGGCTAAGTTGCTTTCGGTTCATGGCGCATGGTTTTAATAATCGTTTTTCTCGCTAATGTCACTGCTTTTCGTTGAGGTAAAAATCGCATTTACGGATGGTCATTGCGGGAGGTAGCTGGAATTACAGAGATTTCTGCTGCGCTTGTCCAACCGCTGTTCCAAACGGTGCGTAGTGATGTGAATCGGAAATATCGTGCTTCGACGGGCGGAAATCGCACCTCCTGAAGGGAGGGGTTATTTTGAATATTTGCAAATGACCTGTACGGTATGTTGGTGATCCAGTTTATCCCGTCGAGGCTTGTTTCAAATCGGAACCTTTCCACTACGCCGTTAAGGAGTCCGTCTTGGCGTGGCAGGTAAGTGAAACCAGCGATGCGGTTCGTTTTACCCATGTCCACGATGATGTAATGTGGTTGTTTTAAGTCTTCGTTCCATCGTGTATGCCAGATTGTACTTGAATTCCCGTCAATTGCCCTTGCAGCGGCGTTGTCGGCCCGTTGGGTTTCTTCGCTATCGACTTCAACGACTTTCCAACCGAAAGGCATCATGCCAGCAAACACGCGTGTGCCAATGATACCCAGGGTTCCATCTGGCAATAGATTAGCAGCCTTTACGGTGACAGTTCGGTCGGATGGGAGTTGAATTGGCCCCATGTACACAGGAGATTGTGGTGTTGGATCAGTACCATCTAGCGTGTAAACAATTTTATGTCCTGTTTGGTTGCTCAGTTTGATTGCCCCGTTGGTGTCACGATCTGAAATTACCGGCGGCAGTGTTGCGAGCGATTGTTTAAATACTCCGATTTCGGCGATGGTGGGTTCCAATCTTGAAGCGACAATACGTATACGCAGTTGGTCTGTGGTAACGGGGGATTTCAACCGGATGAGTCTTCGATAACCAACTGTGGTTAGTTCTTCTCCATTTATGGGTTCAGCTACGGTCCAGTTCGTACCGGTGAATACCTCGATGGTAAAGGCTTCGATGCGTTGGCTACGTTGAGCTACGGCTTCTTGGAGTGAGACAACATCGAAAGTGACTTGGCTAGGCAAAGTAAGTGTAAGTACGGCGTTTGTTTTGCCTGGAGCGGCTTCCCACCATGAATCTAAGTTTCCATCTAATGCAAGGGTGGCTGGGTTGGTCGGATTAGAATTGTCTGCGATGATTTGTGCTTTGCTTGCTAGGTTGTTAGCAAATGTTTCTCGGAGTATGCGGGCTGTTTTAGCCAAGGCATCTAGCTGATTGTCGGGGATCAAACCGCGTTTATCGGGCGAAAGATTGAGTAGGAGATTTCCGTTGCGTCCTACTGAGGTGTAGTAAATATCAACTAATTGTGTTACGGTCCGAGGCTGCTTATGTGAGGCCCAAAACCACTGGTTGTTTTGGAGGATGGTGGTGTTGACTTCTGCAGGGTACCACCATAGATACGAACCAGGCGTTAGCTTTGCACGGCTGCCGAGGTCGCCAGCGGTCATATCCGGCCAGTGGAATTTATCTGGTGGGGCAGAAAGTGGTATAACACTCCACTCAGTAGTGCGGCCTATTCCGCTTTCGTTACCCACCCAGCGAACATCGGGTCCTTTAACCGCGATCACGGCCTGTGGTTGAAGCTTACGGATCAAGTCGTACCATGCTTGATAGTCATATTGTTCAGGGACGCTTGGGTCTGGGTTTGCTCCGTCGAACCAGACTTCATAAATGGGACCGTACTCGGTAAGCAACTCATACAACTGATTTAGGAAGTATCGATTGTAATCGTTTACCACATACATGTAGCTTTGGAATCCAGGGGGCGGTGTGCGTCCTTTCATAGGATTTGTTTGAAAACTGTCGGGATCGGTAGGGATGATTGATGGTACCTTCTTGCTACCGTTTCCATAATACCTGTTTGGGTTTTTAGGGTTTGTTTTTAGTTGGTAAAGGTCCGCAGGTGAGAGATAAATCCCCAGCTTGACCCCGTGTGCACGGGCTGCTTCGGCCACTTCGCGGACCAGATCGCCTTTGCCGTCTCGCCACGGGCTAGAAGCTACTGAATGACGCGTATAACGCGTGGGCCATAAACAGAAACCGTCGTGGTGTTTTGCCACCAATACGAGTAATTTGCCCCCGAAATTAGTTATAGCTCGCATCCATTGATTGGGGTCGAGTTCTTTTGGGTTGAAAATGGACGGATCCTCACGGCCTGAACCCCATTCGACCTGTGTGAACGTGTTTACACCGAAATGGATGAAAAACGTGCGTTCAAGGCGCATCCATGCGATTTGGTTTGGCCGCGGCAGTACTTTTGCCGCTTTCTCCACAACTACAGTAGGTGGGTCACCCTCCTGGATTATGTGCATTGTTGCGTACGGAATAATCAAATCTTGGTTTGACGCACCCCCTGCAGTTGGTGCATCTCCGTTACCTAAAGTGGGATAAAAGGCGGAAATGAGTGCTAGGAAAGTGGTTACTACGAGTTTACTAGTAGTTATAAGGTTGAAGGTGCTTGAGGTTATGCCGTGTGGTCGCGTGTGATCTGCTTTTAGCGCGTCTGCAGTAGGATAAATGGAGAGTAGGGCTTGGACGGTTGCGTTTTTTCTAAACACGGGCTTGTGATTTGGGTGTGTATGGCTCATAGGGCGCTCAATAGTTGTATTTCTGATTCCTGGATTGGCGTTGGGGTAGTGATGGGTGAAACAAAATTCGTTGATTACAAGTTTGCCCATTTTATTGGACTGTTACTGTGGTAGTTGCTGGCCTCAAGCCTGGTCCTTCGGCTTTTAAGGTAATTTTACCCCGTTTCCCAGTGGGACGTAGGATTACAAGTCCCCTTCCCAGATAAGTTTCTAATTTTGGAGTGCGGAAGCTGGCTGGTTTATTAGGTGCGCCAGTTCCCACAGCGGCTAATTCTCCAGCGCCCTTGACCGTAAATTGGATGGACATTTCTGCGTATGGCACATGCAAACCACGCTCGTCGGTGATTTCCACAGTCACATAGCAAAGATCGTTTCGGTCAGCTTGTATACTGACTCGGTCTGGCGAGAGCCTGATTTTTTTCGGTGGGCCGGCTGTTTTAAGGACCTTTTCTGCCACAGGTTTATCAGCGATTAGGCCGAGTGCGCGGAGTTGGCCCGGCTCGTAAGGAACGCTAAATTTCACCTTGAGTTTGGAGTTTGGTGTCACCGGTTTCTCACCAATGATCCGACCGTTTAGTTCTAGACGTACTTTTTCGCAGCGTGAGTATATGGTGACTTCCATGTTTTTTCCTTCACACCCTGGCCAAGTCCAACTGGGTAATTCATTGGGCCATCCCCAGCTACTGACACGCTCGAACGTGCCCTCCGGCAAAGGTACATGGACCATTATTTCGAGTTGGCTTCTACCCCAAACGACGTCCCTGTAATAGGACTGAGGTTTTTTAAAACCGCAAATGTCTAGGTCACCACACCACGCGATGATCCATGGCCAAGGGCGCAGGAAACTTTCGGTTTCGGTGCTTAGGATAGCGTGGCCGATACCTGTCTCGCCGAGATAGTCCATTGCAGTCCATACAAAGTCTCCAATTACGTACGGATGTTTTTGCATCAATTGCCAACAATCGAATGCATCCCGGGGGAACGATTCGGTGCCCATAATGACTCGGTTTGGATGACGTCTATGGTCGGACTCGTATTTACCAAGCAGGTAGTTATAACCGGCCACGTCGAGGTGGACGAATGCTGGGTCTGAGAGTCGGTCCCAGTTACGCATTACCTCACCCCAGTCTGAACAGATAGCTTGAGTGATTGGTCTTGTGGGGTCATGGCTCAGGACTGCGTCTCGAAGCATTTTTGCGGTTTGTTGGCCAAGTGGTTGGAATTGGTCGGGAATTTCGTTGCCGATTGACCACATTATGACTGAGGGATGGTTACGATCCCGTCGAACCATGGAAGCGATATCCTTGAGCGCCCATTCTTTAAAGTATAGGTGATAGTCATGTGGATTTTTGCCTATGTTCCAGCAGTCGAATGCTTCGTCGATTACAAGGATCCCGAGCTCATCACATGCATCGAGGAATGCTGGTGATGGTGGGTTATGTGCGGTACGGACTGCATTGAACCCATTTGCTTTTATCAATTCTACGCGTCGTCGTTCTGCGCGGTCAATGGCAGCTGCGCCAAGCGGGCCATTGTCGTGATGTACACAACCACCTAAGAGCTTAATTGGCTTGCCGTTGAGGCGTAGTCCATTTTGAGCGTCAATCTCCACTTTGCGTATGCCGAACCGGGTGGAGACTTTATCAAGCACTTTATTGTTGGTTAGGAGTGTGACTTCCGCGGTGTAAAGTGATGGTGATTCAGTCGACCACAGCTCTGGCGTTTGAACTTCGATATTCTGCTCCACAATTTGTGTGGTGTTGGGCGGGATTTGGATTGGGTGTCTTACTTCTTTTACTTTGCTTTTACGGGGGTTGAGGATGCGGATGTTCACGAGAACATCCGAGTTGGTGCTGGTGCTGTTGCATACTTCGGTGGAGATTTTGACTATTGCTTTTTCGGGTGAGACCTCCGGGGTAGTTATGAACACCCCCCATGTGGGGATGTAAATCCGGTCGGTAATGGTTAGCCACACGTGGCGGTATATACCCGACCCTGAGTACCAACGACTGTTTTTCCCCTCGTTTTTGACTTGCACAGCTAGCACATTTGTTTGACGCGGGGGTCTCAAATAGGGCGTGAGTTCAAATTCGAAACTTGTGTACCCATAGGGATGATTGCCGAGGTAATGTCCATTGATCCAGAAATCGGCGTTCATGTAAACACCATCGAATCTTACTGATATTCGTTTTCCGGTTTCTTGGGGTTTAAGCACAAAGTGTTTTCGGTACCAACCTCTTCCTCCTACCACATAGCCAGTGGCGGTACCGCCTTCACTGAGACTGGTATCGAAAGGCCCAATTCGCTCCGATTTAACCCCTTGCTCGTAGATACCTCCCACACCGGTTGCGTCATATACGCGTACCGCAATCAGGTCGGAGCCATCGCCACGGACGAGTGAGGCGGGGACCTCGTATCGTCGTGGGGTTGCCCAGGCACTCTGGTATTGTGGCGGGAAGGATCCAGTGGCGCCTATACGGACGCCGTTGAAAAACGTCTCGTCCACATCGTCGATTAGCCCCAATAGGAGAATGAAGTTTGTGCCTTTGAATTCATCGGGGATTGTGATTCGTTTACGGTACCAACCGTAAGCGTTGTCATTTGTGTAGCCGGAATGACGCTCCCAGGTGTTTGGCAACGTGACTATTTGCCAAGAACTATCGTCGTAGTCGGGTTCTTTCCAGGCTGGGTCATCGCCTTTTTGGAATCGCCATTGGCCGGGCACTATGGGAAGTTCTGGCGGAAAGTTTGTACGCGGAGGCAGGTCTTCGATGCTCCAATCGTGGGGGAGATCGATCACCCGCCAGGTGGAATCGTCAAACTCGGGTGATTCTGCACCTTGAATGTCGCCTCGGTAAAACAGCCATTCTGAATCGAATAGGCGGTCTCGTTCGAAATTTTTGCCGGGTAAACCGGTGGGGCTGCTTAGTATGAGTACAACGCCGCAGATGAGAACTGGCAATCTATTGATTTTTGGGTTCATAGTGTTTTTGGTGCGAAGGTTTCAAGTAAATTACGGAACCTCCTGCAGGGCGAATGGACATGGAAATCCGGTGACCCTTTTTAACTGGTTGTTCCTCGCGTAGCCATGCATCGGGACGCTCCGGGTGGTCTCCGAGCTTGGTCATATGATAATTTCCCCGGCCCAAGAAGTTTAAGGTTATATCGAGTTTTGTGGTTGTTGGACCGTTGAGTATGCCAATGAACCATTCTTTTCCCTTTCGCCTGGCGAAGGCAACGCATTTACCGATTTCGCTTCCGGGTAGGACGATGGTTTCGTCCCAGGTAGCTGGGATGGATTTGAGCACATCTAATGCGGGGTCGCTAAGGTAGTTGGTTGGGTGATCGGCATAACAGAGGAATGGAGATGTGTAGATGATTGCCTGAGCTAGTTCATGTGCCCAAGTATACCCACGTAACTCGCGGGGGTTAAATACCGTGGGGGTATAATCCCCCGGTCCTATCACGTATCGTGTAAATGGCAGGATGCAATTATGTTCGGGTGGAAGTGTGCGGTTGTAGCGGATGATGTGGTATTCGTGTCCTCGGACTGATTCACGAGTCAATTCATTGGGCCAGGTACGTTGTCGGCCGACTGGTTTATTTGCCCCGTGAAAATTCACCATTAATTTACGCGCAGCAGCGTCACGTAGCGTTTCCTCGTACCAATTGATCCATCGAACACTTGCTTCTGGGATGAAATCGATTTTCACTCCGACCACGCCAGCAGCCACGGCCCGGTCGAAGAAATTTGTTCGGCGAGTAAACTCAGGGATTTCTTTGCTATCGACCCAGCACCAGATTTTCACGCCTTGGGCTTTGGCGTATTCGCAAACCTCGCGGAGACATGCCCATCTGTCTTTATCGCCGTCTCGCCAATCTTTCCAGCCTTCGTCCACCAGGTAATATTCGAATCCCAGTTGTTTTGTCCAATCCACCCACTGTTTTTGTTCTGCAAACGATGGTGCGCCTATAGCCCACCAGTGCCAGAGGCACCGGCCTGGTTTAATCCACTCGGCGTTTCTCAATTCCGGTATTGGTGGAGGACACAAGTTTGGTATCAAGTCGCTATTTACCAGGTCGTTAAGGTTCCGCGCTAATAACACTACGCGCCATGGTTGGGTTACAGCTGAGTCGGTTGTCCAGCCGCGCCGATTTTGAGGAGCATGGAAATATCCTTGAAAGGCGCGATCAGGGGTAACTTCCACTGCCAGATCGCAGTAATTTATCACATCGGCTTCGGTTATCAGGGCGTATCCACCACCGTCCAGACTGAAAGTTATGGGCAGGGCGATGATTGTTCCGGGTTTGAGATCCTTGAGCCGAGTGCCTCGGAAGATTTCTTCGTAACCCCAGGCATCAGTTTGGTACCATGCGATTGGGTTGTCTGCGATCCGCCACTGTGTGATTTCTTTTTCAATTTTACGGCCTGGTTTGGCTTGCAATCGCATTCGCAATGCCACTCCGTCGTTGTAGGCTCTTACGTCTAGATAGTACGATTCGCCTTGGCTAGTCTGTACTGGAATGGTTGCATGTCTACAATGGTTTGTGGCCCAGGCATGTCCGCCGTGCATTGGGTAAGTCTCTTTGATAGTTTGAATGCGGGGTTTTCCCAGGACGATGTTTGTCCCTAGATCCACGCCGTCAGAAATGATTCCGAAACGCGACCAACAGACTACTTCTCGGTTATCTATAGTGACTCGGTACTGCAAGGCATCTTGGTCGGTAAGGATCACCTGCACCTTGCGGTCTGGTGATTTTATGATTATTTCGGTTGGCCTAGCGTGAGGGACAAGAGCGGCCAAGCAAAGCAATGTGTAAGTTCTCCATTTCATTTTGCCAGGCGGGTTTTATTCGAATATTAATGCGTCGACTGCCACCGGGCCTGGGCCGCGATTGATTATGGCAACGGTGTGTTCTTGTGGGTTCAAGTCTTGGACTTCAAAGACAACTTGTTGAGCTAGGCGCGGGCCGTTAGTAGACAGGTCTGCAATGCCGCGCGACACACCGTCTATTATGACCTCGATTTTTCCGGCCTCGGGTTCTTTAGGTGCAATAATTTTCACGGCCTTGCCTTTGAACCGGCAGCTCCAAACGGTTCCTGGGGTTTCGCTGATCGTTAGGTCGTTGTTGTATTCCCCAGTGCCCAGGTTGCATTTCCTAATCCAGCCGATGTAGGAAGCGCCTGGGTCATCGTCGTTGAACCATGGTTTATCATGGGTTATCCGAAGCACCCGCGTGCGCGTAGCCAAATTAGTATCTTTGATGCCAGAGAAAGGCTGGATTGGTGCAGTTGGATTTACTGTTAAACCGGTTGTGTCTTGGACAAACTGCAAGGGGGTATCTTGTCCGATTAGCTCGACGGTAATGACCTTGCCAAGCGTGGCTCCGCCAGCGGCGAGTGCTTTGAGTGTGATTGGACTTCCGTCCCAGTCAAGGAGGATGGCGTAAACTTTGCCATTGTTTCTGGTATAGTGAACTGACAGCGATTTTTCGCTGCAAACTTCGAATGGGCGGGACCCGTAAATAGCCTCTCGGTTAATTCTTAGCCAGGCACCGACGTCCCTTGCAATTTGAACCAATTCGGGGTCGAGGTCGCCTCGACCTCTTTGACTTAGGTTCATTATCATGGAACCGTTGCGAGACACGATTTGGGTCAGTAACCGTATGACCTCCCAAGCTCGCATGTATTTTTGGCCTTTTCTGTAATGCCAGTCACCGTTGGTTACTTCGGTTTGGAATGGGTAAGGCATTATTTGGGGTTCGATATCTGCCTCCATGCTTTTAACCAAGGCGCGCTCTACCACGGGGACCAGTTCTGGGTTTTTGAAGCTGTTGTATCTGCCGCCTATACACTTGAGGTTTATCACCACGTCCATCTTGCCGGTGTTCCATTGCAATGACTTATTGTAAAAGTGAGCTACCAGTTGTGGTGCTAGGAAACCCAGGCCCATTTTGACCCCCAAATCTATCAAGGTGTCTCCAGCAGCCTCGTCAAAATATATGAAGTCGGGTCGGTACTTGGTGATTGCATCGTCAACGCGCCACATGAACTGGTTTGCGTAGGGGGAGCGCAGCGAATCGTCGTCAGCGCTGTGAGGTGGCCCATATAGATCCACTGGGTCCATACCTTCCCACCATTTACCTCGGCCGTCGCGAATGGTTTGCAGCGCGTCGTATGGTACTCCTTTTTTAGGCCCTTTTTTGTCGCTTGTATATCGTACAGGCATGAACTGACCCCATGTCCGTGGCGGGCTATTATGGAAGCCTATACCGAACCGCATGCCTTTCTTGCGTGCGACCTTTTCCCATGTACCGACGATATCTACTTTTGGACCCACTCGGACAGAGTTCCAAGGTTGGTATGTGGAGTCCCAGCAATCAAAGTTGTCGTGATGAACCCCCATCGCCATGAAATATCGTGCCCCCATTTCAATGTACAGATCCATGAGTTCTTCGGGATTCCAGCGATCAATTACCCAGTTATGGCAGATGTCTTTATAGCCGTATTCGGATGGGTGACCGAAGTTTCGGAGGTGATGATAGTATTGCCAATGGCCTTCTTGGTACATGCCTCTGGCGTACCAGTCACCGCTTTCTGGCATTGATTGTGGTGTCCAGTGTGACCATGCTCCAAATTTGGCGTCACGCCACCATTGCGGAGCTTGGTATAGTTGAGCAAGCTTATACCAATCGGGTTCGTAAGGTCCAGGTGCTACGGGCAAGGGTGGCAGATTCCAAATGTCGGGTGGCAACCCTAAATCACCGTCTCCTAGTAGAATCCTGTCGATGGTTACGGCAACGTCGTCCGAGTTAATGCAAACCGCTACTGTAGATTTGGCAGGTACTTCCAAATCAATTTTTGCCCACAAGTAAGAATCGATAAACGCACCTGAGGAGTGAACGTTTACCTTCCGTGCAAGCTGATTGTTGACCATTACGCTTATTGTACCGGCGTTGGTGGTTGCGTACCGAATCGCCAGCTTAGAGGCAGTTGGTATGCGAGTGAACTGTACCCCTTGGCCAGGACAGAGTAACTGTATTGCTTTGCCCTTTGAAGCTGCGGCATCTTTTACTTGCAAAGGATTTCCTATCGGCTTTCCGGATTCCGCTTCATAGGCATAAACTTTCGATCCGGATCTAGGTGTTGACTTTTGGGGGAGTCCGGCTGCTTGGGCTTTATGTGGTGTAAGGCCAGACGTGGAAAAAATAAGTGACCAACTGCAGTAAATCAGGGCGGTTGCAGTGGATGGGAACCTCGTTAGGGATGTGGATGATTTGGTTTTCATGTACGCGGTTTTCAAACGTTTGTTGAAAGGTAATCTTTTCCCTCTTTCCGAGGAGATGCTTTGACAACCCAGAGTTAGTTAGTCCCGGTTACTCCAAAAATCTCCACCAGTTCAAGTTGAGCAGGTAGCCTGGACCACCAGTAAATTTAAGGTACAAGTCATGACGACCGGTTACTTTTTCGACTTTGGCGGTTTTGGTGACCCATGATTGCCACCCACCTGTGTTTTCTACTTTGCAGGTTCCAATTAGTGGACCATCTGGGCGGTCCAACCGTATTTCGATGGTGCCGCCCTCGGTTGCAGAAGCAACTCGGAATTCTATTGCACTGGCACCATTACCGAAGTCTACTCCTGCGTACATCACCCAATCGCCGTTTTGGATAAATCCGATGTTTTTCCCACCTTCTGCGCAATTCTCAGTTAGAATCCCCTCGTCGGCCGTAAATGTCTCGGCTTCGTTCTTCTCGAACGCGGACCGGAACGTTGCAGCTACATGTAAGGGAGCCGCAATTGTATTGCCTAGGGAATCACGGTATTTGACTTTGATTGTAGTGGTGCCTGCCTCAAGTCCGACTAGCACACCGTTTGTAACCGTGGCAATCTTTGGGTTTTCCACTTCGTATTCCAGGTAAGGAGTTGCGTCTTCCTGATGCCCGTCTTGGAACTCCACAATTGCTGAAATTGGCCAGGTATCGCCAGCATGGACCATTACGCGCGAAGCGTTGAGCAATAGTTTACTAGCGGTCAATTCTTTCTTTAATTCACCCACAATCACGATTAGGTCCTCACTTTTATCGTTATAGCTCGCTTTTATGCGCGTTTGACCGGGTGCTTTCCCAAGCACGACGCCGTTTTGCACCACAGCAACCTGTGGGTTTTCTACTTCGAACTTTGCATTACCAGTCACATCTTTGCTTGATCCGTCGGAGTATACGGCTAACACGCGGACTTGAGTCTTATTTGCAGGTCCTGGTGCGGCATCGATTTTGTACCTCTCCAATGCGGTGCTGATACCGACCAAAGTTGCTGGGACACGTTTCGGAGCGAATTGCCAAGCATCAAATTTGCAAAGTCTGACCAGGCCGGAGCCCTTGAACACAAAGAACAGATCATGCACACCTGTGGCACCTGAGATAGGGATGGTTTTTGTTTTCCACGCACCGTCGGTGAAGTCGATGGGCAAGACCCCAATAATTGGACCGTCGACGCTTCCGAGGTGTAATTCAATCGCCCCACTTTGGACAATGCCCGGTTTAGTTTCACTGGCAAACGTAGCGGTGAACGTGCTGGCACCGATGGAGCCGAAGTCGACCCCAGCCACTTTGATAAAGGCACGCTCGCGTACGGGGAATACAAACACCCGGCGATTGGCATCTTGATCACTCTTAATGCCTTCGCTCCAACATATGGTTTCGCCTTCGTTCTTAGCGTACGGGTTAAGGGGTTCGATTTGCGGTACGCTTGGCACTGGTGCACCTTTGCCCCACCAAGGCACCTTTTTGATCGTTCCGTCTTCATTGTAAGTCATTTCAGCTACACAAACTGATCGCCGTTCAAGTTTTCGTCTATTGCCTTGGATAGCAAACCATAGTTCGTAGTTAAGCCCGAACACATACCATTTGCCTTTGTATTCGACTATGCCTGGGTGGTTACCGTCTGAAAGCGGGCTAGGATCCATTATTAAGCCCATGCATTTCCAGGGACCAGTTGGGCTGTCGCTGATGGCGTATGCGATACCCTCTGGGCAGCACCGTGAGGCCCAAGCCATGTAATATCGGTTATTTCGTTTCCACACCCAGGGGCCTTCGGTGTAGGCGGCTTCGGGCGGAGCACCAGTAAAATCTATGTGCATCTGCTGGATTTCGCCTGAGGTGGAAATCATGTCTTCGTTGAGTTTAATGCAGAAACACGGTCCGTTGCCTCCCCAGTACAAATATGCTTGTCCGTCGTCGTCAATGAACACTGCCGGGTCGTAATCGCCATCTCGATCCCGAAAAATCAGGGGTTTTCCGAGGGGGTCAACATACGGACCGGCGGGGTGATCAGCCACTGCAACGCCGATAGCAGTCATTCTGCCGCGGTATTGTACGGGGCAATAAAGGTAAAATTTTCCGTTTCGCTCTATGCAGTGCGGGGCCCACGCATTAACGCCGTCTGCCCATTTGAATGTCCTGTATGGTTCGCGGACGCCAGCAATTATGCCGTGCTCGGTCCAGTTGACCATATCCTTGGTCGAGTAACACAGCCAGTTATACATCTTAAATCCGATGGCGTCGTCTTCATCGTGGCTTGTGATCAGGTATAATGTGTCTCCGGACACAAACGGTGCTGGATCTGCTGTGAATTTCGTTTGGATGATTGGATTTTCACCGAAGAGGCGCAGTGTGGTAAAAACCGCAAGCCACACCACTGAGGACAAGATCGCCTTTTTCATATCCAGAAGCATCTCCTTCGTTTAACAAGACGCGCCGGAAAAGTGAATATGTCAAATGTCATATTTTACGGGGCGCTTCGTACGTTCTGGGGCGGACAAAGCACCCTGTAGGTTTTCTTCCCAGACTTGTTTCACGAAAGTTCTAGGGCCTCCTCTCTAGTGCTCAATCTCGATGTAGCGGCTTTATACGGTGTGTTTTCCAGCGCGAAGATTAACTGGTGTCTTATTGTTTTTCAGAGGCTTCTTCTACGCCGAGTTCGGCTACGGTTGCGAATGGCTGGCCTAGGTGTTCACTTAAAGCCACCAGTTTTAGGTAACGTGCTTTTGTGGGTTTAGGCAGGCCGATTCGGAATTTGTCAGCGTCTCGCGGTATACGCCCCTTGATGACGGGTTGCCCCCAGTTCTGGCCGTCATTTGATAGATAAATTTCGTAATCTCGGATATGTCCATTTTCCATGTCTACACGTGCAACGTAGTGCACAGCAGTAATGTTGACTTCCCGGCCGAGGTCAATAACCAGAAAATGGGGTGGTTGCGCAGGTTCGCCACTCCAACGACTATGCCAGAAAGTGTCCTCGTTACCGTCTACTGCGTGATGAATTTCTCCCTCGCCAGGCTCATAACTACTTGCAGCGATAGCTTTGCCTCGGATAAGTGGTGGTTTGGGCTTGGCGATTTTTTCAACTGGTACAGGGGTTGGTTTAGCCCTAATTATCGGTACACCTAGGCGTCCAACAGTTACGAAGTCTTTTGTGCCTGCGGGTAACAAGCGGAGAACATAGGAGAACGTGGCGGGTTCAGACCAAACAATGTATTGGTCTAATGGGCGTGGCCCACAACCGGCGGAGCCTACCCCTAACGTCCGTTTGGCGATGACTAATACGTTATTTGTGCTTGGTGGCAGATCAATCGAGTATTCGGTCGGGTGCAAAACCTCGTCCGGATAAGGCAAAGCAGAGAACTGTATTACGCCTTCGTCGGCTTGGGCCATAAGTGCTGGTAGACGTGATCCATATACTGCCACCCATCGAACATCCTCATGATTTCCGCATTCCATGGGTTTAGCGTAGGGGGTCATTAACTCGTGAGTCGTAGCTGAGTATAGTCCTACGTCAGACCCACGCTTTCTATCGGCATAGTTTTCCATGGGACCGCGGCCGAGATATGTCACTTGGGCATATTCAGGCAATAATTGTAGCCGCACACCTAAGCGTGCCCATGGGATGCGTCGACCGCTAGGTGTGACTGCGTTGTCTGACACGATAGTTCCGTCACCGTAGAGGGTATAAACCACCGAGTGGGCAACGACGTAGTCTTGCCTACCTTCGGCTAGGATTACTGCTTCGATACGGACTTCGCTTGGTCTGGGTTGAGAAACGCTAACTTGCTGGACGGAGCGTTTAAGATCCAGTAGACCATACCGCTGCCAGTCTCGGAATGCCCACGTGTCATCGTTTCTGTGAGGCGCGCGCCACAGGTGAAGCTGGGGACCACCCCCGGGAACCAGTATATCTTTTCCGTCGCGTTTCAGTTGTGCGAATGTACCTGTTTGCTTGTCGAAGACGGCCTCGAATCCTTTACCTGTAACTGTAATAGTTTGGCTTGTTTCGCGTAGTTGGAGCGGGGGCATTGTATCTACCTCGGGTACAGGTGATGGTATGGCAAATGGCAACTCAAATTGTGCAGCAGCAACCTCAAACCCTGCTTTTGCCCATAGCTGGTCCTTGTTTAATCTGTAAGACACGTTCAGGTGGTATAGGGCCCCAGGCTTGGGTGAAAATCGTTTGAATGGCACAATTATCTCTTCTTCTTCGCCTGGAGCGAGCGCAAGCTTAGGTAACTTACCCTTTTGGATTACGCGTCCGTCCTCAGTAATTGACCAGAACCCATCGAACCCTTCCAGAGTTATGAAGGCGTATTTGTTACGTACTTTGATTTTCCCGGAACTGAGGTCGACAGGATAGATGCCGATCCATTGATAAACACGTTTCATTTCGGGGTAGTGTGGTTTAGGTTGACGTTCGGAGAAAACCACGCCTTTGTGGATGAAATAGTGATCGTTGGGCACTTCGCCAAATCCACCACCAAAAGCGATAAATTGACGTTTTGGATTACGTCGGTTCCACAGGCCCTGGTCTTGCCATTCCCAAATTGCGCCTCCTAAAAGTGTGGGATACTGATCGAATAAGTCGTTGTACTCACCTATGGCTCCCATTGAATTGAACATGGCATGGGCGTACTCGCAAAGATAGAACGGTTTTGTGAAGTTTGTGCTGGTAGCTATGCGTTTGACGTCGTTAGGATGTGTGTACATTTCACTATCGATATCTGCGGGGTTGCCCTCCCCAATGCCAAACCGTTGGTAGTGTGTAGGTCGGGTTGGATCTATAGCTTTGATTGTCTCAAGTGCTGCAATGAAATTACTGCCGCGACCCCCGTTTTCGTTACCCAGCGACCATATAATCACAGAAGGGTGATTTTTGAAGTTTTCTACGTTGGCCACGTTTCTATCAATAATGGCGGCTTTCATTTTTGGTTCGTTGTCGAATCGGCCATCATAACCGTGGCATTCGCAATTTGCTTCGGCTAGAACCCAAATACCCCACTCATCGCACAACTCGTACCACCGCGGACAATTTGAATAATGGGCTGTGCGGACATGATTACAGTTCCCTTGTTTGAGAAGGACTAAGTCGCGAATCATTTGTTCTTCGGTAATTGCGTGTCCAACGTCTGGCCAATGTTCATGTCGGTTTGCTCCTTTAAGTTTGATTGGGACTCCATTAACAAGGAATTGGCGTCCTTTAATCTCGATTTTACGGAACCCAGTGCGGACTGAGAGCCATTCGGTTTCACGTCCATCTTCTAACGCAAGCACAGTAGTGTAGAGATTTGGGGTTTCCGCGGTCCATTTGGCGGGGTTAGTAACGCAAAAACTCACTTTCACTGTTACTTCTTCGCCCGGATTTAGGGCTGGGACATTTGCTTGGCCAGTTGCGCCCGGTACGGCTTTACCGCGCGCATCATACAATGTGACTGCGAGCCTGCGTTCCGGCATGTGCGTCTTACTGTAGTTTTTAACTTTGGCGGTGACTTCCACGATTGCATCCCGGTATTGTTGGTCGAGATCGGTTTTTACGAAGAAGTCGCGGATATGCACTTGAGGTGCGCTCCAGATGTATACGTTGCGAAAGATTCCACTTAGCCGCCACATATCTTGGTCTTCTAGCCAGGTACCGGAGCTGTATTTATAGACCTCAACTGCAACAACGTTTTTGCCAGGTTTTACATACTCAGTGATGTCAAACTCAGCAGGGTTTCGACTGTTTACACTATAGCCCACTTGTTGGCCGTTAATCCATAGGAAGAATGCGGAGTCGACCCCTTCAAATGTGATAAAGATGCGTCTACCTTGCCAACTGGCGGGCAGTTCAAAATCACGGCGATAGCTGCCGACTGGATTACGTTCTTTGTATGCAGTCCAGCTCCTTGGCGGCTCACTCATTATGCGTGGCCAGTCTCGTCTTATTGTGTACCCGAAGTTGCGGTAGAATGGGGTACCGTAGCCATGCACCTCCCAATTTGAAGGCACGGGAATTTCTTTCCAATTGCTTACGTCGAACTCAGGTTTGTAGAAATCCACGGGTCGTTGACTCGGCTCTGGCACCCAATAAAACTTCCACATCCCATTTAACATGCGGCAGTACGAAGACGAGTACCTTTTTGCAGCCAATGCCTCTTTTAGATTTTTGTAAGGCATGAGCGTGGCATGGTATGGGTCCTTATTGACGCCAAGGCATTCGGTATCCTCAATTTCCGGCGGCGCCGAAGCTAGCGCCATCACTACGATGCAAGAGCTAAATACAGCTAGCTCAAGGGTATTTGCGATCACGTTTTTCATGTTACCAAACGGTGTCTGGAACTGCGCGCATAATCAAGTCATCATTTTTGACTTGTGGTGACTGGGTCAAAAGTCTTCTTGTTGGAATTACCCAAAGGCAGTAGCCAGGTGTCTGGGCAAACTTGTAGAGCAACTACGCACAGCACCTCGGTAAACCGCAAACGAGTCGGTCTTAAATTCGAAAAAATCCAACAGATCCATTGGCCCCAATGACCCTTCCGTTGTCTCGCATACGAGTACACCCCGCTTTCCACATGGAGTGTTAACTCCCCACCACATGTCGCTCTTACCACCGCCCACGCCATTACAAATGCAGGTTTATTGCTGCGCATGCCAGTGCCTATTGAGTGCGCACACGTTCTCTACGCTGTGCCGTCCAGCGCGAAATCCGTAGTGATACTTGATCTATCAAAACCGCGGTTCAATAATTCGAGGCCGTGGCCGTCACAACTTCAAGTAAGACGAATGCTGCCACAGTGCTCGCATCTCTGGCACCACTACGGGATGCGGCCACACCTCCACCCGTCGGTCGTTCAGGTCACGACTTCGTTCAACAAACCCTGGCTAGCCAACACACCGGCAGCGAAACCGCTCTACTGGAATGCCGCACTTTGTACTTGGCCTTCGAAAACCAAGTTCCGGCCAGATTGGCAAGCGATTGCTCGCGGTTGCCCGTCTGGGCTACCACCTGCGTGCTGTCCGGCAAGTGCGGTATGGCCGCCTACAGTGCGTTATTGTGGTGGGCGTAGAAGCTAGCAGAGTCACACCAAGCCGGGGGCCATCTGCTTGCCGCGCCCTAGATGGCGGGATAAATAACCGCCGCCGTGGGCTATCCACAACCAGCCTGATCAATCAACTCTGTTATGAGGCTTGGGCCGGTGCCATCCGCTTGGTGACTTAACGTGCCTTCCTGGGACAATACTGCTACAACCCAGAAGCCCGAAACACTCAATGCGTCACCACCCGCAGCCATTTTTAACCCAACGATAGCCAAACCCCCGAAGTGGGTTCGACAGGCTGCGTTGTTACCTAGCGGCATAATTGCTTTTCGTACCCGCAGAAATAACGATCAAAACTCTCGTCAAAACACATCCGAATCATTTTTTGCTTGCAAATGTCGGCCCATATTTGTATAAAACCCCAAACTGTTTGAAAGCGGGACTGGCTAATTCACCCTTGTGCAGCGAGGTTCCGTGTTGTGGAGGTTCGAGCGGGTTGCCTCGCAAGGGAATAATAGATTACTCATCTGGGTTGGCAGGTCCGATGGCTGTCCAATTCCACCTGTCGCAATCGAAAGCCGCGTCACGCCGGGGCGGCTTGCGGTGTGCGGCGTCACAGGGTGTTTGTCAAAATGGCTGGTTTTGCCCCCGCGCAACAAAAACAACAGTGGCAGAAATCCATATGAAACAAACCCATTCAAATCCCCAGGCTCGATTCAACAGCTTCCACGGGTATGCGACACGGTTGTTTCTCCGTATCCCGCGCGCTGTTACAGCGACAGTATGCATCGGCGTGATTGCAATGTGTCAGGGGCGGGCTGAAAGCCAAACGGTTTTGTTCCAAGACGATTTCGCCGGCCCTGAGTTGAACCCGATTTGGCAGGCAGAACTGCCCCCAGCACCGCTCGGAGGGCGAATAACTCCGGCCACGTATGCCGGCGCGCCGAACTACGCCTTTGAATCACTTGGAGGGCATTCTGTGTTGCGGTTGTCGAACCTGCTAGCTCCTTTACGCCGGTGCGGCTGGAGCACGAGCACGAATTTCTTCACCCCGAACTTTCGTTACGAAGTGCGGTTCAACTCGCTCAATCAGACGAATGGCATCAGCATAGACGGGTTCATCGAGATTTGGCTTCTTGACGCGGTTAATCCAAGTCGCTGGGACATAATTTCCCCGTTCGGCGGCTGCTTCAGTACATGCAAGAGCTTCTTTGCCGGTAGCAGCGTTGACAGCGCGCATTATGACATTCCGTTCGAATACACCGACAATACGTGGTACCGGCTGGTGCTGGAATGCAGGCCGGGGGAAAACATTCGCGGCAGTATTTGCGATGACACCGGCACTGAACTTGTCGGGCACACCTTTGCCCACAACGCATCTGCATTTGCCAGCGGGTTTAAACTGGTTCTCGCCCAAGCGATGGACATACCGTACGACCCTTCACCAGTCGATGTCGCAGTAGATTATGTGCGGCTAACCGCCTTGGAAGCGCCTCAGCAGACCAACTGTGCTGTAGCGCCATCGGGTTTGGTAGCCTGGTGGCGGGCAGAGAGCAACGCCCAAGATAGCGCCGGCGAAAACAACGGCTCCATTGTAGGTAACATTGCTTATATAGACGGCCAGGTTGGACAGGCATTCAGTTTTGATGGCAATAGTCACATTTCTGTACCCGCTTCGCAGAGTTTGGATGTCGGCACGGGCAGTGGACTCACAATCGAGTGCTGGGTTTTCCCTGCTTGCGGTGGGGTGGGCTTAGCAGGGTGTTGAAAAAGTCATTTTCGGAGGAAAAAACATGCAAAAATCCCAATGTTTCCGAGGGTTGGTTTTCCAAAACAGCCCTTTTTCAACGGCCTGTTAGCAATGCCAATAGTAGAATGGGATTCTACCAGCACAGATGGGGTACACCTGTGGATAGAGTCAGGCCTTAAGCTTTACGCAAACGTAAAGGACATAAACGGAGGCGCTCACATGATTAGCTCTGCCGAGGGTCTCATATCTACAAACGGGTTCCAGCACGTCGCGCTTACATATGATAAGGTGAGTGGCACGGCCGCATTGTACGTCAATGGGCAAGCGGTGGCCATAGACACACTTGGTAGCTTTACACCTTTGACCAGCTACGCGTTGAACCTGGGCAAACGCACCGCTTCAGTCACGGGATATGGGACAAGTTTCCAAGGGCTAATTGATGAGGTCTCGATTTACAACCAGGCGCTTACTGAGGCTGAAATTCAGGCCATTTATGCTGCCGGCGCTGCAGGCAAATGCACCGAGCCGCCGGCGATTGTTGAGCAACCGGCAAGCGTCAGGGTCAATGTCGGTGAAACCGCAACATTTGCCGTAGCTGCCTCGGGTAACCCGATTCTGAACTACCAATGGCAGTTCAACGGGCTTGAGCTGCCGGGTGCCACACAGTCCGTGCTCACAATCACGAATGTGCAGGAAAGCCACGCCGGTGTGTATTGTGTACGCGTGACCAATTGGTTTGGCATTGTGCTAAGCTCAAACGCGGTGCTGACTGTCAATCATGCGCCCATTGCCGATGCCAGCGCATCGCGGCTCCGGTACATTTCGTGCACCGGCACAAATGTATCTGTGTTGCTCGATGGCTCACGATCGCGCGATCCTGATGGCGATCCTTTACAGTACGAGTGGGCTGACCATGTCACAGGCACCCTATTGGCCAGCGGTGAAGTTGCGATTGTGACTCTACCAATCGGGATAAACACAGTTGCGCTTGTGGCAAACGACGGCCTGGCAAGCGACACCAACGTGATCACGATTGAGGTACTGACAACTGCACAGGCTGTCAGGCAGTTAATGCGCGCTGTTCGTACCAACGTTGACCGACCCATACCACTGATTGCAACGTTGCGTGCTGCGCTGGCTTCGATCACTCGTGGAAACCTGACTGCAGCGGTACATCTACTGCGGGCATTCCAACACCAGGTACGCGCGCAAGTTGCACCTGTTGATCCAGCATTAGCCGAGCAGCTCATCCAA
>Ga0123519_10003870_pt1 | contig 24565 bp, 19 predicted proteins | sample YelNatPaOPRAMG02_FD_87396 | JGI IMG/M metagenome (GOLD analysis project Ga0123519, IMG submission 87396) | Hot spring microbial communities from Yellowstone National Park - Yellowstone National Park OP-RAMG-02 (version 2) | ecosystem: Environmental > Aquatic > Thermal springs > Hot (42-90C) ...
CAGTATAACGGGCTGAACATCTGGTTAACACCATAAAGGTTCATTACCCAAATAAGAAGTTTGTGAAAGGGCATAAAAACACCCCAGTTAGGAACCGAAACCTGAAAGATGAAACCTGCGCCATTCAGCATCTCTTTAAATGTTTCACCCATAAAAGCGGTGAGAACAAAAGAGCCAATCCTGACCGCCAGGCTTGAAGCCAGACCAAACAGGAGCGAGCCGATTTTTGCGAGGAAGCCTAAAACCAAAGTGAACCAGAAAAGCCTTGCTGGCTGTTCATTGATACAGGAGAAAACCTCAAACAGGGTGTCAAAGGTGTCATTGCCCATTGCCCCGACAATACTGGGACCAATAAATAAAGTCCACAAAAGCACAATTAAAAGATACACGATGAACAGCGAGGCAAAAAATGCGGGGATTGCCATAATCCCCACGAGCACCGGACCGATGTAAGGAATTGAACCAATAGCACTTAATATTAAACCGGCAGCAACGATTACCAAAATAAAGGCAATTAAGAGCAATGGGCTGCCGATAATTGCCCCGGCATTATCCAGGGCAAAACGGAATGCGGAGCTGGCTTCATAGAACTCATTTCCACGTAACTGTTCAAAGGTAACCTTGGCAACAGCAGCCCCGGTTATCATTATTACAATAATGAGCCAGACCACACCGAGCCCATATATCAACCAGGAAAACCAGGGGAATGGTAAATTGGGCATAGGAAAGGGTAGCAGGCGATAGATTTCCCAGACCGAAACCCAGTCATTGCCAGCCACCATATGGGCAAGGTAGGTAAGCACGGTGTAGCCAGCAAACCCGAATAACAGGCCGAGCGTAAGCATTCCCACTTTTTTGGCCGAAAAACCAAGACGCAACGCCCGGAAAATGTCCTTATAATTAAATTGCATCCCGCTCATATTTACTCCTCCTTTTTATTTTTGCCACATCCTGATTAACCAGAAAAACAAAAAAAGCAAGCCGGCCCAGAGCAGCCAGAGTAGCCAGCGTAGCGGCAAAAGATAACGACGCTCCGGGAAAAACCGGCGATGAAAATTTATCATTGCTCTTTAATTTTCCATAACTTTTACTATTTGTCAAGGGGTGACGACCAGCCGGATGGGTGCGTAGTTGTGGTCGCTGCCCCGAGCAAAGTAAACTCCGGGCGCAACTTTTTTTCCGCTGCCATTTTGTCCATCCCAGATCGACTTTAACAGGGTTGCAACCCGTCCTCCCCGGGCATCATAAATCTGCCAGCGGGAAGATGATTGTCCACCAGGTGGGAGATAAAAAGGTGGCCTACCCAGACGGGAATAGACTGCGGGCAGATTGCCAGGACTGTCGGGTTCGGGGCTGGCGGTTGGCAGCTGTGCGCCAGCGAGTTTAGCAATGGTGGCAACCGCGGCACGGATTGCTTCGGTTGCCATCAACCAGTTGTTAGTGCCGCAATTTATAAAATACAGCGGGCCGATGGTATCGCCAATCGTATGATATTCAGGGGTAAAGTCGTGCTCAATACCGCAGAAGGCAACATAACCCCGCTGCCAGAATGAGTGGTGGTCTGAATAAGGTGCCGAACTTACCAGCCGGCGCACCGGTTTAAGCGCAGTATAGGTGCGGGCATTGGCAATGAACGAATCGACGAGCCAGGCACAGCTCGGATTACTGATTTTGCCAATCACCTCAAAGGAGTCCAGGTTTTGCCGGCCATAGGAAATCATATCAAAGTTCAGTGCCGCTTTGATGGAATCGCCACGCCGGGCTGCCCGGCGGCAGAAGCTGTCCGAACCAAACAACCCCTGTTCCTCACCGGTAAAACCGATGAAGTAAACCGAATAGGCAAATTCCACATCCTGAAAAACCCGGGCGGCTTCAATCACCGCCGCCGTGCCCGAGGCATTATCGTCAGAACCCGGGCACCTTTCCGGTGCATAGTCAGATGTGTTGTCAATATGGGCGCAGATGACATAAATTGGATTCGGGTTTTGCCGGCCGCTTTTAACGCCGATGACATTCGGAGCATAATTAGGACGGTAGGGTTCCAGTGCGGCTGAGTCACAGCCATAAGCGAGGAGTTTTTCTTTTAACCATTCAACTGCAGCCCGGCAGGATTCGGTAGTTGAATAGCGGGTGTAAAATTCCTGCAGGCGCCGGATATGGGCAAGCACCGAGTCGGAATTGACCCGGGCAACCAGTTGCGTGACCAGGCTTTCTGAAACCGCGACCGGCGGTGGCAATTGAGTTTCAGGATAGCGATTTAAAGGTTCAAGTGATAGCCGGCATAGTTCTACCGGCAGACGGTTAAGACCGACCAGGGCGCTTTCATCGGTTGCAAGCAAAAAACCGGCAGCGGTTCGAGAGACAATTGTGCCCAGCTGGCTTAAATAATTTTGGTCAAAACGGTTTTGGGGTTGAACATAAAACAGCGTTTTCCCGGCAGGAATGGTAAGCACCTGGAGCGAATCAACCAGCGATTGCAAAAGGGGCAGTTTGGTATCGGCCAATTTTATCAGATAGCAGTTATTTAGTTCTGCAACAATCGAGAAACTTTCCTGATTAAACCACCAGTTAGCGCTTTTAGCTCGGGGATAGACCTGAACCAGCAGTTCGCGGGCGGTGCTGGGAATTACGAGCAATGCCAGCAAAAATATAATAAAAGACCCTTTTTTCACTTTTACTCCTTTCTGATTAAAAAGAGCTTAACCATCAGGTTAAAAATGTCAAACCGAAAACAATGTGCGCTGGTATTGACAGCAATAATTCTGAAATTAACATTATGGGTGACTAAGTATTTATCAATATTTAGTTTGATTTTGCTGGCACTGAACACCGGAAGTGGCCAGTCTGGGGTCTGGTATCTAATGCGCGGATATGACTCCGATGACGAGTCCTGGGGAGTTGCGGTTGACACTGTAGGATATATTTACTGGGCAACCACCGAGCAGCCACCAGGCTCAAGCTGGCACAAGATTTTTATTTATAAAATTGATGCCGAGGGACACGAGGTCTGGAGAAGTTCAGCCACAGGTAGCGATAATAATGAGATGGGGTTTATTACGGTGGTCAAAGAGCCATTTGTGTATGTCGGCGGAAGGATTGATTCCTCGGGACAAAATCAGAATCTGCTGGTGCGTGCCTTCCGAATGGTTGCTGACAGTCTGATTCAGGAATGGGAATACCGCTGGGATTTAGCCGGGTTTTATGAAGAGGTTGACGGGATCTGTGTCCGGGATAGCGCGCTTTATATTTCAGGCTGGGCTTCACCACAGAGACTTAACCAGGATATTGTGATTCAACAACTGGACCTAAATGGCAGGCTTGGCTGGAGCCGAGTCTGGGGTATTGGCACCGGTCTTGAAGGTGCGAATGGTCATATGGCGGTTGATGGGCAGAGTATTTACATCGCCTCCCATTATGGACCGCTCGGCAGGCAGGGCAATGCGCTACTGATCGCCTTTGACCAGGACAATGGTACTCATCGCTGGTCAGTAACTTGGGGCCGGCCTGACTCAGACGATGCATTTTTCGGTCTGGAGATGAGTGCGGACTCTTTTTTATATGTGGTTGGACCATCACCAATGGGGGGTCAGTCGGATATATATTTGGTGAAATATACCAGGTCCGGCACTGAACTCTGGGAACGAAGATGGGGCGGACCGCAGTATGAAACAGGCCGGGCAATTGCGGTGGACGGAGACAGTATTATTTATGTCGCGGGTTATACCACAAGTTATGGTGCGGGATTAGCAGATATTTTCCTCCTTAAATACAGTTCGGATGGGACGCTTTTAGATTTCCGGGTTTGGGGTGGACCAGGTGATGACCAGGTACACGACCTGACAATTGCGGGTGATTATCTTTTCCTTACCGGCGCAACGCGTAGTTTTGGGGCGGACAGCTTGGATGCCCTTTTGATTAAGGTTAATAAACGAACGCTTTTGTTTCCGGATACAATTCAGGGAATTGGCACCGAGCAAAACCATTTTGATCAATTTTATAAATTAACCGCAACCTCGCCGGTTTTCCGCACGGCGCAGATTTCTTTTTCAATTCCAAAACCAGCAGCGGTAACGGTGGAAGTTCTTAATCAGGAAGGCAGGAAAATTGGGACGGTAGTTAAAAAATTTCTTGGCGCAGGCAGTTATACGGTACGCGGATTAGATTTGAGACCGGGTGTGTATTTTTTAAAATTAAAAGCCGGATTGATTTGCCGGGTTGCCAAAATTGTGTTTCAAAGATAATTAGCAATTAACTGAAAAGTTTCTGTTTTAAAATTTAACCTAAAAGTTAAATGCTGCGACCGTAAATTTAATTGAGTAATTGCTTTTAAATCAAGATGTTATAAAGAAAATGCCCGATTTATGACCCCATCCCGGGAACCGTGCCCCCGAGGGTTCTGGAATTTGTTCTCAGTACGGTTTTTTCAGCAGTTTGGTCCAGGCTCGGGGGCAGAGTAATGGTGATGGTTTTAATTATGGTTTCAGGATCGGTTTTGATTGCCCTATTGTTGAGTGTATGACCGGCGGTCAAGGGGATGGTCTGGCTCTGGGTGCCGGGTTAACTGGAGGCAGAGATGGGGATGAGAGTAAATAGTTCGGTTGCTGTTGCGGTTGGGTTATGGGCAGGCCGGGGTTTATTTTAGAATAAGTTGCTTTTGAATGCGGTTTTCAGTAAGAACAAAGTAAACACCGGGCCTGAGCCGGGTCCGGTTTAATGATATTTTTCTACCCGTGATGTCCAGGATGGCTGGTGTTGAACCGGTCGATTTTGGAACAGCGGTGATTAAGTTGTTATTCGGTGCCGGGGTTAATCTTCGGAAAAAGAGGCCCCGGGCAAACTGGTTTCCATAATAACTGAACAGGGCACCATTAGGCAGAATTCTGGGTCGGGCAGCATAAACGGTTGCGTTCACCCTTGGGTCGTTGATTTTAATCGGGCTTGACCAGAGTCCAGGGGCATAAAAACGGGAATACTGGTAGTAAACAACCGTGGGGTCATTTACACCCCGGGCACCGGCGTTGTAGACCAGATAAGCTGACCAGGAACTGGTGGTTAGCCCGGGCCACCATTCATCAATGAAAGGCTCACCAAATGTTGCGGGCTGGGTAAATGAGTTGCCACCATCAGTTGAATAGCAGATGGCAATGTCCAGCAGCTCGGTGTCGCGGTGGGCAATTGTCCAGGCGACCCAGACCGGTGCGCGCCAGGGAGGAGAGGTGTCTGCCTGAGCTACCTGGGGGTCAAAGCACTTTTCAGCTGTGTTGGATAGCACCTGAAGCCGGTCCCAGCGGCCGGGTAAGCCAAAATGGCGATTGCGGGCATAGTGAATTTCCCGGCCATTTAGTCCGAAACGCCAGACGCAGTGCAGGACCGAGCCAGAGCCGAAGAACAGGCAGGGATCAAGACAGTTGTAAAAGTCCTGGGCTGGTTCCCAGGTCAGCCCACAATCAAGCGAGCGGGTGAATTTGCCGTTGGCACCGGTTTGGTGCTGGTTTACATAAAGGCAGTAAAGATAATAGCGGGGGCTGCGGTCAGCAGTAACGGTAAATCGGTCAATTGTGTCCGGTCCGAGCGCAACCGGCAACATTTGCCAAATGCCGGTTTTGGTGGTGAGACGCAAAAGATAGAGGTCACCAGCCGAGGTGCTGTCCAGAATAAAGATATAAATATAACCAGAGTCGTTGTCTGGGGTTAGAAGCTCTATTTGCCGAGCCGGTGAGCGGATTGGTATGTTCAGAAGGTTTTCCCAGTTGAGACCGGTGTCTATTGAGCGGTAAACCTTGACGAGCGGTTCGGGCGTTGCCAGTACCGCATAGATGGTGCCGGTTCGGTCAACCGCACCGGCAAATGCCCGAACCGAAACGGTGTCAATCAGGATATCGGTTGAGTTAAATTTTAGAGTTGAAGAGAGGCGGTTACCAGCAGTAAGGCGGGTGCGGTGCTGGTCAGAACTGTTTAAACCCGGACCAGAAAGGGCTAAACCGATAATTAGACCAAGCAGGCAGGAGAAGGGCATATATAAAATTAACACCCTTCTTCTGTAAAGTCAACAGTTAATTGCAGAATATAGAGAAATTCGGCAGTTGATTTTTCTTGAGCGGTGATTTTCTGCAGATATAATCTTTATGGCAGGTGGTTATGAGTGGCAGAAAGAGCCGTCCGGTTATTCTGGTAGTCTATGATACCCAGAGCAAATACCAGAGTTTGCTGGCAGTAGCGGGTAAAGTGGACAAAGGCCGGCTTATTTCGGAGTTTGATTTTGTATTCTGTGATAGCCTGATTGCCATTAAAAACTGGTATAAACGTAGCTCTGGAAGTTATGTGGCGGCAGTGGTAATCGGGGTTGATTTCAGTGAGGTGGACAGCGAGCAGAAGCTGGCGGTCTTTCCATTAGGAATTCGCCCGGCAGGGGTGACGGTGGATGTCAAGCGGCTGCAGGGTTTTATCATCTATCATCACCTGCGATATTTTGGTATTGAGCCGATTGCGCCGGTGGTTTTACACCTGAGCGGAACCGCACTGGCTTCACCAGAAGGGTATATTGATTTTGTGCAGTTGCCCGGAATGGGGGAATGCCACTTTGGCGGCGATGTTAGCGGCGAGGTTGAGGGCTGGCTTGATATTGTGAACCGGCTTGACCGATGTGCCCTGCGCCCGCTGACCGATGAGCAGCGCTTGGTGTGGCGGGAAAAACATAATATGGTGGTGGGCAGATCAAGGCGAATGGCAGCGCTGGTGCGGGAAATTGAACGGGCGGCCCCCACCGACAGTATCGTATTGATTATCGGACCAGCGGGTGCGGGTAAGGAGCTGGTGGCAAAGGCAATTCATCGGTTAAGTTACCGGTATTCAGAGAAGGTGCCGGAACGGAAAGACGTCCTGACCGTGCAGATGACCGCAATGGACAAAAACCTGTGTGTTGACGAACTTTTTGGGCATGAAGCCGGTGCCTTTACCGATGCCCGAACCGCCCGGGCAGGAATTTTTGAGACCGCCCGGGGTTCAACGGTCTTTCTGGATGAAATCGGTGAAATTGACCACGAGATTCAGAAAAAACTGCTCCGGGTAATTGAGTATAACCGGATTAAGCGGCTCGGCAGTTCGCGCGAACTGGAAACTGATGTGCGGATTGTTGCCGCAACCAACCGCATAATTGAAGAATTGCAGCAGAGGTTTCGCGGTGACTTCTATACCCGGCTGGCGCAGCAGTGTATCGTGGTGCCTTCGGTCACCGAGCGTTGGGTAAATGAGCCCAACCAGGTGGTTGAGAGCGACATCGGAGAGTTTTTTGAATTTTTCACGGCGGTAAAGAATAAGAGCCCTTATGTCCGGCAGAAGATTGTGCCCGAACCGGCAGCGATTCGCTTTTTGAACCAGATAGTGATTCAGCATCTTTCCGGACAGCAACCTTTGTTTGAGGCAGGCAACATCCGCACCCTGCGCGCAATCATTCTTCAGGCTTATGACCGGGCACAGTATGAAAACTCACGCACAATCAGCGTGGGACATATTGCCACTGCGGTGGCACAGTTTCACACTCAGTTTGCCCGGATGCCCTCAGGAACCGGACCGACCGCCGGTAGTTCAGAAACAAGGATTGAAAAGGTGGTAGGTTCTTTGCGCCTGGCTGATATTGAAAAGATGGCGATAAAAGAGGCGTTGATAAAATGCAATGGAAATCAGAGTCGGGCCGCAGCGTTGCTGGGAATTCACCGAGACACCCTCAGAAACAAAATTAAAGAGTACCGGCTTACTTAGACCAAGTAGCCGGGTTTTGTTGTTAAACTGCCGAAAAAATCGGCAATCATATCAGCGGGGCGATTAACTTCGATAATATAAGTTATTAAAATTTAATATATTGAATAAATTGGGGTTTATGGAACGGAATTTGCTTATTACTAAGCAGCCTTTTGACCGAGCCTGCATAGGGGGAATAATCCGCGAGGGGTTTACTTATTGAGTTGCTGGTCAATAACTAAAGACCAGGGCTCGACAAGGGTGGTGTGTCAGTGCCCACGACACACCACCCTTATTTGTTTTGGTTAGGGCAGAAATAAGCTGTATTTTGGAGACGATTTTTATCTTTGGTTGTTCATTTGACATTCAGATTAAAATTTTTATTCTATGAATTAAAGATGAAGGCATTTCTTAAAGAGGTTATTGACGGACTGGCGGTTGATTATGCGGATATCCGGGTAGAGGAGAGTGAGACTACCCGGATTGTGGTGCGCGGCCAGGAGCTGGATGATCTTGGTCAGAGTTTTGAACGGGGCGGTTGTCTGCGGGTTTTTTATCGGGGGAACTGGGTAGTTGCCAGTTTTAATGTGATTGATGAGAGTCTGAAGGAACTGGCTGATGATCTGGCAATTCAGGTGAATGAGTTGCCTGCCCGGGAAGGCGGACTGGTCAGTTTACCGGCATTTGAGCAGGTGGTGCGGGCACCGAAAAATGAAGACCCGAGGTTAGTGCCGCTGGCGGCAAAACAGCAGTTAATTAAGAATTACAATCAAATCCTGTTAAATCACGAGCAGATTGTCAGCACAGTTGCCGCCTATCAGGACAGTCATAAAACCGTTTACTGGTATTCCAGTGAAAACCGCTATATTGAGCAGGAATTTGTGCGGAGCGGTTTTTCCTGTCAGGCAATCGCCCGGGACGGAGCGAACATTCAGAGTTACGGCGAGTCGTTTGGTCGCGCCAAAGGTTTTGAGTCTTTAAAAGGCAAAGAGGAGCTGGTTGAACGGGTGGCAAAGATTGCCATTGACCTTTTGAAAGCCGAGCCGGTAACTGCGGGTAAATATACGGTGATTGTTGACCCGTTGCTGGGTGGGATTTTTGCTCACGAGGCGTTCGGGCATCTGAGCGAGGCAGACCACATCGCTGAGAATGAGCGGCTGAAACAGTTGATGCGGATCGGGACCAGATACGGCGTTGAGCAGTTGACAATTGTTGATGACCCGACCCTGCCCGATGAGGTCGGCAGTTACCGGTATGATGACGAAGGGGTGCCGGCGCAGCGCACCGAACTGATTGCGGAGGGGAGAATTGCCGGTCATCTGCACAGCCGGCACACCGCCTACCTGATGGGAGAGGCAATTACTGGTAACGCCCGGGCAATCAGTTATCGGTTTCCACCGATTGTCCGGATGAGTAATACTTATATTGTGCCTGGTGAGAAACGGCTTGAGGACCTGCTGGCTGATGTCCAGGATGGGCTTTATGTGGTGGGAAGCCGGGGGGGAATGACCGAACTTGAAACCTTTACTTTTTCTTCTCAATACGCATACCGGATTGAAAACGGGAAGCGAACCAAAATGGTGCGGGATGTAACCCTTGCTGGTAACGTATTTGAGACCCTGAAAAATATTGAGGCAATTGGTAATGACCTGTCAATTCATGGTGGGCTTGGTGGTTGTGGTAAAAACGGACAGTCACCGTTACCGGTGACCACCGGTGCTCCCCATATTCGAATTCGGAATGTGGTGGTCGGGGGCAGATGAAATGACGGTTTTGCCGGTGAAAATGATTATCCAGGAGAAAGAATGAGGTATAAAATTCTGGATATGGTAAGCGGTCAGGTTGACCAGGCTGATGTCTATGAAAGCGAGGTTGATCTGACCGAGGTGGAGTTTCGTCAGGGGAAATTTTATTCAGTAGAAACGAAACTCACCCAGGGCTGGGGATTGCGGGTAATCAAAAATGGCCGGGTTGGTTTTTCTTCAAGTACCAATCCAGAGCGAATGGAGGAGCTTACCCGGGCAGCGATTGAGGCGTCGGCGTTTGGCCAGAACGTCGGATTTACCCTGCCCGAACAGCAGGATTTGCCGGTGGTCCAGACTTTTGAAAATCGGGTGCTGCTCGCTACCGTTGCCCGGATGCAGGAATGGGGTCGGGAACTGATTGAGGTGTTGAACGCAAGGATGCCGGAGCTCAAGGTGGATTTGAAATTCAGTCGCTGTTACCGGGAAATCGGACTGGTCAATACCAGCGGACTGGATTGCAGTTTTCAGCGGGGAGAACTGGAGGTGATGGTTGCCGGATTGCTGGTGCAGGATGGAATTTTCTGGGTTTATGATTATGTCAACCTTTCAGGCGGTCAGGATTTTCCACTAGAATCGGTCGCTGAACGGGTAATTAATCTCGCCCGGCTGGGTAAGCAGAAGGCAATACTGAAAAGCGGCGATTATCCGGTGGTGGTGATGCCTACCGCCCTGCCGCAATTACTTTTACCACTGCTGGTGGCGATTAATGGTAAGCACCGGCAGAAAAAAACATCACCGCTGATTGGCCGGGAAAATGAGCGGGTGCTGAGCGAAAAGATTACCCTGGTGGATAATCGGCTCCGTCCGTTCGGAACCGGCTCCGCACCGTTTGATGATGAAGGGGTGCCGGCAAGAAAAAATGTCCTGTTTGAGCGTGGGGTATTCAAAGGGTTTTTGTTTGACCTAACAACCGCGGAAGCGTGTAAAGAGCAGTCCACTGGTTCGGCGGTAAGGAGTTACAGCAGTCTGCCGGCCCCGGGTTTAAGCAATATTGAACTACTGGCTGGTGAGGCGGAACTTGAGGAGGTGTTGCAAGCGATGCCGGCGGGACTGGTTGTTTACAGTTTTCTTGGGGGCGGAATGTCCAACCTGCTGGCAGGGGAGGTGACGCTAAACGTTGCCAGCGGATATAAGGTGGAAAATGGCCGGATTGCGGGCCGGGTTAAGGATGTGAGCGTTGCCGGAAATGTTTATGAGCTGTTTCAGCGGGTGGCGGCGGTGGGGGCGACCCAGCGTGACCTGGGGGATTATTTTTTGCCGTTTGTAAAATTTTCCAGTTTTAAGGTGGCATGTAAGGAGTAAATGGGGGAGGGCTGGTCGTGGCAAAAAAACAGCCGAGAGGAAAAAACGGAAGGCAGGCTTATAGCCGATGGCGGTTGCAGCCGGAGGAACTGCGCTGGCGCTGTCCGGAAAATTATCTGAAGTTCAAGACCACCGATGACCTTAAAGTTGTCAAGGAGGTGGTGGGACAGGAACGGGCGCTGGCAGCACTCAGCCTCGGGCTGGAGATAGAGGCAACAGGGTACAATATATTCGTGACCGGACCGGCAGGTAGTGGCCGAACGAGCACGGTGCAACGGCTGCTGGAAAAGGCAAGGCCGGTCAAGACCTTAACCGATAAATGCTACGTTCACAACTTTGGGAATCCGGATGAGCCCCGGTTACTGCAACTGCCCGCCGGCGAGGGCAGGCTTTTCCGGCAGGCGATGGATGAACTGGTTGCCTACCTTGCAAAGAACATTCCGCGCCAGTTTGAGGCTGAAGGCTATCAGAACTCCCGGCTGGAGATAATTGACCGGTTTAAGGAAAAGGGGGCGGCGCGGGTACGGGATTTTGAGAAGAAGGTGGCAAGTGAGGGGTTTGCGCTGGTTCAAACCACACCGGTTGCCCGGCCCGAGCTGGCACCGATTGTTGATAAACAACCGGTGAGTATTGACCTGCTGGACCGGCTGGTTGAGGAAGGCAAACTGACGGCCGAGCGGGCAGCTGAATTGAAGAATCGGCATCGGGAGTTGAGCACCGAACTGATGTCCATCTATAAAGAGTTACGGGAGTATGAACGACAGGCACGGGAAAATCTTGCCGAACTGGACAAGCAGATGGTGAGTCCTTTATTGGATGAGCGGCTGGCTGAAATCAGAGAGCGGTACCGGGATTCAATGGTTGCCAGTTATCTAAATGAGGTCCGGGCCGCGATTCTGGCAGATATTGACCTTTTCCGGCAGCGGGGCGGGGAGGGGGAGGTGCCCGCAGCCGGGGCAGGCGTTGACCCGTATCTGCAATACCGGGTAAATGTGCTGGTTGACAATTCGGAACAGAAGAGTGCACCGGTAGTATTTGAAACCAATCCGACCTATCGCAACCTGTTCGGTTCAATTGAAAGGGTGTGGGATAAATCCGGTCAGTGGCGCACCGATTTTACCCATATCAAGGCGGGCTCACTTATTCGGGCGGATGGCGGTTTTCTGGTGGTTAATGCGCTTGATTTACTGACGGAGCCTGGGGTCTGGCCCACTCTGAAGCGGACCCTGCGTAACCGCCAGCTGGAAATTGCCGCTTATGACCCGTTTGTCTCGCTGTTCGGAACAACCGCACTTAAACCGGAACCAATACCGCTGGATTTAAAGGTTATTATGATTGGCGAACCCTGGGTTTATAATTTACTGGCCGCCTATGATGAGGAGTTTCAGAAGATTTTTAAGGTGCGGGCTGATTTTGACTGGGAAATGGCGCTCACCCGCGATTCGGCTTCCGAGTATGCCCAGGTAATCAAGTCCTTATGCGAGAAGGAAAAACTTCGGGCTTTTGACCGTTCAGCCGTGGCACGGGTGATTGAGTTTGGGGCACGGCTGGCAGGCCGGCGCGACAAGGTTACCACCAGGTTTAACTTGATTGCCGATGTGCTGAAGGAGGCGAATTACTGGGCAGGCAAGGCGCAGAGCCGGGTGGTGAAGGCGGAGCATATTGAGCAGGCAATTACCCAGCGCCGGCAGCGGGTGCGCATAATTGAGGAGAAACTGCAGGAGAGCATCCGGAAGGGGCTTTTGTTTATTGATGTTAAGGGAATGGTTCAGGGTCAGGTCAATGGGCTGGCGGTTTATGACCTGGTTGAGTATTCATTTGCCATTCCGGTCCGGATTACCGCCAGGGTCGGTGTCGGGGCTGCCGGAATCATCAGCGTTGAACGGGAGGCAGAGCTTTCCGGGCCAATTCATGATAAGGGGCTTTATATCATTACCGGTTATCTGAGGAATAAGTATGCCGCGGACCTGCCGCTGGTGCTTACGGCTTCAATCACCTTTGAGCAGTCTTACGGCGGGATTGATGGTGATAGCGCCTCCTCCACCGAATTATATGCCCTGCTTTCAGAACTGGCAGAGCTGCCTTTGCGCCAGGATTTGGCAGTTACCGGCTCAGTAAACCAGAAGGGCGAGATTCAGCCGATTGGCGGTGTCAATGAAAAAATTGAGGGGTTTTTTGATGTCTGTCAGCAGAAAGGGTTTACCGGTACACAGGGTGTTTTGATACCCCGGGCAAATGTGGGCGACCTGATGTTAAGGGAAGATGTGGTTGCCGCGGTGCGCCAGGGGCGGTTTCATATTTATGCAATTGAGACGATTGACGAGGGTATTGAATTGTTGACCGGTGTTCCGGCGGGCAGACCCGCTCGCAATGGTGAATATCCACCTGAGAGCGTAAATGGCCGGGTGAAGGCACGGCTGCGAACCTTAGCCGAGCGCTTCCGGCGGTTTCGTTCGGATGAGGAGAAGGTTAGCGGGTCGCGCTAAACCGGCAGAGACCAGAAATTTCAAGCCTTCTTCAATACTGAGATTTGTTTCGGCAATATCTTCTACGGGCACAATTGCCAGCCAGCCACTGGTGGGGTTCGGAGTGGTCGGGAAAAAGACGAGCAGGGCAGGGCGCCCATCGGCAAGTTCCATCGGCTCTTCACTGGTGAGAAAACCAAGGGCATAAATTCCCCGCCGCGGGTATTCAACCAGGACAGTTTTACGCAGCGATGAGCGTTTGATAAAAACCGCATCGGAAAGCTGTCGTGCCGAGGTATAAACCGAGCTGGCAAAGGGCAGCTGCCGGAAGAATTGGTCAATTAAGGGCATGAGATGACGACCGAGATAGCCCGAGGTCAGGGCGCCAATCAGGGTAATGCTTGCCAGCAGTATCAGAAATCCGATAATCGTCAATACCGCGGGCGGGAGCCGATTCAGCCATTGTTGATAGCGGAGGACCGGACCGAGAAGATTGCCAAGGCGGGAGATGATAAACCAGATGATAAAGATGGTAAGAACAACTGGCAGGAGCGTTGCCAGCCCGTTGATAAAGTGATGACGAAGTCGGGAAAACATAATGGTTTTTATTCAATTTTCAGGGCAATTCACCGGTATTCGGGCTGATGCGCAAAAATTCCAGCGTTTCGTTCAACGCCCTGATAAAACGACGATTTTCCTGTTCCCTGCCGACGGAAACACGAAGCGCCGTGGGAAAGCCATATTCCTTAACGGTGCGGGTGATTACTCCTTTACGCTGGAGGATTTCAAATACCTGGCTGGAGTCAATAGTAAAATTCACGAATACAAAGTTGGCATAACTTTCCAGATAAAATAGTTTCAGCCGTTTGAACTCTTTATAGAAAAGCGCCTTGCCCGTCTCATTTACCCGGCGGCTGCGCTGGATATGACGGGTGTCGTTGAGAGCGGCAAGGGCAGCAATCTGAGCAGCGCGGTTGGCATTGAAGGGCAAACGGACTTTCATCAGGGTCTGAATAATCTCCGGCTTGGCGAATCCGTAACCGATGCGCAAGCCCGCCAGGCCGTAGATTTTTGAGAAGGTACGCAGGATTAAGATGTTAAAGTTCTGGTTATAATAATCCAGGCCGTGCGGGTAATCGCGGCTGGTGATATATTCCGCATAGGCTTCGTCAAGGATTACCAGCACCTGCTCCGGGACCTCAGCCATAAACTCACCAAACTCTTTTCTGGTAACAATAGTTCCGAGTGGATTCATCGGGTTGTCAAGGTATATCAGTTTTGTCTTCGGGGTGATCGCACCTAGGATACGTTCCAGGTCATGACGGTATTCGCGGGTAGGAATTTGAATTACATTGGCATTCATAATCGCCCCCGCGATCCGGGCGGAGATAAAGGAACCGGCACTGATGAGCATTTCGTCACCCGGGTCAAGGTAGGCAAGGCAGGCAAGATAAATCAAATCCACTGAACCGTTGCCAACAATAATGGAGTCGTAGTCAACCTTGTAAATTTCGCTGAGGCGCTGTCGGAGGTAATAGCAGGTGTCTTCCGGGTAATAATGGAGTTGCGGTAGCGCTTTTCGCAGGGCGGCAATTGCCCGCGGCGAAGGGCCGAGTGGACTTTCGTTGGATGCAAGTTTAATTACCGGGCCTTTAAGCCGGAGTTCCCGGATTACCTCTTCCACCGGTTTCCCCGGCTTATAAGGAACCACCCGTTCAATATTCGGTCGGGGCAAAGGTAAAGCCATTTATTCCTCCTTGTTCTTCGATATTATTTTGCCGGGGGTGCGTTTGGTAAAGGCGAAAATTACGCCCCCGAGCAGTGCAAATACCAAATCAAGTCCTAAAAAAAGCAAGGCGGTTGAAAGCGCCTGTTCCGGACTAAGCCGGTCCGGTAGCCACTGGGGAGTAAAAAATAAAACAAAGGCGGCTTCCCGCACCCCCAAGCCGCCAATCGTCGGGATGTTGACTACAATATTCAGTATTGGAATAAATATAAAATAGTAACCAAGGGCGACGCCCGCCTGGACCGCGCGGGCGGTGAAAAACCAGCTAAGCGAAAGGGCCGCCTGAACACCGATTCCGGAGAGAAAACTGACTCCCAGCGCGATTGGTTGGTGTCGGTAACTTTTCACCGAATCGTAAGCCCGGTCAATTAAACTGGTTATCCGCGTAAGCCCGGTAATTTTACCGCTCAGCGCTTCAAGAATCCGGCGGGCAAGGCGGTGGCAGGTATCATTAAAAAAGACAAGGGTGATGCCAACCAAAAGCAACAGGAGTATAACCAGCAGGATGACAACGCGCATACCGGTGAATTGCCCCACACCCAGACTCAGTGCACTGGCACGGCGCAAGGAGACGATGATGCCCATCACAATTGCCAGCAGGGTCAGGCTTTGAAAACCGATGAGCCGGTCAAGAAACGTGGCAGAAAATGCTTGGGGTCCTTTGCCGGGCTGGGTAGTATAGGCGATGCGCATTACATCACCACCGATTGAGGTGGGCAAAAGTTTGCAGAAAAAAAGGCCAAGGGTGAAAATCCGGGCAAGATACCAGGTGGAATAGTGGAGTTGTTGAGCCCGGAGAAGAATCTGCCAGCGCCATGCGGAGATGATAATAAATAAGAGATAGGTAATTGCAGCAAGGGTGATATAGCGCCAGTCTGCCTGCCTGACCGTGGTAACAGCGGCGCTGAGTTGCTGCCGGAAAAGTAAAGCCAGCAGCGTCAGCAAACCAAATGATATCAGAAACCGGATTGCAGTTTGGAATCGGTTTTTCACTCCTTACGCTCTTCTGGGGCAGGCGGTTTTGGCTGGCGCTCTGCGGTTCGGACTGCCTGTTCAATGTTTTCCAGCCGGTCATTAACCGACGCAATCGCTTCGCCTAAAAAGCCGGCAGCAAAAAAGAGCAGACCTGCCAGGACAAAAAGAATTACCAGGTAGAGCAGGGGACGGAATCCATGATTGAAGATGCGCAGAATGACCGCAATCAGACCGATTAAAAATCCGGCTAACAGACTGATAAAACCGAGGGTGCCGAAGTAAAGCATCGGTTTGCGCATAAAAGAGACCTGAAAGCCGACCGCGAGCAGGTCTAAAAAACCAATGACAATTCGGAACGGGCTGGAGTATTTGGGTTTGCCGGCATAACGCGGGCGGAGTTCAACTGGTACTTCGGCAATTGAAAAACCACGGACTGCGGCGAGGGGGACGATATAACGATGCCAGTCCTTGCGCAGCACCATTCCGGCTAAAACCTCGCGCCGAAAGGTTTTCAGGGCGTTGATATCGTGAACCTTTAAACCAAAAAGGCGGCGTGCCAGAAGGTTATAAATCCGGGATACGGTTTTTTTCTCATATCTACCAACCTTTCTGCCGGTTACCAGGTCATACCCCTTTTTCAGAACTTCAACCTGCAGTTTAATGTCGTCTGGTGAAAACTGGAGGTCGGCGTCAAAAATACAGATAAATTCGCCCCGTGCCTGCTTGAACCCGGCAACAACCGCGGCAGTTTTTCCCTGATTTTTGGGCAGACGAATTAAGTTAAGGAAGGGATAACGGGAACGGGCAGCATCGGCAATGGCGAATGTTTTATCAGTTGAGCCGTCGTCAACAATGATAACTTCATAGTTTTCATCAAGTTTTTCAGCCAGTTCGGCAAGCAACGGCTCAATGTTTTCCGCTTCATTGTAAGCGGGGACAATTACCGAGACCAGCGGATTTTTTTGAAACCCCATTCGGTCAAAATATAGCAAATTTCTAAAGAATGTCAAGAGGTGCGTTTAGCTGTTAAGCCAGGGGTTAGGGGAATTACAAAAGGGTTTTGTTGTTTAAGTCCTTGTTTTTTAATGAGATAACATATAAGAATTGTTCTTTTAGCCGCGGAATATTGTTGACTGGTGCCGGGGAAATATTAACTTAATCTTAAAGAGAGTTTATTATGAACTGTCTGTTGTTAGCGGTTATTCTCGCCGCGCGGGTCGTGATTACTGAAGTAATGGCAAATCCGCGGGGTGCTGATGGTGCGCATTATCCAGAAGACCGTAATGAATTTATTGAGCTATACAATGCGGGCAGGGAGGCAATAGACCTTTATGTCTATAAAATTAGTGATGGCGATGCCGAGGATGTGATCAGAGCATGGCGGGATTCCACAATTCTAATAAAGCACCCAAATATTATTATTGGAACAACCTGGCTAAAACCGGGTGGCTATGCGGTTATTCTTGACCCGGAATATACCGATTCTGAAGCGCTGGGCGGTTTTGTTCAACCCTATCGGTTTGGTGATTCAACGTTGATTCTGACTGTGGGCAATACCACCATTGGCAATGGGCTCTCAGTTAACGACCCGATTATCATCTCGGGGTATGAGGACAGTTCAAGTTTTGGCACCCCTTTTGATGATGATGGCTTTCCCTCCAACCCTGGTGACGGATATTCCTGGGAAAAGATTGATATTTTGGGCCCGGATATTGTAGCCAACTGGGCGGTCTGTCCGGAAACCAGTGGCTGCACCCCAGGAAGGGCAAATGCGGTCGGAACAAGAATTGATGTTGCAGTTGCCGGGCTGGAACTGATGGATACAATGCCCCAAGAGCCGGGTGAACTTTTTCAGGTAAGAGTAAAAATTGAAAACCGGAGCTATGTTAATAGCCCGGCAGGGACAATCCGGGCGTGGTTTAGTCCTGAAGAGATTATTGCTGAGGCGGCATTACCGGCGATGACACCTAAAAGCGAAACGGTATTTGTCTTTGCAGGCAGGGTTTTACCTGTGGCAGGGGAATTATGGGTCAAGGTGGAGGTTCCTCAAGACCAGGATACAAACAATAATCGTGCCCGGTTAATGGTTTATCCCAGAAGTTCAAACCGGTTGTTATACCCGCAACTAAATTGTTTCAGTCCGGATGGGGATGGGTTTGAGGATAGTCTGCCTATAAGGTATGAACTGCCCAAAAATGGTGGCAGGTTAACTATCAGGGTTTTTAACCTTTCGGGGCGGCAAATAAAAACTCTTCTGGATCGGCAGATACCGGTTGAGGTTCAGGGTCAGGTTTATTGGAACGGCAGGGATGACCAGGACAAAATTTTACCAACTGGGATTTATGCACTGGTTCTTGATTACCGGTTAAAGAGTGACAGATTTAAGGCAAAAGTACCGGTGGTTTTAATCAGAAAGAAGGGTTAATGGGATTTCGGATTGAGAATGTACTGGGCAGGGTTGACCCATTTGCCGTTGACCATCACGCCGTAATGGAGGTGGTTGCCGGTAGTGAGACCCGAGGCACCAACGGTTGCGATTACCTCGCCCCGGCGGACCTGTTTCCCAACATTAACCCTCAGGGTCTGACAATGGGCGTAGAAGGTGTGAATTCCCCAACCATGGTCAATTTCAACGGTTCTGCCATAGCCAGCGCGCCAGCCTGCAAAAATTACCCTGCCATCTGCAGCGGCGACAATTGGAGTGCCGGGCGGAGCAACGATATCCATCCCTTCGTGGAATTCCTGTTTACCGGAAAAAGGGCTCTGGCGGTACCCAAAGCCGGATGTTACCCAACCCTGGACTGGCCAGATTGATGGCAAATGCCGGATTTTTTCCTGCTGACTTGCCACCGCCTGGTCAATTTCAAGCAAAGACTGGCGGGCAAAGGTTGCCCGGCGTAATAGTTCATCAACTTCCGGGGCAACGGTTGGAGGTTGATATCCGCCAACTCCCATTTTCCGGACATCGGCGGGCACCAGTTGCAGGTTTACCGCGGAGCGAAGCCGGTTGTCCATCTGTTCGGTAAAGGAAAGGAACTGGCGAAAGCTATCTATTGCGGCAGCATAGGCGTTTAACTTCTGGTTCAATATGTTGTTTTCAGTAATGAGTCGGGTTAACAGGCCATGGTTGGTAAAACGGCGAATAATAAAACGGGTAAGTGCGCCGCTGAAGAATAGAGAACCAAAAATAACCGCTAGCCCAAAATATATATAGTGGAGGGGAATGGAAAAGCTCAATGCCTTGTTACGGCGCGTCAGGGTAACCATAACCTGGAGCCTTTCCACGAAAGCAGTTTAGCAATCAATAATTCGGTGTCAAGTTTTTCCCAAAAGTTTAGTTTGATTTATGAATAGAAAATGCTACATTTATATATTAAACCCAAGGAGGTAATTTGTTAAAGCTTTCAGTTAAAGCCGCCGGGCTGGTGCTTATGGCGGTATCAACGCTTGCCGCTGGACCCAAAAATCATTACACAATGGGTCCGGCTTTCCGGTTTACTCCAAATACTGGTGAGGAGCAGAATTATATAAGTTTCAGTAATGGTTATCTCATTGATCCCCGTTATGGTGAACCCGCGCTGCCAGCCGAGCTGCGCGCCACCCGGGATAATCAGAGCCCGGTTTACTGTATAATTCAGTTTAAGGGGCCAATTCAGCGGGGCTGGATTAAGCAGCTCAACCGTCTGGGGGCCAAAACAATTGGATATCTTCCAAACTATGCGACAGTGGCAAAATTGAGCCCCGAACAGCAGGAGAATGTTTCCCGGCTTGATTTTGTTAACTGGATCGGCCTGTTTCATCCGGCTTATAAGATTCAAGCCGAACTGCTTTCCTGGTCCGGGCGTGGTGAGATTGCGGTGCTGGTGACCCCAGGTGAGGATTATAAACCGGTAGCAGAGCTGATTGACAGTCAGGGGGGCGGGGTTACAGAGATTAGCATTAGTCCTTTTGGAACGGTAATTCAGGCAACCGTAAATTTCTGGACGATTCCAGCAATCGCCCGGATGCCAGAAGCCTTCTGGATTCAGGAATGGACCGAGCCAAGCATTACAAATAATAACTGTCAGTGGGTCACCCAGTCGGGCTGGCGTTCAACTGCGCCACCTGATACATCGCAAACTGCCAGGTCAGTCTGGCAAAAGGGTGTTAGAGGGCAGGGGGTTATTATGTCCACCACCGATACCGGACTCAATCTCGGTCACGATATGTTTAGGGACCCGGTGCTGAGCGTGACCCCGCCTGGCATCTGGCCTGAGCACCGGAAGGTTGTTGCCTATAAAAAATACGGCACTGCTGATGCTACTGAAGGGCAGTATCATGGTTCCCATGTGAACGGAACGGTTGCGGGTGATGATTCAATAACCGGGGGCAGTAGTTATTATGATGGCATGTCAATCAAAGGCAGACTCTATTTTGTAGACCTTACCAACGGAACCAGTTTTGTTCTGGGTACAGACCTCTGGAGCCTCTGGGATACGGTTTATTTTGGACGGGGGCTCCCGGATTCGCTTAGACCGATTAAACAGCATTCCGGCTCCTGGGGCTGGTCCAATTCCAGTGGCACCTATCTAATCCAGGATGCATCTACCGATGCCTTTGTTTGGGCACACAAGGATTTCCTTAATATTATGGCAGCCGGCAATGAGTCTTCAGCCCGAAGAATCCGCAATCCCGGGATTGCCAAGAATGTGCTGACCGTGGGTGCGACCCAGAATGGCACCGCTGCTAATGCGATTGCCAGTTTTTCAAGCCGGGGACCAACTCAGGATGGCCGGCTCAAACCAACGGTAATGGCGCCGGGGCAGGCTTTATATTCGGCAACGAGAACCGGAACCAATACCTATCAGTCGATGGACGGGACTTCAATGGCAACACCGGCAACTTCAGGTACGATTGGGCTATTACGGTGCTATCTTCAGGAAGGTTATTATCCCACCGGCGAGCCGGTGTTGGAAAATCGGTTGAGTTATATCTCGGCGGCATTGTTGCGCTCAATGGCAATCGCTTCCTGTGACCCGAATATCGGTTCTTATACCCCACCGGATAACAATATTGGCTGGGGCAGAATTGACGCCGACTCGGTTCTTTATTTTACCGGCGACATCAGAAAACTGCTGTTAAAGGATGATACCACTGGATTGGCAACCGGTGAATATAAAGAGGAGCATTTTAAGGTGAACTCTTCAATACCACTGCGGGTGGCGCTTGCTTGGACAGATACCGCAGCAGCACCCAACGCCAATCCAACTCTGGTTAATAACCTGGATCTGGAACTGATTTCCCCAACCGGTGTTTCCTATCACGGCAATAAATACTCAGCCGGACAGTCAATACCCAATCCAAGCGGCTGGGACTCAATTAATGTGGAAGAGTGCTGCCGGGTGAATGAACCCGACACCGGGTTATGGACTATCCGGGTTTATGGCAGAAATGTGGCGACCGGTTCTAACCAACCATTTGCTTGGACAATCACCGGTGATGTGAGCAGTTTGGGCGTAACCCGCGATGTCGGGGTGAGTGCAATTCTCGCTCCGCTGGGAATAGTTGATTCTGGGAATGTGGTAATACCGCAGGCACTGATTCAGAACTTCGGCACTCAATCGGAAAGCGTGAGCGTGGTTTTTGCAATCGTGCCCGGTTACGCAGACACCCAGTCGCTTGTTATTCCTGGTAGTGCGGCAGAAACATTAAACTTCACCAGTTGGCAGGCGTTGATTTTGGGGAATTATGTCAGCCGTTGTTCAACCTTGCTTGCCGGCGATATCAATCCGGCAAACGATTTGATAGTGGACTCGTTTACCGTTGTGCCCGGAACCGGGATGCAGGAATTGTATAGAAGAGAGCAGCGGTTTATCCTTGAGTCGGGCAAGCCAAATCCGTTTACCAACCGGACACTCATCCGTTACAGTCTGCCGGTTCCAGCCCGGGTGCAGATTCAGATATTCTCAGTTACTGGCGAGCTAATCAGGACATTGGAGTCAGGGGAAAAGGCGGCTGGTGTTTACACAACTAACTGGGATGGGAGAGCTGAAAACCAGCAAAATATCGGCTACGGTGTGTTTTACTTACGTTTAACTGCGGGGAATACGGTATTGACTCAAAAACTGATAAGAACCAGATAATAATATATAATCATCTCCGGGCGGAGGACAAAAGGTTCTCCGCCCGTCTGGTTAATCAGGATAACCTTGAGGGTGTTGTTGATGCCATTTCCAGGCATCGCGAATCATATCTTCAAGATTAAACCGTGGTTGCCAGCCGAGTTCCTGACGGATTTTTTCAGATGAGGCAATGAGCACCGGCACATCTCCAGGTCGGCGCGGGGCGATCTGGTAGTTCAGTTTTCTGCCGGTTACTTTTTCCACGGTGGCAAAAACCTCTTTCACACTGTAGCCTTTTTCCGAGCCCAGGTTATAAATTAGATTTTGTTTATCCAGAACCCTGAGCGCGAGAAGATGGGCAGCAGCCAGGTCATAAATATGGATATAGTCCCGGATACAGGTACCGTCCGGTGTTGGATAGTCGTCGCCATAAATCCGGAAATTTTCACCGGGATTGAGCAGGGAGTTGAGAATTTTCGGTATCAGGTGAGTTTCGGGCCGGTGGTCTTCACCGAGCTCCTGATAGGCACCGGCAACATTGAAGTAGCGGAGTATGCAGTAGCGCAGGCTGCTGACGCGGGCATAGGCAGCAAGCAGGTCTTCAAAGATTTTTTTTGTCTCACCATAAGGGTTAGCGGGCTGTAGTGGACTATCTTCAGCAATCGGAAGGCGTACCGGGGTTCCGTAAACACCAGCAGTTGAAGAGAAAATAAATTTGTTTATCCGGTAGCGGAGGCAGGAGTTCAACAGGTTGATACCACAGGCGACATTGGTATAGAAGTAACGGTCAGGCATAAGCATTGACTCTTCAACCGAAATCCTGCCAGCAAAATGCATAACCGCATCCGGTTTTTCCTGTTTCATTATTTGGTCCAGCTGTTCTGCGTCTCCAAGGTCGGCAACGAGCAGGCGTGCCGGAGATTTAACTGCAGAACGATGTCCCTGGGAAAGGTTGTCAATTACCACCACATCATAACCCGCTTCACTCAAAAGCCGGGTAGAAACGCTGCCGATGTAGCCGGCGCCACCGGTAACCAGAACTTTCATACTTCGGGTTAATATATCAAGATTAACCGTGAATGCAACGATTGCCAATAACGCTAACATAGTCAATGGCAAATCTGAATTAAAAATGGTCAGATTGACGGAACCCGCAATCAAACTGGTAACGAACATCGCAGGTGTTATAAGGAGCAGGCTTAAAAGCCTGGACAAAATCAAAGACTTTACCCACCCCAAAACGGTTATTTCTACCGAGCGCTATACTGATATTGATAAAGCCGAAAGCATAGTTAAGAGGTTGGGAGACACAACCGCCCCCTAAGCCACACTCCGGGTCCGCTTTTTATTAATAATAAGAAATTGTATTTCAAGTTACAACAAAAAGAGCCCGGTCGCAATAGCAATTATTATCTTATTATAAATAGATATCACAATTTATTATTTGTTTTTGAGGTGTTTCTGGGGTTAGGGTATTGACATTGATATTATGTTTTATATAATTTCTTTAAGAAAGGAGTTATATGAAACAGATTGTCACTCTTGGTTTGTTTTTAATTGGACTGGTTATTTCTGGTTGTGATTTCTTCGGAGCAAAGGAGGATTATTATCCAATTACGGTTGGTAATAGATGGAACTATGCAGGAACGGTTATCATGGAGACCGATGTTGATGCCCAGCCGGATACAGTCCAGAAGATGACCGCGCAGGTGGTTGTCACCAGGAATGATAAATTAACAAGTGGCGCAGATGTTTTTGAGCAGGTAAGCACGGTTGAGGTTCACCAGTATTATCCATTTGAAAGTTCATATGTAATGGTGGAAACTTCCTATGTTCAAAGGGTGGATAAGCTGGTGCTGACCTATGAATCCAAAGATGATGCACAACCGGATACAACACTTTCGTTACCACTGGTCAGAGAAAAAATCTGGCGGGTTAACGAGTATTCAGTTGCGCGGGTACGACAGCAGGAGGATGTGACAGTCCCAGCCGGAACTTATAAGAATGCCTGGAAAATTGAACAGACTGTTACTGAAGGAGGTCAGAGCTCAATTGACTACTACTGGTATGCGGATGGAATTGGCCCGGTAAAAGCATACTCTCAGGCAGCTTATGGAACAATCTCCTTAACCACTAATATAGAACTGGTTTCCGCGGTTATCAAGTGACGTAAAGGTTTATTTATATGTCGGTTAGCGGAGCTGCCCCCGGATTTCACCTTCAGGATATGAGCCGCTTGCGATGTTGATAAATATATTGCCCATTCCCATAGCGTAGATCAATGTTTCAATCTTCTTGCCGGCAAGTGGACCTTGAAGGTCCTGGTCGGTAAGCGTTACCGAGCAGAGGATTCCGTTGAATATGCCTTTTTTGATGTTACGAGTTAGCGGCAGG
>Ga0123519_10003880_pt1 | contig 24545 bp, 29 predicted proteins | sample YelNatPaOPRAMG02_FD_87396 | JGI IMG/M metagenome (GOLD analysis project Ga0123519, IMG submission 87396) | Hot spring microbial communities from Yellowstone National Park - Yellowstone National Park OP-RAMG-02 (version 2) | ecosystem: Environmental > Aquatic > Thermal springs > Hot (42-90C) ...
CTGGATGTCTGGATGTACCTCAGCGCCAAGCTCCCCTTTCGGACCCCTCACACGGATCGTGCCATTTTTCCTTTCAACAGCAACCCCTTTCGGAATCAATATAGGCTTACGACCGATACGTGACACGTTCTATTCCCTTTCACTTCAATGAAACCATAGTGCAAGATTCACCGCAGCAAACGAAATACCTACCAGACAGTGCATAGCAATTCACCACCTACGCGCTCTCGACGGGCTTCTCTGTCGGTCAAAATACCTTTGGGTGTAGAAAGAATCGCAATCCCGAGACCATTCATGACACGGGGGATCTCATCCACTCCAACATATCGGCGCAACCCTGGAGTACTTATTCGATCCAGGCTGTGAATGACCGGCTTGTTCTCATAGTATCTCAGGAAAATTCGGATGATCGTTCCCTTGTCCCCCTCAATAAGAGTAAAATCATTGATGAACCCCTGCTCGTGCAGAATGCGTGTGAGTTCCTTCCGAATTTTCGTTGCCGGGATATCAACCCGTCGATGACCCGCTCTTACAGCATTTCGAATCCGTGTAAGATAATCGGCAATTGGATCAGTCATGCTCATAACAAATTCTCGCTTTCAAGTTACCAGCTTGCCTTTTTCACACCTGGGATCTTCCCCTCAAGGGAGAGACTCCGGAAGCAAATACGACAAACACCAAATTTCCGAATATATCCTCGCGGTCGCCCACAGATGCTGCACCTGTTGTGCTTCCTCACCCGATATTTTGGCTCTCGTTGTGCTTTAACGCGCATTGCTAATCGTGCCACAGATGCTTTGCCCTCCTCATGAAACGGTTTCTTCAGTTGCTTCGCTTGAAACAGGCTCCGCCACAACCTCTTGTCGTTTTACAAATGGCATACCAAATCCTTTCAGAAGCTCGTACGCCTCTTCATCCGTCTTTGCAGTAGTCACAATAGTGACATCCATACCAGTGATCCGTTGCACCTTGTCAACATCAATTTCCGGAAAGATGATTTGCTCTTTAATTCCAAGCGTGTAGTTTCCTCTCCCATCGAATGACGTATCAGGCAATCCGCGGAAATCACGAACGCGAGGAATGGCGATAGTGATTAGTCGATCAAGAAACTCATACATACGTGCACCACGAAGAGTAACATAGGCTCCAATGGGTGTTCCCGCACGGAGTTTAAAATTGGATATCGACTTCCGCGCTCGAGAAATGGCTGGCTTTTGCCCCGTGATTGCAGCCAGATCCTGCGCCGCTACATCAAGAAGCTTTGGATCCTGTGTAGCCTGTCCTACTCCCATGTTCACAACGATCTTCGTCAGCTTAGGTACCTGCATGACATTTCGATACCCAAAGCGCTTCATCAGAGCAGGCAGAATCTCGCTCTTGTAAAGCATCAGTAATCGCGGAGGGGGCATCACCTCCGGCGTCTGAGAAGTTTGTTCTTTCTGAGCCTGTTCCTTCGGCGCACGCTTCTTTGACGTTTTCTCTTTCCCTGTTTCCCGTGTTTTCTCTTTTGCCATTGCTCACACTTAATCTTTTACCTTAGAACATCTCACCGCAACTGCGGCAGACACGCATTGCTTTCTTCCTGCCCGTGGATACATCTGTAACATGCGTGCCCCCAACTCGAGTAGCGGTATTGCACTTCGGGCAAATGACCATCACGTTGGAGGCATGGATCGGCGCCTCTCTTTGGATGATCCCTCCCTGGGGATTCTTCTGCGACGGCCGAGTGTGTCGTTTAATGATATTAACCCCTTCGATGATCACCCTGTTCGTTTCGGGATAGACCTTAAGAACCTTGCCGCTACGTCCGCGGTAGTTTCCGGCGATCACAAGAGCCATATCGTTTTTATGAACATGCATCAGATAACATCCCAATTTGAAAAATCAAGATTTCGAAAACAGGCCTTTTCCTGCATGCGAACCAGATGCCCGTTGTCAGGTGCACTGTCTGTGACTATCTCCAAGTTATTCCAGTTCACTTTGTATTTTTCAATCTTCAATTTACAGTTCGACATTCGCACAACGTCGCCTAACTTGTATTAAATAACCTCAGGGGCGAGTGAAACGATCTTCATAAACTGTTTTTCCCGAAGTTCACGTGCGACAGGACCGAAGATTCGTGTGCCCCGTGGCTCATTTTGATTCGTTAGGAGAACAGCGGCATTTTCATCAAATCGAATATAGGTTCCATCATTGCGCCGTGTTTCCTTCTTTGTTCGAACGACAACGGCTCGTGAAACATCCCCTTTTTTTACCGGAGCCCCGGGTATGGCGCTCTTCACAGAGACAACAATGAGATCACCAACTCCCGCATACTTGCGATCGTGGCCACCAAGGACACGTATACACCTGACAGTTTTCGCCCCTGAATTATCAGCAACAATTAGATTTGTTTCCTCTTGGATCATTTATTACACTCCAGGTCTTCGGGGTAATACAGAAGACTCCGCTCTTTTGAGAATTTCTACAAGCCGCCAGCGCTTTCGACGGCTCAAAGGTCTCGTCTCCATGATTTTCACAACATCACCAATGTTCGCCTCATTCCGCTCGTCGTGCGCCATAAGCTTTGTTGTACGTCGGTAATATTTCTTGTAAAGTGGATGAGGCACATGACGTTCGACAGCCACCACGATGCTCTTTTCAGCCTTGTTGCTTACAACCTTGCCTATGCGAACCTTTCGCCGCCCACGTACTTTTGTTCCGCTTTCTGTCATTGCTTTGATTCCTCTATACTTTTCGACGGCTGTTTTGCTTGGAGCTCGCGTATACGCAGTATAGTCTTCATCCGTGCAATGTCTTTTCGTATATACCTAACCTGCACCGGATTCTGCACCTGCCCGCCAATTGCAGCCTGAAATTTTAGATTTGCCAGGTTTTCTTTTAGTTCCTGGATACGTTTGCGAATCTCTTCGTCAGAAAGCTCACGAATTTCGTGCGGCTTCATACTTCAGTTCCTTTAGCTCAAGAACCCTGATAGTCTGGGCGTACAACAAATCTTGTTTTAATGGGAAGTTTATGTCCAGCAATTGTCAAAGCTTCCTCAGCGAGAGCCCTCTTCACACCACCGATCTCAAAAAGAATGCGTCCTGGCTTCACAACGGCAACCCAATATTCCGGAGCACCTTTCCCCTTTCCCATTCGGGTCTCAGCTGGCTTCTTCGTAAAGGGCTTGTCAGGGAATATTCGGATCCATACCTTCCCCTCGCGTTTCATCATGCGTGTAATGGCTACCCGAGCTGCTTCAATCTGACGCTGAGTTATCCAACCTGGCTCAAGCGCTTTCAGACCGAATTCTCCAAAGCTAATGGTGGCACCACGGGTTGCTTTGCCACGCATTCGACCGCGCTGCGCTTTTCTGTACTTCACTCGTTTCGGCATCAACATTGGCTCTTCTCCTTGCTATTCCCTACGAGCCGCTGGACCGAGGACCTCGCCCCTGCAAATCCAAACTTTCACACCGATAGAGCCATAGATCGTCTGGGCGGTCGCTACAGCGTAGTCAATATCGGCACGAAGTGTATGCAGGGGGATTCGACCTTCCTTATACTGCTCAGTTCGAGACATCTCCGATCCACCAAGACGACCCGAACACATTATGCGAATTCCTTCTGCCCCCATCCGCATTGCAGAAGTAATAGCGCCCTTCATTGCACGTCGAAAAGAGATTCGCCCTTCAAGCTGAGTGGCAATGTTCTCCGCCACAAGAAATGCATCTAATTCCGGACGTTTAATCTCGTTAATCAACACTTTCACTTCCTTGTTTGTGAGTCTCTTTAACTCTTCTTCCAACTGGGCAATTTCTTTCCCGCTCTTCCCGATCACGATTCCAGGACGAGAAGTATGAATTGTAACCCGCGCTTGCTTAGGAGTTCGCTCGATCGCGATTCGTGAGATCCCTGCTTTCTTGAGTCGGTTCCTAACATAGTTTCTAATCATAATGTCTTCACTGAGCTTAGGGGCAAAACTTTTCTCGTCGTACCAGTTAGCATCCCAAGTCCTCGTAATACCAAGCCGAAGCCCGATCGGATTCGTTTTCTGTCCCAAAGTTCCTCCGATTTTATTCCAGTTGCTTGCTTATTAAATGTTTCATTGGCGGTACTCCTTCTCTTGTGATTATCTACTCTTCTTCCTTCTCTTCCTTATGTTCAACAACAATCGTCACATGATTCGAGCGTTTCCGGATGCGGTATGCCCGACCCATGGGTGCTGGAAGAATCCGCTTCTGGGTTGGACCGACATCAACACGCACTTCTTTCACAACGATATCTTCAATATCGATTCTTCCTGATTCATCTTTGTTCTGCAAATTAGCGACGGCTGAGCGAAGCGCTTTCTCAAGGTCCTTCGCAGCATGAAGGGGAGAAAAGTGAAGAATCGAGATGGCTCTGTCGACAGATTGCCCGCGAATGAGGTCGGCAACCAGACGCATCTTTCGGGGAGAGGAACCAATGTACCTATGAACTGCTTGCGCTTCCATACGATCTTTCACTCCATCGCCGATTAAAGAACCTTTGCTGCCTTCTCAGATTTTGTCCCCGGGTGACCACGGAAAATCCGGGTTGGGGCAAATTCACCGAGTTTGTGACCCACCATTGCTTCTTGAATATAAACCGGAATAAACTTGTTGCCGTTATGGACCGCAAATGTGTGCCCAACAAACTCAGGTGGAATAGTGCAATCGCGTGACCATGTCTTTATTATCTTCTTCTGGTTCAGTCGATTCAGCTCCTCAACCTTTTTCAGGAGCTTCGGGTCAACATACGGACCTTTTTTCAGTGATCGTGCCATGCGTTTTTGCTATCCCATCGCGTTATTTTCGCCGAGTCAGAATGTATTTGCTTGACGCTTTCTTCCTCTTACGGGTCTTTTTCCCTTTCGTATGCCATCCCCACGGAGAGACAGGGTGCGGATTCCCCTGAGGGGATTTCCCCTCTCCACCTCCGTGCGGGTGGTCAACAGGGTTCATCACAACCCCGCGGACATGAGGACGACGCCCTAACCAACGCGAACGACCCGCCTTGCCAAGACTGATATTCTCATGATCAATATTGCTCACAACACCAATGGTTGCATAGCACTGAAGGGGGACCAAACGCGCTTCACCCGACGGCAACTTTATCGTGGCATGTTCCCCTTCTTTTGCAGCGAGCTGAACTGCTGTCCCCGCAGATCGAGCTAATTGTCCACCTTTGCCTGGCTGAAGTTCAACATTATGCACGAAACTACCAACAGGAATCAGCTTGAGTGGAAGAGCGTTCCCAACTTTTATCTCAGCATCCTCCCCGGCGCGAAGGACATCTCCGACTTTCAATCCGTTGGGGGCGAGGATATACCGTTTCTCACCGTCGAGATAATGAAGCAAAGCTATGCGCGCTGTGCGATTAGGGTCATATTCAATGGCGGCAACCTTTGCATCGATGTTGCGCTTATCCCGTTTGAAGTCGATGACACGGTACCGACGCTTATGCCCTCCGCCGCGGTGGCGCGATGTGATGTGCCCGTGACTGTTTCTACCGCCGGTCTTTTTCAGCGGTTCGAGAAGAGCCTTCTCAGGCTCGCTTTTCGTAATCTCCTCAAAAGAGGAAATTGAATAAAATCGCGTCACCGGCGTAACCGGTTTCAGTTTTCGAACTGCCATGTCAACAACTCAACTGGTCAAGAAAAAAACTGTTAGTTGCCAATTCATAATCGCCTTTCACAAACATCTGAGAAAAACCAGCGCTTGCTCGATTAGACATTCTCAATGAAATCTATCTTATCCCCTTCACGCAGAGTGACGATTGCCTTTTTCCAGTCGGGGCGCTTGCCGGTAAACCGACCGCGACGCGTGAGAGCGGTTTTTGTTTTCCCCTTCATACGCATCGTCCGAACGTTTTCTACTTTTACATTGAACTTCTTTTCAACAGCACGCATGATTTCTATCTTGTTAGCCTCGGGCGAAACCTCGAAGGCATATTGCCGCTTCTCCTGAAGCCGGGTCATTTTCTCAGTAAGCAAAGGGCGTCTCAAAATATCTTCCATTCGCAAAACTCCTCTTGTCATCTCGCTAATGCGGATCATTCCGTCAGTTGGCGCTTCAAGCCCCGCCGCCCATTGGCTCAGCCTTCACATTGTTCAGCACCGTCCGGTGAAGAACATCAACTGCACTTCGCTGTACAAGAAGCATAGAATTGTCGAGGATGTCATACGTGGAAACATTACGGGCCTCAAGGATATTGAGCGTCGGAATGTTCCGTCCAGACTTCTGAAGAGTTTTATCACTTGCCGGGAGAAGGAGAAGCGTCTTTTTTTCGAGAAGCTGAAGCGCCTTGAGAATTGACACCATTTCTTTTGTCTTTGGGGCTTCGAAAGAAAAGTCTTCAACAACCATTATTTCAGAACGCTGGGCTTTATACGATAGAGCAGATCTCTTGGCAAGATTTTTCACTTTCGCCGGAAGCTTGATCACATAATCATGTGGACGAGGACCGAAGATTGTTCCCCCTCCAACCCACAGAGGCGAACGGATAGTTCCTGCCCGGGCTCTCCCTGTATGCTTTTGGCGCCACGGCTTCTTCCCACCACCACGCACTTCAGAACGTTCCTTTGTTTTATGTGTGCCCTGACGCTGGTTAGCAAGATAGGCACGAACTGCCTGATAGATCGCGTGATCGTTAGGGGTAATCTCAAAAATCTCAGGAGCAAGTCTGACCTTCTCCCCTGATTTAGATCCATCGATTTTGTAGACATCCACTTCCATGACGGTGTTTAGCTCACTTTCTGGACTTTTACATAACCGTTGATAGCTCCCGGAACAGCACCTTTGACAAGAAGCAAGTTCGATTCGGGAACTACATCGATAACCGTGAGGTTCCGAACCGTTACCCGTGCGTTGCCCATGTGACCTGCCATCCGTTGACCTTTGAAAACACGAGATGGGAAAGAACTCGAGCCAATTGAGCCGGGTGCACGAAGACGGTCGCTTTGCCCGTGACTCGCCGGACCGCCTCTGAAATGATGTCTCCTCACAACACCCTGAAATCCTTTCCCTTTCGAGGTACCAGTAACTTTGACCTTCTCACCTTTCTTAAATATCTCAACTGTGACTTTGCTACCCAGAGATAGACCATTTGTTTCAGAGAGACGAAACTCACTAATAAATCGAGGCGGAGCTACGTTAGCTTTCGCGGCATGACCGATTTCTGCTTTCGTCGATCGCTTCATTTTCTTCTCCTCAAAGCCAAGCTGCACAGCGTCGTAGCCGTCACGGAGCTTCGTCTTGATCTGCATCACATAGCAAGGACCAGCCTCAATGACCGTACAAGGGATAGTGTTCCCCTTGTCGTCAAAAACGCTTGTCATGCCCAGTTTCTTTCCCAGAATACCATTCATTGCAGTATGTTCCACTGGAGAAATGCTTATTCTCAATTAGACCTTGATTTCAACATCGACACCTGCGGGGAGCTCAAGCTTCATCAGCGAATCCATCGTCTTCGACGTTGCATTGAGGATATCGATCAGCCGCTTATGGGAGCGAATCTCGAATTGCTCCCGAGATTTCTTGTCGACGTGAGGCGAACGAAGGACTGTGTAAACTGTTCGCTTCGTCGGCAGGGGGATTGGACCGGCAACCATCGCCCCGGTAGATTTCGCCGTGCGAATAATTTTCTCCGCCGACTTGTCAATCAACTCATGGTCATACGACCTTAATTTGATCCGTATTTTCTGAGCAGGCACTCTTGTTACTCCTCTGATCGTAGACTCCTTACATATTCCTCACCCAGCGGCTGCCAGGGAAAATTGTCCTGAAACTCCCATACACAATTTCCGCACTTGACCATCAAGAACAATCGTTGAAGCACTTTTCAATCCTCTCTATACCCAGAAAGGTTACTCAAGGATCTTCGTGACAACACCTGCTCCGACGGTATGCCCACCTTCACGAATAGCGAAACGCAATCCTTCTTCCATTGCGATAGGACTGATCAGTTCGATCGTCATCCCATCGATGTTGTCTCCGGGCATAACCATTTCAGTTCCTTGGGGTAGAGAGATAACTCCGGTCACATCGGTCGTCCGGAAATAAAATTGAGGTCGATACCCGGGGAAGAAAGGTGTATGCCGTCCCCCCTCTTCTTTCTTAAGGACGTAAACTTGCGCTGTAAATTTCTTGTGGGGAGTAATGCTTCCGGGAGCAGCGATAACCATTCCGCGCTCAAGCTCATCTTTCTCAATACCGCGGAGCAGAACGCCAATATTGTCGCCCGCAATGCCTTCATCAAGCTCTTTGCGGAACATCTCAACGCCGGTGACGACGCTTTTCTTATGTTGACCAAGGCCAATAACCTCGACCTCATCGCCGACACGAACGCGTCCACGTTCCACACGCCCTGTTCCTACAGTGCCGCGCCCTGTGATGCTGAAAACATCCTCAACCGGCATCAAGAATGGCTTATCAACATCCCGTTGCGGAAGAGGAAAATAGGTGTCAAGAGCATCCACTAACTCAAAGATCGGCTTGAACGCAGGATCATCAACCGTGGAGTTTGGGTCCAATCCTCGCTCCATTGCTTTCAGTGCACTCCCCCGGATGATGGGAATCTCATCTCCAGGGTACTCGTACTTTTTCAGAAGATCGCGGAGCTCCATTTCAACAAGCTCGATAAGCTCAGGGTCGTCAACCATATCAATTTTGTTCAGGAACACAACAATCCGCGGTACGCCGACCTGTCGAGCCAGAAGGATGTGCTCTCGCGTTTGTGGCATTGGACCATCGTTCGCCGCCACCACAAGGATCGCCCCATCCATCTGAGCTGCTCCTGTGATCATGTTCTTGATGTAGTCAGCGTGCCCGGGGCAATCGACGTGGGCATAGTGTCGGTTAGGGCTTGAGTACTCAACGTGAGCGGTCGCAATGGTGATTCCGCGCGCCTTCTCTTCCGGAGCATTATCAATGCTGTCGAAGGTGCGGACCTGCGCCAGACCCTTCTTCGCCAATACCATGGTGATGGCAGCAGTTAAAGTAGTCTTCCCGTGATCGATATGACCGATCGTTCCCACATTAATGTGGGGTTTGTCTCGCATGAATTTCTCTTTTGCCATGCTCTGTTCTCCTCTGTGATTCTCTTATACTGCTCACTGGCATCCGCCTGACCATGCGTAGGTGCTCAAAGCGAATCCCAGCTTCACGTTCAAACATTTACACTGAAACGATTTCTGTGCCTTTGATTTTCTCCACAATTTGATCAGCTAGATGCTTCGGTACTTCACCATAGTGTGAAAATTGCATAGTGAAAATGGCTCGCCCCTGAGTCATAGAGCGAAGCGCCGTAGCGTAACCAAACATCTCAGCCAGTGGAACGCTGGCTTTGATCACCTGTCCGTTCTTGCGAGGTGTGATCCCAAGAATTTTCCCTCTCCGCGCGTTCAGGTCCCCCATCACATCCCCCATATATTCCTCGGGGGTCACAACCTCAACATCCATAATAGGCTCAAGAAGCATTGGATCCGCCCTCTTTGCTGCCTCGCGGAAGGCAATTGAGCCGGCGATCTTAAAAGCGATCTCCGAGGAATCAACAGGATGGAATGATCCATCGAACAATTTTACTCTGACATCATCCATCGGATAACCTGCCAGAACGCCGTTCCGCATCGCTTCCTGAACACCTTCCATCACAGGCTTAATGTATTCCTTCGGCACAACTCCACCAACAATAGCATTCTCGAACTCAAATCCTTTGCCGGGCTCATTCGGTGCGATCTCAAGCCACACATGTCCGTACTGCCCGTGTCCACCTGTCTGGCGGATGAACTTACCTTCTGCCTGCGCTGTACGACGAATCCCTTCTTTGTAAGCAACCTGAGGTCGACTGACATTAGCTTCGACGTTGAATTCTCGCTTCATGCGATCAACGATAATTTCAAGATGAAGCTCACCCATGCCGCTAATGATCGTCTGCCCGGTCTCATCATCAGAGAAAACACGAAATGTCGGATCCTCATCCGCAAGCTTCATAAGAGCGGTACCTAACTTCTCCTGATCCGCCTTTGTCTTCGGTTCAATTGCTACGGATATGACAGGTTCCGGGAACTGCATTTTCTCAAGCACAATAGGGTCATCCTCGTCGCAAAGAGTATCACCTGTCCTTGTAAACTTCAACCCCACAGCGGCTGCGATATCTCCTGTATAGGCAACATCGACATCCTCACGATGGTTGGCATGCATACGAAGAACGCGCCCGATCCGCTCGGTCTTCCCTGTGACAGAGTTGTACACGTATGAACCTGCTTTCACCATCCCGGAGTACACGCGGAAATATGTCAACTTACCAACATATGGATCGGTAGCAATCTTAAACGCAAGAGCCGTTGTCTTCTCGTCGTCGCTGACCCGTCGAAGAACAACATCGTGCATATGCGGGCGATGCCCTTCAACGATACCGCCATTAATATCGAGTGGAGAAGGGAGATACTCGACAACAGCATCGAGCAATCCCTGAATGCCCTTGTTCTTAAATGCCGATCCACAAAGAACAGGAATAATGGAAACTTTCAGAGTTGCTCGCCTCAGCACCGAATTAATTTCCTCCGGGGTGATCTCTACCCCGTCAAGATATTTCGCCAGCAAGGTATCATCTTCACTTGCAACTGCTTCGAGCATCTTGACTCGATATTCGTTTGCTTTTGCACGAAGATCTTTGGGGATTTCAATATCTTCATATGTGCTCCCGAGGGTGGATTCATGAAAAATACGTGCCTTCATGCGCACAAGGTCGACCACCCCGGCAAACATTTCTCCCTCGCCGATTGGGATTTGAATCGGAACAGCATTTGCATTGAAGCGACTACGAATCTCTTCCACGACATGGAAGAAGTCTGCTCCGACGCGGTCCATTTTGTTCACAAAGGCAATTCGAGGCACACCGTACTTATCCGCCTGCCGCCAGACAGTCTCCGACTGGGGTTCAACACCTCCGACTCCGCAAAAGAGCGCTATGGCACCATCAAGAACCCGAAGCGATCGCTCAACCTCTGCTGTGAAATCAACATGCCCAGGGGTATCAATAATGTTAATTCTGGTTCCCTTCCAGAAACATGTTGTCGCAGCACTGGTGATCGTGATCCCGCGCTCTTTCTCCTGCTCCATCCAGTCCATCGTCGCTGAACCTTCATGTACCTCACCCATGCGGTGCACGACACCTGTATAATAAAGAATTCTCTCCGTCGTTGTCGTCTTACCGGCATCAATGTGTGCCATGATGCCGATGTTCCGAGTACGTTCTAATGGATACTCTCTTGCCATAGTTCCTTACGCTACAACTCCTCTACTCACCGTTGTCCTTTTAGTATTCATATAACAGATTCACCATCGGAAATGGGCAAATGCCTTATTTGCCTCAGCCATTCTATGCACATCATCTCTTTTCTTGATGGCACCCCCCTCATTCTTTGACGCAGCAATCAATTCCTCAGCAAGCTTCTCCGCCATTGATCTGCCGGAACGAGCAGCTGCGTTCTGAATGATCCACCGAATCGCAAGGGCGATGCGTCTATCCGGTCGAACTTCTGTCGGCACCTGGTACGTAGCTCCCCCAACTCGGCGCGCGCGAACTTCAAGAAGGGGTTGCACATTGTTCACAGCTTTCTGGAATGTCTCGAAACCATTCTGCTTCGCCTTCTTTTCAATCAGATCAAAAGAAGTGTACACAATTCGGCGAGCAAGGTGCTTCTTACCACGCTTCATAACATTGTTAATAAACCGCTCAACGAGTTCGCTGTGGAACTTCGGATCAGGTGGTATCTGTCGCTTTGGTGCTCGTTTCTTACGCATATGAAATCCTGCTGCTACGCTGCCTTAGGTTTTTTCGCTCCGTATTTAGAGCGCCCCTGCTTCCGATCTGCAACCCCTGCGGTGTCTAACGTCCCGCGGATAATGTGGTAACGAACGCCAGGGAGATCCTTTACACGACCACCGCGAATAAGCACAATCGAGTGCTCCTGAAGATTATGCCCCTCACCGGGAATATATGCAGTCACCTCAATTCCGTTGGTAAGCCGAACGCGCGCGACCTTTCGAAGAGCGGAATTAGGTTTCTTGGGTGTTGTCGTGTAGACGCGCGTGCAAACCCCCCGCTTCTGGGGATTTCCCTGGAGTGCGGGAGCTTTGCTCTTAGTTGCAACACGCTTTCTCCCAAGCCGAACGAGTTGATTGATTGTTGGCACCGACCATCCTTAAGATTTTTCTGAATAAACGAGAATAATAATATACCAAAATCCAGACAAAGAAACAAACATTAACGTATCACCGGGGACCGTCTCAGTTGGCACCCACCTTTTCTTCCAACTTCGGTGCTTTCTCGAGCTCAGCGAGCGCTTCAGTCGCTTCCTTCTTCGGCAGGACAATGATGTCCCGGTACTTCCGCAATCCTGTCCCAGCCGGGATGAGACGACCAACAACAACATTTTCTTTGAGCCCGAGAAGCGAATCTACCTTCCCCTCAATTGCAGCGTCCGTGAGAACACGAGTAGTCTCCTGGAAAGAGGCAGCAGAGATCCAGCTCGCGGTGGCAAGCGCCGCCGCAGTTATCCCGAGAAGGATAGGTTCCGAGGTCGCCGGGGCTGCATCACGAAACTCGGCAACTTTCTTTGATTTCTTCCGCAGCTCCGCGTTCACCTCCCGCACCTTCTTCCTCTCGACAAGCTGACCGTTCTTAAACTTAGAGTCGCCTTTGCTCGTGATGACTACTTTGTCGCGCATTGACTCATTGACTTCATAGAAGTACTGTCTATCCACGTAGTCCCCCTCGAGGAAGCGAGTATCCCCGGGGTCAACGACACGAACCTTTTGCATCATCTGACGAACGATCACTTCGATATGTTTGTCGTTGATCTTCACCCCCTGGATACGGTACACCTCTTGAATCTCATTCACAAGGTATTCCTGCACCGCGGCAACACCCTTAATCCGGAGAATATCGTGAGGATTAATTGCACCATCAGTAAGACGAGTCCCCGCTTTGACCACATCTCCATCCTGGACAAGGATATGTTTGCCAAGAGGAATGATATAATGTTTTTCGTCCTTGCCATCGTGACTGGTAATGATTACCTCCCGAGTTCCGCGCCGCTGTGGTCCAAAGCGAACCAGTCCATCGATCTCACTGACAATTGCAGGATCACTTGGGGTTCGAGCTTCAAATAGTTCAGTAACCCGAGGGAGTCCGCCTGTGATATCCCGCGTCCGCCCGATCTCCCGCGGAATGCGGACAAGAACAGTTCCGGCGCTGATCTCCTCGTTCTCATCCACAACGATGTGACCCCGAGTCGGAAGCGGATAACTCCCGATACGTGTCCCCTTCGCATCGACTATATCAAGACTCGGGGTCAAGGACTTGTCGCGCGACTCTATTACAACTTTCTGAATATGCCCCGTCTGTTCGTCTGGTTCCTGACGGAACGTGACATTTTCCTTCAGGTCAGTGTATCGCACAAAGCCGCTGTGCTCTGAAATAATTACGGCGTTGTACGGATCCCACTCGTAGATGAGCTCACCTTTTTTCACTTCAGCTCCTTCTTTGACGAGAACCTGGGCTCCGTATGGCACATCATATTTCGTCAGAAGACGGTTGTCCTGATCGAGAATTTCTATAACGCCGCTTCTGCCTGTGATGATAAGCCGCGTCTCGCCGTTTGATGTCCTTTCAATCGCTTTGATGTTCTCGAAGCGAACCCATCCGCTTGCCTTAGCGACAACTTGCGTCTGAGCAGCAATGAGACTGGCAGTACCACCGGTGTGGAACGTCCGAAGTGTAAGTTGCGTTCCGGGCTCTCCAATGGATTGAGCAGCAACTATACCAACGGTGTCACCAACCTCCGCCATCTTTCCTGTGGCAAGATTTCTGCCATAACACTTGACGCACACGCCGCGTTTCGCCTCACAGGTAAGAACTGACCGGATTTCAACAGCTTCAATAGAGGTCTCAGCAATGCGAGCAGCCTTCTCCTCAGTAATCTCCTCCCCGCCGCGAACTATAATTTCGCCAGTCAAGGGATCCAGCACATCACGCACTGCAACCCTCCCCAAGATTCGTTCGTACAGCGGCTCCTTGATGTCTTCGCCTTCCCGAAGTGCACCTGTGAGAACTCCGCGGATCGTTCCGCAGTCTTCTTCCGTAATGATGGAATCCTGCGCAACATCGACAAGTCGGCGTGTCAAATATCCGGCGTCAGCTGTTTTCAATGCGGTATCAGCCAGCCCCTTCCGCGCCCCGTGTGTGGAGACAAAGTACTCAAGGATCGAAAGCCCCTCGCGGAAATTCGAAGTAATCGGATTTTCAATCAGCTCACCCACACCACCCGTCAAGCTCTTTTGTGGCTTTGCCATAAGTCCCCGCATCCCGGCGAGCTGACGGACCTGCTCTTTCGAACCGCGTGCTCCTGAATCAACCATCATGTAGAGAGAATTAAACCCTTCGCGAGAGTGCTGCAATGTTTCCATCAGCTTTTGCGAAACCATGCTCGAGGCTTTCTGCCAGATGTCCACAATCTTGTTATACCTCTCACCCGAAGTAATGACCCCGTTGTACCACTGCTTCTCGACATTCTCCACCTCACGCTGAGCTTTTGCAATGATCTCCTTCTTTTCTGGTGGAGTTATGATGTCCGAGATGCTTATGCTTAGCCCCCCTCTTGTGGCATAAAGGAACCCAAGCTCCTTGACGCGATCGATGAATTCAACGGTCTTAATATTCCCAACCTTCCGATACAGCAGGGCGATAAGCTGAACCATCCGGTTCTTGTTGAGGAGTTCGTTGACAAAACCAAGTTCTTTGGGGACAATCTGGTTAAAAATAACCCGCCCCGTTGTTGTTTCGATGAGCCGTCCGTCCAGCCTCACTTTGATACGCGCATGAAGCCCAAGTTTTTTGTTCTCATATGCCATGATCACCTCTTCCGGCGAGGCGAACACTTTCCCCTCTCCCAGTTCACCGGCACGGGACTTCGTCAAGTAGTAAAGCCCTAAAACCATGTCCTGAGTTGGATGCACAATCGGAGCTCCATGAGCAGGGGAAAGAAGATTATGGCTGGAAAGCATAAGCAAGCGAGCCTCGACCTGCGCTTCATAAGAAAGCGGGACATGGACAGCCATCTGATCGCCATCAAAATCGGCATTGAAGGCGGGACACACCATGGGGTGAATCCTGATCGCCTTCCCCTCGACAAGCACAGGTTGGAACGCCTGAATTCCCAGTCGATGCAACGTTGGCGCGCGGTTCAGCAGCACCGGATGACCGTCAATGATATGTTCGAGGACATCCCAGACCTCTGGGCCTTTTCGGTCAACTATCTTCTTGGCGCTCTTTACAGTTTTTACATAGCCACGCTCCATGAGCTTTCGAATGACGAATGGCTTAAACAGCTCAATTGCCATATCTTTCGGTAAGCCACACTGATGAAGTTTAAGCTCAGGACCAACGACGATAACCGAGCGTCCGGAGTAATCGACACGTTTGCCAAGTAGATTCTGGCGGAAGCGCCCCTGTTTTCCTTTCAGCATGTCGGAAAGAGATTTGAGGGTTCGAGCGTTATCGCTGCTCACTGCGCCAATGCGGCGGGAATTGTCCAGAAGCGCATCCACAGCTTCCTGTAGCATCCGCTTCTCATTCCGAAGGATAACTTCAGGTGCACGAATATCCATAAGCCGTCGCAAACGGTTGTTCCTGATGATCACACGCCGGTAAAGGTCATTCAAATCTGATGTCGCAAAACGTCCACCTTCAAGAGGAACCAAAGGTCTGAGCTCAGGAGGGATCACAGGAATCACATCAAGCACCATCCACTCAGGCTTGTTGACAACCCCGCCTTCTTGTTCTCTAAACGACTCAATTACTCGGAGACGTTTGAGGGCATCCTGTTTCTTCTGTAAGGAGGTTTCTTCCTTCACATAGGCTCGGAGTTCCGCTGAAAGAGCCTCGATGTCCGTTCGACGAAGCAGCTCCTTTATCGCCTCACCCCCAATTTTGGCAATGAACTTCCGCGGATCTGAATCATCAAGCTCCTGGTTTTTTTCGGGCAGCGAAGCAAGGGCTTCGAGATACTGCTCTTCGGTCAGAAGGTCCTTAGGCTTCAAGCCAGTTGGTCCGGGCTGAATGACAACGTACGATTCGTAATAGATAATCTTTTCCAGTTCCTTCGTCCCCATATCAAGCACGTAGCCGATCTTGCTTGGGGTTGACCGGAAATACCAGATGTGGACAACAGGAACCTGAAGCACAATATGTCCCATCCGCTCGCGACGAACGCTTTTGGTCGTCACTTCAACGCCGCAGCGATCGCAAACAATCCCCTTATAGCGAATACGCTTGTATTTACCGCAATGACATTCGTAATCCTTCACAGGTCCAAAGATTTTTTCACAGAAAAGACCGTCTTTTTCCGGCTTAAACGTTCGGTAGTTGATCGTTTCCGGTTTCGTCACCTCACCATGCGACCAGGAAAGAATTGTATCCGGGGATGCCAATCCTATGGAAATCTTGGTGAAATTTTTCTTTGCCCCAATCTCTGGATGCTTCACATACATGATTTTTCTCCTCACCGAGTTAAGTTATCAATCCCTCATTAGCTTCTACCATACTGCTTCACTCTGTTTTCACATTAAGACCCAAGCCCATCAACTCACGAACAAGGACATTAAAAGATTCAGGCACACTTGCTTCAGGGAGATTTTCTCCCTTCACGATCGCCTCATAGACTTTTGAGCGACCGCCCACGTCATCGCTCTTCACCGTAAGCATTTCCTGTAAAACGTGAGCAGCTCCATACCCCTCAAGTGCCCACACTTCCATTTCTCCAAATCGCTGACCACCGAATTGGGCTTTCCCTCCGAGGGGCTGTTGCGTGATCAGAGAGTAAGGTCCTGTTGAGCGAGCGTGGATCTTATCATCCACCAAGTGTGAGAGTTTCATCATGTAGATATAACCTACGGTCACTTCTTGGTCGAATGGCTCCCCTGTTCTTCCATCATACAAGATAGTTTTTGAGTTCTCATCAAGTCCTGCTTTACGAAGCTCAGCCTGTACATCTTCCCAGGTTGCGCCGTCGAAAATTGGAGAGATATACCTGACGCCGAGCGTCTTCGCAGCCCATCCGAGAGCCGTTTCATAAAGCTGACCAAGGTTCATACGGGACGGTACCCCCAGCGGATTGAGAACGATATCAACCGGAGTACCGTCAGGCAAGAACGGCATGTCTTCTATAGGTACTATGATAGAGACCACTCCTTTGTTGCCGTGCCTGCCAGCCATTTTATCTCCAACTGAGAGCTTCCGTTTCTTTGCAACATACACTTTTGCAAGTTGGACAATTCCTGGGGGGAGCTCATCTCCGAGAACGATCTTGCTTTTATCTCGCTTGTAGAGCTCTTCAATTTCATTCCGCTTCTCTCGATAAGCTTCATAGATCTTGCCGATGAGTACATTGAGCTTCTTGTCTTCGACCCAGTCACTTGTGGTATCAAGTCTATCGAGATCATCAATTTTCTGGAAAATATCTTCTCGCAACAGAGTCCCGGCACGAACCACAACGTTGCCATCCACGTCACGAATACCCACGGATTTTTCGCCTTCGAGCAGTAGCACGAGCTTTCGCAGCAGCTTATCTCGAAGAGCTTTCAGTTCTTTCTTATATGCTCGCTCAAGTGCATCCAGCTGCCTCTTTTCTTCGCGCTTCACTTCAGCATCGCGCTTTTTACGGCTGAAGAGCTTCGTCTTAACCACAACTCCCCTCAACCCTGGTGGAGCCTTCAGGGAGGCATCCTTAACATCGCCAGCTTTCTCACCGAAAATGGCTTTCAGCAATTTTTCTTCAGGCGTCGGTTCGGTTTCCCCTTTCGGCGTGATCTTCCCAATGAGAATGTCTCCTTCTTTAACCTCAGCTCCCACACGAACAATACCAAACTCGTCAAGATCTTTCGTTGCTTCTTCCGAAACATTTGGAATCTCGCGTGTGAGCTCCTCCTCTCCGCGCTTGGTATCCCGAACCTGTAGTTCGAATTCCTCAATGTGGACGCTCGTGTAGATATCCTCACGGACAACTCTTTCACTGATGACGATTGCATCCTCGTAGTTGTATCCGTTCCATGGCATAAATGCTACAAGCACATTGCGCCCGAGAGCGAGTTCTCCATGGTCCGTTGCACAACCGTCCGCAAGGATTTCACCTTTCTTCACACGTTGCCCTGCTTTCACAATAGGTCTCTGGTTGATGACCGTGTCCTGATTTGTACGACGGAACTTTGTGAGCTTATATTCAACACGGAATTTATCGTCGAAGCTTAACAACGCCTCCTGACTCCGCTCATCATGGTCGTAGGCTACGATAATTTTGTCTGCGGAGACATACTCCACCGTCCCATTTCGTTCCGCACAAATCACCGTCCGTGAGTCCCGAGCAACTTTTTCTTCAAGTCCGGTGCCAACCAGTGGTGCCTCTGGCCGAAGTAGCGGCACAGCCTGACGCTGCATGTTTGACCCCATCAAAGCACGGTTCGCATCATCGTTTTCGAGGAATGGGATCAATGCAGCTGCAGCGCTGACGATTTGATTAGGGGCAACGTCAATATACTGTACTTTCTCAGGTGGAACGACCGGAAATTCCCCCTGATGCCGCGCAGTTATTCTCGACGTGAGGAATCTTCCTTTCTCATCAACAGGGACATTCGCCTGGGCAATAACGACGTTCTCCTCCCTGTCAGCCGTAAGATACTCAACTTCCTCAGTCACGCGGCCATTGACCACCTTACGGTACGGGGTCTCGAGGAAACCGAACTCATTTACCCGGGCATGAATGCACATAGTCGAGATAAGTCCGATATTAGGACCCTCAGGTGTTTCAATCGGGCAAAGCCTGCCATAGTGTGTGTAATGAACATCCCTCACCTCGAAGCCCGCACGTTCTCGAGTCAGACCTCCGGGACCCAATGCGCTCATACGACGCTTATGGGTCAACTCCGCTAATGGGTTCGTCTGATCCATGAATTGCGACAGTTGACTGGTTCCGAAGAAGGTGTTAATAACGCTGGCAATGGTTCGAGCGTTCACAAGATCCTGTGGAGTTAACGCTTCAGCGTCGCGGAGATTCAATCGCTCACGGATCGTTCGACCCATGCGAGCAAGACCGATGTTAAATTGTTGAGCAAGTTGTTCACCAACTGTACGCACCCGGCGATTACCAAGATGGTCAATGTCATCGACAGATCTCTTCCCCTGCTGCAGTTCGAGAAGATAGTTGATGATAGCAATAATATCGTCTTTTGTCAGCGTGGTCTGTTCAATAGGAACAGAGAGTCCCAGTTTGTCATTCATGCGAAAGCGTCCAACGCTCCCGAGATCATACCGTTTCGGGTTGAAGAAAAGGCGCTCAAAGAGTGTCTTAGCCGTCGCAATATCTGGAGCCTCAGCTGAGCGGAGTTGCCTATAGATTGCTTCGAGGGCGTCATCCTGTGACCGGGAAAGGTCACGTTGAATGGTATTGGCAATGATCGAATTCTCCTGTCCGAGCTCTGTACGGAGCAAATGGATTTTCTTCACCCCCGACTTCTTTATCTTCTTGATGACATCATCGGTAACCGTGGTATCCCGCGTGATGAAAATTTCTCCGGTCTTAGTGTCAACCACGTCGCTACAAATGATCCTGCCCATAAAGTCAGTCAGGTCATGTTTTTGAACATCGATTTCTTCCACCAGACCAAAAAGTCGAAGAAGCTCGTCGTCGGATGAATAGCCAAGAGCGCGAAGCAATGTGGTGACGGGGAATTTCTTTTTGCGATCGATATAGACGTACATCACGTTGGTGATGTCTGTCGAAAACTCAATCCACGAGCCCCGCAGTGGAATGATCCGCGCCGTGTAAATCGGCGTTCCGTTTGGATGCACTGATTCGCTGAAGAAGACACCGGGCGAGCGGTGGAGCTGACTCACAATGACCCGCTCTGCACCGTTTATGACAAAGGTCCCCCGATCCGTCATCGCGGGAATAGTCCCAAGGTACACATCTTGCTCAACCGCCTCCACGAAGGTTTTCTTATCTTCGCCTTTCCGAGAGAGGCGGAGCTTCGCCTTCAAAGGGACGGTATACGTCAGTCCCCGTTCCTCACACTCCTCAACAGTGTACTTTGGTTTTTCAACGTAGTACTCAACAAATTCAAGAATGAAATTCTCCCGAGAATCAGAAATCGGGAAGTTCATCTCGAAAACTTCCTGCAACCCGATTCGTTTTCGTTTCTTCGGCGGCACATTAGCCTGAAGAAAATCATCCCATGACTTCAACTGGATATCGAGAAAATCCGGCATATCGATAGCCGGGCGGATCCTGGCGAACGAAATGACGCCATTGTTTCGACTTACTGTTTCCTTCACAGCGCTCTCCTTGGCACCCAAGATGCCTTTTCAATCATAAACTCTACCAACCAACGACATGCAGAGCCGACGCCACCTTTTTCTAAGGTGACTATCGGCTCACACATAAATGAAATCTTGTATATAGGAGTCTCCTGCTCTAAGACTTTTTCAGGGCTGATTACTTCAGTTCGACTTCAGCGCCAGCCTCTTCAAGCTTCTTTTTCAAATTCTCAGCCTCATCTTTTGGGATACCTTCCTTAACAGGCTTAGGCGCCCCGTCAACAAGGTCTTTCGCCTCTTTCAAACCAAGCCCTGTAATTTCACGGATCGCTTTGATCACGTTGATCTTTTGAGCCCCAGCAGCCTTGAGTATGACAGTAAATTCGGTCTTCTCTTCAGCCGCTGGCGCCCCGGCAGGACCTGCAGCAACCGCTCCCCCCACAACCACGGGGGCTGCAGCTGTAACACCAAAGCGATCTTCAAGAGCCTTTTTCAGTTCAGCAGCTTCAAGAAGGGTAAGCTTACCGATCTTCTCCACTAATTCTTGCACTATTTCAGACATTGTTCAATAACTCCTCTTCATACTTTGATTGAATTCCTATGAACCAGCCGACACTTCGGCTTTCTTTTTCCCAACCTGCTCGATTACGTTCATGAGGTCGCGCATGACAGCGTTGATGGTCGCTACAAGCCCGGCGGCTGGAGTTTGTAAACTCCCAACGATGGCAGCCATAAGCTCCTTCTTCCCGGGAAGTTGTGCAAGTTCTACAAGGCGTGAGCCGTCGAAGATTTCACGTTCAACAACTGCAACCTTGAGCTTCGGACGCTCACCTCTGTCAAAGAACTTCTTAATCACCTTCGCCGGAGCAACAGGGTCATCGTAGCTGAATGCAACTGCCGTTGGACCACGCAGGTAGTCGTAAAGACCATCAAAGCCCTTCACAAAGTCCAGCGCCTTTCGAAGCAACGTGTTTTTCGTAACTTCGTACTCGACACCGTTCTTTCGAAACTCCACGCGGATGGCGTTCATCTCTTCCACGGTCATCCCCGTGAAATCCGTCAGAAACATGCTCTGCGCACGAGCAATACGCTCAGCAACCTCAGCTACAATTTGTTCTTTTTCAGTTCGTCTCATGAAGTTCCTATGCTGATCCTTCGCCCGGTTGACCACCGGGACAATGTTTACCTACACTGAATCCTGTTTGTTGAGAAGCACTCCCGGTGTTCAGCAACACAAAACTTCGTCCCCGACGAAGACCTGCTTCCAACCGGGACAACAAACGGAAACTATTTTATAGTTAACGAGTGCGTAATAGGCTCTCAGTGTGGCGCCTTTAGCGCCGTTTGAACAACATTCCTGTCAATACGGAGACCCGGTCCCATCGTACTGGAGATGGCAATGCTCCGAATATATTGTCCTTTCGCCGTCGCAGGCTTCAAGCGGACAATCGTGCTCAGCAGAGCGCGGATATTCTCATCAAGTTTCTCCGCATCAAAAGAGACTTTACCAACCGGAGCGTGAATAATCCCTGCTTTGTCAACCCGGAATTCAATTTTCCCTGCCTTGACTTCTCGGACAGCCTTCGCAACATCCTGGGTTACCGTTCCACTCTTAGGATTAGGCATAAGTCCACGAGGACCGAGGATTTTACCTAACTTACCAACCTCCCCCATAACATCAGGCGTCGCTATGATAACATCAACGTCAGTCCATCCCTCCTGGATCTTTTTAATATACTCTTCAAACCCAGCGTAATCAGCCCCAGCAGCAAGAGCCTCCTGGTCCCTTGGAGGTTTCGTGAGCACAAGGACGCGGACTGCTTTACCGATACCATGCGGGAGGGTCACCGTTCCCCGAACCGCCTGATCTGCTTTGCGCGGATCAACGCCGAGCCGTACCGCAATATCGACCGACTCATCGAATTTTGCAGAGGCGGTCTCTTTCACTTTGAGAACGGCTTCGCGGATACCATAAGATTTCGCCGGGTCAATTTTTGAGCGAACTGCTTTCAAACGCTTACCGACCTTTGCCATGAGAATTCCTCTTGAATAAATGCTTAGTCCAACCCAAAGGCTTTTCAACCTCTAAGTGAAAAGGTGAAATAGACCTCATCGTTCAACGACCGTGATCCCCATGCTCCTGGCTGTCCCTTCAATCATCCGCATCGCTGCTTCAAGGTCGTACGCATTGAGATCAGGCATTTTCATTTGGGCAATTTCCCTTATCTGTGCCCGAGTCACTGTTGCCACCTTAGCTCGATTTGGCTCTGCAGACCCCTTCTCAACTTTCGCTGCTTTCTTCAAAAGGACTGAAGCAGGAGGGGTCTTCGTGACGAATGTGAACGACTTATCAGCATACACAGTGATCACAACAGGGATAATAAGTCCTTGCTGTGATTGAGTGCGGGCATTAAACTGTTTGCAGAATTCCATGATGTTGATTCCCTTCTGGCCCAAGGCAGGTCCAACCGGGGGAGCTGGATTTGCCTGCCCAGCCGGAATCTGCAATTTTACATATCCAACAATTTTCTTCGCCATGAAATCTCCAATATCTTCTTAAGGATGAAAAAGGCTCACTTCTCACCCTGCTACTTTTCAACTTCAACCTGCGAAAAATCCAATTCTACAGGTGTCTTCCGACCGAAAATACTAACCATAACCTTTACTTTCATTTTCTCCTCGTTCACCTCTTGCACAAACCCAGTGAAGTTTGTAAATGGACCATCGATAACCTTTACAGGTTCGCCGATGTGGAAAGGGACCTCCATCGTTTCTACTTCTGCCTGTTCCCCGATGCGTCCCACAAGGCGTCTTACTTCTTCAGGATGAAGCGGAACGGGAACGCCTTTCGGTCCCACAAAACTTATCACCGATGGTGTGTTCAGAATCACGTACTTCGTTTTTTCATCCAGTTCGGCTTCTACGAGGATATAGCCCGGGAAAAATGTTCGCGTCTTGCTCCGCTTCTTCCCCCCTTTTATTTCGAAAACCTTCTCCGATGGGACAAGGACGTTCGAGATACGGTCTGCTAAGCCTTCGGTAGCAATCTCGTTCTCGAGATACGCCTTCACTTTGTTTTCGTGTCCGGAGTATGTCCGGACTACATACCATTTCTTCGCCACGGAAACCTCAGAAAATCCCCTTCAACGCCTGGCTGACAATAAGATCAATCACGTAAATAAACACCGCAAGAATCAACGTGACACCAATTACAACCCATGTAGATTCCTGAAGTTCCTTCCATTTTGGCCACGTCACTTTTTTCATCTCACGGTATACGTCAGAAAAAAAGGCAATAATTTTCTCTTTCATTACACTATCGATCTAATCTGTGTTCAAAATATGCATCACGATGTATCTGGCACGTCAGGAGGGACTCGAACCCCCAGCCTGCGGTTTTGGAGACCGCTGCTCTACCAATTGAGCTACTGACGTAATTGTGTGCAAAGGAGAACTTACCGTGTCTCTTTATGGGCTGTATGCTTGCGGCACGACGGGCAGTACTTTTTATATTCGACGCGACCGGTTTGTTTTTTCTTATTCTTCGTTGTTGTATAGTTACGACGCTTGCAAATAGTACACTCAAGGGTGATAATTTCTCTCACAAATGAATCTCCTTAATTCTGTAAGTATCTTTGTAGCTCATCAGCAAGATAGTTCCTGCACCTTCTATGCAATATCCGAGCTCACGGCCGGGATTGAACCGGCGACCTCTTCCTTACCAAGGAAGTGCTCTACCAACTGAGCTACGTGAGCGCATTTTCTGCCGGAGTCCAAATACATGAGCGGAAGATCCTGACTTTGGTCGGGAAACCCGCGACCAATCCCGCATGGCGGGATGACTCCACCAGCTCTCTACTTCCTCCCAGCTTTAATCTCATCAAGATACCTCCCAATCCCTTTAAGAGATTTCAAAAACCGCTCCCGCCTGACCTCTTCACCACGACTTCCAAAGCTTTTATTGTGCACAACAACCCACGGTTGTTATCTCTTCGTCCAGCAAGCCATCGAACTGTTGTGGAACGCTACCCGAGCTTCTAAATTCTCGGTCGTTCCAATATAGTATCGATCGACTTTCAAACTTTTCAGTATGTACACAACATAACTCAATCGAGCGGGAGACGGGACTCGAACCCGCGACCAACAGCTTGGAAGGCTGTGACTCTACCA
>Ga0123519_10003881_pt1 | contig 24538 bp, 18 predicted proteins | sample YelNatPaOPRAMG02_FD_87396 | JGI IMG/M metagenome (GOLD analysis project Ga0123519, IMG submission 87396) | Hot spring microbial communities from Yellowstone National Park - Yellowstone National Park OP-RAMG-02 (version 2) | ecosystem: Environmental > Aquatic > Thermal springs > Hot (42-90C) ...
CAAAAGTTCGAAGAGATGCGCAAATACTGGCACTCTCGCATAAACGAAGGAAGTAAAATCGAGCTGCCGGATAAGGACCTTACCGACTTCAACCGTGCCGTGCATCCGCACGTGCTCATTACTGGAGATAAGGACGTAGATACCGGACACTATATGCTTGGCGCTGGCACATGGGCTTACGATTGTTACGGCACAGAGACCATCGATCAGGTGCGCGCGTTGGATCTGCGCGGCTACCATGCTCAAGCTCGAAAGTATTTGATGCCTTGGTTGGATCTGCAGGGCACGCGACGAATGGACGGCCGGTTCAAGACACAAGAAGGGGCGATTCACGGTCTGCGTGTCGACGACGAATATGACTACCAGATCGGAGATTACAGTCACGACCACGGGACTGTGCTCTGGTGGTTGGCAGAGCATTATATGCTTACGCGCGACAAAGAATGGCTTGCCTCGATTGCAGATAAGCTCGTAAAAGCGTGCGATTACATAGTTATAGAGCGCAAAGCTACGATGAAATTCGACGAAAACGGCGAGAAGGTATGGGAATATGGTCTGCTGCCCGAATGCCACTTGGACGATAACCCGGAATGGCTTTTCTGGTATATTATCAGCGCGCTATGCTACAGAGCAATGGTCAAAGTGTCCGAGTGCCTGGCAGAAATCGGCCATCCCGAAGCTTCTCGAATCGCTCGCGAAGCGGAAGAGTTCGGAGCGGACATTAAGCGTTCCATTAATCTGTCAATAGAGCGTGCTCCGGTTGTGCGTCTTGCCGACGGAACTTACGTACCGTTTGTACCTGTTCGCGCAAAATTGCGCGGTCGGGATGTAGGCTGGATAAGGGATGCACTCTACGGACCGATCCATTTCATCGACTGTGGCCTTATTGACCCGAACAGTTTGGAGGCAACTTGGATACTGAAGGACTATGAAGATAATGTGTTCGCTACGCGTCTATGGGGACGGCAGATCGATTTGGAAAAATACTGGTTCAGCCAGGGCGGTATCACTATTCAAAGCAACCTGCTTCCGAATCCCCTTGTTTATCTGCAGCGCGAACAACCGGAACACGCGATAAGAGCGTTCTATAATAGCTTCGCTGCAAACCTTTATCGTGATGTGCGGTGTTTCTGCGAACACCCGATCTTGTGCTACGGCATCGGAGCAGGACCTTTCTACAAGACACCGGATGAAAGTGCATTTCTTACGTGGCTAAGGTATCTCCTCCTTCGCGAAGAAGGAGATACCCTGGTGATCGGCCCAGGAATTCCCAGAGCGTGGCTAAACAAAGGAATCGTCTGCGAAGGAATGCCGACTTACTTCGGACCGGTGAGCTTCAAGATCGCATCTGACTCTGACGGTGCAATCACGGCCATAATCGATGCGCCGTCGCGTCGTACCCCAGCGGTTATCGACCTGCGCATTCGGCATCCGGAGAATCGACGGATTGCAAGCGTAACCGTGAATGGCAAAGAGCATCCGGACTTCGAGAATGAATCCGTGAAGATAAGAAATGCATCAGGGCGCATCGAGATAAGGGCTACGTTTTAAGCGCGAAGTGACTTAATAATAGTTAATAGTAAAGACGTAGTGATACGGCAATTCTGGGGCAGGATGCAACGTCTTGCCCCTCCTCATTTTACGAACTCTGGATCGCCTGACGACTAAAGTAGTCGCGGCAACTAGGAGGCAAAACTCAGCATTCGCTGACTTTAGAGACAGTCTATGAAGGAAGACTTCGCTATTTGGTCGCTGTGGTTTCAACCGCCGGCAACAACAATCCTCACACTTGCTCATAATCTGCAGCGTGACGTACAATATTCTTAGAAGCAAGATGGTCACAACTGCTGCAATACGCGAGCAATTCGAACAACTGGAACTTCAGATTCTCTCTCCGCTTGCTGCAAAAGCATGCGAGTCAAAGGGAAGACTTCGTCACGAACCGGAGGACCCCGTCCGCACATGCTTTCAGCGTGATCGGGACAGGATAATACATTCAAAAAGCTTCCGGCGCCTGAAACACAAGACCCAGGTCTTCATCGACCCGGAGGAAGACCACTATCGCACACGCCTCACACATACACTGGAAGTCGCACAGATTGCCCGCACAATTGCTCGGGCACTGAGACTGAACGAGGACCTCACTGAAGCAATTGCGCTTGGGCACGATTTAGGCCACACTCCGTTCGGTCACGCCGGTGAAGAAGCGCTAGACGAGGTTTTGCGCGAGTATGTCCCGGAGGCCAGGTTTAGACACTCCGAGCAGAGTCTGCGGGTTGTTGATGTGCTCGAAAATCGTGGACAGGGTTTGAACCTCACATGGGAAGTACGCGACGGCATTCTCCACCATTCAAAAGGCCGCGCCGATCTTTCCATCGATGCCCGCGGACCATCAACCCTGGAAGGCAAGGTAGTCAGGATAAGCGATCGAGTAGCCTACATTAATCACGACATCGATGACGCAATCAGAGCGGGAATCATAACGGTAGATGATCTTCCGGAGGATGCCATCAAAGTGGTCGGACGCGACCATTCCGAGCGGATAGGCGCAATGGTTACAGACATTATAGAGTTCAGCCGGAAGAGTATTGAAGACCGAGATTCAGCCGTAAATAGCCGACATGCAATTATCGGAATGAGTGAGCCGTTCAGAATAGCAACAGACCGGCTTAAGGATTATCTCTTTGCCGTAGTCTACGGTCGTGATGTGCGCGGCATAGCCGAGCTTAAACAGGCCAGCGACCGACTGAAGGAGCTGTTTCGCTACTATATGCGCCATCCCGAAGAGCTGCCAGACTTGACCGACCAACCGGACGACTCGAGCAACGACACTGCGGCTTTGGCACGACGGGTTTGCGATTTTATATCGGGCATGACCGATCGCTATGCCCAGAAGGATTTTGCAAGAAAGTTCGGCATCGACAGTGCCAACTGCCGCGCATAGATGTAGGCAGCAAGCCAAAGTATTTTGTCAGGACCCACTGCGCCCTCCAAAAGGCTGGAACATTCCCTCTTGCAGGGTGATCGTCCTTGGCAATCCGCCGTTTACGCTGACTTTTGTCCGACCCAACGCAGCAATCCGCAAAGAAGGATTCTCTTCGCGTGCCGTAATTCGAACGGTGTCGCGATCATAAATAACATCTATGCCGGAAACCTGTTGAGAAGCTGAAGCCAGCACAGACCCGAATTGCAATTCAGTCCCATAAACTAAAGCAAACCCTTTTACACCTCCGGCTTCATCGGTGCGCACACAACCGAACTGCCCCTGAATGCGAATGTCTGCATCCTTGAACGCGATCTTGTCCTTGGGTCCGGACGTAAATACTACATAATCGATTCCCTCGCGAGTCCGAACCTTAATGCCGCTGGCTTCCACTCCGTGTTCGACCATCGGCGACAATGCAGTGACTGTTGCATCAATTGAATTATCTTTGAACGGATAAGCAACGTTGTCCATTCTAAAGGGAAGCTTCGTCTGCGCTGAACGATGCAAAATGAGCGCCGGTTCCATTTTCTCGTGCACGTATGCCGTGTACCCTTTGTCAAGGGTTGACGAGACGCCAGTAGTGCCAACAGGAATAAGCGCCAGATTGCCTCCCTGCTTATAACAGGTCACAGCTATCTGAGTTTTGTGGTCCAGAGAAACGTTGGTGTTGGCGTAGTGGAATCTTGAATCAACTACATGCTCGCCGTGCCCGAAAACCAAATCCGAAATAACCCAGTAATCGGGCTTGATGAAAGCAACACGTCGGACAGGGTATATTGAGTCTTCAAGTCCCTGATAACTCGGACCAACGGCACAAAGATAGTCAATTCCCTGCCCAGCGAAGAACTGATTTGGCCCGCCACCGTTTTGCAAGTTGGCTCCGTCTACAGATATCGTGTTGTGCGATGCCGTAGACATAAGCTTAATCGTTTCCGGCGTTCCATATATATACACGCCGGGATCCACGAATATGGGATTCCCGAACGCACATAACTCGAAGCCCAGCGAGTCGAAATGCCCGTGCGCAGTGTAACGACCGTTTTTTAAGACCAGGTAACGTGCTTCGGGAGTCCAATCGCTGCGCAGGACGAAATAACCGGAATACGGGAACTCCACCGAGGTCTTTTCCGGCTGTACACCCTCAGCACCGTTTGTTGCTACCCACAACATATCCTTACGATTGAATTCCTTTGCTCCCGCTTTAATTAAGGGTCTAGGATCGTCTGCCAATGCATCGCCAAATGGTGGGCGTTTACCGTCCGGCCTGATCGTATACATATGGAACTCAATTGCCTTCTCTATGTTGCGAACCAAGTCTGCCGGAATGTCCAAGTCGAGCTTGCGAGCACGTTCTATAAGTTCAACATATCGGCTGTGAACCATCAACTGATAGCCGGCGGATTCCCCAATTGGTCCATCAGGAAACAGCGTTTCACGCATGTTGTTTACCAGCCCGTCGAATGCCAGTGCTGCGTATTCCTTGGACTTTGCAAACTCGGGAAACTCAGTGCTGAAATAGAATAGGTGGTCGTACATCTGGGTCGCCCAGTTTCCCCCACCCTTTTGAATCGCGAGCACGTCGGCCATATCAGCAAGGTTGAAAATGAACGCAGCACGAACATCCCACGTAAAATCCGGCGAATCGGCAAAGGCAGCATAATAATAAAACTCGTGAGCAAGTCGAGCACCAATTGCTAACCCGGCCCACATCGATCCTCCAGCAATGCCACCAGGGAATATAGGCGATATATCTTTTGATCCCTGTGGAACTACTCCGGACTTAAGCGGAGACGGAAGATCGGTGAGTACAGCCTTGATTAGCTCGTTCCAAGCAACAGCATACTTACGATCTTTTGTGCACGCATATCCCTGAGCAAGATACTTTCGAATGCCATCGCGAGTCAAGCCGACACCACCACGCGTAGGCCACCACCGCAGATGATTCCAATTCGGTCCGAGGCTGATTATGTTGCCGTCGACATCTTTTACTTTCATCTCGGCAGCAAGGTCGGCAACAGACAGATCAGTCGGAGTTCGATTTTTGAATTGTTCTTTGAACTCACGAAAAGCGGGACGATTCTCAAAATAAGCCACCATTGCTTTTGCAGCTTGTTCCCACTGCTTTCGCTCAACAGCGGCCTTCACGGCTTCAAGCCCTGGGTAGTCCAGGTTGAGCTTGGAGAAGGCTTCACGATAGGCTTTGTCGCGATCCCATGTTGTTCTAACGTATGTTTGAAACACGAAGTCGAAGTGCTGCGGCACATCGTCTATGTATGCTTGTCCGTGTGGATAGTCGCTTTTAGCAACCATTATGGGACCAATTTGCCCGTCGCCACCCGCACTGGTAAGCTCGAAGTAATATGCTCGACCTGGCTGCACCTTGGAATTAACTGGAAAGACAATAGTCATATCCTCCCAGGAACGCCACTCATAGAGCATCGCGAACTCCGCTAGTTTTTGCGTTCTGGCAGGACTATCATAAAGTGTGAGCACCAGTGCCGTATCTTTGCCCCAATCAGGATTAGAGTGCGGCGATTGAACAGCTATTTGGCATATCTCAACGACATCGGGTCCTGTTACGAATGTCTGCCCGAATCTGACGTTTCGCTTCAAAAATCGGGAAGCATTATCTTTGCTTCTACCTGGAGATTGTTGATCTAACTTTATGTTGTTTAGGTAGGTATCAAGGAACGTCTGGGCCAGGCTCTCCGTAATGCAAAGCGTTGTGATCGAGAGAGCTGCCAACGCCGAGGTTAATATCCTTATAAGCATAACTTTTCTTTCCGATTAGAAGTATCCCACAGCATTCCAGGGAGCCGTGAAAACGTGAAGATCGGCAAACAACACAAGTGCCTTGTCGCCGTCATTGCCGTGATTGCCAGGCACATGGTTATTTGGGAATTGACCGTTTGCCCAGAACTTCCATCCGCTGGCTATGCATGCAAGGATAACAGTCTTCGATCTTGTGGAGTTAAGACGCCTTACGTAGTCAAAATTGTCCAGGTTTACGTATTCTACGGGCTGACCGGATTGGCGAATATGCAGCGGCAAGTGTGCCCAGTAGGTATCTTCGTGGCCATCTCCTCTTGCGTGCAGCCATGCGATCGTTGTATAGGTAGTCCACTTCCACATGCCGCCGTCAATGCTCCAAATTGCATCGGAGCCGTCTGAGTGCCTAAGAAGTCCCGGCCACAATCTTTCGTCCGGCTTGGTGGGACATTGAAAGACCCCAACATTTCGCACATACGGTCGGAGAACTTTCGGCAGAATAGTCCGTCCACGAATATCATTCCGATAGCTTGGGTTGTTAATCATCCATATATTGCCGACTGTGGGGCACGTGCCATTCCAAGATTCTGCGTAACCACTGATTGCAAGCCCAATCTGCCTGAGATTGTTGGTGCAGAGGGTCATTCTGGCGCTTTCCTTGGCACGCATCATAATAGGAAACAACAAGGCAGCCAGAATTGCAATTATTGCGATGACAATAAGAAGCTCAATGAGGGTAAAGCCACGTCTGCGCATACCGATCCGTCCTTTTTCTTGCAGCGATTGTTGGTATCTGATTAAATACCAAGAATAAGTTATTTGTCAACGCTCAACGCTCTAAAATTAATTCTGTCTTGCTGCGCCGCCCGACTTTGCGAACGGCGCAGCAAGCATTATAAACAGGAAGCTAGTTACTGCGGGATCGAAAAGATATCTATATCAGTCGAATCCCGCGGAGTTATCGAACGGAAGCCCTTCTTGGCTGTCGAATCCCACTGCACTGTCGAAACACCCGTAACTGCCAATATGGCGTTCTCGGAAGCACCTAATCCAGATGGCCAGTTGATGTAGATCGGATAACCGGAACCGTCATCTATATACTCTTTGAAAGTGTTCCAGTCATAAACCAATCTTCCCGCTACTCGGATTAATAGTCCGGTGGTGTTAAGAGTGGCGGGTAGAGTATAGTTCGAAGCGTCGCCTGCATAGGTAGGCGGTTGAGCACCAAGTCGGCTACCGCCAACGTTGCGAGCGCTCGTGGCCAACGGCTCTATCTTGTCATTGGTTTCGCTCAATTGAACACTGGATGCGTAAATGACTAATTCGCCGTCAACCACGGCTGTGAACCCGGTTATCTGCGCGCGCTGTCCTACATTGCCTACCGGCTGATCGCTCTGCGGTATGACTTTGATGCCGCTGGCGCGGTCATCGTCTTCCACATAGAACCATCGAGCGTCCGAATTCGACAAAGTAACCAGCTTGGCTGAATCGGTTGTGACCATAATGCCCACAGGCATGTTCTTTGCGGCAGCAATTGACATTGGTCCCGGAGCATTCAACGCTTTGGCATACACGTTGTAAGCACCCGTGGTAAGGTTGCAAGTGAGCGCGTATGCCATGCCATCATCGAACATAAGCGACACAACTTGAGCTCCCGGTTCAGGAACACCTTCATCACCCAGAACAGGTCTGGTGTTTGTAATGTCCACGGGAATTGTGCGAACGTGGTCTATTGCGTCATATTCGTAGGTCGATTCGGCACCCCACGCAACCCACGCCTCGCCAGTGTATGGGTTCACTGCGAGTGCCGAAATCCAGTACATTCCGTGTAACCTCTTACCAGGAACGGGGCTAAACAGCTCGTCATAGCCATTTGCGTGCCACACAGGATAGCTATTATAGGTTCCCACCTTGCCATTCTCGTTGAAAATGGTCGGGTTGAGCGGATTGCCGTCGAACCGGGTCATTATGTTGCTTCCTAAGAAGTAAGGATCGGCCGTGGGAAGAATAGAACCATCCAGATAGAGCCAGTATTTGTTCTCTACCTCGCCCGGTCCTACTTCTCCAACACACTGTGCCACCCAGTCAAACGTCACAGCGCTCGTGCCGGATCCCGCGCTGCCTACTCGACTGCCCCACTCAAACCACGATAGCCAGTTCTTACCCTCTCTATGGCCAATGGACCCATTGTAAACAACAGTTCCGTTCCAAGTTGCCTTGCATTGTGAAGCTTCGGCATCTATATATAAGTAGAGTTCATTCCATTGCCCCAGATTTACCGGCCCCAGATCCGCCAACTCCGACGGACTACCAGGGTTAGGATAGAGATCTACAAGCTTGAATCGGCCGTTAACAACCTCAAGTTTTACTGCAAGGCCGTTGCCGGTGGTAGTTCGCGTGGCGTTTCCGTAAAGCCACATAATAACAAAATTAGTGTTGTAGTTATCTACTCTAAACCTGATTGCCCCTGTCTCTCTAGGAGAAGGGACGCCAAATCCATCCGTATAGTACTCGTTGACCGCCCCGGTTGTCGACATGGATATGCCCTTGTTCCCGTTTCCGAGGTCAACTATAGTTCCTGCCGTACCAGCCAGTTTCCACTCTCGATAAGTGATCTCACCTCGACCACCGACCCACATCTTTTTCCTGAGTGGGTCGTAAGCATTGGCAGTATTCCACTTTCGTCCCCAGGTCGGAACGGACAAATTGTCGTTATCGAATATCGCAGGAGTCGTCCACGATATCGGCGTGCACTGCCATCTGTCGTTATAGTAAGGGCCGACAATGGCAAACTGGTTGTTACCGACATATTCTAGATCCAAAAGCCTATGTGTCTCAGAGCCACACTCCGGGATGGACCCTCGATTCGGAGCTTCTTCCACTTGCCCTAAAGCAACATTGTAGCGCCAGAAGAAGTGATATCTCCAATAGCTGTTGACGCCGTTTTGTGTCCAGTAAATGTTGCCGTCTTCTCCAACAGCCATTCCGCCAATCTTGTTGACAACGGGACTAGTCCATATAGTACCTTGTGATCCGGGTGTATAAATCTGCGTGACCTGGATCGTGTCGTCAGGCTTTAGCTCCAACCTCAGAATATAGTCTTGAAACTGGGCATAGGTAGTCCATTCCAAGTTGGAGAAATTGAGCAAGGCGTAAACGGCACCGTCGCCACCTTCAACAAGCTTGGTTATGCAGCTTTTATAGCCAAGCGCATTTACATCCACGCTCACCGTGCCGCCGCCGGCCTTGAAGACAGTGACGCCGCTGCCTTTGTGATAAAACCCCTGCCCTGGCATAAACTCGCTGTCGTCGTAGCTGCAGCTAACCCATATATTGCCTGCAGAGTCCTTGATCATGCTGTTAATGGCAGGTCGTCTGCGATCTCTTAGCTGGCTCGGACTGAGCTTTGTAAAACCCGCAGTGCCGACGTGGGTCCACGCACTTGCCAATGCAACAGCAGTGGACAGCGTAAATATGACTACGCTTAGGCTGGAGACAATTCTTTTTGTTGCACTCATTTTAGTTCCCCTCCGTTTGCAAACCCTTGTGCGCATGCATGACAGATCTGTCCACACTAAATCGCACGCTATCTACATCCGAGCCAAGAACCGTTTCACATCGACCGGTTATACTGTCATACATGCACACAGTTTAGGAAAGCTATCCGCCGAACATTTTTGTCAAAGAGCGGCGGACAGCTCGTTGCAAGACGACTTATAGGCTATACTCTTCGCCTGCTTACAGCACCGGCTAGCCCAATCAAACCAACACTCAACGCTACCAGACTTCCTGGCTCAGGGACGAGATCGGGGGAATCGAATATAACGTTGTCGTACTGGCAAAAAGACCACGGTGTGCCGCTGGTGTTGATATTCGAACCCACTGCGATTCTGCTGAAGTCACGGCCGGTAGGACTCCAGGAATTAGGATAGATCGCTCCAGAGTAGAGTGTGATCCACCCGGTAGCACCGTTATAGGCTTCCCAAGGCTGGTAGTAACGGATGACGGCCTGTCCCGGAGTGGTAAAACCGTAGTCTATCTGCAAGGTGATCCACTTGTTCCACCACAGCGTATCAGGCGATACAGGAGAACCACCGGAAAACTCTTCCATATACCAATCCTTGCGATACTCAGGCCATGAGTCATCTGCCGTAAAATCGAGATAGCACTGAGATCCCTTGTCAGAACGCCCGTATACACCTACACCCCAGGTTGTACCTGCAGCGAGAGCATACAAACCCGAATACTGATTCATATTGCCCGGATAATTCCAGGGAAATCCGCTGAGCGGCCTGAGATTTGGGATGTATACGTCAGCCTGCAAGAGAAATCTGTTCGTCTTTCCACCGACCAGGTACGGGCTGAGGTCGAACTCAGCGGTTGACCTAGTATTGGCGTCACCACGGCAGAATAGATTTCCTCCGGGCGCACCATAGATTCCCTGTCCGGGAACAATCTCAGGCGCAGGACCAGGGGCAATCCATTGACCAGGAACTGAAGCCGAATGTGCAGTGGACCAAGTCCAACCCTGCATGCCGTCCTCGAAATTCCAGGACAGCGCTGCCATAGAGGCACTGGCTGTTATTGCCAGTGCAACGCTCACAATCAGGATAGCAGCTAATTTCATCTCCTTCTCTCCTCCTTTCGCATATACTTATGCATGTAATTTGTTAGTCACCAGCAACCGTTTTGTTGGCACGGTCTGCCGATGCTATGCTGCAATAAGCAGATCTGCATCCGGGATCCGGCCACTATTAAAACCCGGCGCAGTCTACTCAAAAGAGCCTAACGCCATCTGGTCTTATTTATAAGACCACCTATCTCAGAAAATTATCAAAGCGACCTTATGAAATCGGAGCGCAATTTGTCTAGTGCGAGTCAGAATAATGTCCAGTTGATTCCTTTCGTGACTTTGCGGAGTTCGGAATGCCCGTCGTAGAACAACAACATCGCACCCATTGAGTGGCTAACGCGAATGTTGTAGATTTTGCTTTTAGATCCGTGGTGCTTACCAAGATATCCTTGTTGGGAAAGCGGAATTATTTCGTCGTGGGGAGGATTTATGCTTATCCAACCGTCTCGGTTCCTAATCGGCTTTTCGTTGTCTATTATTGAGCCATCCCCATAGCCAACTCCATATCCAACCCATCCCATAGACTCAGCTACAAATATCAGCTTGGAAGGCCATCTGACCGAACTGTCTTTTATGCCCGCACCGGGATAGTAGTCTCTTACCACCCCGCGGTATTTGCTGTCAGTCCAGCCGGTCTCGTTCATCGAATATGCATAACCTTCGTTGGTTTGAGGGAACTTGTCGGATGCGTTGGAATCCACCCACTTTTGCTTGAGCCAAGGTGCACTCGGACATTTGTAGACGGTATCGCGGTTGTTTTTCTCACCGTCATCGTTTCGCTGGTCAAGCTTTTGGCCAACATAGCGGGTTATAACGAAGTAGAAGCTTCCCCGATCGTAGGTCAAATTGCCGGTGCGCGCCTGCCAAATACCACAATTAGCACCGTCGTTGTCATCGCGGTACATTTGCAGCGCGCGGCTGATATTCATCAAGTTTGCAGCGCACTTGGCCTGTTTGCCAGTTTCCTTTGCTGCTATGAAAATGGGAAACAGTATCGCTGCCAGAATCGCTATAATGGCTATAACTACCAATAGCTCAATAAGAGTAAAACCGTACCTTCCCCGCATTTCGGCCGTCCCTACCTATCCGACAACCAGACCTGCGCATACCACGCTGACTCTATCTCATACTAAAATTCTCTTCGCTTTGAGCAAACAGGACCTTGCACAAGCCCAACTGCTTGCATATAATGAGTCTGGTATTATCAGTATTACCACGACATTAGGCACCTGTCAATGGCCTGAGGTAAATTATTTTTGTGAAAACCAGACTGATCGACAAACCAAAGTCCCTGGCGCGAGACTCCGGAATATCTTTGACGGCATTCGGAATAGGTTTGCTCTTCTCGGTCGTTGCCTGCATAGTGATCTCCGGAGCGGAACTCGTCGTGCATAATGTTCCTATTGGAGGATTGCAGTTGCCTCCAGCCGCGTTAGGTTTGCTGGTGATACTCATCGCCATAAACCAAATCACACGACGAATATCCCGTCTGCTGACGCTCTCACCACAGGACTTGCTGACCGTCTATTGTATGACGGTATTTGCATCGATGATAAGCTCTCGGGGATTATTGCAAAGGTTAATCCCATTTCTTGTCACACCTGCCTACTACGCCGACCAATCTAACAACTGGGCACAGCTCTATTTTCCTTACATCAAGGAATGGCTTGTTCCATTTTATCCAAATCCAAAGCAGGTGTCGGCACCTCTAATCGCGACTCGGTTCTTTGAGGGGCTGAAGTCTGGTGAAAGCATCGAGTGGCACCAGTGGATCGGCCCGATGGTTATCTGGGGCGTGCTTGCTCTGCTGATATTCGGAGCGTTTATGTTCCTAGCCGCGATACTGCGACGGCAGTGGGTAGAACACGAGAGGCTTACATTCCCGCTCGCCCAGCTTCCCTTGGAGATGGTGCGGACATCCGGCACAGATGTCCCACTGTTTCGTAACAAGTTAACCTATCTTGGGTTCTTAATACCTGCCGTAGTCTTCACCATAAACGGCCTGAGCAACATGTATCCGAGTATTCCGGAAATATCTCTGAGTCTGCGCCTGGATAAAATGATCACGACCGCGCCCTGGAATGCAATCGGATACACTGTGATCTACCTGAGTTTCGCTGCAATAGGTTTCCTGTTCTTACTTCCGACTGAGATAACCTTTTCTCTGTGGTTCTTCTTCTTGCTTATGAGGCTGCAACAAGTAGTAGCCGCTGCCTATGGGATGGAAAGTCCGGGAATGCGCATGTATCCCACCAATGTGTTCATCGGCTACCAGGTGATGGGAGCTTATTTCGTATTGGTGGGTTATATGGTATATGTCTCGCTTCCACACCTAAAACGCGTTGTGAAAGCAGCTTTGGATATGGAGAAAGTAGATGACTCCAACGAGCTTATTCCATACAAAGTTGCCGTGATGGGTCTGATCCTGTGCTTTTTGGGAGCCGCGTTGTGGCTTGTTATGGCGGGAATGTCGGCTTGGTTGGCGTTGCTGGTGCTATTCGTATTCATTTTCGTGATAGCCTTAGTAATGGCACGCAGTACGGCCGAGACAGGACTGTTGATGACAGAATCATCATTCCGCCCGCTGGACGTATACAGGTTGTTCGCGCCGGTGACAAACCTCGGCCCATCAAACCTAACCGTGCTGATGATGATGGACACGGTCTTCTTCGTAGAACTGCGTAGCCTCGTGTTTACCGGTTTTCTCGACGCGCTCAAAATTGGGGATTCTGCCCGAATACGGCTGCGCTCTTTTCTACCGGTTTTCGTAGGCTCAATACTGATAGCTATGGTCGTTGGCGGCGCATTCCAGATATGGATGCCCTATCACTACGGGGCGAACAATATGTATTGGTATTCTTACACATTTAGCAACCGTCTTGGCCTGTTCGATTATGAACCTGCAATGCGCGGTCCTGTTGATTACGTTGGATGGCAAGCTCCAGTGTTCCTATTGGTAGGAATAGTGGTCACAGCGTTCTTATCTTATATGCGCCTAACTTTCTTCTGGTGGCCACTTCATCCTATCGGATATGCGCTGTGTTGCTCGTGGACTATCCTCGTGTTCTGGTTCCCGTGCTTTGTTGCCTGGCTGTGTAAGTCGTTAGTGATGAAATACGGCGGAATGCGACTCTACAGAACCTTGCGACCTCTGGCACTGGGAATGATCATGAGCGAGTTCACTATGGCAGTGATATGGAGCATAATTGCGTGGCAGACCGGTATCCGCGCCCCGGCATTCCCCTGGCCCTAATTATTCTGAATCTCGACACTGTTTTTTTGAATGCGACTTCAGATGCTTTCTGTGCCGCTTGATGCTAAGGTCTAAATTCCTCACAGCAGAAGGGATTTCGCGGTCGAAACAAAGTAGGATATAGGGTGTAGAATACGCATCGAAAGGAGCCGTTTGATGCGACTGAAGAATCCGGATGGAATTAATCAACTCATCGATATATATCGACGCGGATTGTTGGAAGATACGATCCCCTTTTGGACCAGGCATTCCGTGGATTGGGAATACGGCGGATACCTGACGTTCCTCGACCGCGATGGATCGCTTTTCGGAACCGATAAGCCCGTGTGGCTGCAGGGACGCATTATCTGGATGTTCTCACGTCTCTATAACCAGATCGAACAACGGTCTGAATGGCTGGAACTTGCTCGTCACGGTGTAGATTTCTTACTAAAACACTGCTTTGACGTCGACGGGCGCGCATTTTTCCTGGTTACTCGCGATGGCCAACCGTTGCGGAAGCGTCGCTACGTGTTCGCCGAAGTCTTCGCGGTAATGGGTCTTGCAGAGTTTGCAAAAGCGTCCGGCGAAAATTGGGCAAGAGAAAAGGCATGTGAAGTCTGGGACACACTTATCCGCTACTACACCACGCCAGGATTGCTGGAGCCGAAGGTCAATCCGCAAACTCGTCCGATGAAATCGCACGCAATGCCGATGATCCTGCTTGCAACCGCACAAGTGATTCGGCAGGTTGACAACAGACCTACTTATGACGAAGTGATCGACAACTCCACTCGTCAGGTATTCGACCACTTCTGCAAGCCAGACCTTCGCGCAGTGTTGGAAAATGTGGGACCCAACGGAGAGATAATTGACAGTCCCGAAGGTCGCACAATTCTTCCCGGCCATGCAATCGAGACGGCGTGGTTCATAATGGAAGAAGGCCGCTATCGGAACGACCGAGAGCTTTCATTGAGAGCGGTTCCGCTGCTGGAGTGGTCTCTCGAACGCGGATGGGATTCAGAGTTCGGCGGGCTGCTCTACTATACCGATTTGGAAGACAAACCATGCACGCAATACGAGTGGGATATGAAGCTCTGGTGGCCGCACACGGAAGCGCTGTATGCTACTCTGCTTGCTTATTACTTAACGGGCGACGAAAAGTGGGCTGAGTGGTACGAAAAAGTCCACGACTACACCCACTCCCATTTTCCAGATCCTGAATACGGCGAGTGGTTTGGCTATCTTCATCGTGACGGCACCGTTTCCCATCGAATGAAAGGTAACCTGTGGAAAGGGCCTTACCATTTGTCCAGAATGCAGATGATGTGCTGGAAGCTGTTGGAACAAATGCGCACGTAGACACGAAGTCGGTATGGAAGTCGCCTATTTGCTCAGGCGTGCTCGAACTTCGCTCTCGGTAAGACCTGTGATCTTTAGCGTTTTCTCGCGGCTCTTTTCGCCTTTGACAAGCGCGACCTGGCTCTTGCGGATTCCCAGTGCATCTGCCAGGAAATCGAGCACGGCCGCATTCGCCGCACCTTCCACCGGAGGAGCTGTCACTTTAATGCACAATACTTCGCCTCGCCAACCCGTGATTTCGTTCTTGGAGCCGCGGGGAGTTATGTGCACCTTTAGCAAAGCTTCAGGCATCGGCTACATCCTGGTCAGCTTTCGATATACTTTGTCAGGATCATGCCGCGGACGCCGTGGCTCGAAGTCCACAAACAGATCGCCCTGATAAACCAACACGCCGTCATCGCCGATTTCAACCCAATCCCAGATATCGTCGTGTACCTCATATTCGCGGTCCACACCGTCCTCACACTCAAACACCAGCACTTTCTGCATAAGTTCGGGTTGCCAGGTTATAGGGTTAAACTCCTCACGACCCAGCTTGTCTTTGATCTTGGCGTTGACCCGTGCTTTCTTCTGTCGCTTGCTGCGAATGTAGGGTCCCCAACCGCGCCATATCGCGTGAATCACGATATACCACATCACGACGACCCATAATATAGCAACCGCAGCTATGATCCATCTGAGTATCTTGTCCATCTAGTCTACTATAGCACTAAAAGAGCATAAAAAGCATCATTCAAAGCTCATGTGCTATACTATACAAGATATGGAAATCATCCCCGCAATTGACATAATGAACGGCAAGTGTGTCCGCCTGGTGCAAGGCAAATTTGATCAGGCTACCGTCTTCTCCGACGACCCTGTTCAAATGGCTCGAAGATGGGAAGATGAGGGCGCATCCAGACTTCACCTCGTGGACCTCAATGGATCACGGCTTGGATCCCCGCAGGAGATCGAAACTGTCAAGCGGATTGTCGCTGCAGTCCGCATTCCGGTACAGCTTGGCGGCGGAATTCGTACTCTTGAGATAGCACGCATGGTATTGGACATAGGCGTGGACAGAGTGATTATTGGCACATCGGCTGCGCTTGACGCCGATCTGGCAGCGAAGTTTTTTGGTGAATTGGGAGAGCGCGCCGTGTTGGGAGTAGATGCCAGAGACGGCAGGGTAGCCGTAAAGGGATGGGAAGAAGTCACCGGCGAAGATGCAATCGAGTTTGCGCGAAGGATGAGTTTACTCGGTGCGAGAAGGCTGATTTATACGGATATTTCACGTGATGGAATGCTTCAGGGTGCAAACGTTCCCGCAATGAAGCGCATGGCAGAGTCGGTCAACATTCCTGTAATCGCGTCGGGTGGAGTAAGCACATTGGAGGACATAAGGAAACTGAAAGCGCTTGCATCGGTAGGTTTAGAAGGCGCAATTCTCGGTAAGGCGCTCTATGCGGGAACACTGACACTTCGTGAAGCGATCGCAGCCGCGGGTTCCTCGAAAACGGTATGGATGTAGTTCCGGGAATAGATCTGTTGGATGGGAAGTGTGTGTGTCCTGTGCACATGCCTTTTGCTGACTCATGCTCGTTTTCGCATGACCCGGCTGAAGTCGCTCGAATGTGGGCAGATCAGGGAGCATGCAGGCTCTACCTGGCGGATCTCGACGGCGCAAGAATGGGCGAACCGCAGAACCTCGAAGCCGTGCTCCGCATTATGAAAGCCGCTCAGATACCAGTAGACCTGGGAGGCGGCATTCGGACGCTCGAAACGGCAAAGCGCGTGCTTGACTTGGGAGTCGACCGGATTGTAGTAGGCACGAGCGCCGCTCTTGAAGACAGCTTGGGGCGCGAGATATTTGGTGCAGTAGGCGAACGAACGATACTAAGCGTAGCTAGTCTCAACGGATACGTAGCTGTGAGGGATTGGCAGGCCAGGACCGATGAACGCGCCGAGGATTTTGCAAAGCGGATGATATCGCTCGGCGCCAGGCGGATCGTATTCACGGATGTATCGCGCAAGGGCATGCACGGCGGCATTAACGTCAGTGCCGTCAAGCGAATGGTCCTGGCCATCGATGTCCCTTTGATCGCCTCCGGCGGTGTAAGCAGTCTTGACGATATCCGCGAGCTTAAAGCTCTTGAGCCGCTCGGTGTCGAAGCAGTAGTGGTCGTAACTGCCCTCTACTCGGGTAGAATCAGGTTACCGGATGCCATTCGCATAGGTAGATCGTCAGACTGAAGCCCGATAACCCTCAAGCTCTTCCTCTATAGTGACACCCGTAGTGCGATCATCAATTCTGAGCTCCGTGAGAACTCGATCTGCACCTTTCTGCTTTACCGCGTTGTGTGCCCTTTTCACCACGTCAAATATCTGATCAAGCTCACCTTCTATAGTGGTGGACATAGCGTCTACTTCATACTTTAAGCCGGATTTCTTGACTTCGTCGATAGCTGCATCTATATATGGGCGCAGTTCCTCTTCTACAAGAGGCGTTACGCTAAATTCGGCTACCACCATTGGCAGGTTCCTCCTTTGTCCGTTGTGCTTGCAAAAGACAAAAGAAAGGTACCCGACCTAGCCACACAGCAAAACACGATCTGAGGCGAAGGTTTGCTGGGGCGCAACTCGGCGTCGCAGCGTCCTACCTGCCTGAGCAGCGAATGGAATTCAAGCAGCAAGCGGCAACTCTTTGTCGTATACGCTCGGCGGAATCCACCTGGAAGTAAGGAAATCTTCGTTAGTAGAAAGGCTTTCGGCTATTTCATCAGTTGAAGAGTACAGTTTGACGCATGGGCCGAGTTTTGCCCGCTCAAGAATGCCTCGCACGTCACCTGCCAATATTACGTGAACGCACATCCTTGGCCCCACAGATCTGAGAACTTTGATAAAAGACGTGGCGCTGCGCACATCGGCAAACGTAAGAGCCGTGAGATCTAATACCATAGAGACTGCGCCGTCTTCTTCGAAACCCGCCAATACTCCCGAAATCGCCTGATCATGCCAGCTAGCCATACAACCGCGCAAAGATACCTTTGGTATGCCTATGAGTTCACCAACGGAAATAAACAGTTCGGGACTTTCCATGCGCTCGGCTCCTTTTGAACGAAATGTCTAGCTAGAAGAACACCCACAAACCGGTCAACCAAACTTGATTATCGGTGCTGAGTGTTTTCAACTAGAGCTAGTCTACCACGATTATCACGCGATATTCGCCAAGGAACCCAGTGCGCCGATCCTCTGAAAGCAATTTCGCAGCATCCGCATCGGATACGACTATATCCGAACCGCTCTTAGCAGGACCACGTCCGATAGCCCTAATTACAAGCGGGTTTTCTCCGGCACGTCTGTTCGAAAATGCCTCAGGTCGAGAACGAACATACGCAACGATGCCGTGCTCACATACAAAATCTGGGTTTGCTTTTACAGTGCCCCAAACTTCGGAACCATCGCTACGGATTATCCGCGGAGACATCGACCGAGCTATATGATAGCCCTTGGCATCGATTATAACTGAGGAATAACCCGACATCGTGCGGTCGGTTCCAGCTACCCAAGAAGGAATCACAGGCTTTGACGCAGCCACTGCCGTTGTCTTGCTCTTTTGCGAGGTTTCAATCTTTGATTGCTTTAGCGACCGTTGCTTCAACGGATTCGGTGCACGAACGGTAACCTCAACTATCGCATCCTTACCTTCGGCACGTTTCTTGACGGAAACAATCTGAACGCAGTCGAGGACGCCTTTAATTTCCTCTTTGATTTCGGTCTCGGCAATATAGTTTTTCCCGGTGGAAGTATAGCTAATTAGCACACCTTTGACCGCTTGAGCAAGAGCAGCAATAGCATCCATCTTCGCATACGCTTTTGCCTGCAAATATGCTTTAGCTCTGTTTGGCTGTTCCTTTTCGCTCGGCATCGCCCCCTCGCCGGTAGCATAGAGCATATCGGGTGTGGCATCAAGCTCGGACGGCTTCGGTATTACAGATGAAGCTTTGGGCGAGACAACCGCAAGCTTCGCAAGAGTTATAGAAGGTTCCTTTGTGCGCATCGGAGTCGTCGCAGAGCACACAACGGGCATCAGCACAGCAACGGCAACAACGCAGATTGCATACACGGCATTTGTCTTCATGGCTTTCTCCTCCCTCTGTCAGTTACGGTTCGCAAACGTCCAAATCGCTCTTATTAGACGTGACGCTATTGCCCACATTGCTTGCAAGAATGATAAATCGGCGAGTTTATTACCTAGTAATACAGGATTTGAATTAAGCAATTGAGCCGAGGGGTATACTCAATCACAACAATATTGCTGTTCAAGTCGCAAACAAAGCCGTCTTGCGTTTCTGCTATAATATACCTGTGTAACTGTTGGGCTTTAGACCTGGTAACAAAGGAGAGTATGCGTAGATTATGATATCGAGAGATCCGAGGTGGGGATTGCTTACGCCGATATCAAGGCGTGAGGTGGTAGAAGTTACCGAGCCAAACCTTCTACGTGACATGTTCCCGTATGTTGAAGTGCCGCGGATTGTGTTCGACGGTAAGAGCGTGCCGATGGAACCCGCGAACGACTTCTTCATCACGGACACTACGTTTCGGGATGGACAACAAGCACGCCCACCGTATAAGGTGGAGCACATTGTGCGCATCTACGATATGCTGGCCAGGCTCGGTGGACCGAACGGAGTAATAAGAGCGAGCGAGTTCTTTTTATACAGTGACAAGGATCGCGAGGCTGTTAGGCGATGTCAGGAACTGGGGCATACATATCCTGAAGTCACGGGCTGGATCAGAGCAACAAAAGAAGACTTTCAGATCGTCAAGAGCATGGGGCTCAAGGAAACAGGCATCCTGACTTCAGCGTCCGACTACCACATATTCCTAAAGCTCAAGAAGACTCGAAAGCAGATTATGCACCACTACCTTGACCTGGTAAGCGCTGCGTTGGATGCGGGTTTGGATGCCGTTCGATGCCACCTAGAAGACATCACACGCGCGGATTTCGAAGGGTTCATCATTCCATTCGTGCAACATCTTATGGACCTTGCCCAACAGTCTAAGAAGGTAATCAAGATCAGGCTGTGCGATACCATGGGTTACGGCCTACCCTACCCCGAAGCAGCCCTTCCTAGAAGTGTTCCTAAGATGATACACGTGATGATTCACGAGTGCGGAGTACCGGGAGAATGGCTTGAATGGCACGGTCACAATGATTTTCATAAAGTACTCGTGAACGCAACTACGGCTTGGCTCTACGGATGTGCAGCAGCAAACTGCGCTTTACTCGGCTTTGGCGAGCGCACGGGCAATCCACCGCTAGAGGGCGCCATCATGGACTATATCGCCCTCAAAGGCGACACCAACGGAATCGACACGCGAGTTATCACCGAGATAGCGGACTACTTTGCCAAGGATTTGGGCGTGGATATTCCGCCGAACTATCCGTTTGTTGGGTCGAACTTCAACGTCACTAGCGCCGGAATACATGCCGACGGAATGCTGAAAAACGAAGAGATATACAACATATTCGATACCAATAAGATTCTCAATCGACCGGCTCGCGTGAACGTCACCGATAAGTCGGGAATTGCCGGCATTGCGCACTGGGTAAATAGCTACCTGGGTCTCAGACCGGAAGGAGCTCTTGACAAACGGCATCCGGGTCTGGCGGCTATTCACGAATGGGTGAAGGAACAATATGCCGCCGGAAGAGTGACCTCGATCTCCGATGCGGAGATGCTTATGCAAGCACGCATGCATCTGCCGGAGTATTTCAAGAGCGATTTCGATCGTCTGCGCGATCATGCTTTGGATATATCCGAAAAGATCATCGAGGGGCTCGCTACCGACGCTCGAATTGTCAGCATGGATCCTGTGCAAATTGAACCGGTACTCCGTGAGGCTGTACACAAGCACACCTTCATTCAGTTCATCTACGTGACCGATATGAGCGGTAAGAAAATCACAGAGAATGTGACTCAGCCGGAGTATCGCGAAGAATACGGCACTTTTGGCCTCCACGAGGACTTTTCGGATAGGGATTGGTTCAAAGGCGCCCTTGAAGAAGGCGGAGTTTTCATCACCGATTTCTACAAGTCTCGAATAACCGGTGCGTTGTGCATCACTGTGTCGGCTCCCATTATGGACGATAGCGGCAAAGTGTTAGGCGTTATCGGCGCCGACCTGCGTTTCGAAGAGCTCGCGCGGATGCACGAGGCGATACTGTAGATCGAAGAATCGATTCATGATAGGTGCGCGCCGAGGTTGTGGCGAACACGGTTTTCTACCCTTACCTAACTCCAAATCCGGCGTGCACCTAACTTCTTATTGAGCCTTGAAACCTGCTTCCAGTGTCTAGGAAATTCCCAAAGTTTCCCCTCTTTGCCGACAAACCGAACCGTTGAACAAAACAGGCATCGACCGATGTACTGGGTAGTTGAGTGCCTCTGCGTTAACATCCTCGAAAGACGCAACTATCAGCAGTGATTATCTTGAGTTTCGGTTTATTCGGAATGAACGATGGGGTATATATATTCGTGACTGATAATGGTTTAAATAATGGACGATCTGTGACAACCAAATATTGCTTGGCCAGATCGCCAAGACTCCCTAAAGACAGGGGTCTGCGGCCGCAAATTCGCAAAGATTGATGGGTATGATCCCGGCCCAGGACTAACGCTGGCGGCGTGCATAACACCTGCGAGTCGAACGACCTCGATTCCCTCTTAACGAGGAATCGGGAAAGTGGCGAACGGCTTAGTAACGCGTAGGTAACCTACCCCAGAGCCCACTATAGCCTCGGCAGCAACCGGGGGTAATGGTGGATGAGGACCCCGTGGGGCATCCTGCGGGGTTCAAAGGAGATTTTCTCCGCTTTGGGAGGGGCCTGCGTCCTATCAGCTAGTTGGTGTGGGTAACGGCCCACCAAGGCGACGACGGGTAGCTGGTCTGGAAGGACGGCCAGCAAGAAGGGGACTGAGACACGGCCCCTCTTCGGCGGGCGACCGCCGGGGCGAGCAGTGGGGAATCGACCGCAATGCGCGAAAGCGTGACGGCGCGACGCCGCGTGGAGGAGGACGCTCCGGTTCGACCGGAGTGTAAACTCCTGTCACGGTGGGATGAATACTGACAGTACCGCCGGAGAAAGCGCCGACCAACTACGTCTCAGCAGTCGCGAGTCAGACGTGGGGCGCGAGCGTTGTCCGGATTCACTGGGCGTAAAGGGTGCTACAGCGGCCGGATAAGTTGCGGGTGAAATCCTCAGGCTCAACCTGAGAACTGCTCGCAATACTGTTCGGCTAGAGGACAGGAGAGGAGAGCGGAATTCCCGGTGTACCGGTGAAATGGGTTGATATCGGGAGGAACGCCGATGGCGAAGGCAGCTCTCTGGACTGTTCCTGACGCCAAGAAGCACGAAAGCTGGGGGAGCGAACCGGATTGGAGACCCGGGTAGTCCCAGCCCTAAAAGATGGATACTAGCCGTGGGGAAGCGATCGGTGATTCGTACGCGCGAAGCGATCGGTTGCCGAGGTGTTCCCCGTGGCGAAGCTAACGCGTTAAGTATCCCGCCTGGGTAGTACGGCCGCAAGGCTGAAATCCAAGGGAATTGGCGAGCGCCTGCACAAGCGGCGGAGCATGTGGTTTAATTGGACCCTGACCCAAGAACCTTACCAGGGCTCTCCCGTGGGCCGGGCAACCGGAGGCATTAAGCCGGAAACGGCCATGCCTTATGCTCCAAAAGAGCTAGCCCGCGGGAGAAGGTGCCAGGTAGCTGCCGTCAGTCCGTGCCGTGAGGTGTGGGGTTCACTCCCCGTAACGGACGAAACCCTCACCGCATGTTGCTACCATATCCGACCCTGAATCGGATGTTGGGCACTCTTGCGGAACCGCCGGGCAACCGGGAGGAAGGAGGGGATGACGACAAGTCCGCACGACCCGCATGCCCTGGGCCACACACATGCTACAATGGGCACTGACAAAGGGTTGCAACACCGCGAGGTGGAGCTAATCTCAAAAACGTGCCCTCAGTTCGGATTGCAGTCTGCAACTCGACTGCATGAAGCCGGAGTCGCTAGTAACCGCAGGTCAGCGATACTGCGGTGAATACGTTCCCAGGCGCTGTACATATTGCTAACCGCGTGCGCCTTGGCGGCCCGATACTGAAACTTCCGAAGAGGGAGTCAGGGTTGGGCCGCCTCGGCGGATGTGGGTGAAGCAAGGTGGCTGTACCGGCAAGGTGTGGCCGCTATCCCTTGAAAAAAACCTGTTGATACTATTTGCGATAAGGCCGGATCTGGCCAAGCGTTCTTTGAAAAGCGAATATCGCCGAACAAGTTCCGCATATGCTCGCTAAGGGCGTACGGTGGATGCCTCGGCGCCGGAGCCGATGAAGGACGTGGCTAGCTGCGATAAGCTTCGGGTAGCCGCTAGCAGGCTGTGATCCGGAGATTTCCGAATGGGGAAACCCACCCGGGGTAATGCCCGGGTATCGCCCGATGAGGGCGAGGGGAACCGGGTGAACTGGAACATCTCAGTAACCCGAGGAAAAGAAAACGAATGCGATTCCCCCAGTAGTGGCGAGCGAAAAGGGAATAGCCCAAACGCACAGCAGCCTGTAGGCGGTTGTCTATGGTTCGCAGATAACTTGCGGATCTTAGACTACGATCTACGGCTGCTGTGCGGGTAGCGGGAGCGGACCGGATCGGAAGATCGGGAAGTCAAAAAACTCGGCGTTAGTCGAAGACGTTTGGAACGACGCGCCATAGAAGGTGATAGCCCTGTAGGCGAAAACGTCGGGTCTTCCTGGGTCCGCCACCCAAGTAGCACGGGGCACGAGAAACCCTGTGTGAATCTGCCCCGACCACGGGGTAAGGCTAAATACTCCCGGCGACCGATAGCGCATAAGTACCGTGAGGGAAAGGTGAAAAGAACCCCGGAAGGGGAGTGAAATAGAACCTGAAACCGTATGCCTACAAACTGTCGTAGCACGATGTGCGATTCGCACCGTGTGGCGGCGTGCCTTTTGAAGCATGAACCGGCGAGTTACTGTCTGTGGCAAGGTTAAGGGCGGTGAACGTCCGGAGCCGTAGCGAAAGCGAGTCTGAATAGGGCGCAAGTCGCAGGCAGTAGACCCGAAACCAGGTGATCTATCTATGGCCAGGATGAAGTCTCGGCGAGTGCCGGGGCGGAGGTCCGAACCCGTTGCTGATGCAATAGCATGGGATGAGCTGTGGATAGTGGTGAAATGCCAATCGAACCTGGAGATAGCTGGTTCTCCCCGAAATGCATGTCGGTGCAGCGTCGGGTGTTCTGTTGCGGAGGTACAGCACTGGATGGGCCAGGAGATCGCCCAAAAGGTGGTCTCCGAGCCCAACCAAACTCTGAATGCCGCAACACCAAGCCCGGCAGTGAGACTGTGGAGGATAAGCCCCATGGTCGAGAGGGGAACAGCCCAGACCGCCTGCTAAGGCCCCTAAGCACAGGCTAAGTGATATCGAACAAGGAGCTGGGGCGACGAAGACAGCGGGGATGTTGGCTCAGGAGCAGCCATCATCTAAGGAAGGCGTAATAG
>Ga0123519_10003882_pt1 | contig 24534 bp, 20 predicted proteins | sample YelNatPaOPRAMG02_FD_87396 | JGI IMG/M metagenome (GOLD analysis project Ga0123519, IMG submission 87396) | Hot spring microbial communities from Yellowstone National Park - Yellowstone National Park OP-RAMG-02 (version 2) | ecosystem: Environmental > Aquatic > Thermal springs > Hot (42-90C) ...
CCTGGCGCACCCCAGAGGAGGTCCTGGACAGCGCGACGTTCGGCGTCTTCCAGGAAGGCTACCGCGAGGGATTCGGGGCCGACGCCGACCATCTCAAGACGACGGACGACGTGGACGCGACCGTGGCGGCCGGCTTCACCATGTACACCGTTGACCCCGGCGATCACGTAGACGACGAGGCGCAGACCGCCGGCCTCGACGCGCTGCGGGCCAAGCTGGACGCGCTTCCGTGGCCGGCCCTTGAGACCACGGCCGAGGACCTGCGCCGCACCTACCTCGGCCGGGCCCTCCGGCTGCCCGACGACAGCGAGGTGACCCTTGACGAGGAGAGCTTGCTGCGGGCGGCGGCCAAGTACGGTCGAGCGCTGGCCCACACGGCCGCGATGTACCGCCACCTGTCCGAGAGGATGGGGCCCAAGGTGTTCGACCTGGAGGTGTCAGTCGACGAGACCGAGACACCGACCTCGGCGGCCGAGCACGTGTTCATCGCCAGCGAGCTGCTGCGCCTGGGGGTTCGGTGGGTCAGCCTGGCGCCGCGCTTTGTGGGCGAGTTCGAGAAGGGCGTGGACTACATCGGCAACCTGCGGGAGTTCGAGCGCAGCTTCGCGCAGCACGCCGCGGTGGCGCGGCACTTCGGTCCGTACAAGATGAGCATCCACTCGGGCAGCGACAAGTTCTCGATCTACCCGATCGCGGCGCGGCTGTCGGCCGGCCTGGTGCATCTGAAGACGGCAGGGACAAGCTACCTGGAGGCGCTGCGGGCGCTGGCCGCCATCGATCCCTCCCTGTTCCGCGAGATCCTCGCCTTTGCGATTGAGCACTACCCCTCGGATCGCGCCTCATATCACGTCTCGGCCCAGCTGGAGGCGGTGCCGAGGCCGGAGTCGCTGAGCGACGAGGAGTTGGCGGGCGTGCTGGACCAGTTCCATGCGCGCCAGGTCCTGCACGTGACCTTCGGCTCCGTTCTCACCGCGCAGGCGGGGGGCAGGCCGCGGTTCCGCGACCGGCTGCTACGGGCGCTGTCGGACAACGAGGAGGTACACTACGAGACCGTCCGCGCGCACATCGCGCGGCATGTCGCGCCATTTTCGCAGGCCGGCTGATCCCGGCTATTGGGTGCAGGAGGAGAGAAGCATGGGCACGACCGATCCGCAAGCTCCGCTGAAGGACTTCACTCCGAGCGGCGAGTTCTTCGTCGGCATCGATTCGGACGGGTGCGCGTTCGACACGATGGAGATCAAGCACAAGGAGTGCTTTATCCCCAACATCATCAAGCACTGGAGCCTGCAGGCAGTGTCGAAGTACGCGCGGGAGGCGGCCGAGTTCGTCAACCTCTACTCGAAGTGGCGGGGTATCAACCGGTTTCCCGCTCTCCTGATGGTCTTCGATCTCCTGGCGGACCGGGCCGAAGTGCAGCGACGCAAGGTGTCGATGCCCGAGGTGACCGCGCTGCGCAAGTGGACGGCGACCGAGACGAAGCTGGGCAACCCGGCTCTGAAGGAGGCGGTCGAGGCCACCGGCGATCCGGTGCTGAAGCGCGCGCTCGCGTGGAGCGAGGCGGTGAACGCCGCGATCGCGGACATGGTGCACGGGGTGCCGCCCTTCCCGTACGTCCGGGAGTCGCTGGAGGCGCTGCGGCCGAAGGCTGACGTGATCGTCGTGTCGGCGACGCCCGGGGAAGCGCTGCGCCGGGAGTGGGAGGAGCACGACATCGCCCGGTACGCGGCGGTGATCGCCGGCCAGGAAATGGGGAGCAAGGCGGAGCATCTGAAGCTGGCCGCCGGGGGGAAGTATGCAAAGGACCGCGTGCTGATGATCGGCGACGCGCCCGGCGACCTGAAGGCCGCCCGCGCCAACGGCTTCCTGTTCTACCCGATCAACCCGGGCCGGGAGGAGGAGTCGTGGCAGCGGTTCCACGACGAGGCAATGGAGCGTTTCCTCGGAGGTCGGTACGCGGGCGACTACGAGCGCGCACTCATCGCCGAGTTCGACGCGATCCTGCCCGAGACGCCGCCCTGGAAGCGATAGGCGGACCTATGGAGCGACGGCCGCGCGCAAGGCGGCAAGCTGGTCGCGCGTGCCCATTGCGATGATCGAGTCGCCGCTGCTGACGGTCGTGTGCGGCCTCGGGTTGGTGTGAAGGCGTCCGCTGGGGTCGACCACGGCGAGGATCATCGAGCCGCCCTCCTGCATGACCCCGGAGCCGAGCATGGGCTTGCCGATCACGGGCGAGCCTTCGGGAACCGTGACTCCGACGATGTCGACGTCGGCCTCTTCGTGGTGCAGCACCTGCTCGAGGAAGTGCCAGACGCGGGGGTCTACGGCGGCGAAGGCCAGGTCTCTGCCGCCGCCGACGTAGGGTGAATGGACGCTGTTGGCGCCGGCCCGCCGCAGCTTGTCCACCGTCTCCTCGCGTCCGGCCCGCGCGACGATGTAGATCCCGGGGTTCAGCAGCCGCGCACTGAGGACGATGAACAGGTTATCCTCGTCTGTGGCCACGGCCGCGATCAGGCACTTCGCGCGCTCGACACCGGCCTCCTTCAGGCGCGCGTCTTCGGTGGCGTTTCCCGCGACAAAGGGGACATCGGTGTCGCGCAGCGCCTCCAGCGCGGCGGCGTCCTGCTCGATCACCACCGTGGGGAGCCGGCGCCGGCGAAGTTGGTGAACCGTCTCCCGCCCCATCCGGCCGTAGCCGCAGACGATGTAGTGGTTCTGCATGCTCTGCAAAGCGCGCCACCTCCGTCTCCGCCCAACGTGCTCGCTGAGCTGCTGGCCAAGCAACAGGCTTGCCGCGCTCCTTGCCGCAAGCGCCACGATCGCCAGGCCGACAACCGCGAAGCCGGTCGTGAAGACCCGCCCTGGGCCGCTCAGGGGGTGAACCTCCTCAAACCCGATGGTCGTGATCGTGAGGACGGCCATGTAGAGGCCCTCCACCGCCGACCAGGCGATGCCGCTCAGCCGGGGCTCGACGCGCCAGTAGAACAGGCCGGCCATGGCAACAGTGAAGATAAGCGCCGCCACCAGGACCCAGAGCTGCCACGCCGAGCGGCCCGCTTCTCGAAGCGTCGGCGGCTGCGTCTGGCGAGTCCCCATGCCTCCCGTCTCCCTCTGCGCCGGAGGCGCTCCTTGGGCCGGGGGCCCTCAGGCGGCCCGCTCCAGCACCGGGCGCAGGTCGACCCGGCGCCCCTCCTCAGCACTCACATAGGCCGCGTAGAGCACGAGGGTGACATCCCGCGCGAGCATGAGGTTGGCCTGCGGCTCCCGGCCCTCGGCGATCGCATCGATGAAGTCGGCCATCTCCTGGGGGTAGCCCTGGTTCCAGTTTTCCTCGGGCGAGGGGAAGGTCCACCCTCCCTTCGTCTCGATCTTCTCCGTGATGTACTCATCGCCGAAGATCTCGTCGTCGGGCGCGTAGGCGACGCACGCGTTGTTTGGGTTCATGTTCGCGCGGATGCGGGCGTTCGACAGGTACGCCTCCAGATAATTGTGGACGCCGCCCAAGGTCGTGTCGCCGGCGGCGATCTCGGCCACGGAACCGTCCTCGAAGGTGAGGGCCATCACGCCCCAGTCCTCAACGTCCTTCCAGTCCGTCTTGAGGTAGTGCTTGGGCTCGCGCCTGAAGGCTTCGATCCATGTCAGATTCCCAACCTCGCACACGACCGACCGGGGCCGGATCGGACGCCCCGTCCTTCGCTTTCCCTCCCACTGCTTGAGCTGGAGCACCGCGCCAACCGGGTGCGCTCCCTTCAACACTAGCGAGCCGCCGCCGGCCGTCCGCCACTGCTTAGCGTACGGCGAGGGAGAGCCGGAATGCGATTCCTCGGCCTCGATGCGCAGGATGGTGCCCCCGGCCGCCGCGGCGAGCCGGCGGAGCTTGGCGAACGACGGCGCGTAGACCCAGTTCTCGGCGTAGCAGAACGTGACGCCGGCCGCCTCCACCGCCTCCTGGATCGCGGCGCACTGCTCGAGGACGCGCTCCAGCATCCGCGCCTTCGGGACGGTCTTGCCGATGAGCGCGTCGGGCGGCGCATCGGGCTCCCCGAAGTACCCGGTCAGATGCTTCTCGCAGATGATGTGCTTTCCCGCCTGGGCGGCCTCGATACACAACGGCGCATGGACGTGGTTGGGGACGACCAGGTCGACGACGTCGACGTCCGCGCTCGACAGCATCTCGCCCATGCTGCCGAACGCGCGCGGAATGCCGTGCTCCCGGGCGAACGCCTCCGCCCGGTCTCTCGACCGACCGCAGACGGCCACGATCTCGCAGCGCTCCGGGCCCAGCTCGCGAAGGCTGGGCACGTGAAACCGCGCCGCGTTGCCGTAACCCACCAGACCGACGCGAACCGCCATTCGAATCACCCCTCCTGCGCGCCAAGGATCGGAGCGAGCTCCACCCGCCGGCCCTCTTCGGCGCTCACATAGGCCGCGTAGAGCACCAGCGCAACCTCGCGCCCGAGGGCCAGGCCCGAGATCGGCTGGCGGTCCTCGATGATGGCGCTCACGAAGTCGGCGACCTCCTGAGGATAGCCCTGGTGCCAGTCCTCGTCCGGCGACGGGAAGCTCCAGCCCGCCTTGGTCTCGATCTTCTCTGAGATGTACTCGTCCCCGAAGATCTCCGGCGCCGGCGCGTAGGCGACGCAGGAGTCGTTGGGGTTGATGTTGGCGCGCAAGCGCGCGTTCGAAAGGTAGGCCTCGAAGAAGTTGTGGACGCCGCCCAGGGTCACGTCTGCGGCCTTCACCTCGGCCACCGAGCCGTCCTCGAACTTGACGACGACGATGCCCCAGTCCTCGACATCGCGCCACCCGGTCCGGACGTAGTGACGTTCTTCCTGGCGAAACGAGTCGATCCACGTCAGGTTCCCCACCTCGCACACCACGGAGGCCGGGCGGATGGGTCGGCCGAACTTCCGCTCGCCCTCCCACCGCTTGAGCTGGATGGCCGCGCCCAACGGATGCGATCCCTTCACCATAAGAGAGCCGCCTCCGGAGGTGCGCCACTGGCGGGCGTAGTCGGCGTGGGAGCCCGAATGCGACTCCTCGGCCTTCATGCGCAGCACGGTACCCCCGGCCGCCCGCGCGAGTCGGTCGAGCTTCACGAATGAGGGCGCGTAAACCCAGTTCTCGGCATAGCCGAACTTGACGCCGGCCGAGTCGATGGCGCGCACGAGGTCATCGCATTCGCGGGCCACGTGCGCGAGCATCTCCCGCTTGGAGACCGTCTTGCCGATCAGCTCATCGGCGGGCGCGTCGGGCGGGCCGAAGTACCCGGTGAGCGGCTTCTCGCAGAAAATGTGCTTGCCGGCTTGGGCCGCTTGCTTGATGAAGGGGGCGTGAAGATGGTTCGGGACGGCGAGGTCCAGCGCGTCGACCTGCGCCTCCGCCAGCATCTCGTCGAGGCTGCCGAAGGCGGCGGGGATGTCGTGCTTTGCCGCGAAGGCCTCGGCCGCCTCCCTGGGAACGCCGCAGACGGCCACCACCGAGCACCGCTCCCGGGGCAGCCGCCGGTAGCCGTCGATGTGCAGGCCGGCCGAGAAGCCGCAGCCCACGAGACCGATGCGCACCGGCGTCATTGGGGATCACTCCTTTTGCACTGTGGACGCGCCGGCCGGGTTTGCCGCTTCTGGCGGCGGGTGCGCGGCCGACCGGCGGCTCAGCGTTCGTACACCTCGGGGTTGACGACGTGGGCGGGACGCTCGCCCCTGAGCACGGCGAGGATGGCGTCGACGACGCCATTTCCCATCGCCAGCAGCGCGCCCGGCGTGTTGGAGGATACGTGCGGCATGGTGACCGTGCGCGGACACCGCAGCAGGCGGCTGTTCGTCGGCGGCTCCACCGCGTATACGTCGAGCCCGGCACCGAAGATCCGCCCCTGCTCGAGCGCGTCGGCCAGCGCGTCCTCGTCCACAAGCGCGCCGCGCGCGGTGTTCACGAGGATCGCGGTGGGCTTCATCAGGGCGATCCTCTCCGCGTCGATGATGCGGCGCGTCTCGTCAGTAACGGGCATGTGTAGGGAGACGAAGTCTGCCTCGCGCAGCACCTGCTCGAGCGAATCGGCCCGCTCGACGCTGTACCGGGCCGCGAACTCCTCGTCGAAGGCCGGGTCATAGGCCAGCACCCTCATGTCGAACCCCCGGCCGCGTCGCGCGACGCCCTTGCCGATGCGGCCCAGGCCCAGGATGCCCAGCGTCGCGCGGTAGACGTCGACGCCGTAGGTGTTGACCCATTGCCCGGCCTTCGTCGTGCGATCCCCCTCGGGGATATGCCGGGCGACCGCCATCATGAGCGCAAACGACATGTCCGCCACGGCCTCCGCGTTCGCCCCCGGCACGTTCGTCACCACGATGCCGCGCCGCGTGCATTCCGCCAGGTCGACCTGGTCGATGCCCGCGCCGTGACGGGCGACGACCTTCAGCCGATGGGCCCGCGCGAAGGCCGGGGCCGAGAAGTCGTCCACGCCGGCCGCGCACGCGTCGACGTCCTCCAGCAGCGGAGCCAGCTCCTGGGCCGTCATCGGCCGGCCGTAGGGGTTATGTGCGACCTCGCACCCGGCCGCAAGCAATCGCTCCTCCGGCTCCCTGGTCACCTCGCTGAACGAGGTCGCTGTGATGAGAACCTTCATCCGGCCCGCTCCTCGCTTGCCCCGCTCACACAGTTCCCTTCAGCCGCACCATCTCGATGTTCAGATTCGGGCACCGGCGGAAGCACATTCCACAGGCCGCACACTCATCCTCGTCAATCGAGAATGCATCGACGCCGTCGGCGGAGATGGCGAAGTTAGAGCATATCCGCGCGCACAGACCACAGCCGGCGCCGCACCCGCAGCTCAGGCAGCGGGAGGCCTCCGCCACCGCCTCCGCCTCGGTCAGGGTGGCCGTGTAGGGGGCGAAGTCGCCGCGGCGTTCCTGGGCGGGCCGCGCCTCGATGCGCACGCGCGGCCGGCGCCGGACGCTCCCGCTGCGGGCGAGCACCTTCTCCCTGTCGACCTCGGTGAGCACGGGGTCGTACGCCAAGAACGGCTCAGGCCCGGAGAGATATCGGTCGATCGACGCGGCCGCGCGCCGACCGGAGGCGACGGCCTCGATCACCGTCGCCGGGCCGCTGGCCGCGTCGCCCCCCACGAAGACGCCCGCCACCTCGGTGGCTCCGGTCTCCGGGTTGCAGGCCAGGGTCCCATCTGCGGAGATCGCGATCCCGGTCTCCCCGTCAGACACCACCTGCCCGATCGCGTTCACAACCATGTCGCAGCTCAGGGTGAAATCGGTCTCCGCCACGGGATCGGGCCGGCGCCGGCCGGAGGCGTCGGGCGGGCCCAGGGTATGGATGCGCATTCGCAGGCCGGTGACGCGGTTGCGCTTCCTCAACACCTCGATGGGGGCGACCAAGTAGATGACGCGGACTCCCTCCTCCTCAGCCTCCCGCACCTCCTCCGGAACGGCCGGCATCTCGTCCCGCGTCCGGCGGTAGCAGAGGAAGACTTCTTCCGCGCCGAGCCGCACCGCGGTTCTGGCTGCGTCGACGGCCGTGAACCCCCCGCCCACTACCGCGACCCGGCGGCCGACCGCCACCTTCCGGCCGCGGCGCACACCGCGGAGGAACTCCACGGCGGAAACGACGCCCCGCGCCTGCTCGCCGGGCACCCCCAGCGCGCGGCCAGACTGGCAGCCGAGGGCGAGGAACACAGAGTCGAAGCCCTGCTCGCGCAGGTCGGCGAGGGAGAAGTCGCGGCCCAGGCGCTGGTTGCACTTGACCTTGACGCCAAGGCCCTTGAGCGCGGCGACTTCCCCGTCGAGCACGCCCCCGGGCAACCGGAAGGCAGGGATGCCGTAGCGCAGCATCCCCCCCGGCTTGCGCTCGGCCTCGAAGACGGTCACCGCGTGGCCGGCTCGCGCCAGATCCCAGGCGCAGGCGATCCCGGCCGGCCCGGAGCCGACGACAGCCACCCTCTTGCCAGAGGGGGGTAGGCGGTCGATCCGGGGGCTCCACCCCTGGGCGGCCGCGTATTCCAGGACGAAGCGCTTGATCTCCCTGATCCGGATCGGTTCGTCGACGTCGCCGCGGGTGCAGGCCGCCTCGCAGGGGTGTGCGCAGATGTAAGCACAGACGGACTGGAGCGGGTCGCGCGAGGTGATGAGCCGGTACGCCTCCCTGAAGTCGCGCTCGGCAACCTTGCGAACATAGGCCTGCGCGGGCACCTGGTTGGGGCACGCGAACTTGCAGGGCGCGGACAGCCGTGGATCCTTGATCCGCGCATAGCCGGGGTACAGGGTGAGCCGCTCGGAGGAGGTCACCTCGTTGACCAGCAGATCGCGCATGGCCTGCCAGCTCTCGAACCCCATGCGGTCCAGATATGCGACGACGCCGTCCAGCAGGTTCTTCACGAGACCGTAGCCGTGGGTCAGCACAGCCGTGCAGACGCCAACAAGGTCCGCGCCGTAGAACGCCATCTCCACCGCATCGCGCCAGGTCTCGACGCCGCCAGTGCCCGTCGTCCGCACGTCGGGGCCGTTGCGCTTCCGAATCTCGAACATGTCCCGCAGCGCCAGCGGTCTGCACCACGGGCCGGAGGTGCACGTAAGCGATACCTGTTCCTGCAAATGGATAATGGAGCGTTTGGGGTTCCACACATCGACGGGTGGAAGGCCCAGGCGGTTGGAGTTTGACCCCACGGCATCGGCACCGGCGCGAAAGGCCGCCTGCGCGACCTCCGCGAGGCGGCCGCCCTCCGGGCTGAGCTTCACGAACACGGGGATCGAGACGGCCTCCTTGGTAGCCCGCACGACCTCCGCAACGACCTCGGGCTGCATCCCCATCGACGCGCCGCTCTCGGGGCCGCCCGCGTGCGCCTCGCCGGTGAGCGCCACATTGAAGGACATGTTCGGGCAGCCCATGTTGACCTCGAGGATGTGGGCGCCGGCCGCCTCGAACGCCCGCGCCATGTTGACCCATCCTTCGACCCCGCGGTCGCCCGAGTAGGAGTAGTTGGCCATGATGACGAAGTCGGGCGCCACCCGAGTCAGCGCTTCCTGGATGAGCTTGACCCCCTGGTCGAGGTCGAGGCGCTTCTCGGCCGTGAACACCAGCAGCCCCTGGGGATCGAAGTACGCGTAGCGGGGCTCGCGGTTGATGTAGGGCGGCGGGTCGAAGGTGAGTTTGATCGACGCGCCCGCCCATCCCTCTTCACAGCCGCGCTCAAGCTGGTCGGCCGAGTGCGTGGTGGGCCCCGAGGCCAGGAAGAAGGGATTGCCGAACTTCACCCCGGCCACCGTCACCGCAAGCCGCGGATCGAACTTCCTATCAGCCATGGCAATGCCTAAACTCCCGGATGATCCACACTCCCCCCCGAATACTGTTCAACGCGGCCCGTCCGCGGTCCCTTCTGGCCTACGAGCAGGGCAGGCGGCCGCGCGCAGAGGAATAGCCCGCCGCCGGTGGAAATCCCTGCGGGGCGCGGTCTACCGCGGCCGACTCGGGAGGCGAACCCATGGGCGAACTCAAGATCAAGCCGGCGGGCGCGGGATACGACGCCGTCGCGCTGGGCGAGGTGATGATGCGGATCGACCCCGGAGACGTGCCTACCCGGCGGGCGCGCACCGCCCGCATCTGGCACGGCGGAGGGGAGACGAATGTCGCCGAGGGCCTTAGCGCCTGCTTTGGCCTAAGGACGGCGGTGGTCACGGCGCTGGTGGATGACGGCATCGGCCGCAACATCGAGTGCCAGCTTCGCGAGGCCGGCGTGGACACGTCGCGGATCATCTGGTTCAGCACCGACGGAAAGGGCCGGTTCTCGACCGACGGCAAGGGGACGCTGCACAACGGGATCAACTTCACGTGGAGCGGCAAGGGGGTGCTGCCCTCGGTGACCGAGTACTACCGTGCTCATACGCCGGTGCGCGAGCTGAAGCCCGGGGACGTGGACTGGGACGATGTGCTCGCGGACGCGCGGTGGTTCCACACAGGGGGCATCTACACGCTGATCTCCCCGACGTCGTCGGAGCTGGCCGTGGAGGCCATGCAGGCGGCCGGCAAGCACGGAGCCTTCCGGTCGTTCGACTTGAACTACCGCGCCAAGGTCGAGCCGGACAAGGAGCGGGCGCGGGGTATCAACCGCCGCATCGTTCCCCACACGGACTTTCTCGTGGGCAACCAGGGGGACTTCTTCGACGCGCTCGGCTACGAGACGAGGAAGGTCGCGACAACCGATCCCTTCGACGCGTGGCTGGAGGCCTACCAGGAGATGCTGCGGCGGGTCGCGAAGGACTTCCCGAACCTGAAGCTCATCGGCACCCAGCTTCGCGCGGCGATCTCGGCGGACCGGATCAACTGGGGCGCGGTCGTGTACGACGTGGCCGGCGACGCGATGCATCTGGCGGCCGTGCGAGAGAACGTCGAGATCGCCGACCGCACGGGCGGGGGCGATTCGTTCATGTCGGGCGTCGCCGCGGCGCTGCTGAAGGGCCGGGATCTGGATACGGCGGTGCAGTGGGGGGCCGCGCACGGCATCCTGGTGCAGGAGACTCCGGGCGACACGACGATGGTGACCCAGAAAGAGGTGGAGCGCGAGGTGGAGCGGGCGCTCAAGGGCGGGGGCGTGAGCGCGCTGCGCTGAAGGCTTGTTGGGAGGAGAGAGATGGCCGATTATCTGCGAAATCGCGCCCGGGTCGACCAGGCACTGCGGGCCTCGGGCGTGGTCGTCGTGATGAACCGGGATCATGTGAAGGAGCCGGAGCACCTGGTGACCACCATGTGGGAGGTGTACCAGGCGGGGTATGTCGCCGAGTGCACGTTCCGCATCCCGGAGGGCATCATCGCGGAGGCCATGCAGGAGCTGGTGCGGCGGCGGGCCGAGGCGCCGGCCGACAGACCCTTCGTCCTCGGGGTCGGCAGCGTCATAAACCCCAGAGAGCTGGAGCGAGCCATCGAGCTGGGGTTCGACATGGTGGTCGCGCCCGCCAACGTGATGGGGGGATACGGCGAGGGAAAGGAGTTCGTCCGGGAGGCGCAGCGGGCGAACGTCTTCTCCGCCCCCGCGGTCCTCTCCCCGACCGAGCTTCAGTATTTCATCGAGCGAGACGACGGCCTGGAGCCCGACTGCGTGAAGATCTTCCCCGCGGGGGTGCACGGGCCCAGCGGGATCGGCGCAATGCTCGCGCCGTATGTGCGGGAGCGACACCAGGGCCGCATGATCATGCCGACCGGCGGGGTGAACTTCGAGACCGGGCCCAGGTATCAGGAGGAGATCAGCAAGCGCGGCTACTTCCCCGTGCTCGGCATGTCTAGCCCGCTGGACCTGGTTGGCAAGCGCAAGAAGCCAGGTGATGTGGACACGATCCGCGAGTCGCTGGCGGCGTTCAAGGAGAGCTTCAAGCCCTATCGCCCGCAATAGGGATCAGCGAGGGCGGCCGGCGGCAACTGAGGAAGGATACTCATGGATTCGAGAAAGGACGCGCTGTTCGATATCACGGGCAAGGTCGTTGCCGTGACGGGGGCGGCCGGGGTCATCTACGGGACCATCGCAAGGGGGCTGGCGGAGCGGGGGGCGAAGGTCGCCCTGCTTGACCTGTTGGGCGAGAAGGCCGCGGAGATCGCCGCTGAAATCAAGGCCGCGGGCGGCGAGGCCCTGGGGCTGGGGTGCAACGTGCTCGATCCCGACAGCGTCTGCGCCGCGCTGGCGGCGATCCTGAAGGCCTACGGCCGCGTCGACGTGCTGATCAACGGCGCCGGCGGAAACCGCCCCGGCGCCACGGTCCCGCGCGACGGCGTCTTCACCGACCTGCCCCTCGACGAAGTGGAGAAGGTCTTCGCGCTGAATTACAGGGGCACTTTCCTGCCCACACAGGTCTTCTGCAAGCACTTCGCCGCGCAGGGGCGGGGAATCGTGGTCAATACCTCGTCGATGTGCTCCTTTGCGCCGCTGACCAACGTCCCCGGCTACTCGAACGCGAAGGCCGCGGTCACGAACTTCACCCAGTGGCTGGCGGTGCAGGTGAAAGTCGACTATCCTCAGGCCGAGATTCGCGTAAACGAGATTGCTCCGGGCTTTCTTGACACCACGCAGAACCACCGGTTGCTGTACGAGGCCGACGACGTGACCCTTACCCCGCGCGGGCGAGCGATCATCTCGCATACGCCGTTTGGGCGCTTCGGTGATCCGCGGGAGCTCCTGGGGCCGATCATTCTGCTGATCTCCGACGCGGGCAGCTTTCTGCATGGGGCTACCATCCCCATCGACGGCGGGTTTGCGGTGTATTCGGGCGTCGGGCCGCTCGACGAGAAGCGTCGATAGTCCACGCACCGGCCGCCCGCTCGGCTGAGGGCGGCGCGAGGAGGACAGCGCCGCCTTCCAGGAGAAGCCTTATACTTCCGCCCCGGCGCAGGCGGCTCCCGGGGACGCCGCAATACCCATGCAGGAGGTCTCTGCAGGACCATGTCCACTCCAGCCAGCTCGCTGCCGATGCCCTCGCCCGAGGAGGCCAGGCGTGAATACGCCTCCCGTGGCCCGGTGGAATACGTCGTGCCGGGAGGCGGGCACGGCGCGGCAGCCGTGTCGCGGGCGCTGCTCGAGGCCGGCCACCGGGTGGCCGCCGCGGCCAACCCCATCGACGAGGGCGGCCACTCCGCGCGCATCCGCTGGGACGTCTACCGCCACCTGGGATACTGGCCGATCATTCCTGGCGACACGATGAACTTGCTCGGGGGCGGCTTCGCCCACCCCGCCATCTACTCGGTGACCAACAGCCGCCTGCCCAGGGAGACGGGAGGCGCCTCAGCCGACGCGCTTTTCGCACAGGCTGTCGACGATGCACTGGCCAAGCGCCCGGCGTCCGACCGCGGGGCGCTCCAGGCCTTCCGGGGGTTCCTGGTGGAGATCGGCAAGGCGATCCAGCGGGAGCTGATTGCGCCGGCCATCACTTCCCTGCCGGGCGCCAGCCTTCAGAACCTGCTGCACGTGGGCGTGATGTTCCACATCGGGGCCTACCGGAAGGGGCTCAAAGCCATCGACGAGGACCGCTACCTCGCCGGCTCCTACCTCTTGGAGCGGGAGATGAGGGCCGACCCGAAGGGGCTGGTGGTGCCAATGACGTTCGAAAAGGTCACGCTCGTGACCAAGCACGCGGGCGGGCGCACCGTCGTGGGCGGCATCAATCGTGTCCTGCTCGCCAAGGGCGACGGCCCCAATGGGCTGGAGTATGGCGACATGGTGCCCAACTCCATGCTGCCAGACGCCCCGCCCGAGTCAGAGGAGGAAGAGGCCAGGAAGCTGGCCGCCGCCAAGGTCATCGACTGGTATCCCGCGGAGGTCGTGCACGGCCCCATTGAGGAGCCGTTCAACGACGACTGGGTCTTCAAGGAGGTGCGGCCGTTTGCGCCGCGCATCAACGCGTTCCTCGCCCAGATCATCGATTCGATCCCCCCGGGCGGTGCGATCATCATCCCCCCGGGAAACGCGCACGAGAGCACCTACACATTTTTCATCATGGACGGCGTCTGGGAGGTGCTGCAAGCCGCCAAGTCGCGGGGCGTGCGCGTCATCCTCGTCTTGAACCCAGTCAACTTGCTGCTGACCGCTGGCTACACCGTTGATGATTACCTGCTGAGCATCGAGCAGGCGGTGCAGCACGCAACCGGACGGGACGACGTGAAGGCCGAGCACATCGTGGACCGCATCGTCGTCAACGACCCCTCCACAACCTCTGAGAAGGCGCAGCGGATGATGCGCGGCGAGGGAATACCGCGGGAGGTTAAGCAGGTGCTCCTGCATCGCACGCCGACCGGGCCGGTGACGGTGTCGGCCGACGACATCGCCCGGCTGGAGGCGCGCGGGTTCGAGGTTGTCCGGAGGGCGATGCTGTCCGTCGAGACAGTGTCGATACGCGGCATCGAGACCGAGGCGATTTCCTACGATAAGGACAAGCTCCTGGAGGCCATCCTCTCCCCGCCGGCGTGAGCGCGGAAGGCTGCGGCGGCGCCTGCTGGCCGCGGCGCTGCTGCTTCTGTGCGGCTGCGCCACGGCCGCCGCGCCCCAGGCCGGGCAGCGAGTCGCGGCCCCGCCGCGCGGCGCGCTTTACCACGGCGTCTATCCCGGCGGCAGGAGCGGCGACGAGGACGGCGTCACCCTTGCCGATCTCCGGTCCTACGAGGAAGCGGTGGGCCGGCCTGCGGCCTGGGTCTACTTTTCGCACAACTGGTACAAGGGCGCTGAGTTCCCCGCCGACACAGCCGGGTGGGTGCGCTCCGCGGGCGCCGTTCCCTTCATCCGGCTCATGCTGCGGGGCCCGGACGACACCAATCAGTTCCCCACGGGCGACGTCGCGGCAGGCGCGTACGACGCGCAGCTCCGCGCCTGGGCGGAAGGAGCTAAGGCCTTCGGCGGGCCGCTGCTGGTGGAGTACGGCACCGAGGTGAACGGCGACTGGTTCCCCTGGAACGGCCGGCACAACGGGGGCGGCCGAACCGACGGCTTCGGCGACCCGCGGACGCCCGATGGCCCGGAGCGCTTCGTAGCCGCCTACCGCCACGTCGTCTCTGTGGTGCGCCGGGCCGGGGCGAACAACATCACCTGGGTGTTCCACGTTGGCTCGCGGGACGAGCCGACCGCGGACTGGAACCGGCTCGAGCGCTATTACCCGGGCGACGACGTGGTCGACTGGGTCGGCGTGAGTGTCTACGGCCCTCAGGAGCCCAGCGACGACAAGGCACCCAGCTTCCGCGCGCTCATGGACGCTTGCTACCCCCGGCTGGCGAGGCTCGCGCCTCACAAGCCCATGGTCGTGCTGGAGTTCGGGTGCACCGCGGGCAACCCGCGGGTCCGGCCCGAGGAATGGGCGGGGGCCGCCCTCGATGACCTGCTCGGCGGGCGCTGGCCCAACGTCATCGGCTTCGCATGGTGGAATGAGGCGTGGGAGAACGACGACGATCCTGCAAACAACACCACGATGCGGGTGCAGGACATCCCCGCGCTGGCCCGCACCTTCCGGCGCAAGTTTGCATCCGTCGGTGATCACCTCTTGACGCGCGCGAGGCTAACTCCGGCCGCGCAGCCGCGAGGTTGACGCCGCCGGCGCCGCGCGACTACAATGCCGCTCGATAGACCTATGGCCCGCGTCATTGCCGTCATCCCTGCCCGCTACGCGTCCACGCGGTTTCCCGGGAAGCCCCTTGCCGACCTCTGGGGCAAGCCGCTCATCCGCCACGTGTGGGAGCGAGCGCGCCAGGCGCGGCTGGTGGACAGCGTCCTCATCGCCACCGACGACGCGCGCATCGCACAGGTCTGCCGGGCCTTCGGCGCTGACGTACGGATGACTCGCGCCGACCACGCGAGCGGCACAGACCGGGTGGCCGAGGTCGCGGCTGGCCTCGACGCAGAGCTGGTGGCGAACGTGCAAGGCGACGAGCCGCTGATCGACCCGGCGGCTATCGATGCCGCCGTGTCTCCGCTGCTGGATGACGCATCCATCCCGATGAGCACCCTCTCTTGCCCGGTGCACGATCTGGAGGACCTCGCGGACCCCAACGTCGTGAAGGTGGTCGTCGACGGCAGCGGCCTTGCGCTGTACTTCAGCCGCCTTCCCATACCCTTTGTGCGCGACAGCGGCGCCGACTTTGTCCGGCACCGCCACATCGGCCTGTATGTCTACCGCCGAGATTTCCTGCTGCGTCTCGGCGGGATGACGCCGACGCCGCTGGAGCAAGCCGAGCGCCTGGAGCAGCTTCGAGTGCTCGAGCACGGGTATCGCATCCGAGTCGTCGCGGTGGACTGCGCGCCGCCCGGGGTGGACACTCCCGAAGACCTGCTGCGGTTGTCGGCCGAGGGCCCCAGGGCCTGATCGGGACCCTCGGGCGAGCCATCAGGACCCCGCAGGCCTCCTGGCCCGGACGCGCGCTTTCCCCGCGAAACGCCGCCGTTGCGCCGGTTAGAGGCACCGAAACGTCAGCATAGGGCGCTCCCAGTCGCCGGAGTCCCGAGCCTGGCGCGTCCGTCTTACGGGCCGCCGCTCTTGGACGTGATGAGCCTCTTGGGCGCTGCTGGGCGGGCCGGAGGCGCTCAACACCCAGGTGTCACTCATCGCGGCCGAGGGGTCGGGTGGTGTCCTGTTCTCGGCCATCTCGCACCTCCAGACATCTCGCGGGGCAGGAGGAGCGGCATAGCCACTATCGAATATACGTTTGCATCTCATCGTGGCGCGGGGGTTAGCGCCGGGGCAGGCGATAGCTCGCTTCGGCCCGTCGGCTCACCGCAGCGACATCAGGAGGGGAAGACATGTATCTCGCTCACTCCCGGAACGACCGTGGTGAGCCACAGTCAGTGGCTGATCACCTCGATGCTGTCGCGGCACGCGCGGAGTCGTTCGCGAGTGTCTTCGGCGCCGGCGGGGAGGCCCGGCTCGCGGGCCTCCTCCACGACCTCGGGAAGTACGGAGACCTGTTCCAGCAGCGTCTCAGGGGCGAGGCGTGCGGTGTTGATCATTGGTCGGCCGGTGCGTGGATAGCGGTTAAGAAATACGGCGCGCTGGCCGCGGCCCTGGCGATCCATGGGCACCACATTGGCCTGCAGAGCGCGGACTCACTCAAGGACCTCGATCCCAGCCACATCAGCAGCCATCATCCGCTCGGGCTGAAGCTGTCCACGACCGACTACGGCCAGCTCATCGAGCGCCTGGTTAGGGACGGGACGTCACTGCCGCAGGCAGGCAAGGGCTCCTATGAAAAGCGCTCCCTGACGGCTGCGTCCATGCTAGATGTGCGCATGTTGTTCTCCGCGCTGGTGGACGCTGACTTCACCGACACCGAGGCCCACTTCGCCTGTCGCGCGCCCGAGCCTGACGGGGGAGCAGAGCTGCCGTTGCAGGCGGAGGCCGCGCTGGCAGCGGTGCAGGAGCATCTCGCGCAACTGGCCCGCCGCGAGGACATGTCGCCCGACGTGCGGCGCATGCGCGCCGATCTCCTCGAGGCATGTCTGGCGGCCGCGGAGAAGGAGCCGGGGCTGTGGACCTTGTCAGCGCCCACCGGGGCCGGTAAGACGTTGGCCATGCTCGCCTTCGCGCTCCGCCACGCCGCGCGCTATGGGCTGCGTCGCATTGTCGTCGTGATACCCTACCTGAGCATCATCGAGCAGACCGGGCGCGTCTACCGAAGCATCCTCTGCCCGCGCTTCGGCGATGGCTATGTCCACGAGCACCACAGCCTGGCCGGGACGCGGCCGAGAGCCGCGCCGGGGCCCCAGAACGATCCCGACGGCGACAGCGAGAGCGAGCGCCTCGAGCGAGTCACCGCCGAGGACTGGGCGGCGCCCGTGATCATCACCACCAGCGTGCAACTGCTCGAATCCCTCCATGCCAACCGTCCCTCCGCCTGCCGCAAGCTCCACCGCCTGGCCCACAGCGTCCTGCTCCTCGACGAGGTGCAGGCTCTGCCGGACCACCTCGCGGTTCCCACGCTCGCCACCCTCTCGTGGCTAGCCCAGCGCTACCATGTCAGCATCGTCTTCGCGACGGCCACACAGCCGGCGTTCGAGCACCTCGACCCGCATGTGCGCAAGCTTGGGCCGTCCGGCTGGCAGGCCAGGGAGATCGTGCCCTCGGTGCGCGCCCTCTTCCGCCGGGTCAACAGGACACGGGTGACCTGGCCCGATGGGACGCAGCCCACCCCGTGGGAGGAGATCGCGGAGCGCCTCGCCAGGCAGCCCCAGGCGCTCTGCGTGGTGAACGTCAAGCGCCATGCTCAAGACCTGTTCCAGCGGCTGCGCGAGGCTGGCGCCGAGGGGGTGCTGCACCTGTCAACCGCGATGTGCCCGGCTCATCGGCAGGCGGCCCTGCGAGTGGTCCGCCTCCGCCTCCGACGCGGCCTGCCTTGCCGGCTCATTTCCACCCAGTGCGTGGAAGCCGGGGTGGACCTCGACTTCCCGGTCGTCTATCGGGCGCTTGCCCCTCTGGAGGCCATTGCACAGGCCGCGGGCCGGTGCAACCGCCATGGACTGCGCGCCGCCGGCGAGGTCCACGTATTCGTGCCAGAGGACAACGCGGGGCCGCCAGGCGCCTACGCGCAGGCCACCGATGTCACGCGCATGCTCCTCAAGCAGCGCGGCCCGGAAGGCATGGACATCACCGACCCCGAGCTCTTCGCGGAGTATTACCGTTCCTTCTACAATGTCGCCAACTCGGAGAGCAAGCGGCCAGAGCTGCACAAGGCCATCAAGTCCATGGACTTCGCGGCCGTGGCCGAACACTATCGGCTCATCGAGGAGGAGAGCATTAGCGTCCTCGTTCCGTACCTGCCGCGAACCTGGCAGGAGCTGGCCGATGTGGTGCGTTCGCAGGGCCTGAACACGGCCTGGATTCGGCGTGCCCAACGCCATGCCGTGAGTGTCTGGCGCCCGGGGGCGGACGACCCCATCTGGCAGCGGTTGGAGCCAGTGCAGGGCCGCCGCCGCACCGCCTCGGACGAGTGGTTCATCCTGGCTGACCCGGACAGCTACCACAGATTCCTGGGGCTGCTGCCAAGCGACGCCCCGCCTGTGTGGCTGGTGTAGGGAGCACAATTGAGAGAAGGGAGGTGACATGGAGTTGCTGCCTTGTGTTGGCCCCTGTGGGAAGATCTCGAGACCAAGGAGGAAGGTGCATGCATCCAACACCACAGGTGCTTGAGGTGTGGGGCGAGCTGGCCTGCTTCACCAGGCCGGAGCTAAAGGTGGAGCGGTTCAGCTACCCCGTGATCACGCCTTCGGCGGCGCGCAGCATCTTCGAGGCCATCTACTGGAAGCGCGACCGGTTCCGCTGGCAGGTGACGCGAGTGGAGATGCTCAGCGAGCCCCGCTACCTGGCCCTCCGTCGGAACGAGGTGAAGGGCAAGGCCCATGCCGACAGCACCATCCGCAAGTGGATGACTGGCAAGGCCGAGCCCGTGCCCCTCTGGGCGGACGGCGAAGACGAGCAGACCGGCCGCACCCAGCGGCAGACGATGGCCCTGAAGGACGTCCGCTATCGTCTCCACGCACAGGTGCGGCCCTGGCCGGGCCACGAGGATGAGCTGCCCGGCTTCGAGGCCTGCTTCCGCCGCCGCGCCCGGAATGGACAGTGTGTCTGGCAGCCCTATCTCGGCTGCCGGGAGTTCCCCGCCTACTTCCGCCTGGTCGAGGAGCCGCGGCCCGAGCCTCCGCCGGCCCCGGTGCACCTCGACCTGGGCCTGATGCTGTACGACGTGTTCGACGCCTCCCGGCCGGGGAGTCCGGAGGACTCGCCTGCGATCAGCGTCTTCCATGGCCTGGTGGTGGGCGGTGTGATGGAGGTCCCGGACTTCGCCGACGCGGCCGTGCTGAAGGCCGTCAGGGAGGAGCGCTGATGCTCAACCTGCTCCTCAGATACGCTGCTGACCACGGCCTGGTGGTAGAACCCGGCTTCGCCCCGAAGTCGGTGCGATGGGCCATCTCCTGTGACGCGGAGGGCCGCTTCCTCGGGGTCATCGCGCTCGCCGACAGCAGCCGACCGCGGGATCGCGGCCGAGCTTTCGCCAGGTGCCCTGACTTGAGTCAGCCGGAGCTCGTGGGGGGAAGTGAGCCGAGGTCTCACTTCTTGATCGAGTCGGCCCAGGTCGTCTGTCTCCTGGGCGCCGAGCCAGGCGACGCCAGAGTCGAGGGCAAGCACCGCTTCTTTGTGCGCCTGCTGCGCGAGGCCTCCAGCGCCATGCCCGAGCTTGCCGCGGCCGCGGCCATGCTGGAGGACGAGGCGGCACTCGCCCGCATCAGGGAAGAGCTGACAACGCGCAAGGCGCGGCCGGTGGACTCCGTCACCTTGCTCATCGGCGACGTCTTCCCCGTGGAGAGGGAGGACTGGCATGAGTGGTGGCGCGGGTTCAGGCGGACTCTGGCCGCGCCATCTGAGCGAGACGCGACCATGCGCTGCTTCGTGACCGGCGAGCTGGTCGCGCCCGCGCGCACCCACCGGAAAATCAGGGGTCTGGGCGGCCAGCCTTCCGGCGACGCGCTGGTGTGTTTCGACAAAGCGGCCTTCCAGTCATATGGGCTCGCGCAGTCGGCCAACGCGGCCATGTCCGAGGACACGGCCGCCGCCTATGCCGCCGCGCTGAACAAACTGGTGGCCGAGCACTCGCAGCGCCTGGCGGGGGCCACCGTGGTCCACTGGTTCGCCGCCGATGTCGCGGAGGAGGACGACCCGATTCGCCAATGTCTGGTGGGCGACGAGGCCACCCTGAGGGAGGGCGAGGAGCTCTCCGCCCAACAGCGGGCCCGGGAGCTTCTCCGGTCCATCCGCACCGGGCAGCGCGTCACCCTCGGCACCAACCGCTACTACGCCGTAACTCTGTCCGGCATGGCGGGCCGGGTGATGGTGCGCGACTGGATGGAGGGGCAGTTCGAGGACCTGGTGGAGAGCGTCTGCCAGTGGTTTGACGACCTGGAGATCGTCCGACTGGACGGGCAGGGGACCGCGCGCACCCCCGGCCTCGAGCGCGTCATCACCTGTCTGCTCCCCGAGCGGGGGGGCCGCAACTACAACGACTGGATCAAGCAGGTCGGCTCGGAGCGCGTGGCCCTGTGGCGGGCGGCCCTCGACAGCAACCAGCCCCTCCCCCACAGCGTGCTCGGCCGCCTGGTACCGCTGAACGCTCGCTTCCACCAGAGCCAGCAGCTCGAACGGGAGGCACCGCCGAGGGAGCGGGCTGAGGCCCTGTCTGTTCTGTATGCTCGCATGGCCTTGCTCAAGGCCTATCACCGACGCCGTGACAAAGGAGGTCCGCCGATCATGCCTGAGCTGAACGAAGATCACCCTCACCCCGCCTACCACTGCGGCCGTCTGATGGCCGTGTACGCGGCCTTGCAGCACGCCGCGCAGGGCGACGTGGGCGCGGGCGTGGTCCAGCGCTACTACGCCGCCGCCAGCGCGACGCCGGGCCTCATCCTCGGGCGGCTGTCGCGCCTGAGCACCTTCCACCTCAACAAGCTCGATCCCGGCCTGGCCCATTGGTTCGAGGGCAAGCTGGCCGACATCTGGGCGCGCATCGAGGATAAACCGCCCACCACGCTCACCCTGGAAGAGCAGAGCCTCTTCGCCCTCGGCTACTATCAGCAGATGGCGGCCGATCGCAGGGGAAGACCCGTAACCCAAGATCAGAACGAGAAGACAGAGGAGGGATGAAACGATGTCTAGCGCTATCGCGAATCGCTGGGAGTTCCTGTACTTCTTCGATTGCGAGAACGGCAACCCCAACGGCGACCCCGACGCGGGCAACGCCCCTCGCATCGACCCGCAGGACATGCACGGCCTGGTCTCCGACGTGGCCCTCAAGCGCCGCGTCCGCAACTACGTCCAGGCGGCGAAGGACAACGCCATGCCCTACGCCATCTTCGTCGAGCACGCCACCAACCTCAACACGAAAATCGTGCGTGCCCACGAGGAAACCGAGGGCGGTTTCACCCCCAGCCAGAAGAGCGCCCCTCGGGGCAAGGTCGAGAAGGCCCGCGACTGGATGTGCGCCAACTTCTACGACGTTCGCACCTTCGGCGCGGTGATGAGCACCGGCCCCAACGCCGGTCAGGTGCGGGGGCCGGTCCAGTTCTCCTTCGCCCGGTCCCTGGACCCGGTGCTGCCCATGGACATCTCCATCACCCGCATGGCCGTCGCCGAGGATGTGGCCGGGGCCAAGTCCAGCGCCGACTACCTCGCCTGGGAGGAGAAGGAGCCTGAGGACCAGTTGCGCACCATGGGCCGGAAGGCCCTCATCCCCTACGGCCTCTACCTGGCCAAGGGCTTCATCAGCGCGCACCTCGCCCAGGGAACGGGCTTCTCGGACGCCGACCTGCGGCTGTTCTGGGAGGCCCTGCTCAACATGTACGACCACGACCGCTCGGCCAGCAAGGGCATGATGTCGGTCCGCAAGTTGGTGGCCTTCAAGCATGTGGGCACCGACACGAACCCCGAACAGCGCCAGCGCCAGGCAATCCTGGGCTGCGCGCCGGCCCACGAGCTGCTCGACCTCGGAAAAGTGGTGGAAGTGCGCCGCGTTGGCGACGCCTCCCGGCCGCCGCGGGCCTTTTCGGACTATGAGATTCTGGTGCACCGCGATCGCGTCCCGGCCGGCGTCGAAGTGTATGAGGACGCGCAACTGCTGCGCTAGCCCGGGTCAGTGACAGGGGGCCTGTCATGGTAGACCTCCAGGAAGAACAGGTGTTCGCTCGCGATGGGCCGCCGTATGAGCCCATCCCGATCTCCGCCCTCGCGCACTACAGCTACTGCCCGCGGCGGTGCGCGCTCATCCATGTAGAGCAGATCTTCGACGAGAATCTCTACACCCTCAGGGGAGAGCTGCTCCACGAGCGGGTGCACGACGGAGACGTGCAGGTGGAGGCCGGCGTACGGATCGAGCGCGCGCTGTCGCTGTGGTCCGCAAAGCTCGGCCTGGTCGGCAAATCCGACGTGGTCGAGTACCACGGCGACACGCCCTACCCGGTGGAGTACAAGGTCGGCCGCCGCCGGGATGAGCCGCACACGCCCATCCAGCTGTGCGCCCAGGCCATGTGCCTGGAGGAGATGAGTGGAAAGCGCGTGCCGCGCGGGGCGATCTACTACCACGCGTCTCGTCGCCGCAAGGAGGTCGTCTTCGACAAGGCGCTGCGCTCCGAGGTTCGCGCGGCCGCCGCGGCGGTGCGCCAGATGCTTGCAGAGCGCATCGTTCCGCCTCCACCCAACGACGCGCGCTGCCGCCACTGCTCGCTGCGCGAATCGTGCCTGCCCCGGGCCACCGGAGAGCCCGAGCGCCTGGCCGCCTTGCGCCGCGAGCTTTTCGCAAGCCGCGAGGAGGAAACAGGAGAGTCGCCATGCACCAACTCCTGAACACACTGTATGTCACCACTGAGGGAGCCTACCTGCATCTGGACCACGACACCCTTCGCGTCGAAGTCGACAGGGAGACGCGGCTGCGGGTGCCGTTGCATCACCTCGGCTCGGTGGTCTGCTTCGGCGACAGCCTCATCTCGCCGTCGCTGCTTGGCCGCTGCGCTGAGGACGGCCGCACCGTCGTCTTCCTCAGCTCCCATGGTCGCTTTCGCTGCCGTGTCGAGGGGCCCGTGTCAGGCAACGTGCTTCTGCGCCGCGCCCAGCACCATGCCCTGGATGACGCCGCGAAGACGGCGGCTATCGCCCGGTCCATCGTTGCAGGTAAAATCCAGAACTGCCGTCAGTCGCTGCTGCGCGGGGCGCGCGATGCCAAGTCGGACGCGGACGGGTCCGTGCTCCGCGACGCGGCCGAGCAGCTCGCGCGGTTGCTGCGGGCCCTCGAGCACGCCGAGGATATGGACGAGATCCGCGGCCACGAGGGCGCGGCCGCCCGATGCTACTTCGGCGCCTTCGACCATATGGTCCGGGAGGACTTCCGCGCTGATTTCCACATGGAGCAGCGCACTCGCCGGCCCCCGCGGGACCGCATCAATGCTCTGCTGTCCTTCCTGTACGCGCTCCTGCTCAACGACTGCTCAGCAGCCGCCCAGGGCGTGGGACTCGACCCGCAGATCGGCTTCCTCCACGGCCTGCGCCCAGGTCGGCTCGGGCTTGCGCTGGACCTGATGGAGGAGCTTCGGCCAGTGTTGGCAGACCGGCTGGCCCTGACCTTGGTGAATCGGGCCCAGCTTGTCGCAGGGGACTTCACGGAGCGGGAGGGAGGCGCGGTCGAGATGACGGAAGCCGGCAGAAAGCAGGTGATCGTCGCCTACCAGGAGAGGAAGCAGCATGAGATCACCCACCAGACGATCGAGGAGAAGATGCCCCTGGGCCTGGTCCCGCACGTCCAGGCGCGCCTGCTCGCCAGACACCTGCGCGGCGAACTCGCCAGCTACCCGCCGTTCCTCTATCGGTAGGGATCGCCTGGAAGCTGGCCACGGAGACGAAGTATGGAGTTACTGGTAACCTATGACGTAGCCACGGACTCGCCTGACGGGCAGCGGCGCCTGCGCCGCGTGGCCCAGGTCTGTCAGAGCTTCGGCCAGCGAGTGCAGAAATCGGTCTTCGAATGCAGCGTGAACGAGACCGACAAGGAAAGATTGGTGGCTCGGCTGTTGAAATGCATTGACGAGGAGACCGACAGCCTGCGCATCTACCGGCTGCCCGAGCCTAGGCAGCGGAACCTGGAGGTCTATGGGCTGGACCACTACGTCGACTTCAAGGGGCCGCTCATCACATGACAGACGGACTGTGCGAACCCCAAGTGAGCGCGAAGATGCGGACAGGTTCGCCATTGGCCAAAAAGCCAGCTATCGCCTGCATTTCTGGCACCCCACCTCGCGCAGCGCTGCGCGGCTGGAGCGTGTCACCCCTGGGGTTCGCCGAAGACACCGCGAAAAACCAGCAGTTGGCTGGCTTCACAAGCGAAGCGTTGCACCCGACCTCAGGGTCGGGTGAGGATTGAAACGCGCAAGTTCGGCTCACATCCGCGGATGGCGACCCGTTGCACCCGACCTCAGGGTCGGGTGAGGATTGAAACCGGCGATTGCGCTCCGCAAACCGCCGGCCGGCAACGTTGCACCCGACCTCA
>Ga0123519_10003889_pt1 | contig 24493 bp, 18 predicted proteins | sample YelNatPaOPRAMG02_FD_87396 | JGI IMG/M metagenome (GOLD analysis project Ga0123519, IMG submission 87396) | Hot spring microbial communities from Yellowstone National Park - Yellowstone National Park OP-RAMG-02 (version 2) | ecosystem: Environmental > Aquatic > Thermal springs > Hot (42-90C) ...
CCCGCTCCCTGCGTCTGCCCGTTATCGCCACCGGCGGCGTCTGCTACGCCCGGCCTCAGCAGCGCGAGATCCTGGACGTGCTCACCGCCATCCGCCACAAACGCACCCTGGAGACCGCTGGCCGGCTGCTCGAGGTCAACGCCGAGCGCTACCTCCGCTCGGGACAGGAAATGGCCCGCTTGTTTGCCGATCTGCCGGAAGCCCTGGCCGCCACCCGCGAATTGTCGTCGCGGCTCGAGTTCACCATGAACGATCTGGGCTACGAGTTCCCACGCTATCCCGTGCCGCCCGGCGAAACCATGGCCTCCCTGCTGCGCAAGCTGACCGAGGAAGGCGCGCGGCAGCGCTACCGGCCCTACCACGAGCGCGCCCGCCGCCAGATCGAGCACGAGCTGGCCGTCATCGAGAAGCTCCATCTGGAAGGATATTTCCTGATCGTCTGGGATTTGGTGCGCTTCTGCCGCGAGCAGGGCATTCTGGCGCAGGGACGCGGCTCGGCCGCCAACAGCGCCGTCTGCTATGCGCTGGGCATCACGGCGGTGGATCCGGTAGGCATGGAGCTGCTGTTCGAGCGTTTCCTTTCCGAAGAGCGCGGCGAGTGGCCCGATATTGATCTGGATCTTCCCAGCGGTGAGCAGCGCGAGCGCGTCATCCAGTACGTCTACCAGCGCTACGGGCCGCGCGGGGCGGCCATGACTGCCAACGTCATCACGTACCGCGATCGCCTGGCCGCCCGCGAGGTGGGCAAGGTGCTGGGCTTCGAGCCGGAGGTGACGGCGCGACTGGCTTCTCGGGCGCGACCCTGGGAGTTCAAGGATCCCCAGGAGACCGCCGAACGCCAGTTCCGCGAGGCCGGCTTGGATCCGGCCCATCCCCAGATCCGCAAATTTTTGGAGCTTTACCTGGCCATCCAGGACCTGCCGCGGCACTTGGGCCAGCACTCGGGCGGCATGGTTATCTGTCAGGGTCAGCTCGATTCCGTGGTGCCGTTGGAGCCGGCCGCCATGCCCGGGCGAGTGGTTGTGCAGTGGGACAAGGATGATTGCGCGGACATGGGCATCATCAAGGTGGACCTGCTGGGCCTGGGCATGATGGCTGTGCTTGAGGACTGCATCAAGCTCATCCGCGAGCACTACGGTGAAGAGGTAGATCTGGCTCACTTGCCGCCGGAGGATCCTGCGGTCTGGGATGCGCTCCAGCGCGCCGATACCATCGGCATGTTCCAGGTGGAAAGCCGGGCGCAGCAAGCCATCTTGCCGCGCATGCGTCCTTCGCGCTTTTACGATCTGGTGGTGCAGGTGGGCATCGTGCGGCCGGGGCCTATCGTGGGCAAGATGGTTCATCCCTACTTGCGCCGCCGGCAGGGGCGTGAACCGCCCGATTGTCTGCATCCCTCGCTCGAACCTGTGCTGCGCCGTACTCTCGGCGTGCCCATCTTTCAGGAGCAGCTTTTGCGCATCGCCATGATCGCCGCCGGCTTCACCGGGGGTGAGGCCGAAGAACTGCGCCGCGCCTTCACACACAAGCGTTCGGAAGCGCGCATGAAACAGATCGAGGTGCGGCTGCGCGAGGGCATGAACCGCAACGGGATCACCGGGCAGACCCAGGATCGCATCGTCGAGGCCATCACTTCCTTCGCCCTTTACGGCTTTCCCGAGTCCCACGCCGCCAGCTTCGCGTTGATCGCTTACGCCAGCGCCTACTTGAAGTGCCATTACCTGGCGGCCTTCACCGCTGCCCTATTGAACAACCAGCCGATGGGGTTTTACTCGCCGGCCACCATCCTCAAGGACGCCCAGCGCCACGGGCTGCGAGTGCGTCCCATAGACGTGACGCGCTCGGACTGGCCCTGCACGCTGGAAGAGGAAAACGGCGCCAAAGTTCTGCGGCTGGGGCTGTGCTATTTGAAGGGCCTGCGGGAGGCGACCGGCCGGGCCATCGTGCGCGAACGCGCTCGCGCTCCCTTCGTCTCGATTGACGATTTGGTCCGCCGCGTTCCGCAATTGCGGCGGGATGAGCTGGAGCGGCTGGCCGCGGCCGGCGCGCTGAACTCGCTGGGAGTGGCGGATCGCCGCCACGCCCTCTGGGAAGCTGCTCGTGCGGCGCGTCCGGCGGGGCCGTTGCTGGAAACGCTGCCGCAGGGTGACCATACCTCGCCGCTGCTTCCCATGAGTCCCGAAGAGCGTCTGCTGGCCGATTACGAAACCGCCGGACTCAGCGTAGGCCCGCACCCCATGGCGTACTGCCGTTCAGCGATGCGCGCTCTGGGAGTGCAGCGGGCGGCAGAGCTTAAGCGGCTTGCCCACGGGCGCAGGGTGCGAGTGGCCGGGGCCGTGATCGTGCGGCAGCGCCCGGGCACGGCCAAGGGTTTCGTCTTCCTGAGTCTGGAGGATGAAACCGGCATCGCCAATGTGGTCATCGAGCCTGAGACCTTCGAGCGCTACCGAATGGTGCTGATAGATGCTCCCTTCTTGCTGGTGGAAGGCGTTTTGCAAAACGTGGATGGCGTCATCTCGGTCAAAGCTGCACACCTGGCGCCGTTGACGGCGCCGGTAGCCGCCGTGGAATCTCATGATTTCTACTGATGCGGCCGCAACACGATGACGTGGCCGCCCGCCGGAGCCAGGCGCGCGCGCAAGCGGGTGTCGGCAGTCACCCTCTGCGTAGTTCTCACTGTGTTCTTGGGTTGTACGGCGGCGTCGGGGGCGTCGGCCCAAATCTCCGCGGTGTAAGTCCGCCCCGCCGGCAGGATGCGCCCCAAAGGTATCTCGATTTCGCGCGCTTCGGCTCCCGTGATCGTGCCGATGTACCAAGCATCGCCTTGACGCCGCGCCACTGAAACGTAGGCCCCGGGACGCCCACCCAGCCCGCGCGTCTCATCCCAGGCTACGGGCACCTGCTTTAGGAACTCCAGCTCCTTGCTGGCGCGGTAAGCGCCGGGATAATCGGCCAGCATCTGGAAACCGCTCTCGAAAATCACGTACAGCGCCATCTGGTGGGCGCGCGTGGTAGGCACCGTGGGGTTCACGTTGCGCGGCGTGAACTCCGCCGGCGGCACGTTCTCGAAGCCGCCCGGCGTGTAGTCGAGAGGCCCGGCCAGCAGGCGCGTGAAAGCGATCATCACGTTATGATCCGCGGTGGCCCGATTAGACCATTTCAGGTACTCCAGGCCGAGCACGCCTTCGTGGGTCAGTACGTTGGGATAGTACCGCATCATCCCGCAGGGCTTGAAAGCGCCGTGGAAGTCCACCATGAGCTTGTGTTCGGCCGCCTTGCGCGCCACCCGGTGGTAGAAATCCACCATCTGCTGATCGTCCCGGTCCATGAAGTCTACTTTGACTCCCACCACGCCCCATTTCTCGTACAGCGGGAAGGCCTTCTCCATCTGCGCGTCCACGGCGGACCAGTGGCACCACAGCCACAGTCCCACCTTCTTGCTGCGCGCGTAGGCGAGCAGTTCGGGGATATTGACGCGCTCGTTCCAGGTGGTGATGTCGCGCCCGCCTCCTCCCTGGCCCACGGGGCCGCCGGACCAGCCGGCATCAATCAGGCAATAGGGCAGGCCGGCCTCGGCAGAAAAATCAATATAGTGCTTCAATGTTTCGGTGTTCATCCCCGGCTGGAAGGCGACGTCCCGGGCGAAATGCCCTGACCACCAGGACCACGAGGTCTTGCCTGGCTTGATCCAGCTCGTATCGGCCAGCCGCGACTCCGGACTGAGGCTCGTCACCAAATTGGATTCGATCAGCCGGCAAGCTTCTGCGGCGATCATGAGCACGCGCCACGGGGATTGGGCAGGCGCCTTTCCCACCACGGCCACTTGCGGTTGATCCAGACGCGGCGCCAGGCGAGCCTCCATCGTGCGGCCCCGGGGGCGCACCAGATACAGGCCGGCCCAGTCCTCCAAATGGGCCTCGGTAATCGAGACCCAACCCACGCCCGGCACCTCGAAGGTGAAAGGCAGCGCCACCAGGTAATCAGGCTTGATGGCGCTCAGCGGCAGAGCTACGTAATTGTCCTCGTAGCTGGTGCGGAAGCCGGCCAGAATTAGCGGATAGGAGGTCCCTTCGCGCGCCGCCTGAAATTGCGTCAACTCGCGCTCGACGGCAAAGCTGTTGAGGGCAGCGGGAAGACGGTACCGCAAAGCCGCGCCGTCGTTATAGGCGCGAACCTCGATCTCCAGCGGGCCTCCGGCCGACTCCGTGCGGATGCTTGCCCCGCGCCAGGGGTGCTCGATGCGGCTGGCACGGCCGTGCAGCAGGCGGTAGGAGTCGGTCCCGGAGATGGGTGTGGCCTCCAGCACGGTAGTCTTCTCACCCAAAGCGGGGCGGCCTTGCAGCTTGAGGCCCAGGCGGGATGAGGCGATGAGAGGCTTACCGCGGTAACTGATCTCATAGCTCAGCCACCCGGCGTTGGGGCCGGAGGGCGGAACTTCGACCACAAGCTGGATCTGTTCGTCGGGGCTGGAGACCTTCGCCGATTGCGCTGCTGCCGCTGCCAGCGACGTCAGCAAGAATCCGCACACTATCGCCGCGCGCATAACACTACGTTCTTAGCAAATCCGGCAGTGCCGCGGCGGGCCAGCGCCGCCTCAGGCGCGCAAAGCGTAAGAACTGAGCACTTTCATGTAATTGGAACGCAGGAACGCGTTCGGGTTAGCTACCGAACGCTGGCTCAGCGAGCCTTGCATCTGTCGCACGGAGGCGTACTCGTGCTCTTGCATCCAGGCTTGCATTTCAGCCAGAATCTTGCCCACGTGCGAGATCCCGTTTTCAAGCAGCGCGGAAGCCATCTCGGCGACCCTGGCGCCGGCCATCATCGCCTTCAGCACGTCCCGGCCGGTGTGGAACCCGCCGGTGACGGCCAGATCCACGTTCACGCGTCCGTAAAGAATGGCCACCCAGTGCAGCCGCAACAGCGATTCGTAGGAATTGCTCAATTGCAGCGTGTGCTTGACTTCCAAGGCCTCCAGATCGAAATCGGGTTGATACAACCGGTTGAACAGCACCAGGCCCCGCGCCCCAGCCTGCTCGAGCTGCCGGGCTATGTTAGCCATGGCCGTGAAGTAAGGGGTCAACTTTACACTGACGGGGATGCGTACGCTGGAGGCCACCTCGCGCACCAGCGTGCAGTAAGCTTGCTCCACCTGGGCTCCGGTTACTTGGGGGTCCGTTTGCAAGGTGAAGATATTAAGCTCGAGGGCATCGGCGCCGGCCTGCTCGATGGATTTGGCGAAGCTGACCCAGGCGCCGCTGGAGACGGCGTTCAGGCTGGCAATGATGGGGATAGAGACAGCCGCCTTGGCCTTGCGTATATGCTCCAAGTAGCCTTCGGGCCCGAGGTTGTAAGTCGTCAAATCGGGGAAATAACTCAGGGCTTCGGCGGAGCCTCCGGCCGTTTCGCTCAAGCGTCGGTCCAGCTCCTGGCTCTCCAGGGTGATTTGCTCCTCAAAGAGCGAATGCAGCACAACCGCGGCCGCTCCGGCATCTTCCATCCTGCGAATGTTGTCTATTTCCTCGCACAAGGGCGAGGCCGAGATGACCACGGGATTTTTCAGATTCAGGCCCAGATAGCTGGTAGAAAGATCCATCGTTCACTCTCCCTGTTTGCCGGACGGATTGGCTGCGCCCACTAGCTCGGGCGTGGCAACCGGCATGGCGGCCAAATATTCGTACTGCTTCCAACGCCGCAGGACCGCCTCTTGGGCTGCCTCCAAGAGGCGTTTAGCCGCCTCGGGGTTGGCGTGGCGCAGCATCGAGTAACGCGTCTCGTTATAGATGTACTTTTCCAGCGGCAGCGTGGGCGCCTTCGAATCCAGTTGCAGTGGATTCTTGCCCTGCTTTAGCAAGGCGGGATTGTACCGGAAAAGCGGCCAGTAGCCGGATTGCACGGCGGCCTTTTGCTGCTCCAGCCCGTGTATGAGATCGTAGCCGTGAGCGATGCAATGGCAATAGGCGATGACGATGGACGGTCCCTCGTAAGCCTCGGCCTCCAGCAAAGCTCTGACGGTTTGCATGTCGTTGAAGCCGAAGGCCACCCGCGCCACGTAGACGTTGCCGTACGTCATGGCCATCATGGCCAGATCCTTCTTGGGCTGGGGCTTGCCGCCGAAGGCGAACTTGGCCACGGCGCCCAGCGGCGTAGCCTTGGACATCTGCCCGCCGGTGTTGGAGTAAACCTCGGTATCCAGCACCAGCAGGTTGACGTTCTCGCCCGAGGCCAGCACGTGGTCGAGCCCGCCGTAGCCGATGTCGTAAGCCCAGCCGTCGCCGCCCACGCCCCAAACGCTCTTGCGCACCAAAGCGTCGGCCAGAGCGCGCAGATCGCGGGCTTCGCGCGTGTCCACGCCTGCGAGCTTCTGCCGCAGCAACGCCACGCGCTCGCGTTGCTCGTAAATGCCCTTCTCGCCCGACTGGTCGGCGTTAAGCAGGGCTTCGGCCAGTTCCTCGCCGATGCTGTGCGCAAGCTGCTTGACCAGCCAGCGCGCGTACTCGACCTGCTGATTGAGCGCCAGTCGCAGGCCGAGCGCGAACTCGGCGGTGTCCTCAAACAGCGAGTTGTTCCAGGCAGGCCCGCGCCCGTTGTCGTCCACGCAGTAAGGAGTGGTGGGCAAGTTGCCGCCGTAAATCGAGGAGCAGCCGGTGGCGTTGCCGATCACCAGGCGATCGCCGAACAATTGCGTAAGCAGCTTGACGTAAGGCGTCTCGCCGCAGCCCGAGCAAGCGCCTGAGAACTCGAACAACGGGCGGAACAACTGGTTGTCCTTGACCTGGGCAGGGCTGAGCAGGCGGCGGTCCATATCCGGGATGCTCAGGAAGAACTCCCAGTTCACGCGCTCCTGTTCGCGCAAGGGCGGCTGGGGCGCCATATTCAGGGCCTTGTGCTTGGCCTCGGTCTTGCTTTTGACCGGGCAGACCTCCACGCAGAGGCCGCATCCTGTGCAATCCTCGGGCGCTACCTGGAGCGTGTACTTCATGTCCTTGAATTCGCGCCAGCGGGCCGGGGCGTGCTTGAAGGTGGCCGGAGCGCCGGCCAGCCATTTGGCGTCGTAAACCTTGGCGCGGATGGTGGCGTGCGGGCAGACCAGCACGCACTTGCCGCACTGGATGCAGAGTTCCTCGTCCCAAACCGGGATTTCCAGCGCGATGTTGCGCTTTTCCCACTGGGCGGTGGCGGTGGGGAAGGTGCCATCGGGCGGGAAAGCGCTTACCGGAACCGAGTCTCCCTCTCCCGCGATAATGGGGGCCAGCGTGCGCTGGACGAACTCGGGGGCTTGGGGCGGAACCGCGGGCCGGATATCAAAGGTGCTGGTGATGCGTTCGGGCACCTTGACCTCGTGCAAGTGCGCCAGGGCTGCGTCCACGGCGGCAAAATTCTTCTTGACGATGGCTTCGCCGCGCTTGCCCCAAGTCTTTTGGATGGCCTCTTTGATCTTGTGTATGGCCTCCTCGCGCGGCAGGATGCCGCTGATGGCGAAGAAGCAGGTCTGCATGATGGTGTTGATGCGAGTGCCCATGCCGGTTTCGGCAGCCACCTTGTAGGCGTCAATGACATAGAAGCGCAGCTTTTTCTCGATGATCTGCCGCTGCACGGTGCGGGGCAGGTGGTCCCACACCTCATCGGGCCCGTAGTAGCTGTTCAGCAAGAAGGTCGCGCCCGGCATGGCGGCCTTCAACACGTCGAAGCGTTCCAGGAAAGAAAACTGATGGCAGGCGACGAAATTGGCTTTGGTGATCAGGTAACTGGAGTGGATGGGGTTGGGGCCGAAGCGCAAATGGGAAATGGTGACGGCGCCGGCTTTCTTGGAGTCGTAAACGAAGTAGCCCTGCGCGTAGTTGTCGGTTTCCTCGCCGATGATTTTGATCGAGTTCTTGTTGGCGCTGACGGTCCCGTCGGCTCCGAGTCCGTAAAACAGCCCGCGGAAGGCCTGCGGATCCTCGGTTGAGAACTCGGGATCGTAGTCTAGGCTGGTGTGGGTGACGTCGTCGTTGATCCCGATGGTGAAGTGATTCTTCGGGTGATCCTTGGCGAGCTCGTCGAAGACGGCTTTCACCATGGCGGGGGTAAATTCCTTGGAAGACAGCCCGTAGCGGCCGCCGATGACGCGGGGCATGCGCTGGAAGGGGGCGATGCCGGCCACCATGCCCTCGTTAAGCGCGGTCACTACGTCCTGATAGAGCGGCTCGCCGATGGCGCCCGGCTCCTTGGTTCGATCGAGCACGGCGATAGCCTTCACAGTGGGCGGGAGCGCCTTCACGAAAGCCTCGGTTGAAAATGGTCTGAACAGCCGCACTTTCACGATGCCGATCTTTTCGCCGCGCGCCATCATGTATTCGACCAGCTCGTGGGCCACTTCGGCGCCCGAGCCCATGAGCACGACGACTCGGTCGGCATCCGGCGCCCCCAAGTAGTCGAAGAGATGGTAGTGGCGGCCGACGATGCGCGCAAACTTGTCCATGACGTTCTGCACGATGGTAGGGCAGGCCAGATAGTAGGGGTTGCAAGCCTCGCGCGCCTGGAAGAACACGTCGGGGTTCTGGGCGGTGCCGCGCAGCACGGGCTTGTCGGGCGTCATAGCCCGGGCGCGGTGAGCGCGGATCAACTCTTCGGGGATCATGGCCCGCATGTCGTCGAGCGTGAGCTGCTCAATTTTGGTCACCTCGTGGGAGGTGCGGAAGCCATCGAAGAAATGCAGGAAGGGCACGCGCGATTCCAGCGTGGCGGCCTGGGCGATGAGGGCGAAATCGTGGGCCTCCTGCACAGAATTGGAGGCCAGCAAGGCCCAGCCTGTCTGTCGCACGGCCATCACGTCGCTGTGATCGCCGAAGATGGAAAGCGCGTGCGTGGCCACGGTGCGGGCGGAGACGTGGATGGTGGCCGGGCTGAGCTCACCCGCGATCTTGTACATGCTGGGGATCATCAGCAGCAGCCCCTGGGCCGCGGTAAAGGTTGTGCCCAGCGCGCCGCCTTGTAGAGCGCCGTGCATGGCCGCGGAAGCCCCGCCTTCGCTTTGCATCTCGATGACCTTGGGCACCGTACCCCAGATGTTGGGGATCCCCTTGGCCGCCCATTCGTCCGCCCATTCGCCCATGGGCGAGGAGGGTGTGATCGGATAGATGGCGCAGACCTCGTTGACGTGGTACGCCACGTAGGCCGTAGCTTCGTTTCCGTCAATGGTGACTTTCTTGCGTGTCATTGCCTTCTTGTCTGTCCTTCCGGTTGGTTTTAGACTGCCTCGGCGCGAGCGACGCGGGCAGCGGCCCTCGCGCTTTCAAGGAGGAAGCAAGCAACTATCCAGTATAAGACTCTGCGACAGCCCCTGCGCAGCTTGTGATATAAGGAGAATTTGGCATCGCGCCAGCACGGCCCGCCGGAGTGCGCTGCCGGGCTGGCGGCTTCAGGTCCCGCACTGCGAACTGCGCGCCAGAATGCGCGACGCCAGCAAGGAGTCGGAAGCATGGAACCAAAAGGCGATATTGCACTGATCGGCCTGGCTGTCATGGGCCAGAATCTCATCCTGAACATGAACGACCACGGTTACACGGTGGTGGCTTTCAATCGCACTGTTTCCAAGGTGGACGAATTTCTCAACGCGGCGGCTAAGGGGCGCGAAACCATACTGGGCGCCCACTCCATCCAGGAGATGGTCAGCCTGCTCAAGAAGCCGCGCAAGATCATGCTGATGGTCAAGGCGGGCAAGGCGGTGGACGACTTCATCGAGCTGCTTTTGCCGCACCTGGAGCCGGGCGATTTGATCATTGACGGCGGCAATTCGCACTTCCCGGACACCATCCGGCGCACGCAATATCTCCGGAGCAAGGGCTTGCTGTACATCGGCACGGGGATCTCAGGCGGCGAGGAAGGAGCCCGCCATGGCCCTTCGATTATGCCCGGCGGCACCCCTGAAGCCTGGCCCCTGGTCAAAGACATCTTTCAGGCCATCGCCGCCCGAGCGCCCGACGGGCAGCCTTGCTGCGAGTGGATCGGCAGCGACGGCGCCGGCCACTACGTCAAGATGGCCCACAACGGCATCGAGTATGGAGACATGCAGCTCATCTGCGAGGCCTACCAGCTCATGCGGGAAGGTCTGGGCATGAGCAACGAACAGATGCACCAAGCCTTCGCGGAATGGAACAAGGGCGAGCTTTCCAGTTACTTGATTGAAATCACCGCCGACATTCTGGCTTATAAGGATGAGGACGGCGAATACGTGGTGGACAAGATCCTGGATGCCGCCGGGCAAAAGGGGACTGGCAAGTGGACCACCATCAGCTCGCTCGATCTGGGCGTGCCGGTCACGCTGATCGCAGAAGCCGTCTTTGCGCGCTGCCTGAGCGCCATGAAGGATGAACGCGTGGCGGCGGCGCGGATCCTGCACGGCCCGAAGGCTCGCCTGGAGGGGGATCGCGCGCAATGGATCGAAGACATCCGCCGCGCCTTGCTGGCCTCCAAGATTGTCTCTTACGCACAGGGCTTCATGCTCATGCGCGAGGCGGCCAAGGAGTATGGCTGGCAACTTAACTACGGGAACATCGCTTCTATCTGGCGGGCCGGCTGCATCATTCGCTCGGCGTTTCTGGGGCGAATAAAGGAGGCCTTCGACCGCCGTCCGGAGCTGAGCAACTTGCTGCTGGATGATTACTTCCGGGGCGTGATCGAGCGCTGCCAGGACTCCTGGCGACGCGTAGTCTCGGCGGCCGTTCAGATCGGCGTGCCCGTTCCCGCTTTTTCCACGGCGCTGGCTTTCTTCGACGGCTACCGTTGCGAACGGCTGCCTGCCAATTTGCTTCAAGCGCAGCGCGATTACTTCGGCGCGCACACTTACGAGCGGGTGGACCGGCCGCGCGGCGAGTTCTTCCACACCAATTGGACGGGCCGCGGAGGTGCGGTCTCCTCGACCACTTACACGGTTTGAAAAAGGAGGGCGTGGAAGCGGAATGGCTACTGGTTTGAACATACCCAAGCAAGGCGCTTTTGATTTGGTTTCGCTGGGGGCTTTGGTGCACCGGCTGGATCCCGGCACGGTGCCTTTCCGCAAGGCCACCCACTGCGAGATTCACGTCAGCGGCGGCGAGTACAACGTGGCCGCCAACCTGGCTGATTGCTTCGGCCTGCGCACGGCCATCGTGACCGCGCTGGTGGACTACCCCATAGGGGATCTGATCGCCGAGCGCGTGCGCGCTATGGGGGTAAAGGGGTTTTACAAGCGCTTCGCGCACAACGGCGTCAACGGCCCCAACATGGCCACCGTTTACAGCGATCGCGGCTACGGGGTGCGCGCGCCGGTGGTCTTTTACAACCGCAGCAACGAGGCCGCTGCGCAACTGAAGCCGGGAGATTTCAACTGGAAGGAAATCTTCGCCGGCGGCGTCCGCTGGTTTCACAGCGGGGGTATTTTCGCCTCCCTTTCCGCGACCACGGGCGAGCTGATCATTGAAGGCATGCAGGCGGCCAAAGCTGCGGGCGCGGTGGTCTCGTTCGATCTGAATTACCGGGCCAAGCTGTGGGGCGTTTGGGGCGGCCAGCAAAAGGCGCAACAGGTGCTGGGTCGCATCGTGGAGAATGCCGATGTACTGGTGGGCAATGAGGAAGACTTGCAGCTCGGCCTGGGAATCCCGGGGCCGGAGGTGGCGGCGGCGTCGAAGCTCGATCCGAGCGCCTTTCTGGCCATGATCGAGGAAGTGATCAAGAGGTACCCGAAAATCAAAGTGGTGGCCACCACTTTGCGCGAGGTGCACTCCAGCAACCGGCATAGTTGGAGCGCGGTGGCTTGGATCAACGGGGCCTCCTACGTGGCGCCCACTTGCGAGCTGGACGTGTACGATCGCGTGGGGGGCGGCGACGGCTTCGCGGCAGGCTTGTTTTACGGGCTGCTGAGCGGTGAGCCGCCGGAGGAAGCTGTGCGGCTGGGCTGGGCGCACGGGGCTTTGTTGACCACCTTCCCGGGCGACACCACCATGGCCACCCTCGAGCAGGTGCGGGCTTTTGCTCGCGGCGGCTCGGCCCGCATCCAGCGCTGAGCAAGGAGGAACAACGCCTTGGATGTGCTCGCAAGGGCGGCGCGCATACGCCTGCTATTGATGGACGTAGACGGCGTGCTGACCGACGGCAAGCTGTATAACGTTCCGGACGCCAGCGGGCGCATGGTCGAGACCAAAGGTTTTGATTCGCAAGACGGCATCGCATTGCAGTGGTTGGCTTGGAAAGGCATTCGCACCGGCGCCATCAGCGGCCGTGTGTCGCCGGCCACCGAGGAGCGGGCTCGGCAGTGCCGCTTCAGCTACGTCTACCAGGGTCACATTGAGAAGGTTCCGATTCTGGAGGAGATTTTGCGTGACGCCGGTCTGAGTCCGGACGAGGTGGCCTATATCGGCGACGATTTGACCGACGTGGTGATCATGCGCCGAGTGGGCCTGGCCGTCGCTACCGCCAACGCCCGCCCGGAGGTGAAGCGCTGCGCACATTGGGTGACCGAGCAGCCGGGCGGCCACGGGGCGGTGCGCGAGGTGGCGGAGCTGCTGTTGAAGGCGCAGGGCTACTGGGAGGACATCCTGCGCAAGTACGAGGTTGTGACGCCGGGAGGAACTTAGATGGCCAACGAACGCGTAGGAATACTGGTCGAGTCTGCGGCGGGGCCTGGCGTACTGCACCAGTTAACCGGGGCCATAGCGCGGCACCAGGGTGATATAACACTGGTCGAGATTCTGGAAAACGTTCCCGAGCGCTCCCGCATTTATTTTGAAGTGGACTTGCCTGCCGCCCCGGAAGCGCTCCTGGCGGAGTTGTGCGCGCTGCCGGTAGTGCGCTCGGCCACGCTGACTGAGACCTTCCAGAAGATTTACGGCAAGCGCGTGATCATCATGGGTGGCGGGGCGCAGGTGGGCCAGGTGGCTATAGGCGCCATATCGGAAGCGGACCGGCACAACATCCGCGGCGAGCACATCTCGGTGGATACCATCCCGCTGGTAAGCGAGCAAGCGCTGGCGGCGGCCGTGCGGGCGGTAGCGCGCCTGCCGCGCGCCAAGGCGCTGGTGCTGGCCGGCTCCTTGATGGGAGGTGAAATCGAGAAGGCAGTGCGCGAGGTGCGCCAGCAAGGCCTGCTGGTGATCAGCCTGAACATGGCGGGGAGCGTGCCCGAGGCAGCCGATATCGTTATCACCGATCCGGTACAAGCGGGCGTGATGGCGGTGATGGCGGTGGCCGACACGGCCAAATTCGATCCCGCGCGCCTGAAGCGACGCGTGTTCTGAGTCCTCAGGCGATCGCCAGCATACGCTCCAGCGGCACCAGTGCCTGCCGGATGGTCTGCTCGGGGATTTCCACCCGCGGCTCGAGCTTCGCCAGGCAATCGCGCAGTTTCTCCAGCGTGTTGAGCTTCATGAACGGGCATTCGCTACAATTGCACTGCTCATTGGGGATGAAGTAGAACTGCTTGTCCGGGGCCACGCGCTTGAGCGAATGCAGGATGCCGCTTTCTGTGACCACAATAATCTCGCGGGCTGGCGCCCGGGCGCACCACTGCACGATGGCGGAAGTGGAGCCGACGAAGTCGGCCAGCTCGAGCAATTCGGCGGGACACTCCGGATGCGCAGCCACCAGCGCGCCCGGATGCTCGGCCCGGGCCGCAGCCAGCCGGCGCGCCCGGAAGGTGGCGTGGACCACACAGGTGCCCTGCCAGATCTCCATGTTCTGGCGTCCGGTCTGGCGCTTGACGTAATTGCCCAGATTGACGTCGGGCAGGAACAGAACGGGCTTGTCGGGTGGGATCGAGTTCACTACCGCCACCGCGTTGCGCGAGGTGCAGAGGATGTCGCTGAGCGCCTTAACCTCGATCGAGGTGTTGATATAGCTGACGATGACGTGATCGGGATGGCGGCGCCGGAAGGCGCGAACCTCCTCGGGGGTGCAGGAGGCCACCAGCGAGCAGCCGGCTTCCGGATCCGGCACCACTACCGTGCGCGTGGGGTTGAGGGCCTTGGCGGTTTCCGCCATAAACCACACCCCGCAGAAGGCTATGACGTCGCCTTCAAATTCACGAGCCTTGCGGGCCAGCTCCAGGCTGTCGCCCACCGCGTCAGCCAGGTCTTGAATCTCGGGCCACTGGTAGTGATGGGCGAGCACGATAGCGCGGCGCCGGCGTTTCAGCTCCAAGATCTCATCAACGAGAGAAGATGCCACCGCCATGCGTGAATCAGCCCCTCTTTTTCATCTTACCACCGACTCAGGGCAGCAGTTTGCGGGTAGTGGCAGCGAGGGTGTGAGCTACGGGGTCCCCGCCTTCCTCAAGCCAGTACTCGTGCTCGACCCAATCGGAAAGCGGGATATTGCGGAAAAACAGGCGCTCTTGCACGACCAAGCACTTGCGGTTCATAAACAGCGATTTGCTTTCGCGCAAGTACCGACGTTCCTCGATGCGTATGTCGCTGAGCAACTCCTCCAGGGCCTTGCGCCGGGCGGATTCCTCGGCGGCCCGCACGCGATCCTCCATCTGTTCGTTTTGAGCGATGGCCAGCGCGCGCGCCTCAGCGGTGGCGGCCCGTTCCCTGGCCAGGCTGACCTCCATGCGGGCTTGCATCACGACGGCCGACAGCAGGGCGGAGCCCACCGCCACGAAGACGGGCAAGATAACCCACAGCAGGGGTGCGAGATTTTCGGCCGGCACCAGTTGCCTCCGGGGCGCACAGGGCGCCCTCTGCTTTAAAGAATCGGCCAAGGCGAGCAGGAGCCGCAGGGCTCAGGCAAACCGGGCCGCGGCTTTAAGGTGTTTGCCCGATCTCAGTAACGGCCCGCGTAAACCCGCAGGATCTCCCTGCCGTCCTTGCTCTTATTGCCGGTGGGTACCGCGTCGTACTTAAGCTGCGACTCAACTGATGCCGGATCACCGGCGTGCGTCGACAGGTACAGCCCCGCCGTGCCTGCTACGTGCGGCGCCGCCATCGAGGTGCCGGACATGGTTGTGGTCCCGCCTCCCTTGCGGGTCGAGAGGATGCTAACCCCCGGTGCCCAGATATCTACGCATTTGCCATAGTTGCTCCACGAAGCTTCTTGGTCCTTGTCATTCACGGCGGCTACCGTCATAATGCCGTTCGTCGTACCGGTGCGGGCGGGCGACGTGTTGCAAGCGTCGGCGCTTTCATTGCCGGCGGCTATGGCGTAGAAGATGCCCTTTGCAACAGAATTCCTCACGGCGTCATCCAGGGCCGTCGAAGGGCTGCCGCCCAGGCTCATATTGGCCACCGCCGGCGGTTTGGCGTTGGCGGTTACCCAGTCCACTCCCTTGATGACCCACGAGGTGTAGCCGCTGCCGCTGCAACCCAGCACTTTCACGCCAGTCAGTGGAGCGCCGGGGATCACTCCCACCACGTCAATGGTGTTATCTTTGGCGGCGATGGTTCCGGCCACGTGGGTGCCGTGGCCGTTGCAATCGTAGTTCTTCTTGTCAGCAAAGGTGACGTGGCCGACTACGTTCAAATCAGCATGCTTGACATCAATGCCCGTGTCAATTACGTAAACATTGACGTTTGTGACCGAGCCCTGGCCGTCACCCGCTTTGGTCGAGCTGATGTCGGCATCAATTTTGTCAATGCCCCAAGGCAAGGTCTGCTGGATGGCAGTCATAATGCCGTCCGGCTCGATGTACTTGATCATGGCGTCGGATTCCAGCTCCTGGATTTGGCGCGCAGTCAAGCTGGCTGAGAAACCGCGTATGGCGTGGCTGAAGACGTATTCGGCGCGGAAGCCGCGGCGCAGCTCCAAGTAGCGGACCGCACCCAGTACGCCCGGGTCCAGGTAGGTCCAAGCGGGCGGGTTGGCTGCGGCCCGGGCATCCAAGGCTCGGAATGCGGCGTAATCCTGAAAGCGGACATTGTCGGCGAAGACCACGATAACGGGAAACCTGGCAGGTTCTTGGGCCCCTGCCGCGCTCAGGAGAACCAGCAGCGCGAGGCCGCTAGCGATCGCTTTTATCACGGTTGACCTCCCCGATTCAGGATGACCCTATTATACCCCTGGCGAGACCGGAGCGCGACTGGCGGCCCAAGCTCACTGGTTCGAAAAAAAGCCCTCGCCGCACGCGTGGTGGGCGAGGGCGGGCGTGAATTGCGCAGGGAAGGATCAGGGAAGCTTACTTTGGGGTCCCGGACGTTGTCGTCCCTTCGGTCCCGGGCTTTTTCTCTTCGGTCTTCTTCTTGCTCGCCTTCTTCTTCTTGGTCTTGGCCGCTTCCGTCTTAGCCTCTTCCTTCTTCTGTTCCTGGCCAGTCTGGTAAGCGGCCACGAGCGGCAGGCTCAGGGAACCAGCGAGCAATGCAACTACCAGTTTCTTCATGAAAGTTAACCTCCTTTGGCTGGACGATTCAATCGTCCATCGCACCTTTATGATGCGGTAGACGATGCGGCTGTTCCATAGCCCCGAGGGGCTAAAAGCGCTCCCCGAAACGCGGGGAGGGAGGGTGCAGCCTTAGCTTCCGGCAGCCCGCCTAGCCCACCGGGGCGATAGCCGGCCACGGCCGGGGAGCGGGAAAATAACAATAGGTCCAGTGCTTGGCGGCGAAGTCACACACGAGCGGGTATTTCGCGTCCTGCTGGGAGGCTTCTTGCTTGTCATCCTGCTGCTGGTGGCGGCAGGGTTTGTAGCTGTGGACAACATACGTTCGATACGGGACAGCGCCGAGCGGCTCGCCAGTCAGGAGCTGATGGCTACCAGGTTGCTGGAGGACGTGCAGCGCGAGCAGGCCGCCTTGACGGCGGTTTTTCACAAGCTCTCGCGCGGCCCCGAGCTGGTGGACCGCGAGAAGGTTCTTTCAGAGCTGGACGAGGCCGACGACAGGCTGGAAGAAATCAGCCGGAGCGTAGCAGGGACCCCTGAAGAGCCGCTGTGGAATGAGCTCAAGCACGCCTCGAACGCGTTTTCCGAAGAAGCGCGCCGGCTGCTGGCCCAGGAGTATCCTTCCACGCTGCTGTCGCGCGATTTGTTCCGCCGCCACGAGGAGGCCCTGGCCCTGGTGGCCAAACTGGCCTCGGCCAGCTACGCCAAGGCGGCTCGGGCCAAGCAGCAGATCGAGCAGCGTTCCCGGCACTTGCTGTTTAATTCAGCGTTTTTACTGGGGGGCTCGGTGTTGCTGGCACTGGCTTGCGCCGTGCTGACGGTGCGGCTTGCGGCCGGAATGCTAGGCAAGCTGGAGTCCCAAGCCAGCGAATTGAGCCGGGTTTCCTGGCACCTGCTTGAGAACCAGGAAACTGCTGCCCGGCGCTTCTCGCACGAGCTGCACGATGAGCTGGGCCAGTCGCTAACGGCTGTGAAAGCCAACTTGCTTGCCCTGCGGGCGCAAGCCGGCGACAACCAGCGGGTGGAGGACTGCGTGACTGCGGTGGACCGCGCCATCCAAAACGTGCGCGAACTGTCCCAACTGCTGCATCCCACCATCCTTGATGATTTCGGCCTGGACGCGGGTTTGCGCTGGCTAGCGGAAGGTTTTACGCACCGCACGGGGATCGAGGTGGCTTACCGTTCCAACTTCAACGGCAGGCTCCCGGAAGAAATCGAGACTCACCTGTTTCGCATTTGCCAGGAGGCGCTGACCAATGTAGCTCGCCATTCCGGCGCCAGCCGGGTGGACGTGGAGCTTGAGCACAGAGGGGACAAGGTACGCGTAGTCATAGCCGACAACGGACGCGGGCTGCCCGCCGACGGCTCGGCCCTGCGCCAGGGCCTGGGCTTGATCGGCATGCGTGCACGGGCGCGCAGCGCCGGGGGTGAGGTGCGGTTCTCGAATGAGCCCGCGGGCGGCTTGCGCATCGAGGTTGTGGCTCCCGTTCGGAGTAGGTCTCATGAGCAAGAAAAAGATTCGCGTGTTGCTGGCTGACGATCACGCCTTGGTCCGGCAAGGTTTTCGCCTGATCCTGTCGGCCCAGCCTGACTTAGAGATTGTGGGTGAGGCGGGCAATGGGCGGGAGACGGTGGAGCTGGCGGAAAAGCTTCGCCCTGACGTGGTGGTCATGGACGTAGCCATGCCCGAGATGAACGGCATCGAGGCGACACGCCGACTGGCGACGTTGGCCCCCCGCACGCGCGTGCTCGCTTTGAGCATGTACAAGGATTCGGTCTACGTGCGTGAGATTCTGCGCGCGGGCGCTCGGGGCTACTTGCTCAAGGACGCTATTGACCGCGATTTGGTGGCCGCGGTGCGGGCGGTGGCGGCGGGGGAAGGCTATCTGAGCCCGGCCGTTTCGGAGGCGGTGCTGAGCGATTATCGGCGACATGTCACCGATCCGCTTGATCTGCTGACCAGCCGTGAGCGTGAGGTCTTGCAGATGATTGCGGAAGGCAAGACCAACAAGGAGATCGCGGCGGCGCTTAATCTGAGCGTTTACACGGTGGATGCGCATCGCGGGCGCATTATGGAAAAGCTCAACCTGCACAGCGTTAGCGAGCTGGTCCGCTTTGCCATGCGCGCCGGTTTGGTGGACTGAGGGCTGGCCGGGGTTTTTGGGGCCGCCTGCCCGGGCGCGACGCCAGCTAAGGTTTTTGCGCTGAATGGCCACCCCTGATGGGGCGTGCGGCTGCTCTCATAGCTCTTATCCGTTATAGACGGCGGGTACAGTGGCCGATCAGAACAACAGGCTAGGTCCTGGCGATGTTCATCTCCCTCAAGCGCTATCTCTACAGCGAGGAGTTAGCCTTGGCGGAGTCCTTGCACCGGATGGTGCAATTGCTGTTGGAGGCCATCCGGATGCACGCGGTCGTAGCCGACCCGGCCGAGCACGAAAAGTTTCAGAAGGACATCGCCGCCTTCGAAAATCAGTTGAACGAGGAGGTTACCCCCAAGGAAATCCTGGTGCTGGCCGGCGCGGTGGTCAAGACGCTCGAGGAGTACAACCGGCAGACTACGCGGTTCGTGCGCATGCAAAGCGCCGAGCTGCAATCAATGTTGGCCATGCTGATGGAGACCGTGGCCGCTTTGAGCGCCGGCTCTGATCGTTCGGTCGCCCGTTTGCAGGCCATCGAGAGGCAACTCGAGCGAGCTGCGGCCGTGGAAGACATTCGCGCCGTCAAGGCCAAGCTTTCCGAATGCCTGCTGAGCCTGCGCGAAGAAGCGCAGCGCCAGCGCGAAGAAATGGCCCGCACCATTTCTGAGCTGAAGGGGCAAATAGAGCAGGCTCAGCAGCGGCGCCTGCCGCCGCGGGCCGTGGGGCGCAGCAAGGGCCGGGATGAGGCCGAGCAAGCCTTGCGGCTAGCCTACGAGCGGGGCGGGCATGTTTATGCGGCCGTGTTTGTGGTGGACAGGATGGACCTGGTTAGCGGGCGTTTCGGTCCCAGTGTGAGCGAGCAGCTCGTGCGGTATTTCCAGCACCATCTCGCGCGGGGGTTGCTTTCCTCCGACGAGGTTTATCGCTGGGATGCCTCCTCGCTTCTGGTGCTGATGGAGCGGTCTTATGGCGTAGAACAGGTCCGGGCTGAAGTCCAGCGTGTTGCCTCCGTCCGCCTTGAAAAGACGATTCAGATCGGCACGCGCACGGTTCTTTTGCCCATTACCAGCCACAGCGCCGTGACACCGGTTTTCGAAGCGCGCAGTCTGGCTGAGCTGATCAGCGATCTCGATGCAGTGGTAGCAAAATGCACCCGCGGCGCGGCTTGAGGCCAAGGTCTTCAAATTTCAAAGTGTGGTGGGGAAAGACAATTGCTCACCATCCAGGCGGGCCTGTTCGCGGAAGGCTATCAGCAGGCGCCGGTAGGTGGTGGCAAGGTCTTCTGGGATTACACGGGTCTCGCCGACGGTGGTGAGGAAGCTGACGTCGCCCGGCCAGCGAGGGAGCACGTGCATGTGAATGTGGCCGGCCACCCCGGCGCCGGCGCACTCACCGATATTCATACCGATGTTCAGGCCCCTGGCGCGGTAGACCTGACGCAGGCTCGCCTCCGCCAGGCGAGCCAGCCGGATCATCTCTTCCAAGGTTGCCGGGTCGGCTTCGGCCAGGGTCGCCACGTGCTGGTAAGGGGCGATCATGAGATGGCCGTTAGTGTAAGGGTAAATGTTTAGCAGGATGAAGTTCCGCGGGGCCCGGCAGAGAACGTAGTTTTCCGGGTCGTTTTGCTCAGCCGCCTTGAGGCAGAAGATGCACTGGCCGGATGGGGGCTGGCTTACGTACCGATAACGCCAGGGGCTCCACAGCAGATCCATAGCGCAACTCGGGGGTGGCTGGCCATGCGCGTCGTGCCGCTGGTTACAGCGGCGTGTTATCGCCGCCGGCTCCCGACTCGCCGGGGCCAGCGCCACCGCCGTTGACGAGGTCTTTCAGCTCTTTGCTGGGCTTGAAATAAGGGATGCGCTTGGCGGGAACCTCCACCCGGGCGCCCGTCTTCGGGTTCCTGCCGATGCGTGCCTGGCGCTGGCGCGTCCGGAAGCTGCCGAAGCCGCGGATCTCGATCTTGTCTCCTTGCCGCAAAGCGCGGACGATGCTCTCGAAAATCGCCTCGACGATCTGCTCGGATTCCCTGCGGTTCATCTCGACTACGCGAGAGACCTCTTCGATGAGTTCGGCTTTGGTCATTGTCGCTGGATCCTCTCCCTTTGTTTTCCACCCGCGGTGGCTGCGCTGCCCGCTTGCGCGGGTCCTCAGCGTACCTCACCCTGCGTTTTCAGGTTCATGACCTCCTCAATGGTCATGGTAGCTGTGGCTGCCTGTCGCTGGTACTCGACCAGGCGGCTACGCTCCTCGTCCGCGTTCAGCGCGCGGATGCTCAGACCGATGCGCTTCTCCGCCTCGCTGAGGCGAATGATCTTGAAGTCGTACTCGCGACCGATTTCCAAGGGCGGCTCGCCTTTGGCCCGCTGGCTGGCGCCGGGGATCTCAGAGTTGTGACAAAGGCCTTCGACTCCCTCGGCCAGCTCGACGAAGACGCCGAAGTTGGCGGCCCGCGTGACGCGGCCGCGGACCACGTCTCCGACCTGGTGGGAACGGAAGAAAGTTTCCCAGGCATCCGGTTGCAGTTGCTTGATGCCCAAAGACAAGCGGCGGTTGGCGGCGTCAATACTGAGCACCACCGCCTGGACCACCTGGCCCTTTTTCACTACTTCCGAGGGGTGTTTGACGCGCTTGCTCCAGCTCAGATCCGACAGGTGGACCAGCCCGTCAATGCCCTCCTCCACCTCGATGAAGGCACCGAAATCGGTGAGCTTGCGCACGCGGCCTTCGATGACTGAGCCGATGCTGTAACGTTGCTCAATCGTGGTCCAAGGATCCGGCTCGAGCTGCTTGATGCCCAGCGAGATACGATGCTCGCTGGGTTGCACGGAAAGCACAACCGCCTGTACTTGATCGCCCGGCTTGACCACCTTGGAGGGATGCTTCAGGCGCCGGGACCAGGTCATTTCGGTGATGTGGATCAAGCCCTCAACGCCCGGCTCCAGCTCCACAAACGCGCCGTAATCGGTGACGCTGACCACGCGGCCTACCACGCGTGCACCCACTGGATAGCGCTCGGCCGCGGTTTCCCAGGGGTCGGGCAGCAGTTGCTTCAGCCCCAGCGAAATCCTTTCCTTTTCCCGGTCCACTTTGAGCACTTTGACCGTGATTTCGTCGCCTACGTGGAGGATTTCGGAAGGATGGTTGAGCCGGCCGTAAGACATGTCGCTGACGTGCAACAAGCCGTCTATGCCTCCCAGGTCTACAAAGGCTCCGTAATCAGTCAGGTTCTTGACCACGCCGGTGAGGACGGTGCCCTCTTCCAGGGCGTCCAGGATGGCGGCTTTGCGTGCATTCTGCTCATCCTCGATGGCCAGCTTGCGCGAGACCACTACGTTGCCGCGGCGCCGGTTCAGCTTCACTACGCGTACCGGCACGTGCTGGCCGATCAAGGAATCTGGATTGGACGGAGGACGGACGTCAATTTGCGAGGTGGGCATGAAAGCTTTTACGCCCACGTCCACCATCAAGCCGCCCTTGGTGCGTCCTAGCACGAGCGCCGAGACTAGCAAATGTTCGCGGTAGGCTTTCTCGAGATTCTCCCAGGCCCTAATGCGGGCAGCCTTCTCATGGGAGAGCAGGATGTAGCCATCCACCTCGACGCCGCCGCGATCAACCATCACGTCCACCAGGTCGCCGGGCTGGACGGCTATCCGGCCGTCGGGCTGCAAGAACTGTTCAATGGGGACCAGCCCCTCGCACTTGTAGCCGAAATCTACTATGACTTCCTTGTCGGTGACCTTGAGTACGCGGCCCTCGAAGATTTGACCCTGCGCCGGCGGGGCGAAGTGTGAGTAGTCCTCCAAGAGATTCGCATAGCTCTCCTCGCCCTCTGAGGGCGCAAGCGGCGTGGGCCGCGTTTCACTCGGCTCGTGGGCCATCCGGCGATCTCCACGCGAACCCCGCGGCCTGCCGGTCCGGGATTGCATCTGGCGGCCTGCGGGCCTCTTTCGAGACAAGCTTAGCAGGAACCGGGCGCTGTTGTGTGGCGCTTATCCCCATCCGGCAAAATCTGGCTCTGGCGGACAAGCCGCGGATCGTTGGGATACTTTCATGATCTTAGCTGACCGCGAAGAGGTTGTCAACCGCGAGGAATTGTCGCCATTTCCTGCCCAGGCAGATCCTGATCCACCCCGGCTAAGGTTCTTGGCGGCCCAAGTGTGGCAGGAGTTGCCGCGGTCCTCCTTCGGGCCGGTCTTACCTGACCGTCATATAAGCGATCTCGTGCTGCGCGGTGTAAAGACCCGTGTCCATATTGAATAGCGTGGTATCGAAGGGGAAGGGCCCCCCGCTAAAATTGTGAACCCCGCGGAACAGGATTCCCGAGGAGTTCCTGAGCCGGATGGCGAAGGGGTGCGGTTCCGCCGTGGCGCGAATCCGATACATGAACAAATTCGCCAACCGAATGTTGCGGCAGCTCTCGAGATCGAGCGCCATTGCCTTCTCGCTTCCGGCGTTCTCCTCAGTCTGCAAGGCGTAGAACTTCCAGTTAGCCACGTTTGTAAGTTTCACTTCGACACTGGTATGGTGCTCGATCGAAGCTTGATATACGCGGCCTTCGGTGGTCGTGTCGGAGACGTACAAGCCGTTCTGGGCCAAATCGTTGGGCGCCCAGATGTTCTTGAAGGTACCTCCGCCGCCATGGGTGACCCAGAGCCCGTACAATTGGCCTTTACCTTTCAGCGCGGGGTTTCCGCCGCGGGAAAACAGAACGTCGTCCAAATAGGAGTGCTTGCCAGCCATCCACTTCAGGGCCACAGCGCCGGGATTGTTTCCCAAGCTGAATCCGATGCCAGTGAAGATATTAGTTCCTCCCGGAGGCGTTTCGATAAGAGCTTTGGGTTTGTCGGCGGCCTCGAAGCCCGGGGTGGAGTCGGCCAATACGAACTCCGTTGCCATGGGGTGGAGCCCGATCAAGGCTGTATCGTTTTTCAAGCGCAAGGTGTCTGTCAGACGGTATCTGCCAAGAGGCACGTAGATCGCTTTGTGCTCGGCGATGGCCTTGCGGAAAACGGCCGTGTCATCGCAGATTCCATCGCCCTTGGCCCCCAGTTCAGCGATGTTGACCCAGGAGCGCTGCGGAGGGAGCTCCGGGAAATCCTTAGCGGGAACCGGGCCGAGCGACTGGAGTGGAAACCTTTCGATCACGGTTCGCAGCTTGCGCACGGCGTCCTGGGAGCCAGCGTTTTCGATATGCAGTCCGTGTGCGAAATGCCTGATGGCGTAAGCCGGACTCTCTCCCCGGATCTGCTGGAGCTCGTCCGGCACTCTGGAAGGCGGCACGCCGATGTCCCGGAAAGCGAAGAACACCGGAACCCGTGAGAATTGGAGGTCCTCGAAATTGACCTGGGTTCTCGGATCAAAGTACTTATGCACGATGATCCCGGTGTTGGAAATGTCCTCAAACACGGAGTCCTTCACGAACAACTGCTCGTCGCCGCCATCACTGACCACGATCGCGTGGGGCGCTTGGCGAAAGCGGCAGCGCAGCACCGTCAGACCCGCCTCTCTGGTCTCGATGGCCGTCCGCCGCTGACCATCGAAGACACAGTCTAGAATCGAGGCCTGCCAGCCCGCCGAGGTCCGACCCGTCCTGATAGCGTATTCGCCGCCGAAGAATCGGCAATCCTCGATCACGTTGCCGATGTTCTCGATCGCGCCCCTGCCGGAGCCGATGCGGAAGTCCATGTGCTTGAGTGAGCTGAGCTGGGCCACCCGGAATCGTATGGCGACAGCGGCCGGATTGCGTTGCGCTATCTCGATATCGATGTTGCTGATCCCGGAATAGAAGGTGGTGTTGCGGGCATCGCCCAGCGGGCGGCCCGGCTGGGGCCGCGCGTCGCGAAAGTGGATCATGTATTTCTCAGCGCCGCTGTCGAACCCCGGCGTGTCCGGGCCTAGCACCAGAACCGGCCTTTGGCTGCCGTAGCCGATCAGCCGGATGCCTCGCCACACGTTGACTGTGCGGCCCAGCCGATAGCGTCCTTGCGGGATGAAGACGATACCGTAGTTGGAAGTCTCCTGGACACGA
>Ga0123519_10003890_pt1 | contig 24493 bp, 26 predicted proteins | sample YelNatPaOPRAMG02_FD_87396 | JGI IMG/M metagenome (GOLD analysis project Ga0123519, IMG submission 87396) | Hot spring microbial communities from Yellowstone National Park - Yellowstone National Park OP-RAMG-02 (version 2) | ecosystem: Environmental > Aquatic > Thermal springs > Hot (42-90C) ...
TCATTTCCTTCATGCTTGTAGAAGAAATCTTGATGTGAATCTTATAATTGTTAACAATTCAGTTTATGGGATGACAGGAGGTCAGGTATCTCCCACAACTCCTCCTGGTTTTCTAACAGAAACAACCCCCTATGGAAACATAGAACCAGCACTTGATTCTGTTAAAGTAGCAATTGCCGCAGGTGCTACCTATGTGGCAAGGGAAGCAGTTACAAGACCCTTCTTTTTACAAAAAGTTATTGAAAAAGCTTTTTCCCACAAAGGTTTTTCTGTTGTGGAAGTCATATCCAACTGCCATATAAATCTTGGAAGAAAAAATAAACTCAGAACACCTTTAAGGATGTTAAAATGGCTTGAAAGTAGAATAATTCCCCTTTCAAAAGCCCAAACCATGAAGCCCGAGGAGCTTGAGGGGAAAATTGTTGTTGGAGAATTTCTCGAGATTGAGAGACCTGAATACACTGAGCTTTACTACAATGAGATAGTGAAAAAAGCAAAGGAAAGGAAAAAGGAGAGAGAAGAACTGGAAGAGGAGTCTAAGGGAGATTGAAGGAGGAGAAGATGAAAGAACATTTTGAAATTCGATACAGTGCAATTGGAGGCCAGGGAATAATTACAGCTGGAGCTATTCTTGCTGAGGCAATTGTCCATTATGAGAATAAGTATGCAACCCAGAGCCCAACCTACACCTCTCAGGTTAGAGGGGGACCTACAAAGGTTGATGTGATAATCGACAAAAACGAGATTATATATCCTTACGCAACAGCTATTGATTTCTATCTCAGCACTGGAAATAATCCTTTTCATCTATATTTAAAAGATGTAAAGGATGACGCAATAATAGTTGTAGACTCAAATCTTGTGGAAGATTTTGATCCAAAAAACTGGAAGGTATACAGAGTTCCTATAATTGAAGCAACAAAAAGGGAGATCGGAAATATTGTTGTAACCTCTGTTGTTGCCCTTGCAATCACTGTAAAGTTAACAGGAATAATTTCAGAGGAATCCCTGAAGAAAGCGGTTTTAAGAATGGCTCCTAAGGGAACTGAATCAATGAATCTTGATGCAATAAGACTTGGATACCAACTTATTGAGGGAAAATAAATAATTTAGTTTCCATTTAATGGAATTGGAATTACTGACAGGGCTTCAGAAATATTTTTATTCAAACCTTACAATTTTAAAAAAACTTCAGCAGTTAAGCCCTGAAGAGATTTTATCTTTTGATTTAAAAGATTTCTTAAATTCAGGCTTAAAGGAAAAGGATGCTGATTTTATAGTATCAAGGGAAGTTTTAAGGGAAGGGGAGATGGAATTGAAGAAGGCAGAGAAAGAGAATGTATTAGTAATTTCAAAATATTCTCAAGAATTTCCTTCCCTTTTAAGAGAGATTGATTATTGTCCCTTTGTAATCTGGGTAAAGGGGAAAAAGGATACCCTTTCAAAACCTGCTTTATCAATTGTAGGGACAAGGAATTGCTCCTCCTATGGAAAACTTGTTGCTGATTCTCTCTCTTCAGAGCTATCAAAAAGGGGGTTGGTTATTGTCAGTGGCCTTGCGAGGGGGATTGATACAATAGTCCATTCTTCAGCAATTGAGCAAGGGGAGACAATTGCAGTTCTTGGTTCTGGAGTTGACATGATCTATCCATCAGAGAATAAAAGGATTGCTTCAAGGATTGAGGAGAGGGGAGCAATTATATCAGAATTCCCCCTTGGGACAAAGGCTCTTCCCTATCATTTTCCAATGAGGAACAGAATTATAAGTGGTCTTTCCTTTTTAACAATTGTTGTGGAAGCAGGAGAGAGAAGCGGAGCTCTGATAACAGCCAAATGGGCTCTTGAGCAAGGTAGGGATGTCCTTGCAGTCCCAGGACCAATTACTTCAGAAGGGAGTAAAGGAACTAATTTTTTAATAAAACAGGGAGCAAAGCCAGTTCTCTCATGGGAGGATGTATGGGAAGAGATCCCATCTTTTTTAAAGAAAGATTTAAAAGAGAAGCTGGAAGAGGGGAAAATAGAGCTTTCAAAGGAGGAGGAAAGGATATTATCCCTTATCCCTTTGGAATCGGAAATAACCATTGATGAACTTTCCCTTTCATCGGGTATTCCTGTTTATGAAATCTTTCCAGTTCTTTTTCAGCTTGAGCTTAAGGGGTTGATTGTTGAAAACCCCGGTAAATCTTACCAGAAAAGGATAAGATGATAGTCTACAAGGCTGAAAACTTTTCCTTTTCATATAAGAAGAGTGATAAAAAAGCATTAAAAAATATAAAGCTGGAAATTGGAGAAGGGGAGTTTTTAGGGATTATAGGTAAGACTGGCGCAGGGAAAACAACCCTTGTTCTTACGATGAATGGAATAATTCCCAATTTCCTGAAGGGTGGATTCGAAGGTTCAGTTAAAATATTTGGAAAGGATTTGATTTCGAGCAAGGTCAATGATTTTTTCAGGGATGTTGGGATTGTTTTCCAGGATTTTGAGACCCAGATCTTCTCATCTTCCGTTGAGAGGGAAATAGTTTTTGGGCTTGAGAATCTTGGAATTGATAGAGATGAAATTAAAAGAAGGCTTGAAATTTTCTCAAAGAAAATGGGAATTTATCACCTCCTCAGAAGAAACCCTTTATCCCTTTCAGGCGGAGAAAAACAGAGGGTGGTTGTTGCATCTATTCTTGCAATGGAACCATCTTTACTTGTTTTTGATGAGCCAACAACAGATATGGACTTTGAGGGAAGGGAGGAACTTTACTCCCTTTACAATGGTTTAAAAGGGAAGAAAGCTATAGTTGTTGTAGAGCATGAGCTTGAGCGGTTGCTATCTTCAGACAGGGTTTTAATCCTTGAAAAGGGAGAGATAGTAGCATCAGGGAGGCCTGAGGAAATTTTTTTAAATATTGATCTGTTTGAGAGATTTTCAATCAAACCCCTTGAAATTCCTTTCCTCTTCAAAAAATTGGGGAGTGATGAAATACCCCTCACGCCTGAGGAGGGGAAGGAAATTTTTGAAAGGAAAGGCTATAAAATACTTCCTTCAGAGGAGAAAGGAAGACCCTCTTCTAAAATAATTGAGCTTTCAGATCTTTCTTTTTCTTATGGTTCAAACTTAGTCCTTAAGGACATCAATTTTGAAATTAGAGAGGGTGAGCTTGTAAGCATAATTGGTCCGAATGGAAGTGGGAAATCGACCCTTTTAAAATTAATTGCAGGAATTTTCCGTCCAGAGAAGGGGAAAATTTTTATTAAGGGTAAAGAAATAAAAGAGCTTAAAGGGAGAATAAATAAAATTATTGGATTTGGCTTTCAGAACCCAGATTATCAGATTTTCAAGGAAAGTGTGAAAGAGGAGGTTGGTTTTTCCCTTGAGCTTTCAGGTATTTTTGGAAAGGAGAAAGAAAAGAGGATTGAGGAGATTCTATGTCTTTTAGGCTTGCTGGAAAGGAGAGATGATGACCCTTTCACCCTTTCAAAGGGAGAAAGGCAGAAGCTTGTTGTGGCATCAATCCTTGCCACTGAGAAGGAAATTATAATCCTTGATGAGCCGACAACAGGACTTGATCCCTTTGAAGTTGACAGGGTTGTCGAAATTATCAAAGCTTTGAAGAGAAAAGGAGTAACAGTTATATTTGTGACCCACTCTTTAGAGCTTGCCTTTTCTTTCTCTGATTGGATAATAATTTTAAAAGAGGGGAAGATTTTTGAGCAGGGGAGACCGAGGGAACTATTATCAAAAAAGGTAATGGAGTCAGTATTTTCAAAATTACCGTCCTTTCTAAGGTTTTCCCAGATGGTTGGAGGGAATTTCCTTTCCCTTGAAGAAGCTTTTGAAAGGATCATAAAATGATTTTTGAAGAGAGGGAAACTCTTGAAGTAAAAATTGATCCAAGGGGGAAACTCCTTTTCCTCATCCTTTTCTTCTCGATATGTCTATTTCCATCTAAATTGTATTCATCCCTTGCCCTTTTCCTTTTATCTTTGATAGTTTCTTTTTCGATGAAGGCTATAAAAAATGTTTTAAGGGCAAAATTTGTCCTATCAACGGTTTTCATATTTACTGTTATCCTCTGGCTAATATCAAAAGGTTTTGGATATATGGAAAGAGCAATTTCAATAGCTTTTAAGCTCGACTCAATGATTGTGGGAGGAATAATATTCCTTTCAATTACAAGGCAGGAGGAATTATTTTTTGCCCTTAGAAAATTCTTCATCCCCTTTAAGCCAAGCTTTGCTATATCCCTTTCCATGAGATTTGTTCCAATTATTTTGAATCTAATAGAGACAGTTGTTCAGGCACAGAAGGCAAGGGGTTATGAACTTAGCGGTAATCCTTTTAAAAGGGCTAAAAAAATAATTCCTTTGATTGGTCCTGTTCTTTTATATGTTTTAAGATGGACAGACAAACTCTCAATTGCTCTTGAGGCAAGGGGTTTCTCCTCGGAAAACAGGATTGATTACTATGAATGGAGGATGTCTTTAAAGGATTATTTTCTCCTTTCCATCTCTCTTCTTCTATTTGCATTTTTAGTCTTTTTGAGGATAAAAGATATAATTTAGAAGGACTTTACAATCAGTTGAGTTTATAATATCCTTTTTCATTAAAGGAATTTTAAGGAGGCATGGAATGAAATTCTCATCAATTAAAGAAATAATTGATTATGCAAAAGAAAAGGAGGAGGAAGCAAGATATTATTATATCGAAGCTTCCAAATATACTGACAACAAGAATATAAAGGAGCTTTTTGAGAGGCTTGCGAAGGAAGAGGAGAATCACAAGAAGATCCTTGAAGATCTAAAAATTGAAGAGATAAGTAAGCAAGTTGAAGGGGTTACCCTTCCAAAGATAAAAAGTGAGGATATAAAGGTAAGCAGGAAGTATTCACCCAATATGAGCCCCAAGGAATTGCTGGAATTTGCCATTGAAGAGGAGAAAAAGGCTTTCTATCTTTACACAGAGATGGAGGAAATATCGGAAAGCAAAAAGGTAAAGGATCTCTTCCGATTCCTTGCAATGCAGGAGGCATATCATAAGGCAAAGCTTGAGGATGAGCTTGAGAATTTAGCATTATGAAGGTTAGCCTTATTTCAATAACTCCAAATCCTGAAAAAGTCATAGAGCTTTCAGGAAGGACAGCATACCTTTCCTTTGATAAGATGACAGATTTCCCTATTTATGAAGCTTTTTCAGGAAGCGGAGAAATAAGAATATTCAGGGAAGAGGATTTCTCCCTTTTAAAAAATTTTTCTGAAGGGGATGAATTTGAAATTGATGGAGTCAAGTGGAAAATCACAAAGAAATGGAGAAATTCCGCCCATAAATTCATTGAGATGTTAATAAAGACAGGGCATACTTCAGTTCTTGAGCACGCTGTTGCAACCTTCAGAGTTGAAGGGGGTTCTCGAGCCTTCACCCATCAACTTGTAAGACACAGAATTGCCTCCTTCACCCAGCAATCTCAAAGATATGTGGAGGAAAGTGGTTTCAACTATGTTATTCCTCCTTCAATTGAGAAGAAGGATGAAGCCAGAAGAATTTTCCTTGACCTTATTGAGCATTCAAAGGAAGCATACAAAAAACTTCTTGATTTAGGAGTAAAGAAAGAAGATGCAAGGTTTGTTTTACCCAATGCTGTTTGTAGTGAGATAGTCATTACAGCAAATTTTAGAGAGTGGAGGCACATTTTTGAGCTGAGAGGTCACCCTTCTGCCCAGTGGGAGATAAGGAGGATGGCAGTAGAAATTTTAAAAATCCTCAAAAAAGAGGCTCCTTCAGTATTTTTTGATTTTGAAGTAGATGAAGAGAGGAATTGTATAGTTAAGAAGTAAAGGGAAATAGGGAAATTTTGAATAGGATTGGTTTTATTGATCTTTATTCTCTACTATAGCAAGTTTTTTTTGTAGATAACATCTTATAAATTAATATAATCCCTATTATTGTAATAACTGAAATTGTAAGTCCCACATTAAAATATAGAGAATTATATATCATTTTCAACTCTGTAATACCTTTAGGAATTTTTAATGTTATGAATTCAGAATTCATCAAAGGTGAAATTTTTTCCCATTTTTTGCCTTTTCTAACTTCCCATTTCAGTATATTTTTATAAAGCTTTAAGTCTAGATCTTTAAAGATAATAAGGGCTTCTTCATTTGTTTTTATCTTGTAAATTCTGATATTAGGTGAATAAAATTTTAATGAAATTTTGCCAGTTGGAACAACCAAGGGTTTTGAGTAATCACTTAAAGGAGGGGATTCATACCGCCATCCGTAAAATCTTTTTTGAAATTCCTTACAGAGAGTGTAAAGATCATAGGTGATGTAACCTATACATATAAAGAGTAAAATTTTAATTATGAATTGCTTATTTTTTCTAAGATTTTGAGAGAATTTTTGCACTTCAGAGATAAGAAGTGCTGATAGGAAAGAAAGAGATAGAAAAGCCATGATCATAAATCTTGGGATAAATCGTTGCGATGCCATAAAAGGAAATTTTCGCAAAATGTCGATAAGATTATAATTATGAGAAATATTTATACTTAATAAAAGAAAAAATAATGCCACACAAGCTAAAGACCTGTGTTTTAAAAAGCCGTAAAGAAAAGATATTAAAAAAATTATAAATAGCCCTACCCCAATATAATTGCCATGTTCGCCAAGGTCTCCGCCTCCTCTCCGATCAAACAGCATGAAAATTAGACGATTTAAATTATATGGAGGTATTGCAATAGGAGGTTTATAGTTAGAGAAGAAATGGATTGAAGGGATTAGCTTAATAGAAGATAAAAGTAGGGATAAAGTGAAAAAAATCATAAGATTTGTGTATATTTTGTAATTTTTAGTTTCTATTCCTTTAACTAATGAATATATGCATAAGAAGATTGCAATCCAGATAAATACATGTTGTCCTCCTTCCAAAAGTGTTAAAGAATAAATAATAATAGCAAAAATCAAATATTTGGGGGTTTCCAAAGATTTTAAGAAAAAAAGAAGAACCCATGGAGCATAAACTAATGTCATCCATGTAGGATGTCCTTGAGTATAATGCATGGCAATTCGGTATCCCAAGAAAAAATTGATGTTAATTAGGAAGATACCAAGATTATTGATAAGGAAGTACCTTCCTAAAAAGTAAAAGCCAATAACCCCTATAATTAGGTAGTAGAGAAATGTTAAATTCGAGGCTGTATGGAGATCAAAAAGTAGATTAAAAAAAATAGTAGGTGAGATAACAGAGGTCTCCGGTTGGGCAAATAGCTCGAAAGTCGAAAAGGTATATCCCCATCCTGTAAACTGCATAAAGGTATAGTATCCATAGACCCAATGAGGAAATTGAGAGAATTTTAAAATAGTTTCTTTTATTGAATGGAATTGAATCATTTTATAGTACCAATCAAAACTTCCTACCCCTTTGCTGAATATCACATCTTTGTAAGTAAAAATAAGAAAAATTAATAAAAATACTATGAAAAGCCAGTTTTTTCTTCTACAAAAAGGCACATATATCCCTTTAATAAAAGAATTATAATGTGTCATATTAAACCTCCGGATTCTTTTTTTATTTGGTTCCCTTCCTTTTGATTGAGGCAGAATCTCTGCATAGCTTCATAAGGATCAACAGGAATTCTCATCTTAACTGTTTTGATCGCAATAAAAATATTTTTTAAAAACTTCTTTAAATTCAATCTTCCTTTTATCCCGTCAAGATAATCTTTTAAATTCCCACATTCCATAGCTTTTTTTGCATAATTTACTTTTGGATCATTAAAATCTCCTTCCAGTCTTGCTATTACCCACTCAGCTGGCATGTCCTTTTCGTGTCCAGGTCTTTTCCTTTCTTTAATTTCCAATCTACTTGCAATGGGATCTGCAAGACCCAATCGATCGAAAATATGAATTTTTTCACCAGCAATAAAACCAGCGATTCCAATATTTTCATGGTAGAAAAAAGATGATTTTCTCGCATTCATACCTAATCCATAAAGCCCACAATTTCTATAATCTTCAATCTTTACAGGATTATTAACTCCTGCACAGCTAACATAAAATTCCCTTTCATTTGCTATCCCCCTTTCACTAATTCCTTCATAGGGAATCCTTAAGTAAATCCCACACAGCAAACACCAGGTTAAGGTTGAACCAATTAGGAAAGTTTGGAAAGGCTTTTTAAAGGTAATGAAAGGAACAGAAATAAATATTGAGAAAAGTCCTGGAAGCAAAAGCCTTCCGTGCATGAAGTCTCCACCTATTATCTCAATATAGAAAATATAAAATAAGCCTAAAATAAAAAAGGAAATGAAAATTAGAATTTCTTTTTGAGAAAGATTTTTATTTTTTGAAGCTAAAGGGAAAATTATTGCTAAGGCTGAAATAAAAGGTAAGAAAAGAAAATAGGGAATAAAGGTGTCGGATAGATAGTGAAATCCCTGTTTTATGTTGAATCCAAAAGCTTCTTTTGCAAAGGCTGGGTTGGGTAATAAAGATGCAAAATATCCCATTCTGAATATTTGATAGGAAAGGGGAAATAATAATGTAAGAAGGATGAAGATTAAAATTTTTCCAAAGCAGATTTTTTCTTTTAGAAAGTTTGAAAAGATAATTATAGAAAGAAGGGAAAAACCAATCCAGAATATACCGAGATCAGGTCTTATGAGAGGTCCGAAGCTAAACCATAAAAGGGCAATGAAAATTTTATTTTCATTTTTTAGAAGAGAGGAGATCATAAAAAAAGAAACTCCCAACCAGAGAAAAGTAAGACCTGTCTCCAAACCCGATGTTGCAAAATCCCAGAAAGGAGGGAGGGAAGCAATAACATAGGAGCCTAAGGGAATGTATAGGCTTTCTTCATTGTTAATTTTTCTAAATAACTTTGCTCCGCCAAGAATTCCAAATAGAAGTCCAAAACAAGAGAATGAGATTCCAAGCCAAACTGCACTCAATTCAATCGATTTTGTCAGAAGAGTTGATAAAGAGAGAATTGCTAACCATAGTGGATGAGTATAAGCTTCAACCCTTTCATCGATATTGTATACAGGACCATAACCTGAAATTAAATTTCTACAAACCCTAAATGTGATAAAAGCATCTTCTGAATTCCATCTGCGAGAATAACCCTGTAGGAAAAAGAAGATAATTGGAATTGATAAAATTAAAAATTGAATAGCTTTTTTCACCTTTCAAACCTCCCTTAATTCTCCATTTCCCATTATCATTCTTCTTTCACATTCCTTTGCGATTTTTTCGTTGTGGGTTACAATTACTGTTGTTAAATTTTCTGATTTGTGTAAATCCTTTATAAGGGAAAACACCTCAGAAGCTGTCTTTGGATCTAAATTTCCTGTTGGTTCATCCGCAAGAAGTATTTTTGGCTTGTGGACAATAGCTCTTGCAACTGCAATTCTCTGACATTCGCCTCCAGAGAGCATTGATGGCTTATGATCTGCTCTCTTTTCAATCCCAACTTTTTTTAAAATCTCAAAGGATATTTCGAAAGCTTCCTTTTTTTTAACTCCTCTTATCAAGAGGGGAATTGCCACATTTTCAAGGGCTGTGAACTCCTGAAGGAGAAAGTGGAACTGGAAAACAAATCCAAAATATTCCCTTCTCATTCTTATCAACTCCTCGAAGGAAAGGGATGTTATTTCAATTTTGTCGCAGAAAATTTTTCCTGAGGTTGGTCTATCAATTGTTCCCAATAGATTTAGAAGGGTTGTCTTCCCAACCCCAGAAACTCCCATTATGCAGAGAAGCTCCCCCTTTTTAACTGAAAAGTTTAAATTGGAAAAAACCTCAAGCTCTCCAGCAGGAGTTGGATAGACCTTTCTTAAATTCTCTACCTTTATAAATTCATTCATACCTTAAAGCCTCAGCAGGATTCACCCTGGAAGCTCTTGATGATGGGAAAAGGGTTGAGGAGAAGGATATGGCAAGAGAGACAATAACTATAAGTATAATGTCCTTCAATTCAGGCTTGAAAGGAACATAGGAAATTTGATAAATGTCTATAGGAACTTTTATAAGCTGGAATTTGTTAGCTAAGAAACACCAGATTAGACCAAGAATAAGCCCTACAAAGGTTCCAAAAATCCCGATTATGGCTCCCTGCAGAAAGAATATCCTCCTTATCATCCCCTTTGTTGCACCCATGGATATTAAAATACCAATATCCTTTGTTTTTTCCATTACCATTAAAATTAGAGATGCAATTATATTCAAAGAAGCTACGAATACTATAAGGGAAATTGTGAAGAATATAACTTTTTTCTCAAGTTTTAATGCTGAAAAAAGGGATCTGTTGAGTTCCATCCATGATGTTACAAGTAATGAATAATTAAGTTTTTCCCTTATTCTATCTGAAAAATCTCCAGCCTTGAATATATCCTTAATTGTTATATGAATGAAGGAGACCCTATCTTTCATTTTAAAGAATAACTTGGCATCCTCAATGGGTATTATTGCTGTTGTGGAGTCGAATTCATAAAGCCCTGTTGAGAAGATTCCGCTTACTTTCAGAGTCTTGCTTCTTGGAATCAATCCAAAGGGGGAAAGGGTAAAGGATGTTGAGATTACATTAACTGAATCCTCAATATCAACTCCAATATTTTTAGCCAGCTCTTTTCCAAGAATAACTTCTCCATTTTCAGGGGGTCTTCCCTTTTCAATCTTCTTCAGCCAATCCCTTTCTTCTAATTTGAGATCAAGCCCCCTTATTCCTGCTGGAACAGCCCTCCAATTAGATGAGACAAGTCCCATTCCATAAACAACAGGGGTGATGGAAACTATTTCTCCTTTTTTATCTATTTCTTTAATTTTAGACTTTATGGATTCCCAATCTTTGATCCCCTCACCTCCAATATCTGAAATAATTATATGGGATGTAGCACTCAGTATTTTTGATTGAATATCTTTGTGGAATCCTGTCATAAGGGCAAGGGCTATGAGAAGAGCCATTACACCAATGGTTATACCAATTATTGAGACAAGAGAGATTACAGAGATGAAAGCCTGTTTCCTTTTTGCAATTAAATATCTTTTTGCTACAAAAAGTTCAAATTTCATTTAATCTTTTGGCTTTAGAAGAGGGAAAAGGATTACCTCCTTTATTGATCTTTTGTTTGTGAAGAGCATTGTCAATCTATCAATTCCTATCCCTTCCCCTGCTGTTGGTGGCATTCCATACTCAAGGGCTTTAAGGAAATCTTCATCAATTCTGTGGGCTTCCTCATCTCCTCTCCCTGCAAGTTCAGCCTGTCTTTGAAATCTCTCCCTCTGGTCAAAGGGATCATTTAGCTCTGAAAAGGCATTGGCAACTTCCATCCCTCCAATAATAAGTTCGAATCTTTCAACTTCATCAGGATTTTCAGGTTTCGATTTTGCAAGGGGGGAGATTTCCTTTGGAAAATCAATGACAAAGGTAGGTTGTATTAGGTTGGGTTTTACAAATTCGTCAAAAAGAGCATCGAAAGCCTTTCCATAGTTTGTGATTTTTTCAGCTTTTTCTTTTGTGCATATATCCTTTGCCTTTTTAGTTAGTTCCTCAGGATTGTTTATTGTTTCGAGGCTTAATCCTATAAAATCTTTCAGGGAATCTTTATATCTTATTCTTTTAAAGGGTCTTTTAAGAGAAATTATATTCTGATTAAATTCAATTTCCTCCTTCCCGAGAATCTTATTAGCAAGTCTCTGAAGGAGCTCCTCGGTTAAATCCATGAAATCGTTATAATCTTTGTAGGTTTCATAAAACTCGAGCATTGTAAATTCAGGATTGTGTTCGAAGGATATTCCCTCATTCCTGAAATTTCTGTTTATTTCATAAACTTTCTCGTATCCACCCACAAGCAATCTCTTAAGATATAGCTCTGGAGCAATTCTCAGGTAGAGCTCCAGATCAAGGGCATTGTGGTAAGTTTTAAAAGGTCTTGCCAGAGCACCTCCAGGTATGACATGCATCATCGGAGTTTCAACTTCCACATATCCCCTTTCATCAAAGAATTTTCTTATCTCCTTAACAATCTGGCTTCTTATATCAAAGATTTTTCTAACTTCAGTATTAACCATTAGGTCAAGATATCTTTCCCTGTATCTTATCTCGATGTCCTGAAGTCCGTGCCATTTCTCAGGGAGGGGTCTGAAAGATTTGCATAGAAAGGTTAAGGTTTCAAGGAGGATTGTTAGTTCTCCTGTTTTTGTCCTGAAAAGTCTTCCAGATACTCCCACAATATCACCTATGTCCAAAAGGTCAAAAAGTTTCCACTCTTTTTCAGAAACAATGTCTTTCCTGATATAACATTGAAGCCTGTTCTTCCCATCGGAAATGTGAAAGAAGGAAGCCCCACCCATTCTTCTCACAGTCATTATTCTTCCAGAGGTTTTTACTGAAATTGTCTCCTTTTCAAGCTCCTCTCTGCTTTTTGACTCAAAATTTTCTTTTATCTCAGATACAGAATGGGTTCTCTCAAACTTCCTTGGATAGGGATCGATTCCAAGTTCAATTATTTTTTTTAATTTTTCAATCCTTACTCTTTCCTGTTCACTTCTTTCCATTTTCTTCCAATGACCTCCTTATTGCATCAAGTATTCCATTTATAAATTTTGCACTCTCTTCTGTCCCAAATTTTTTTGCAACCTCAATAGCCTCGTTAATAACAACAGGGGCTGGGGTCTCTTTTTGAAACAAAAGCTCATATGTAGCCATTCTTAATATATTCCTATCTACAGTTGACATTCTTTCAAGCTTCCAGTTTAAAGAATGCTGAGAAATGCATTTGTCAATTTCCTTTAAATTATCAATTGTTCCATTTATAAGCTGGGAACAGAAAGAAACTATTTTACTATTTACCCTTTTATCTTTCCAGAATTCCTCCATAATTTCATTCAAGTTCCCATTGACAAGATCATATTGAAAAAGGATTTGAAGGGCGTATTCCCTCGCTTTTCTCCTTAGACTCATAAATTTGAGGACCTCATAAGGTTTGCCAGTTCAACTGCACTAAGGGCTGCATCCCAGCCTTTGTTGCCCATCTTGGTTCCAGCCCTTTCAATTCCCTGTTCAATTGTTTCAACTGTCAGAATTCCAAAGGAAATTGCGACCCCTTCCTCAAGGCCTATCTGGGAAAGAGCCTTTGTAACCTCTGCTGAGAGAAAATCAAAGTGGGGTGTATCTCCTCTTATCAGGGTTGCAAGACATATTATGCAGTCAAATTTTTTCGATTTGGCAAGTTTCTTTGCAACTATTGGAATTTCAAAGGAACCAGGAACTTTGAAAATACTTATAGAATCTTCCTTTGCCCCAAGTTTATTCAATGCATCAAGGGCACCATGGAGAAGCCTCTCAGTAATGAACTCATTAAACCTTGAAAGGACGATTCCAATTTTGAGGTCCCTTGCATCAAGTTTTCCTTCATAGATATTTGCCATTTTTATTCTCCTTTAAAGTTTGGTTGTCTTTTCTCAAGGAATGCTCTTGTCCCCTCCTTGGCATCCTCTGAAGCAAAACAGAGGGAAAAAAGATTTGCTTCAAGGGCGAGTCCTTCATCAAGACTCATGTTAATCCCTTTATTGATTGCATGTAGGGAGAGTTTTACAGCCACAGGACTATTTGCCATTATTTTTTTAGCGATGGAAACACATGTGGGAATAAGATCTGATGGCTCAACAACTTTGTTAACAAGTCCAATTTTTAAGGCTTCCTCAGCATCTATCATGTCTCCTGTTAGAATTAGCTCACTGGCTAATCCTTTCCCAACAAGTCTTGACAATCTCTGGGTTCCTCCATATCCAGGTATAAGCCCAAGTTTAACTTCAGGCTGACCAAATTTAGCTGTTTTTGAGGCAATCCTTATGTGGCAAGCAAGAGCAAGTTCACATCCTCCTCCCAGGGCAAAACCATTGACAGCACAAATAACAGGCTTTTTCATGTTCTCAATCATGGAGAAGATCTCTTGCCCCTTTTCTGAAAATTCTTTAGCCTTTAAAGGTGTGAGCTCTGATAGTTCCTTTATATCTGCACCTGCAACAAAAGCTTTCTCTCCTGCTCCAGTTATAATTAAAACCTTAACCTCCTCATCCTTTCCAACCTCATAGAGCAAGCATTCGAGCTCTTCCATTGTCTCCCTGTTAAGGGCATTGAGTTTCTCTGGCCTGTTAATTGTGATGAAACCAATACCTTCTTTTTTTTCAAATAAAATGTTTTTACCCATCAGTCCTCCTGACTCTTACGGTCTTCATTTATATCAGATTTAGAAAAAAAAATCAATTTTTTGTAAAATTTTATATGTTTTGTTTTTGGAGGAATTATGCATTTCTTTAAATTTAAAGGTAAAAAGCTTTATGCGGAAGAAGTTCCAGCAGAGGATATTGCTAAGGAAGTGGGGACACCCTTTTATCTTTACAGCTATAGGACAATAATTCATCATTTCGAAAGACTGAAGAGCGCTTTTTCAGATTTTGACCATCTAATATGTTTTTCTGTTAAGTCCAATGACCATCTAACCATACTTAAGATCTTATCCGATGCGGGTAGTGGATTTGATATTGTTTCGGGTGGAGAGCTTTTTAAAGTTTTGAAAGCTGGAGGAGATCCTAAAAAGATAGTTTTTGCAGGAGTTGGGAAAAGGGAAGATGAGATAAGATTCGCCCTTGAGAATAAGGTTTTTCTTTTTAATGTAGAGTCCTTTGAGGAGGCTGAAATTATAAATAAGGTTGCTGGAGAGATGGGCATTGTTCAGGAGATTGCTTTTAGGGTGAATCCTGGAGTTGATGTTGAAACCCATAAATATGATATTACCGGTAGTGAGGGGACAAAATTTGGTATTCCAGAGGAAAGGGCAGTAGAAATTTTTGAGAAAACAAGAAATCTAAAAAATCTAATACCCTCTGGGATCCACTTTCACATTGGTTCTCAGATTTTAAATGTGAATCCATATATTTCTGCTTTAAAGAAAGCTGTCAATCTGTGTCTTGAGTTGAGAAGGAGAAATTTTGAAATAAAGTATTTGGATATTGGAGGTGGTCTTGGTGTTATCTATGAAAGGGAGAAACCTTTGACAGCAATGCAATTTTCCAAGAGAATTAGAAAGTATTTGAGGAAGATTCAACCCTGCAAAATAATTCTTGAGCCAGGAAGATTTATAATGGGGAATTCTGGAATTCTTGTAACAAAAGTTTTATACAGAAAAAAGAGTGGTCGAAAAAACTTCCTGATTGTTGATGCGGGAATGAACGATCTTATAAGACCAGCCCTTTACAATGCCTACCATAAGATTGTCCCTCTTACCTTGAAAAATAGGAAAAGGGAAAAGTTTGATATTGTAGGTCCTGTTTGTGAATCTGGTGATTTTTTGGGGCTTGGGAGAAGGATTCAGATCTGTGAGCCTGGTGAATATTTGGCAGTTATGACTGCAGGAGCCTATGGAGCAACAATGGGTTCTAACTACAATTCGAGGTTGAAGCCATCCGCGGTTATAGTTAAAGGTAAAGAATTTTTCTTGATCAGGAATAGAGAGAAATATGAGGATTTAATAAAGAATGAGATTCTTATAAATTTTAGTTGATCTTTACTTTTCCCTCTTCATAATGTTATCATTTTTATATGTTCAGATCCTTTTCAATGATGTTTATTATTCTTGGTTTGGTATTCATTCTTATAGGAATTTTAATTGGTGCTTTCAGTTCCTTGAGGATAGGAAGGCTTCCGGGCGATATTTTGATAAAAAAGGAAAATTTTACCTTTTACTTTCCATTGACAACTTCTATTATTCTTAGTGTTTTCCTCTCCCTCTTCCTCACAATTTTTCTTCGTTTCTTTAGAAAGAATTAAATCTTTATTTTTTGCCTGAGAAAGTTAAGTTTCAACAGGAAGTTCTATTCTAATTGTAGAACCTGTTTTAGATGGAATAATTTTTATGTTCCCACCATGATGAAGGATTATCTTCTTTGAAAGGGAAAGTCCAAGACCTGCTCCCCCTTCTTTTGTGCTGAAAAAGGGTAGAAATACTTTATCAATCTTATCCTCAGGAATCCCCCTTCCATCATCTTTAAAATCAATGACAATCTTTTTTTCACCCCTTTTCCAGTAACTCCTAATTTCTATTTTGGAACATCCAGCCTCAATGCTATTCTTTATCAAATTAATGAAGACAATTTTAAGCAGATCTTTATCTCCCATGCTTTGAGGGAATTCTCCCTCGAGGAGAAATTCAATACCGCTGAAGCTTTCAGCAACTTCTGATATGCTTTCTTTAAGATCTATCCTTTCCCTTTTAACAACGAGGGGTTTTGCAAAATCAAGAAATCTTTCTACATTACTGGTAATTGTATTTAGTTCCTTCAAAACTTTCTCTCTGAAAATTTCCTTTTCCCCTGATAATTTTAGATATCCAATGGCTACACCAACAGAATTTTTTATTTCATGGGCGAGATAAGATGCCATCTCTCCAAGGGAAGCCATTTTTTCCTTTTCTTTTAATATTTCCTCCTCCCTTTTCCTTTCAGTTATATCATTGAGCATAAATATTGTTCCAATTACCCCTTTCTCTCCTTTTATTGGAATAACCTGAATCTGAAACCATTTCCCATCTTCATTAATTGTCCTTTCTTCTCTAAAACCTTTTTTTTCAGCATCTTCAATAATTTCGATAAAATTGGAGGGTAGAATTGAGGATGCGCTCAGAAAAAGGGAAGAGCTAAAAGATCTTCCGAAGAATTCCTCTGAGCTCCTGTTCATGTTTAATATTCTTTTATCAGAGCTTAGAAGGAGGATAGGAAAAGGAAGGGAGTTTAAAATTACATGACTTATTATCCTTAGCTCCTCTGCTTTCTCCCTCTCATCTTTTCTTTCCCTTGCCAGCTCCTCTTCCCTCATCCTCAGTTTTGAGATCATCTCTCCAAGAGTTAAAAGGACATTCCCTTCAAAATTGAATAATTCTTTGGTTTTTCTCCCTTTAGGGAAAAGAAGAAAAGGAATCGAGATTATAAAAATTGCAAGCAATGAAAATGAGGTAATTGCAATTCCTGAAATTGTTTTATTCATTCCCTTTACAAACTTCCCTCCCCCTTCTCTAAACTTTATTCCCAATCTTTTCCCATTGTATTTGAATATAAAATAACCATTCTCCCTTTTACCTTCTGGAAATTCTTTTATCTCTTCTATTTCAAGGGATTCATAACTTTTACTTTTTAATGAAATTTCATAAATTTCCCTTAGGAAATCATTTCTTATGTTGAAAATCCAGATATAGGAGATACCAGAAACCAGTAAGAGAATGAAAATAAATAAGAGAAAGAGAGTTTTTCTCAGCCCAGCCTCCAGTAAAAGGATATTATCTCATTACCCCAGAGAAGGGATATAAAGGCACCAATAGAAAGGAAGACTCCGAAAGGAAGAGCATACTTCATACCCTTCCTCATTATTATTGCAATTAAAAGTCCAACAATAGAACCAAGAAGAGAAGCAATTATCAGGGTAAGAAAGGTTTTCTCGGTCCCAAGAAAAGCTCCAATCATAAGCATCATCTTTATATCTCCAAATCCAAGTCCTTCCTCTTTTCTTATAAAGTAATAAAGAAGGTATATAAGGAGAAGGGAGCCAGCTCCAATAAGAGCTCCTCCAATGGAATCCATAATTTTCCTTGATGGATTTGAAAGGGAGTAAAAAAGAAAGAAAATAAAGCCTGATAGGGTTATTTTATCAGGAAGAATTTTGTGCTCCAGGTCAATAAAGGCAAGGGCAATGAGGGAAAGAGCAAAGATTAAGGAGCCAAAAAATTGAAAGGAGAAGTAGAATTTTTTATAAACAAGGAGAAAAGCTATTGCAGTTAATATTTCAACAATGGGATACCTTAAAGAAATCGATTTTTTACAATTCCTGCATTTCCCTCTGAGAAGGAAAAAACTCAGGACAGGAATGTTGTCATACCACTTGATCGGAGAATTACAGTTGGGGCAGAAAGAACCAGGCTTTAATATGCTTAATCCCCTCGGAATTCTGTATATTACAACATTTAGAAAACTTCCAAAAACCAAGCCAACTATTATTGATAAAATCTCTGGAATGTATCCCATTTTATCTCCTTTTCCATCTCAATTTAAGGGAATAAATAGTTCTTTTTTCAGGATCAAATATATAATCGTTACCATCAAGATCCTTTGGAATCTCCTTTAAAAGACCATCCCTGACAAGAAATCTTAAAGAAGAAAGTTTCATTCCTTTTCTTCTCTCCCATTCATCCCTTGCCCTTTCCAAAATTCTTCTATCTATTTCCATTTTCACTTCATAGAGATGATTGTAAGCAATCCTCTTTACATTGGGATCCTCTGTTGTGTTAAAAATCTCTTCCCAGGCTCTATAGGAGGCTAAAAGATCTCCAGCCCTGAAAAGGGAGTTGGCATAGAGTCTTTTGACAAAGGGAGGGGATTTTGGATTTTCCATTGCTTTCTTGAAATAATAGGCTGAACAATTATAATCCCTTAAAAGGGAGAGGCAATAAAAACCAGCCTCCCATGGGAAAATCCAGTTTTCTGGGTTTTTCTCCATACCCTTATCAAGGAGCTTAAGGGCAAGGTCAACTCTTTTTCCTTCATAAGCCATTATAAGAGAACCAATTATATATGGATCCTGCCATGTAGGGTTAAGGTCGGTTATTACTCCAAAAATCTTCTCAAGATATTCAAATCTTTCCTTAATTGAATAGTCGCTGTAATATTGAATTGCCCATATGTAAATCAAATCAGCAAGGAGGTTTGTATTTCCAAGGGAAAGAGCTCTCATAAATTTCCCGGAAGGAAGATAAATTACAGACCAACCAGGAACTCTCTTCCTTGGAACTTTCTCAATTGAAATCTGAAGAAAGAGGGCTGAAAAGAAGAAAAAAATAAAAAGGAGTAGAAAAATCTTCTTCCTTTTACCCTTCATAGATCACGCTTCTGGAAAATGAAAAGGCTCAAAAAGAATATTGCTGAACCGTAAAGAATACCATATAAAATAGCCCTTATTACAAACCCTTCAGGAATTGATCCAACATTCACAATTTCATTTCTCAGATTGAAGTTTTCAAGATTTGGAAGGATGTAGTAAATAGCAAGGGTTAGATATTTTTCAAAGGGTCTTTTCACCCTTTCTATCAATGTCCAAAGTCCAAAGGATACATGCCCTATAATGTAGATGAAAAAAGTGAACACAAAGCTAAGGATTGGAGTTGAAAATGTAGAAAACAAGATTGAAAAGGAGGAGATTATGAGGGATTCAATATAGATAAGGAAAAGGGCTATGAGAAAGGCTATTTCAAATTTTCCTTTGTTTAGCAAAAGATAAGTTATGAAGACAAAACCCATAAATAATATGTTCACAAAAAGGGTTATGGCTACTCCGAGATATTTACCAAGAAGAAACTCACCCCTTCCAACAGGCTTTGATAGGATGTTGTAAATTGTTTTCTTTTCCATCTCCTTAAAAATTAAATCTGCTCCAATGAAGAGGGCAATAAGGGATTGAAAGAGGGAAAGGGTTGCAAGTCCGATATCCTTCATTACCTTTATCTCATCTCCTACAGTCAGAAGGCTTAAAATCCTTGAGGAAAAAAGAAAGAATAGGGCAAAAAATATGAATAAAAAATACAATCTGTTCCTGATAGCCTCTTTGAATGTGTTTAAAGCAATTTTTAAAATTCTCATTTCTTCTTAACCCTCTCCACAAAAATCTCTTCAAGAGTCCCTTTTCTCGGGACTAAAGAATGGATCTTTCCTCCACTTTCAATAATCTTTTTCACCATCTCCTCAGCTTCCTTCTCATCAGAAACCCTTATAAGATTTAGCTCTCCAGAAGATATTATTTCACCTTTGAATGACTGAAAAGCCTTAGGAACTGAAAATTCAATCTCAATGTAATGAATCCTTTCAGAAATTAAATCCTTTAGCTTACCCTCTTCAATTATTTTTCCATCGAGCATAATACCCACTCTATCGCATATCAATTCTGCATCCTGAAGGATGTGGGAAGAGAAGAAAATTGTCTTCCCTTTTCTTTTTAGCTCAAGGATTAAGTCCTTTACCTCCTTTCTTCCAATTGGGTCAAGCCCAGACATTGGCTCATCGAGAATTAAGAAAGGAGGATCATTAATAAGAGCTTGAGCAAGCCCAACCCTTTGAAGTTCTCCTTTGGATAAGGTCTTAAGCCTTGAGTCAATAAATTTATCCATAGAAAGAATCGATGAGAGCTCCTCTATTCTTTTTTCCTTCCCTTTTATCCTGAATAGATCTGCTGAAAGACTTAAATACTCCCTTGCGGTTAAATATTCGTAAAAGTAAGGTTGTTCTGGAAGAAAGCCAATTCTTTTCTTTACCGATGGGTCTAAATTTGTGGAGCCAAAAATTTCCACATAACCTGAATCTGGAAATATTAAACCTATAAGGGATTTTATTGTTGTGGTTTTACCAGCTCCATTGGGTCCAAGAAGTCCGTATATCTCACCCTCGTTAATCTGGAAGTTAACCCCTTTTAAAACTTTTTTCCTCTTTAGGAAGAACCCTCTTCTAAAGGATTTTTCAAGATTTTCCACCTTTGCCAATATCATTTCAGAACATTGCTCCTATAAAGATCATTAAAAAGAAGATTAAAGAGATAATGTGCCTTGAAATTTCAATGGAAAGAAGCTTTATTGTTTCAGGAAGATAAAAACTAAGAAACCACCCACCAGCTATTCCTGCAATGAGAAAGGAAGCCCCAATTAGTGAGGGCTTCCTTTCTCCAATCTCCATAACCTCCTCCCAACGGAGCCCCCACTTTTCTACTCTTGGATAGAGAATTTCTATGAGAAAAGGAGTTATGATAATATTTGCAATGAAATTATTGATTGCAATTATTGGAGCAAGAACCTTGTAGGGGAAGAGACCGAGAATCATCCCTCCCTCACTAATTATGAAAGATACAGCAAGGGAAGAAAAAAGGGAGATAAAGAGAATCATTATAATTTTCTTCCTGTCCTTGAAAAATCCTTTTTTCTCAACAATACCAACCTTAAAATGTCCCCACAATTTGTAAGCGACAAGAGCAAAGAAGAAATTTCCTATAAATCCAGGAATTGAAGCAAGGGAAAGCATCCCTCCAACTATGTCTCCTATTAAATTTCCTATGGCGGAACCCCAAGCACCAGCAGGTCCAAATAGAATTCCAAATGTTACAGGTATTGCTGCTCCTGGTCTAACCTCTGTGAAACCTGGAATTATCTGGAAGCCTTTGAAGGGTATCATAATTGCTGAGTAAACAGATGCTGTAATTGCAGTTAGGACAATCATGCGGGTATTACCCCACATGGTAACCGTCTCTTTCATCACTCCTCCTTGAAAAGGGGAGCTACCTTCTCTTCCTCCTCTTCCTTCTTTTCCTTGAAGAGATTGATGGTCTCTTTTAAAGCAGAAATCATAGCTAAAATTTTTTCCTCAACCTCTTTTCTCTGAATTTTTAGATGGGTTATTTCATCGTTAATCTTTTTCAACTGCCTCTGGGCACTCCCTAAAATCTCTTCTGCCCTTAATTCAGCATCTTTAACTATTATTCTTGCTTCCCTCCTTGCATTTTCTTTAAGAGATTCGACAAATTTCTGGGTTGAAAGCATTATCTCTTTTAACATTCTTTCCTTTTCCTGAACATCTGTTAGCTGGGCTCTAAGCTCCTGATTTTCAGAAATAAGCCTTGCATTCTCTTTTAGAATATTTTCCATCTCCTCTGAGACCATTGTCAGGAATATTCTCACCTCTTCAGGATCGAACCCCTTTAATTTCTTCTTAAAATTTGCGTTTCTTATTTCTGTTGGTGTTACTTTCATTTTCCACCTCATCTCATCTTGCTGGCAATCCCTATTAAACTGCCAACAAGAAAGTTATTCATAAAAATTATAACTAAAATCATTATAAAAGGCGATATGTCAATCCCTCCCAATTGAGATGGAGGAATAATTTTTCTAATTGGCTTTAAAACAGGCTCTGTTAGCCTGTGGAGTATTATTACGAATCTGTTCCTTGGATCAGGGCTGAACCACGAAATTAAGGCTCTTACAATGATAATCCACATGTAAATAGTTAGAGATAAATTTATTATCCGGGCAGAGGCTAAAAGAATATTAAAAGCAACTATTTTGAGCATTTAACCCTCTCTCCAAATATTGCTGTCCCTATTCTTACAATTGTTGCTCCCTCTTCAACAGCAACAGTGTAATCAGAACTCATGCCCATTGATAGCTCCTTTATAAAGATTCTTGTTTTCAAAGAGTTTACTTTATCTGCCAATTCCCTCAGCTTTACAAAATATTTCCTTGAATCCTCTGGATTTGTTGAGTAAGGGGGGATTGTCATAAGTCCGAATATTTCAAGATTGGGAAGGGTTGAAAGCTTATCAAGGCTCTGCATGAGCTCCTCCTCTAAAAAACCCGATTTTGAAGCCTCCCTTCCGATGTTGACCTCAACAAAGCCCTTTACGATTATATTTCTTTTCCCAGCCTCCTTGTTTATCTCCTCAGCGAGCTTCAATGAGGAGACCGACTCAATGAGATGGAAAATATCAAGGGCTTTTTTAACCTTGTTCCTCTGGAGGTTCCCAATCATATGCCACTCAATATCAAGATCCTTTAACTCAGATATTTTGGAAATTGCCTCCTGAACTCTATTTTCACCAAAAATCCTCAATCCAGAGTAGAAAGCTTCCCTTATTTTTGATGCTGGAACATCCTTTGTAGCGCCAAGGATCTTTACAGATTCAGGCTTTCTTCCGGATTTTAAACAAGCCCTCTCAACATTTTCCCTTACCCTTTCAATATTCTCTTTTATACTCATCAAAAAATATTTTACTTTATCCCGGATAAAAGGACAAATCAAGTAAATTCCAAGGCATTCTAAAGGAATTATACAAATTTCATGAAAAGACTTCCTTTCATATAAATTTTTTAAGAATTAAAAGCCTCTTCTCCCAGTCGTCAATCCAACATCTATTCTGTCTTCTTGGAGTTTTTTGCAAGCTTAAGAACAAACTGATAGTCTTGAGAAAAGTGAGCAATAAAAACTTTCATTTTATTAACAGTTTTTATTTAATTCAAGTTCTTCTTTTAAGTCAATGGTTCAAATACTATTTTGTCCATCTTTCTTTCTCAACAATCTCTTTAACCTTCTCTTTAAGCTCTGGTATTTCCTTGATTATTGTTTCCCATACAATCTTATAATTTACACCAAAATATTCATGAATGAGTTTATCCCTCATCCCTGCAATTTCTTTCCAAGGTAAAGAAGCGTATTTTTCTTTGAAATCTTGAGGTAAATTTTTTACTGCCTCTCCTATAACTTCTATACTTCTCACATAGGCTCTTATAAGAACAGGGTCATTAATAAATCTCTTATAGTCCAAGTCTTTAAACTTTTCAATAAGAAAATTACATTCATCAAGAATGTGTTCAAGATATGGCTTTGCAATCTTCATAATAAACTAAACTCTTTTATATATGGTTTTACATAAGGACTTATACCTTCTTCTGTCAACAAGTCAACCTTTATTTGGAGGAGTTGAGATAGTTCCTCTTCTATGCGAACAAGTTCTATGAGGGTTGGAGTGCTTTCAAAATCAACAATTAAATCAATGTCGCTCTTTTTTGTCTCTTTGCCCTCTACATATGAACCAAAAACCTTAATGCTTTTAATTTTATATTCTCTTCTCAGTTTATCTCTATGTTCTTCAAGTATTTTTTTTATCTCCCGCAATCTTTTCATAGTTTTACCATTTTCAATTATATCGCTATTTACTCTATTAAATTATACAGCTCAGATACCAGTTTATCAATCTTTCCAATTGCACCTAATCTGCATATTTATTTTAAAAACACCATTTCTATTTGTCTATCCTAAAGACATCGTCTTTTATTGCTTTTAACATTTCTCCCTTTTTTTGTAAAAGGGTAAGGGGAGAGGGCATATTTTTTGGAAAAAATTACCATTTACTAAATAACAAAATGGTAGCCCTGGAGGTCAAGATTTGTAAGTCCGAGTTCTTTTGCCCATTTTATTACATTACTGTATTCCTCTCGGTTATTCTCCTTGAAATTTCAAACCTTTTCCTTTTTTCAACAAACCGTTAATTTTAGTCAATTAAACCTTTGAAGTCTTAAGAAAGCTTTTCTTTTGATAAAACCAAATAAAAATAAAATTCATCCCTTTTAATTCCAAAAAAAATTTGACAAAAAGATTAAAATGGTGTATTTTTTTTAATTATGAAGAACATTTTTGATGAGATTGATATTAAAATTTTGAAAATGTTGCAGGAGAATGCAAAGATTCCCCAGGCTGAGATTGCATCAGCAGTTAATCTTTCCCTTGCTGCGGTAAATGAGAGGATCAAGAAGCTTGAGAGGAGCGGAGCTATTAAAAAATACACAGCTATTTTGGATCCAAAAAAGTTAAATGTTAACATAACCGCTTTCATTGATGTTTTTGTCGAGCACCCAAAATATGAGGATAGATTTATGGA
>Ga0123519_10003893_pt1 | contig 24484 bp, 25 predicted proteins | sample YelNatPaOPRAMG02_FD_87396 | JGI IMG/M metagenome (GOLD analysis project Ga0123519, IMG submission 87396) | Hot spring microbial communities from Yellowstone National Park - Yellowstone National Park OP-RAMG-02 (version 2) | ecosystem: Environmental > Aquatic > Thermal springs > Hot (42-90C) ...
AATCGGTTTCATCCTGGGCGAATGCTTGCTTTATTGCTCGGGTCATGGCCTTGAGGAGTACAGAAGCCTGCGATTGATGTCCTTCGGCGTTTCCGCGCCCGGTGCCGTGCCCTTCGATCAGGCGCTTCTTGGCGACCTGCTCGGCGAGTAGGCTGTTCTTTGCAAGCGCATGCGTAGGCGTCTCGATTCGATACAGAATTTGAGTAAGTCGACGTTGTCCGCCAGAAAAAAAACGTATCGGAAGGAGAATCCAGGCTACAGATCAAGTCGAGGAATTCCAATCCGTCTTCGCCCGTTTTGTGTAAAGCGGTGGCGCACATTCGACTTGAGACAATTGCGGTGATGACTCATGTCCGGGTCTAAGACCTTTTTCCATGCAAACAGAAAATACGGGAGCCCTTGCGCGTATATACGTAGCAAGGTACGATGCTGCTGTCGAATGCAGCCCCTCGGACGGCCAACAAGAGAGGAAGATATGTGCTTTGGAAGGATTCAATTATTTGAGATGTCAAGCCTCGCAAAGTTTCAGAAAGAGCGTGTAAACAGGCCGTCAAGGAGCGCCATCGATTTTTTTCGTCGTCAGTTCAGCGGCGCCAAGTGCTGCGCCCGCGCTTCGCTTTGAGCCAGCGAGACCGAGAACTGGAAAGCATGCGTGATTTGAACATGCTTCACGTTAGGTTAGGAGAAGAGTGGACGCTTCTGATTACGAAATGAATCATGATATCTGTTGTTTTACATGCGCTTGTTCGATGACGTTGCAAGCCATCATGGCTCTGGTGACGTACCGCATTCCACAGACAAAGCGCCGAAGGCACACTTGCGAAAAAAACAAAACTGAAAATGCAAAAACTGCATCTTCGTTGATAAGCCCTGTTCTCTGCATTTCAATTGTCGATGCTGCACATCACAGGCAAAGTTTGGAGAAAGACAGACAGGCCGGATCAGACCGATTCGTTCAGTGCGTTGCTCCCGTCCGATTAGAGTGGAGGAGCAGTCACCCGACGGATCGCCGGATCTTACCCCGCCTCCCGACTGGAAATTTGATCTGGGGTTATCGGAATTCAGAATGAACTCGGGAAAGGAGCGCGGGGCTCTGCTTTCTCAACGGTGATCGCAATTGACCACCCAACGGACACTAATGATATCAGTCGATCGTACACCAGAAAAGACCAGTAGGAGGTAATGGCACTGCTGATGACTGAACCGCATGTCAACACCCGATATGGAAACAGTCCCAGCTAGCGAGTTGCAGCACCGTTTGCGCTAGAGCCGAGCTTTTCGCGCAGCGCATGATCGACGCACAACACATCAGGCACTGAGGCAGTCGCAGCCGCCGATTTTTTTCGATGACAACACGTTTCCATGGACCTAGGATACGTTTTGCCAACGAAAGAGAAAACAACCCGCAGCGTGGCAGAGCCATCGTGGATGCAAGTTCGATTTGTCGCAAATTATGCCGACGCCGGCACGAGTCGCCGGGCGAGGCGCTGCGCACCACCGTACGACGCCTGCCCAGTCGAGTGACGTATTGTTCTCCCGCGGACGCGTGCGCGAGGGAGACTCAACACGAGCAGCTTCTTCGCAGCGGTGCTGCATGGTGCTGTTTGAGTCGGCGTCAACCTCAGACTGCGAATCTGGAACGTCATCCGCCAGCGAGTCTCCGCTTATGGCGACTTCACTGCGCTACGACGCAGCGTTAGGATCAAGAACGGCGGCCGCGCTCACCAAGGAGCACTTTTCACTGGGACAAAACGCGCATGTTCACGCAGCTTCTGAAGCGCAGCTGAAAGGTGCAAGTAAGTGGAACTTGAGTTCCGAGGCGAACAGCGCTGCTGCTGGTGCTGCTGCTGGTTCGTCCGGGCGCAGTCTTCCAGCGGAGAGTAGCGCAGAGGCACCGGTGTCGCCTCGGAACGCAACAGAAGAGGAGCTCGAAAGTTTCGTGGACGCTGAAGTGCATTCGGATTTGATAAAATCGGAAACGCACTTTCGTGGCGAGGAAGGGGAAGCGCGGAGCTTCCTTGTGTCGCGGAAGGAGCTTTTGAAGATTCGCGAATGGTTGCGCACCTGCGAGAAGTCAGAGCCGCTTCTCATGGCGAGCACCAATCGCTTCGTACTTTTTCCCATACGCTATCCGGAAACCTGGTCCTTTTACAAGCGCGCTGTCGCTTCGTTCTGGACAGTGGAGGAAGTCGATCTACAACAGGATTTGCGGGACTGGTCTAGGCTCACGTCGGGTGAGAAACATTTCATCACCTACGTTCTCGCGTTCTTCGCTGCATCAGACGGCATCGTGAATGAGAACTTGGCGCTACGTTTTAGTACAGAGGTGCAACTGTCGGAAGCAAGGTCCTTTTACATGTTCCAAATGGCGATGGAAAACATTCACTCAGAGATGTACAGCCTGTTGATCGACACTTTCATCAAAGAAACGACTGAGAAGGATCGACTCTTCCGCGCAATCGATACGCTACCGTGCGTTCGACGAAAGGCTGAATGGGCGCTCCGATGGGTCGGGAGCGACGCCTCTTTCGCGGAACGCCTGATCGCTTTTGCCGCCGTTGAAGGCATATTTTTCAGTGGATCGTTCTGTGCAATCTTCTGGTTGAAGAAACGAGGCCTCATGCCAGGTTTAACGTTCAGCAATGAGCTCATCAGTAGGGACGAAGGCCTTCACTGCGACTTTGCGTGTCATGTGTTCCACATGCTGCGATACAAGCCGCCGGATGTTCTGATCCGCGCTATAATATGCGATGCTGTCGAGCAGGAACGGGCTTTTGTTCGGGAAGCGCTTCCGGTGAATCTCATTGGGATGAACAGCACGCTGATGCAGCAATACATAGAGTTCTGCGCTGATCGATTATTAGTGGCGCTGCATGTAGATCCTGTGTATCGAGTAGAAAATCCGTTTGACTGGATGGAACTGATTTCCCTTAATGGGAAAACCAACTTCTTTGAACGTAGAGTCGGCGAATACCAAAAGGCGGGTGTGATGACTTTCCAGCCATCTGGTGTTGGAGAGAACGATTTTCGACTAGATCTAGACTTTTGAGGCAATGGATGCATGCCGCGATGAAAGTAGGCTCATTTTTTGCCGAGGTGCATCTCGCAACACCTCCGAGGCACGCGTCAGCAACGATCCCGGAATGTGTTTACCCGTGGTGCTTTGCCGATACCTCCACTGGTCAGCTTTTCGATCGGATTTTCTCGGCGCTGCGCTGCATCCGCATCGTTGATTTTCACTATGATTCCGGGGGTCTTACCGTCCTTCGAATTCGCTAACACGGTAGACGACCCGTGGAACTCTAGGGATGCAGCCGGTCTACACATGCCGTCGCTGTTGCAAGAGACTAGTTCCGCTGCTCTGGTGACGCAAGCGAGAATCTAGTGGCGGACCTCTTCATACGACATGTGGCTACGTTCGTGAGTGAAGCTGCTGTGCTTTGGCCTGTCGCAGACATGCTGAACGCTGCGGCTAGTCTGAACGCGTTACCGCTCTGGATCGATAGCAGGCCGGCACCGTTGGGAAGCGCACAAGATCGATGCGACTCAGGGACCGCGTTCCGCATGTACTAGAGTCCCCGGCACCGAAAGCTCGGCATTGCGAACGCGATGCCCGTAATGTACGCATGTATCCAGAGGTAGCTGATTCGACACAACGATCACGTGCCGTGACAAGGTGCACCCGAACTTTTTATCGTGCCAAATTGATGTGAGATGGATCTAGTTGGACTGCAGAAAACCATCGGATCCTCAAAATATGGTATGTGGCGTTTGGCCAAACTTGAGACGAGTACGCGAGCATATGTTCTTCTGTGATGACGCTCTACACTCAGCGTTGCTCGTTCTTTGGGGATGACAACCATTGGCTGGCATTTGCTTGGGATCAGGACCGATTTTTTTACAAGGCGCGCGGTTCGGAAATGTGTCACCTGGCTGGGACCAGCTTACGCGCTCTGCACCAGCCGCAGATCATGATCGCTCTGTTGGAAACAGGCCTAGTGGACCGAGTTACAGACCCATCACTCGTGCGGAATCGGCGTCAGCAGAGAACGCGAAAGCCATCGCCACGGAATCCAGCGATGCATGATATTGGTACCTGTGGCACGAGGCGCAAAAACGCGAACAAAAAGAGATAGCGAAAGCTCTGTGTTGTCGTATGGAGTGAAGATGCCGACTCTGAGCGAGCGTAGGATCGTCAGTGGACAATGTAAGGCAAGAAATCTGCGTTTCGAGCCGGTTTGCGCACGGCACGGCAGGTTGATGGAGGCTGCGCGGTGACCTCAACGGCACGTATTGCTTCTAAACAAACACGATGCGCATATTTCCCTGGTGTTTTTTCTCGAAGATCGCATCGCGGCGGCGATGCGACACCGACCTCATGTCCATGTCTCCCCGGTTTCCTCCAAGGATTGCATCTCGACGGAGGCGCTTGAATCAGGGAGTACAAACCGCTAGTGATGCAGCTCCTGGGCGACTGGCCATACTGACACTGCTGTTTACATCAGGCATGTGCTGGTCCATGATGGCTGGAAGCAATCAGCTCCAGAAGCGCGGATTCAATGACACAATCTAGAGCTGTCGTGTGCGATCGTTAGCATTCGCCTTTTCGGAATCGATGACCTCGCCCGCACTTGAGCTTGTGCGTACCCGAAACAAACGTAGCTCTCACATAACAACTGTTTTCGTAGACCCGATGACTTGATCTACAGGCGCCTGCCCCGGATGCGCGGTACCCACACGTCCTGCTCGTGTGGCGGCGCGACCCGAGAGCCCCAGAGGCAGGCAACGTTCCCCCTAGCCACCACGATTAGAGGCGCGATAAACGAAATCCGCCTCTAATCCGGCACGGACGGCCATGCAACCACGAGTCAATGCCAGCTTAACCGAATGCAAATCCCGTAAGCGCTGCTTACCTGCGCTAGGCCGCAGAAACGACGTACTACGCAACGGCTCCATCTGCCAGCTACAGCGCGCGCGTTTCGGACATGCAACCCGCCGCCTCGAATCACGACTGGAGGATGCGTTGCACCTCGCAGCAGCGGCGGCGGCGGCGGCGGCGTTGTACGCCCTCGTCGCCCGGCCCCCTATGGTCGACGATCAGGCCAAGTCCGGGGGTGATGCGGGTGGCGCCTCGTGGACGCCCGCGCCCTGCGAGAGATCGCGGCGCGCCAGGCCGCAGCGATCCGACGTGCCGGTGCATTCGGTGTGTCCGCCGCCGCGTTGCGCGCGCGATCCTTTCATGCGTGCGCGGCTGCAGCGCGCTGCGTGTCGCTGCACCGAGATGCAACAGCGTGTTCAGCAGTTCGCGTCCACCAGATTGCGTGCGGCACGTGCCGCCCCACCGTGCAATCGGAAACGTCATCGGAGGCTGGGACGGCAAACACGCGCCGTCGCCGCTCGTGCTCGCAACTGGTGGTCGACGCTGGTGCGCCACCGCCGCGTGGATGTCTATCGTGCGGGGAACGGCGCCGGTGAGCCCCGCGACGTCGCCTCCGACATCCCCGCGCAACGAAATCCCCGCGTTCACGGTAGAAGCACCGCATCTGTGCAGTGGAACGCTTGCAGAACGATGCGAAGAAGATATGTGGGTGTTGTGCGGCCGTTGCAAGCGAGGTAAAGTCGGTGGAGAGGAAAGTTTTTCTTGACTTGGGAGACGAGGGTAGGTTTTTTCGAAGTGTTGTCGAGCTCGTCGGCTGCGCCTCCTCTGTGCGGTGCGTACTATTTTTCGTGTCTGTGTTTGTCTCGGAGCTGTTTGAGGCTTGTGTTTCCGATCAAGTGAGAGACGGCCACAGCGGAATAGCGTTTCTAGGGTTTGCGTATACGCTAACGAGTACTGAGGCAGGCGAGAGCACCCCTCGGTTGCCGGGAGCCTCGTTTCTGTGGTATGACGTCACACGTTGCGGGAGGCAAGCAAGCGAGTGTGCTAGTCTCGTGCCTGACAAAGCCGTTGGAGCCAGACGGGCGACCCGCTTGGCGCAGCTACAGTTCCGTGCCTCAGCCCAAGTCGTCTCCGTCAACAGGTGCTACCCATGTAGCGGCCACATGTGTCCATTGTCAGGCTGGACTTGGGGGCTTTCCGGGAAGGTGGCGTCCAATAGTCTCTGACTCCTCGGTGCCAGACATTGAAGTAGAGCCCTGCTCTCTGAGCCTCGGCGAGACACGTAGCAGTCTTCAGCTGTTGCTAGATGCATCGGCGTTGGCTATGAAAGAGCCGAAACTGATATACAGGACAGAGAACGGTCCGCAGCGCTCCGCGAAAGCTCGTCTCCTTGAAGCTGAAGGCGTAATGAATCAACCGAGTAACGAAGATGTTGTTCAGGAACACGGGCGTGAAACCAATGGCGGAATTTCAAAGCGGGATGCGCTTTCTACCTGGCCGGAGCAACTGCATACGGGCGAGCGCCAGAGTGCTGCGAATCTTTGGCGCGTTCCGAACGAAACGAATGAAGTCTGTCAAGCATCTGGTGCGGCGTCGGCGACGCAGAGAGCCGGCATCGCTGCTCCAGACTGCGTTTCTGAGACCGGCACTCGCGGATCGTTTGCAGCGTCGGGTTCATCTGCATGCGATGGCGATGCATTAAGTGACAGACCATTCCCCAGTTGTGCGAATCACGTGACGACGAAACAGGTCAGCACGTCTTGCGCTGATGAATCCCGAGGCGAATCGGGATCATCATCGAAAGCGTTGCTTGTGAATGACCGAGAGAGGTTAAGGGACTCTGCACGGCAAACGCATCGGATGCATGAGCAGAAACGTCGCCGCATGATCTCTTCACGCGTAGACGCGCTCATGTGTCTGGTGCCGGCAGTACGCGGGTATGCAACCAGGTTTGGTCGGAAACCAGACCGGGCCACGATCCTCGAGGGTGCTGCCGAATACATCCGTTCCCTGGAAGCCAATGTCGCAGCGCTGAAAACGCGCTTACAAGAGTTGGAAGTTGCTAATTTCGTTGCAAAAAAATACGGCGTATCGTCGCCTGACATCACGCAGTACAAACCGGAGCATATCGTGCTTCGACATCATTGCAGGTAGTGTCCGGTTCCTCGGTGCGACCAGAGCGAACTGGACCAGACGGCGGCGCTTGCGCTCATGGCATGCACAACGCAGTGGTTGCAGACTCGTGCCGCCTCAGGCAGCTAGACCATGCACCAGGTACGTTTCGCAGCCAAAGCGTGTGCATGCGAATCCACAGCAGTTCTTGGCAAAGGGGTTTTTCTCAAAAAGGGTGCATGTCACATTGATCGACGACGAGTTGATGCCAGTTACAGTCTGTGACGAGTGGCGGGCGTTGCGTCTCTGTGGACGCTCTGGAAGCACACTGCAAGAACCTGAACGAGAGGCAGCGTTTCCGCGTGGCAGCATGCTCGCTGCGGCGCATAGCCGAGTAGTTTGTGCACCTTTATCAGGATCGGCCCTCTGCGAGGTGCTCCGATGATGAAGGTTATATCTTTCGGAAACCGCTAATCCACGCAACATCCGATACTTGTTTGTAGGCTTGTGCTCCAGTCACGACGGCTCACCTTGGCCTTCGGCAAAAGTCCGCATATCGACCCAGGAAACGTTCGCGGCAAAGCGAGCATCGAACACCGCGAGTGTCGGATCCGCGCTTTTCTGGAAGCTAACCGCGCACGACGCGAGGCACAGGTTGTGCGGAAGGCGCGTCACGATACACGCTTGTGGTCGCTCGAAGCGGATTTCTCATTTACGATGTGCGGTGTGTGCACTGCGCTGATGGCTCGACACCCTACCACCTGCACACCTGTCTCGGATGAAAATGGAACTCAGCATAGCTCGTGTTCATCCTGGCCTGCGCTTTTCCCCGAACTTTTTACTGATGAACTGCTCGACGTTTTCAGAACAGCAATAGGGGCCGAAGGATATCTACGTAGTCCAAGGAGTTCTCGGTCGTGTTTGCGCAGTGGCTGCTTCGACGCTTTGCTGCTGAAATTTACCACGTTGTCTCGATCGAGATACCGCTGTACGCATTCGAACCAGGGCTCGTGAACTAACCGATAGTTCTTTCTGATTCAAACGTACGAGTCTGCATGCCTCAGCTTTCCGTACTCGTGATACGTTCAGGTCATGCAAGCTTCATATTTTCGATTTTTTCGTTTCAAGGCAACGCATGGGCGAAGCTAGTCGCACTGCATGATTGATGGCGGAAATGTATATTTCGACAGCATCGCATGACGCCTTGTTCATACGCTCATGTCGAATGTTGGCTGAACATGTCACGTCTAATAAGCGATTCCGTTCGAAATACAAATCCTCCGCTCATTGTAAACATCGTTGAAACGGCATTCGACAGCAGCATGATACCACACAGGGGATACGCTCCCAGTGACTCACGTCTCATCTGTTCGCGTGGAAGCGAGTAATGGACTCTGATCGTCACTGGCATCGCTTCCAGTGGAGCGCCCGCCAGCGATCTGTACGGAGAATGTGCTAAGGAATCGATTTTCTCGATTTGTTAGCCACCCTGAATTTTCCTTCCGATACTCGTGTCATCCTGGACAATAACCTGCTCCAAACCTCCTCCATGGATTAGATCAGCGTGCGCTTACGCATGCAGCAGAAAGGGAATTCGCTGCGGGCATTCCCCCTGGAGAAATTTTTGATCCTAGGGAACCGCACTGGGCGCGGAAACGGAAGCGCACATCGACGGCTACCTTCTGTGCTTGTCAAGAGCATGTACCGAGCGAAGAAGCAATCGTTCACGCGCTTCATTGCAGCGCTTCGAAAAGCAGATAGGATGCAAATGCCCGAGCACCGTTCCACGGTCAAATGTCACAGCTGGGCATGGCACACCGAAGCTGCATGCAAAGAACGTCCAAAATGGGAAACGAATCGTAGATTGCAACTACTCCCTGTGCATGAAACGCGTGAACAACATCGGATCATCGCGAAATCTGAACTAGCACCATACCAGCATCATCCACTGAATGCCAGCAGCAGAGCCGGAGGATAAAGAGTGACCAATGGATCTAGAGCCGGAAATTAGAGAGCGAAAAACGAAACAGGAGAAATGTATGCAACGGCGGTTGTTGATCACAGTGGAACGAGCGTCCCAAGCTTTCGTGTGCAGGCTCGAGTTAGAGCGCTTGTTCCATTTTATGCTGACATGAATGCCGTATCGAGCGATCCAGCAGGAACCTGCGGGTAATGGCCGGTGACAAGCGCCGCTCTGGTGCCGCATGATGCAAAGTTTCCCGGATATTGATAACCGCCATGCACTCGGGTATGCCCAGTTTGGTGGAAACCTTTCGTCGTTCCAAGCGGACGCTGGAGGGATCTGCTCGTGTGTGAGCACGGCCAGCGAGACCTCGGCAGGTACCGCGGCACACCCGCAGCTTCCGCAGCAACGTTTGCATCGATAAATCGCTCTGCTTTTATCAACTGAGCTGCTGCTGCTGCTGCTGCTGCGCTCGAGGCGTTCGAGAGAGCTGCACAAGGCACTGCACGGTGCCGTAGACGGTTATCTGCGGGTATGCGGAAGCACTGCTTCAGCGATCTGGCTTTCAAAGTTCGGTGACAGTGCTGTGACCGCGCACTCTCAACTTCGAAACCACACCACCTCGTTGGCTTGTCAAGCGGATGCGCTTCTAGCGCAGCGTACGGCACCGAGCCAGGAGTCGCGCGCTTGATGTATAACGACGGTGGGTTCACGCAGCTTTTCGTGCTCGCGCTGGGAATCGGCTTGGTACTAAAACCGCAGGACCTCCCGAGGGCTGCGCACTTTGTTGGGCGTCTCTGCGGTAGAACAGTGGCGCTGGTGAGGGAGCTTCGACAGGGCGCCACGCAGCTCGCACGTCTTGTCGAGGAAGAGGAGGGCGGCGTCAGTGCAAAAGCTAGCAGGCAAGGCGCTTCGCCAGAGAAGCATGTGAACGCGTTTCAGCTACACAGAGAGCTGCAGGAGAGCGCGGCGGAGCTGCGTCAGCTCCGCATCTTGCTGCGGCGGGAGTGGAATGCGGCAACGCCCATGGCCCAGGTGCGGCTGCCGACGGCTATGGTGCAGAGCTATCGGCCGCGGAGGCGGTTGCCAGCAGCACAAAAGACCACCGAGTCCGGCACTGCGGAGGACGCTGGCGCGGATCTGGTTCTGCGGGCTCTGGAGGAACGAGCATTTGCTGATAAAGTTCAGCACGTGCTGGACGCTGCGACTGTGTCAAGCTCGGCAAGCTCAGAAACGAATAGGCACTAAGTTCCTGTATGTAGCGAACCATGTCAGCGGGATGCATACATAACCGATTGGTCATGACAGATCTCTATGCAAGTACGAGTCGGGTATGTGTCCAGCGCTTACGCGTTGCTCGCAGGTTCGGCAAAGAAATACTCTTTCGCGGTGCCGTCTGGAGTTGCCGTAGGCGAAGCGAGGCATCGATTCGAACGCTGAGAACGAACGAGACCGTGCATCTCGAGGAACTCAATGGCTATCATTTCGTCGTCATCGCCCGAGAGCTGGATCGCTCCAGAGGGCTTCAATGCGAGCATTGAAGTAACGAGTTCGATCGCCACCATTTCAACATGTCGTCGACGATGAACGGTCTTACTCGGCGAGGTCGATGAAGCGAATAGAAGTTGCAACATCATTGCAGCTCGCTGTTCTGCCTTTTCGCGTTCCAAATGTTGCGACACGAGCTCTTCAGGGCCGGGCTCGCTGAAACATCGTGGATGCAATCTGTTACGATCAGCGGATTCAGGGCAGTCGCTGTCGTCCTGGCGCGTGTTGCTCGTCGGTACGCAAGCCTGGCGCTCCAGTTCGGCAGCCGCGGAGCACGTCGCTCGTCGTCGATCGTTGGATTCGATCGTGTCAGCAGGGTCCAGCACGCTCGTCTGTGGGCTGGACACTGGGCGACGAGGTCGCGACTCGCTTGTTGAATTCGAAACTCCGTTGGAATCGATGTTGGCTCGCACTCTTGCCGCCGTAACAGGGGCGCAGCTGGCGAGGAGCTCCTGGAGCATCGCCTCCAGCTGACTCTGCTCGTTGGTGAGCATCTCGAGCTCAGCTTCCCTCTCGCTAATGGACGATCTCAGAAACTCCAGAGCGTGGATCAGCTCATCCTCATGCTCGGCAGTTGCGTGTGCACCCTGCTGCGAACCCTTACGTAAAGATGATCTGGATGCGGGCAACACATCGTTCGGGAAAGCAGCGGACCTTTCACGCTCGCGGTATACGTCCTGGAGTATTCTCTTTCGACGATCTTGGATATCCGCTTCGACGGCGAGAGTGTGCCGAATGATCTCGGGCTCCGCAGGCATCGATCGCTGCGACAATGCCGCTTTACTGGACAGCGATGAGGCATGGAAAATCGGATGCAAGCCAGGCGTCGTGGCGTTTTCCTGCTCATCACCATTGTCTGGATCCGATGCTTCTGTAAGGGCGTCGCTCTGGAATCGCATCAAGCCACGCCTTGGATGCATGGAGTCAGTTGGTCCACAGGCGCCGTCTTCGGTGCGCGCAGACAGTGGCGCCGTTTCGACTCGCCTTGCGAGCCACTCGCGGATGAGTCTGTGAAAGCGCCGCACCAGAAGCGCCCAGTTCTCGCATTCTGTTCGTCCACCGTTTTCGTTTCGCGACGAATGGTGCTCGTGCTGGACAGGTCTTTCCGCACTCACAGCACCAACATCAAGGCATCGACAGTCTGGCTGGCTGACGCATATTCCAATCCGCGCTGCGAGGCGAGCACAGAACTCAGTTGCTCCTGTTCCGAGTGCGCTCTCTGGTTTCCGCGCGAAAAAGCAGCGTTTCTGGATCGCATCCAGTGCACTGCGAAGCTCCGCAACACAAATACGGGCGTAGGCTGCATCGGAGACGTTGCGCGCCGCGAGTGCGTCATCGGCTGCCTTTCTGGACAGCTTTTTGGACTCTTTTTCATCTATCGTTCGGTGCTTGTCGCCCGCTTTGGCTGAACTCGCACCAGCGTCGCCACCTGACCGACCTGTGTCCGAAGGCTGCAGCTCACGCGTTGCAGCATGCTGCGCCTCAGAGCAAGTGGGTAGCCCCGCTCCGCCTGCCCCGCGTGCTTGGATAAGTTCTGGTTGCCACGCATCATTCCTGAAGCGGTCGTTATATCGTACAGGTGCCTGATGCGTGTCCAGAGAGCATCGCTGAAACAGCGGAGAGCCGAATAGCGTCTTTGCTGCACTGCTAGGTAACCAGAAACCGAGCTCGCTCGCTCGACGATTTTGCAAAGCATGATAGCTGAAAGAGCCCTGTTTCCGGAGGTTCCGCTTCTCCACTCGTCGCTCGGCTGTACCACGGATGCCGCTCATTCCCGACAATCCGAAGCCGAGGTGGCGAACCGTCTGTCGGTGCCGTCGCCTGCGTTGTGCACCGCTGGAGCAGCGCGCGTAGCTTGCCGGATGACCCGCGCGGATTGCCAGCCGCTGATTCAAATCGCCACGCGCATCGCGCGTCAAATGCGCTGCGGGAGGTGCATCCATCCTTGGGCAGTATGTACCTATATGTCCTATATTGGGATGCACCAAGAGGCCCTTGATTTTTGTTTCTTGTTCGATAGAGCGTTTCCAGGGACTATGGGCCGAAGACTGCGGGATGAATATGGGTATTCGGGGAATCGTCCATTTTTCTTCATGCTGCTTTCGAATTCCATTACCGATACTTCTACACGGATGTACCTGTTATTGCTTGCGATCCACAGAGTAACGCAGAGGTCGTTCAGGGGCCTACTTTATTGGTGGAGTCAAGGCGTAGCGCTCAGCGTAAGGGCGACGGAGCAGGGCATCGCAGGCAGTATACCCAGCTGGCAAATCACTTGCGCACTTGCGGGTACCTGCTACAATTCAATGATCCGATCTATCAAAGAAACGCATGTGGCGGTCTGCGTTGCTGGTGTACACGCGCACTTGCGGGTACCTGCTACAACTCAATGATCCGATCTATCAAAGAAACGCATGTGGCGGTCTGCGTTGCTGGTGGTACACGCGCAATTGCGGATTTGTGGTGCGGTTCAATGATCGCAGATCAGACAGATATCACAGGTGTCGCTCTGAGTTGCTGCTGCTGCTGCTGCTACTACTCACTACGGGTGCGACGATGGCGCTATCCCGTTTCTGTACGTCACCTGAGGTGACGCGTCCAGCGTTGAAGCGAGCTCCTGCAAGTGGGCTCGGCACACGCGGGGCAGCGAATCCGAGTATGTCGCTATGTCGTTGAAGGTATTCGAGAATCGAGCGGGTGAAATGCTGAATCATCTGTGGGAGATGCAGGTTCCCAGGCCATGCCATGTGCCGTTTTCTGCATAGACAGAGGACTCTAGTAATGCTCATCCATGCAGCAATAATAGTGGACTGCCGGCTTCTCTAAGCTTGAAGCGAAGACACGGACAACGCGCTGTCAGCAATAGGTGAAGGGTATTTGCGCTGAATGAGCCTCGATTTGCCTAAGAAAAGTACGTACGCTCCGGTCCGTTGCATTTTTTTCGTATTACGATAGACGGTGCGGCCTGCTGGACGAAGTTCTGATGCCCAGATGGTCTCGGGCTAGTTAAGCTAATTGCTGACGGGTGCACTCAAGCAGCTGACCGTCGTTGCGGTCGTTGCAGTCTAGTGTCGAGGTCTCAGCACCGGGGGTATATGAATCCCTCCGAACATGTCCACTGGGCTCCTCTAGATGGTTTTGCGTATTTGTAGGCAATTTTCCGTTTCGTACATTGGTACAACGGCACCCCGATTGAGCAAAACTCATACTAGCTCGTGCTCCGTCTCGCTGGAGATCATCGATGCAAACGCATGAATGGGAAACCGGCTCGACAGGGGCGCTATCAACGATCGTCCTTCCGCGGTGCCTGGATCGCTCATCTGTTCCCGCACCGCATGTTTTCTCACGCGCTACCTGCGTCGTCGTCCTTTTCACTGCGCAACTCTTCGGTCGGACACTGCCTCGCACCAGCCTGCACGCATCCGGAGCCAGTTAAGCGTTCGAATCGAATTCCGAGTCCCAGATCTGGTATCAAGTTTGCGCGCAAACGCCTGACAAGTGGATGCGCTCAGCAGGTATTCGCGTCTGAATGCTCCGTAGAGCCGCTTTTCTGCGGTGTTCACCGTGACCCGGTGGTTTGGCCTGGCGGATCCATTCGAATGCGATAGCCAGCAGTGAGCGATATGCATGCTGCTGTACACATGCACGGCCAGACATTTTAGAGCGCTTCCGTACGAAACGAACACTTTAGGAATGGCGAGCATGCTACGAATGCCAACGTTGCCCGTTGTTGCATATATTTTAGGAAACAGATTCATTCAAGCTCGTTTCTGTGCGTAGAAAAGATTACATGTTTCTACATCAGCGTGCTGAGGAAGACACTGATCGCTTTGTGCATCGCAGCGGCTGATGACTGCCACGGAACGGCTCCGCAAGAGTTTGGATGCAACCTCCCAGCGAGCCCGAGTGAAGCCGAACCCCGTCGAGGCATTACAGCGTAGCGCGGCATTCGAGCAGACGGGATCTCTAATCAAAGGCGATTTTCGAACAGAGCATATATCGCACGGAGAGAATCCATGTGTTGACAGTTCGTGTGCTTCTGTCCGTTCCAAATGAAAGTTCCCGATTTTGCGCATCTAACGCTATTCGCTGTACTCAAAGTCACTGCTTTCGCCGAAGCCGAACCAGTACTGCTTAAGAACGTGGAACGCAGCCCAGCAGCTTGAGTATATCCAGGATGCATCGTTACCAGTCGCGTCTCAGCTCCGCAGTGTTTAGGAACGGGTCTCGGCGGGCAGGGCGCCAGCCATACGACCACTTTCACTGAGATACGTTCGAGCCTGCATGAACACCGCCGGGCACCGTCCAGCGGATACACGGAACGGGCACTGGCCCGACCCGGTCGTGATTCAACCATTGCTACCCGAGGCAGCACTCCACGAGGATACAGGGCGGCGCTATCAGAGCACGTCGCATCACCTAGCCGTTATCCGCTGGAAGAGAATCGCACGTCACAACCGTGCACTGCTCTGGCCAACAGGAGAGCCCAACACGCAACCGATGCGTTTGAAACGGCGTGGTATCCCACCTTGTCTGAATAGGGAGACCCGTGTCCCCGCGCTATTATTCACCGGACTCAATCAGCTCCTGCCTCTTCTGCTTTATCAGGGAGACGCGCTCACGCAAGTAAGGGTTCCACACGTCTTCCTGTTGCGCAATATTCTCTGCCAAGTACGTTTTCTTCATCGATAGGTCAAGGGCTCGTTTGATGCGTTTCCAGCGCAGTTCCTGTTCGGCGGGCGGTAACTGCTCAAGCGCGGCGCTCACCTCAGGATCCGTCTCAAGAAGCAGGTCATCGTAGCGCAGGCCGAACTTGCGCAGCTCCTGCTCGACCTCGCGACGGTACCAACGAGCCAGCGCGGTTACAAGTGGTCGAGTACCAGGCACACTCAACACCAGGTCTGCGAGCCGACCCATTTCGTTCCAGTGCGCTTCGCTGCGAAAGCACTAGGGAAACTCGGACTGCGCAGATACTCGTGTGACGAAGCGCTGAGGAAGCGCGCTGCCTCCGCCACGCGATGCCGCCTACTGCCAGACGGACGCATCGGATGGCATGCGCTCGGATGATTTTGGACTTGAATGATCTGAAATGAAACAAGTCAGTATATAGATGTATATAATTAGATGAGCTGATAAGAAACAGCACTGTTCAAACAACATGACAATGGATTGAATGAACTCAGGAGCGATACCAGAGAGCGGCGGTGAGGCTTATCGCAAGCGCTCGACGCATGCGACATGCCCGCGAGGCATACCGCAGTGCACCTCCATGCCTGCAGCTAATCATATCCAGCATCTGTTATATGTAGCGACATGCAGTGCTTTTGTGTGTTTGGGGGTTTCCGTGGCCTTCCTCGGTCCGAGTTTGCCTGCGCTGCACGAGCTCGTGTCGGAGCGAGGCGGCGTCACGAAAGACGGGTGGTTGTTCTCGCTGGGTGGCATCGCGTACTTCATCGGGGCCGGTTTAAACGGCACGCTTGATCGGAGTTTTGAAGCGATGCTTCTAGAAAGCTTGCTTTTAACCGTGTCCTTGGTTGTGTCAGGTGTGTCACAAGCGATGCTTCCGTTCTGTCGAAAGCGCTGGCAGCTTGGGGGTCTGCTCTTCATCACTCGTCTCGGCGCCGGGTCGCTGGATGTTAGCGGGAATAGTATCATCGCCGCATCGGGCAGCGTGGCAACGTCTTGGATGCAGTGTCTGCACGCGTGCTTCAGCGTGGGTGCTTATCTCGCACCGCTCATCTTGGCGTTTTGGCTCCGCACGTCCGCGTATGGGTTGTACCTCGGCTTTGCTACTTATGCCGTTTTCGTGGTGTTCTCCTTGGTGCTCTTGTTTATGTACACTGCGATGCTGCGTAGATATGCAGAGAGAAACATATCCAGCTGTCCAACAGGCAACCGGGCTGTCGACGACAAGACCCAACTAGGCCCGGTCGTCGCGAGCGAAGCCAAGGCCGTCATCAGCACCACCCGTCAACGCCTGGTTCGCATGGCGCGCATCACGCTCGTGGTCGTCGTATTCGCGAGTTACGCTGGCTACGAGGTTTCCCTCGGCGCATGGCTCGCTGTTTATGCCCACGAGGCAGACGGTGCAAGCAAGGAGCTCGCTCAGGCGGACATGGTGTCGGCGCTATTCTGGGCGGCAATCATGTGCAGCCGGCTACTGGCGATCGTCGTGTCGGTCTGGTTCAGCGCCACGACCATTCTAACGTGCTGTGTGATCGAGTCGCTGATTGCTTGGCTGTGCACGCTGTGGCGGCTTCGCTCGCTTCGTGTCCTAGCTGCATGTCTTGGACTCGCAATGGGACCAGCCTATGCAGCGCAGATGAGCATTGCAGTTGAGATTTTTGGAGACCGCGAACGCTGCGCTTCCGAAGTTGCAACCTGGGGCACAATTGGATCGACGCTTGGTGAAGCGCTTCTCCCATGGATCGTGGGCATCTTCATGAGCCGCTTCGGACTCGTATGGTTTCACCGTACGATTATGTCATACGCCTTTTTGTGGTCAGCGTTCGCAGTGGCGCTCATTTGGCGACGGCAACGGCCACAGACGATGGACCCTAAATCAGGCGCTTCTGGGTAAGCTGGAGTTCAATCTCCGCTGGTAGCCCGAACTCTTTGAAAAGAGTTTCCGCCTTGGCGATGACTAGCTCTGCATCATTCCGCATGGCCATGCGGCTCGCATACGAAAAAAGCTCGTCAGCGGATAATCGGTACTGGAGGATGACGTCGCGGTGGAGCTCCAAAAGCGCCGCAGCAACATAGAGGTGGAACAGACCGCCACCAACAGAACCAGGCGCAGCCCACATGACATCCCAGAGATACAACACTTGTTCAAAGGGGAACTCGCGCTTAAAACGAACGAGAAGCCAGCGATAACAAAAATAGAAATTGTCTGCTTGCTGTTGTTTCAAATACTCGTACAGTCCACCATCAATGTGTTTCGTGATGACCGCCAAACGTGCGAGCTCCTCGTTCATGCCCGATTGATCTTTGCGGAAATTGCGTTCGAGCACATCCATCAGCGCTGCAAAGCACCAGAACGCTAAGGCCTCATCCTTCGCGCCAAGCACATATACAATGGGAGCGGCGAGGTCGCTCATCCCCTGACAGTAGCCCAAATCAAAGTTAAAAAACGCATGCGTGAGCAAAATGTTGAAGAGCTGGGATAGGGCTACGCTGTCGTCGTTGCGGAAGAGATCAACGTTACGATCTGTGCGCACAACATCTTTTTCGATTTGGGCACGACGATCCCGGTATTTCGTGAAACGTCGCTCCTGCTTCTCGCTGATACTGCGCCACTGCTCGCGAAGTACCACGTACTCTTTCTCGAGACGAGACCTCTGCTCCTGCTCTTCCTCTGGTGATATTGTCCAGTCGAAAACACCCAAAAGATAAGGCCATGCATCGGCACGTGCATCCTCCTCGAGGCCGCCAGCGAAAATCGCATGTCGCATCGCAAGCGGATCGAGGCGACGTCCGCGCTGGAACGCCTCCCGAGACACACCCGCTGCCGCCCGCAGCGGTCGATACCGGGCAAAGTCCCGATCCAGGGTTCGCAGCGGGGGTATGATTTCCCCATTTTCATACTGAACGGTGACGGAGGCGAGCGGCTCATCCGAGGTCGCGTCCTCGCTGACCGCTGGGTATTCAATATCTTTCGAAGCGGCGTTAGGGTTGGCGTCGTCGGTGACCGTAGACGATGCCGTGCGCCGACCGCGTGTCCTTCGTTGACGGTACGCTGCGCTGAGCGAGCTGGTCGCTGTTCGTGCGAGGCGTGTGATCTGCGCGAATCGCTCCAGCAAATGAAACGTGAGCTCTTCTTCGGCAGCCAGTGTGGTACCGAATATGGAGTCTTCTCTGGAACTGCCGGAGACTGCGGAGGGGCTCGAGGCCTCCGAGGCATGCCGGTGCTGCTGCTCGCAAAGTCGTGGGTTCGCTGATGGCGCCTGCGGGATGACCACCGGGCCGCTCTGGATGTGTGAAGGCTGCTCCTGGACGAGCATCGCGATCGCAGCCGGTGATGCCGAAAACCGTCGATTGGTACGGGGCTGCACCCGAAACCCTTTGTTGGAAATCTGCACATTCGATGCTTTCCTCGAGCGTGGACAGTCATCGGCGATTGCAGCCCGTACATAGAATAGGTCCGGATCCGTGGAGTCCGGCTCGAGTTCAATATGCCTCCGAAGTGCGCTGAGAAAGTCGCGAAGTCCTCCCTCTTGGAAAGCTAGTTCGGGCAACATTTCGCCGCCTTTCTTGGTAAAGCATACTCTAGGGCTGCCAATTGCGGGTAGGTGCCGTCGCAGCGCGAGCAAGTCCCCGACGCATACACTGAACGCATGCGGGTCGCCTCTGTCGAGTGGCTGCGACGCTCCATGGCGGCGGCTGAACGTCGCCTTGTCCTCCGGGCTCACGCGAGCAGTGTCCGTTTGACAAAGCTCTCTATGCTTTGTGCTGGGTTCATAGGGTGCCCAAAACACCCAGACGGAGGCTGTAGAGGACTCGGCGTGACCACCAGTGTCCGCAGCTGGCGCCCCGGCGCCCTGCGAACGTTGTCGACGCTCAAGACCAAGTGCGCCGGGCCGTCGGTCGTTGGCAGTGAGCACAAGAAGAACATTCTCGCGCTTGTAAAGGTAAAGTGCGCAGTCCCAAAGCGAGCTTTCACTAACGCCCGTCCGAGGCGGAGCCGGCTCACAGACGTCCCTCGACACGGACATGAAAGCAGTACCAGTACGCCGTCTAAGTTTTGTGCGCGCTGCAGTTACGCCTTTGTCCGTTACAGTTCGCCCAGAGCGGCCACACCAGAACGAGTAGTCGCGTCAAGTATCGTTCTGATACAAGCCCATAAGCAGTGAGCCGGTTGTTCAACACGCCGCATTCGGCACTTCCGAACAGCACTACTGAAACACTGTCGCCTCAGCAAGTACGCAGGTAGGCAACGAACCAGGTGAGCATGGAGTCGGGTGACTTCAGCCTCGAGCAACGACTGGCGCGCAGCCTGCGTACCGGCATGTCCACGAGCAATCAAGATGCAGCAGGCAGCAGCGGTTGCTCAATGGCCGAAACATCCCAAAAATTCCTTCTATAACCATTATGTCATATAAATTCTATTCTGATCCATGTTAGGCAAGGCAAGGCACTGCGTTGCGTGAACCAGGGCGGTGGCCGGCGCGACGGCGCGCCGACGACGGCGAACCCGCCGTCCATGCGTCTGGTGTGCGACGCGTCTGTCCAAGTGGACACGAGTCTTGACGCTGTCGTATCTGTGGATACGTGTACACAAGTTACGTCGCCTTTCTGTGAACCATGGCGGAAGCGAACGGAACAAGTTCGGTTGGTGTTTCGAGAGATACCGGCTACAGTAATGATGCTGAGCATGTTGAAAACGTAGAGAGCGCAGGGGAAATCGACTCCAACGTGACAGAGGTCTACGAGTCCTTCGACGACATGGGGCTGCGCGATGAGCTTTTGCGAGGCATCTACGCGTATGGTTTTGAGAAGCCGTCGGCCATCCAGCAACGTGGCATTGTACCAATGGTGAAAGGGCGTGACATGCTCGCGCAGAGCCAGTCTGGCACCGGGAAGACTGGGTGCTTCGTCATCGGCATGCTCCAGAACGTGGATACCTCGGTGCGCAAAGTTCAGGGTCTGATTCTGGCACCGACGCGCGAACTTGCGCAACAGATCCAAAAAGTGGCGCTGGCTCTAGGCGACTATATGGGCGTTAAAGTTCACGCGTGCATCGGCGGTACAAGGGTTGTAGACGACCTGCGGACGCTGGAACAGGACACGCCGCACGTGATCGTCGGAACACCCGGGCGAGTGTACGATATGATCCAGAGAAGAGCGTTGGATACGACGACTATCAAGTGTTTTGTGATGGACGAAGCAGACGAGATGCTTTCTCGTGGTTTCAAGGAGCAAATCTACATGGTCTTCCAATACATGCCGGCAAACTGTCAGGTGGCGCTTTTCAGCGCCACGATTCCCGCCGAGATCGTCGAAATGGCCGAAAAATTTTTGCGGGATCCGGCACGTATCCTGGTTCGGAAAGATGAATTGACACTGCAGGGTATTAGACAGTTTTACATCATGGTAGAGAAGGAAGAATGGAAGCTAGAGACTCTGATTGATTTGTACGAAACCATTTCTGCTTCGCAGACCGTTATCTTCGTGAACAGCCGGCGTAAGGCTGAATGGCTCAGTGAACGTATGCGTGAACGCGACTTTACGGTCTCAGTTATCCATGCAGACATGAGCCAAGAGGAGCGAAATCTGATCATGCGCGAGTTTCGCTCAGGCTCGTCGCGCGTGTTGATCACGACGGATCTGCTCGCTCGCGGTATTGACGTGCAGCAGGTGAGTCTCGTGATCAACTACGATCTACCGTCAAACAGGGAGAACTATATTCATCGTGTGGGCCGTTCCGGGCGCTTCGGTCGCAAAGGTGTTGCGATTAACTTCCTTGCCAATGAGGATGTGCGGACGCTACGCGAGATAGAGGCCTATTACAACTGTGAAATCCAGGAAATGCCGGTCGACATCAGTGATATGTTGTAGAGGCGTCTATGTCGTCACTGGCGATCGCCATCCAAGAAGCTTCTCGCGAAAGACTCTGTAAACTGAGCAAACCTAGAGACCCTGCCGGTCAGTGCCGTATGGCGTACGCGACTCGCGTAGATGAAATCGTACCCATGCTCAGACATGGCAAGGAAAAGGTTTCCACGCGATGCCGGCTTTGTGGCGCAGTCGAGGGCATTCCTTCTGCGCTAGTTAGCAGCAGCTGGTATCGATATGTGTGCATGCGTGAACTCCTGCACCCGTTTCAGACTGGCACAGAACACTGAGCGACTCGCTCTCTTCCTGAACGTCGATCTTGTTTCCGAACTCTGTGTAGATGGACAGTCACGACATTCCTGGTGCAGGAATGAGCGCTTACCTATGGAGACGTCTTATGGGGATGCTCGGCCGCTTTGATGGAGCGCCTGCTTCGACGGTTTGCCGGTGGAGTTCGATACCTCACCAGAGTCGATATGATTCACGATGTCGCGGAACAAGGGTTCGTAAAATTACCGATATCACGTTCCATTTCATACGTATGAGCCTCCGCTCTTGACCTTTTCTTACGTGTACCATGCTCAGATCATTGATTTCTCGAGTTTTCTATTTCTCTTTTTCAAGGCAACACGATGGTGCAGCCACTCGCGATTCTACATGATCGACGAAAAAACCTGGACGTTGTCACTTGACAACTTGTTTACAAGCTCACGCCGAGATTTCCCTGGAATTCCCACGTCTTAAACTTGTTGATGTTTAAAATACAAATCCGTTCGTTTTTATGGTTCTTCAGGAAACAGGATCCCACAGCAGCATCATACGTGTCACGGGATACGTTTCCAGACGCTCTCCTATCTCGTGTTTCCATGCGAAAACGTCTTGGATTCGGACGCTAGTCAACGCAGCGATCGCCCGCAGTGGAGAATGCGTCACCGCTTTGCATGGAGCGGCCGGAGGCGGATCGAAATATCTCGAGTTGATGAACAGCCTGGAGTTTCCTTACGGTACTTGTTTCATCATGGACATTATTGTGTTCCACGAATCCTCCATGGAATGGGACAGCGTACCTGCCAATTAAATTGTCGCCCAGAATAGGTCCGTGATCGTGGTGTACGGCGCTCGGCAGGGAAATGGAGGAATGCATCAAGTGATGCCCTCTGTCCCTGTCAAAGGGCACGTGCCGCGCGATGAAACGAGCGTTCTCGTATCACAGGGCGGTGCTCAGCAAATGAGATGCGCGATAGACGTACTGGAACACCTGACCACAGTCGAGTGTCAGCGGTGTGCGGGGCGCAACCAGGCTGGATACAAAGATGGTGAGCATGGCAATCAAAGCATAGATCGCAACTTCCGTCCATCGATAAAACGCATTGACAACAGCCTTAACCGGCGTAGTCTCGACTTTACGGCAGCGGTCAACATCCGTCGGCCGCTGACAACGCTGCCAGAGTGACAAGAGAGACCACTATGTTCAAAGTCGGGAATAAGAGAGAGGATTATGAAGCCGTCACAGAAAAAGCCGGCAACAACCTGACGATACTGTTAAGGAGTCCCCAAAGGTCAGTGTGTACGCTCGTCGCTGACGACCTGTTGTATGTTATTCTGGCACGGGTTTAAAAGGGGCGCGCTATGGCTGTTCCGCCGTGCAGTGCTCGGGGTGCATGTGAGCCGCAATGCGCTGCAAGGGCTTGTTACAATTTGACGTTATTGGATCCGAGTTTCTTCGCGTCTGGGGAAAGCGCTGCACGCCCGGTAGTGTTTCATACTCGCTTCTGATTTCATCTGCGTTTTCTACGGTGCTTAGAATCTGAAGCAGCTCAAATGCTGCTCACCCTTTGCGTCAGGACGATGCTGGTACAGCACTCATTTGCAAATTCCCGTCTCGCATTTCACGACTTCGCTCGGAGTCGTTTTTTGTAGTTCCCGATGCATGCCGTGAGAAGGCACCCGCGCAAGCATCGCCAAACCACCACGCTGTCTCTGTGCGGCGTCCGCGGCGACAGCTGTCCATCCAGTGTCGCTCGGTCATGGAACCCGTCATACTTGTATTAGAGTGCGGAGGACAGAGTCGGGCCTGCTGCATCGACAAAGCGTCTGTGATGGAACTGAGATCTCTTTCCTGGGATTCGGTAGGGTCAAGGCATCCAGAAAACTCTGCCTCGATCCAACGGTCCTTGGGGTTACGGTAATCTAAATCTCCGATCCGTGTCGTCGGATGCTGCCGTGTGTATCCGGAGTTCTAAAGTCCGCCTCGATCGAATCGGTCTACCCGAAACGAACTCGCATACGCGTACACGGAGGGTCCTTCACTGAGAGAGCGCTTCGTGGCTGCCGAACGCACCTCAGCTCACCCCTACTCCCGCTGTCAGCGAGCGTCTGAATAGAAACCGAACTCGGAGAGTCGCCAGAAATCATACGGTTGCCGGGTTCCGGGAGCGGCACTCCGTTACCATGCAATGGCAAGCAACAGCGTTTCGTAGCGCGGTGGACGCCCTGCGTTGAACGCCGAGAGCGTCAACGCATACGACTCCTGGACGTGCGTCTCCACGACTGTTACTGTAATCGGTTGCAAGGTACGTCAACACATGTGGGCAGGCGGTTGCCATCGGGACACATTCGAAAGTGACGCTGTCCCAGATGCCAAGCTCTGTGCTTGCATCATCATCATCATCATCATCAGTAGTTCGAGGTTGGGTTTTTGGAAGGCCTGCCACCGCCGCTGCTGATGCCGTCAGCTTCAGCGCTGTTACGGCACGGCGGTCCAACGGGGCTACCTACCAGCTTATCGTTATGCAAAGCTGCCGACCCAGCGATCACGATGAGTAGGGGATGCAAAGCTTGGACGCGGATCCGGGAAAAATTTTGTCCACAAACTCTGCGCATATGTTCAGCTTTGAATTTTCCTGCAGGGGGTGCCGCGTTGGCCTTGGCGTTCGCTCCCTTCGTATGCAACTCGGATTGCCAAGTGCAGGAGGACTGTCCTCTACTTGAACATTCCCTGAATATTCTTCTGTAAGGTTTGCTCACGGACCGAAGACCGTTGTCTCAGTATGCGGATGCCGGCGCATGCTCAGATTAGGGTTGGTGCGGGATACCAGCACACAAATGGAGGCCATATAGTCAGTCATATCGGATCATGGAAAGCTATTATCGTTCACCAATGACCAAGGATACACAATCCTAGTGTGGACTCAGGGCGCTGCAGTTTTCCTGGATGCCTATTTCATACCGTACCAGTATTCCGCTCCAGGACGCAATCGAAATGCCGCACCTCCGGGTCGCTAGGATTTTTCTCACTGAAAGTCTGCAACGTTTCAATAAGAGGCGCATACAGTGTACGACACGATTTACCTGAATGATCGCGCGACACATAAAGCCACTGGACGCTCCGAAATCATGAGATCGTTCCCAGAGATCTGGAATGGGGG
>Ga0123519_10003894_pt1 | contig 24483 bp, 20 predicted proteins | sample YelNatPaOPRAMG02_FD_87396 | JGI IMG/M metagenome (GOLD analysis project Ga0123519, IMG submission 87396) | Hot spring microbial communities from Yellowstone National Park - Yellowstone National Park OP-RAMG-02 (version 2) | ecosystem: Environmental > Aquatic > Thermal springs > Hot (42-90C) ...
CGCTTAAGAAATCCACAGAGTTTTGATATATCTCTTCAAATCTATTGAGATATGTTTTGCAGAACAAAGGATTATAGGAACTGTCATAGACAATGAGCTCTTCATACTGTCTGCTATTACTAAAAGCAGAGTTAGTGAAATTTGCAGAACCTACCATTACTCTTAAACTCCCCTCATCATCAGAAAGTATATAAATCTTTGAGTGTATTCGCTCACCTGCTTTCATATATCTTAGCTCAATTTTCCCGGTTGTAAGAGCTTCAAGAACTTCAGGGTCTGCCTCAGCAGAATGGATAAATCTCTCTTCAGAAGTTGGGTCAAGCACATAGAATTCTCTTGCTGATTCTTCCTCTCCCAATATGGTTATGACCTTTTTAAATGTTTTCACCTTATCAAAGAAAAAATCAGGAGAAGAAACATAGGTAACAACCCTTAAGTCGGTAAAGTTATGATAAAAAAGTGAAAGAGGATCTTCTTTAAATGGCTTGTCATTGTAAAGAATGTGCAGATAAGAAACTTTTTTTGTGAATAAATCCATAAATTATTATATCATTCAGATAAGATTATCTGTCTTTTAAATCTTTCTTTTTTTCAATCTCAGGGAATTGCTTACCACTGAGACAGAACTTAGAGACATTGCTAAGGAAGCAAGCATTGGATTAAGAAGTGGACCACCAAAAATGTAAAGAACTCCAGCAGCAACTGGAATGCCGATTACATTATAGATGAATGCCCAGAAAAGGTTTTCTTTTATCGTTCTGAGAGTGAGCTTACTTAACCTGATAAGCACCGGAACTCCTTTAAGCCCTCCTTTCATAAGTGTTACATCAGCTGTATGGATTGCAATGTCTGTTCCGCTTCCCATTGCAATACCTATATTTGCCTCTGCCAATGCAGGTGCGTCATTTATTCCATCACCTATCATGGCAACATTTTTTCTCTCAACAACTCTGAATTTTCTTACAATCTTTGCCTTTTCATTGGGAAGCACTCCTGCAAAATATATCTTAATTTCCAGTTTTTCTGCTACTGCCTTTGCAGTAAGTTCATTATCTCCTGTTATTATAGCTACTTCAATTCCCATTTTCTGTAATTCTTTTATGGTTTCTACGGATTCTTCTCTTATTGGGTCTGCAATGAAAAATATTGCTTTTATGTTTCCATCAATAGCAGCATAAACTGTTGTCGTAGACTCTGAATAAGAGAGTTCTGGTAAATTTATATTTTTTTTCTGCATTAGTTTACTGCTTCCTATTAAAACTTCCCTTTTGTCTCCCTTTGCATCAAAAACTTTTGCCAAAACTCCTCCACCAGCAACTACTTCAAAGGACTCTGGCTCATCGGGATTTATTCCCTCTCTCATGCAATGCCTTATTATCGCCTTTGCAAGAGGATGCTCAGAGTATTTTTCAGCAGTAGCACAAAGACTTAAAATTTCGCTCTTATCCACATCAAGGTATTGCACATCTTTTACTTCAGGTTTTCCTTGTGTGAGTGTGCCTGTTTTATCTGAAAAAAGAATTTCAATTTTGCCAACTTCCTCAAGTTTTTCCACATTTCTTATGAGTATCCCTTCTTTTGCAGACCTTCCTGTGGCAACCATAATTGCTGTTGGAGTAGCAAGTCCTAATGCACAGGGGCAGGCAATTATAAGGACTGCGATACTATTACTTAAAGCCTGCGAAACTTCTCCCTGTAAGAACATCCATAGGGCAAAGGTTAACACTGCTACTGCCAAAACCGTAGGAACAAATATGGCTGAGATTTTATCTGCAAGCCTCTGAACAGGTGGTTTTCCTGTCTGTGCTTCCTGTATTAGTTTGATTATCTGGTTTAAAAGGGCATTTTTACCAACAGCCTTTGCTTCAACTTTAATAACTCCACTTAGTAAGATTGTTCCTCCGATTACTTTCTCTCCAGCAGATTTGTCAACAGGAATTGGTTCTCCTGTTATCATAGATTCATCAACGGTTGCTTCACCTTCTACAATAATTCCATCTACAGGTATTTTTTCAGACTGTCTTATCAGCACAATATCTTCGGGCAAAACTTCATCAATGTTTATTTCCTGCTCTTTTCCATCTCTTATTACAACTGCTCGTTTGGGCTGAAGTTGAATAAGCCTTTGTATTGCCTCTGATGTTTTTGCCTTTGCCTTTTCTTCAAGGGTTCTACCAAAAAGTATGAGGGTAATTATTACTGCTGAAGTTTCAAAATAAAGATGAAATCCTCCATGACCCAAAATTAGCATAGCAACGCTGTAAAAATAGGCAGCATTTGTTCCCAGACTTACAAGGCTATTCATGTTTGCTGTGCCGTGTTTCAGAGCAAGAAATGCAAGCCTGTGAAATCTCCATCCTGTAATAAACTGGACAGGTGTTGTAAGCACAAGCTGTATAATTCCCTCATGTAAAAAAGGAATGTGAAACATGCTACCTAAAAACACAGGCAATGTAAAAATAAAACTTATGATGAGGTCTTTTTTTAGTTTTTTAAACTCTTTCTTTTTTTCTTCAAAGGCTGATATTGTATCCGCATATTTTTTTGCTTTTATACCAAGAGTTTTAATGGCAGATAAAATTTTATCTTCATCAATAATTGTTGGTATATAAGATAAAACAATATTTTTATTCACAATATCTATTTTTACCTCAACCACTCCTTCAAGCTGAGCAATTTTTTCTTCAATAGGTCTTGCACTGTCAGGGGCAAGTTCACTTATCTGTAGATAAAGATTTGTTTTACCTATGTCGTATCCGGTTGCTCTTACTATGCTGATTAATCTGTGAATGTCAACTTTATCAGTTACTTCAATCTTTGCTTTTTCAGTAAGAAGATTTACTTCCGCACTGATAACTTCTTCTAATCTGTTTAATGCTCTTTGAACTGCTTGAGCACAGGCAGCACATGTCATTCCTTTGATAGGTATTTCAACTATTTTTGTCATTGCTTTATTTTATAATTATTGGATTTTTCTCTGCCTTAATACTTCAAAAGTAATTAAAGCGGATGCAACTGAAACATTTAAAGAGTTTATTGTGCCTCTCATAGGAATTTTTATAACTTTATCACATAAGGCAATTACTGTTTGTCTGATTCCCTTTCCTTCAGAACCAACAATTAAACCTAAAGGCTGAGTAAAATCGCTTTCCCAGAATACATCCTTAGCCTGTGCTTCTGCTCCATATATTGTGATATTATGTTCTTTGAGAGTTTTTATCGCATACTTAATATTATTGATTTCTACAAGATTAACATGCCATACTGCTCCTGCTGATGCTTTCCATACAGATGGGACAATTCCTACTGAGCGTTTTTTCTGATAAATTATTGCATGGACTCCTGCTGCATCAGCAATTCTACAGATGCTTCCAAAATTTTGAGGGTCTTCAACTAAATCAAGAATTAGGAAAAAAGCAGGCTCATTTTTTTTAAATGAAATTTTTAAAGCTTCATCAAGAGTTATTGTTTTCTTGGGTTTTATTTTGGCAACTACTCCTTGATGAACTCCTTGTGTGATTTTTTCAATGAATGTTTCTTCAACTATTTTTACTGAAATTGATTTTTCCTCTGCCAGCCTCAGAATTTCTTTAAGCTTTGAAATTCTATTTTTTGATATATAAATTTCCTTTAATGCATCAGATATTTTGAAAGATTCAAGAACAGGATTTACACCATATATATACATTAATTTATCTTTACTTTCCATATAGTTCTGTCTGGTTTATCTTCAAGAATAATTCCCTTTGATAAAAGTTGTTCACGAATACTGTCAGCTTTTTTCCAATCTTTATTTTTTCTTGCCTCAGTTCTTTCTTTAATGAGTCTATTTATTTCTTCTTCTTTAATGGCAATTTTTTTAACTTTAAGTAAATCTCTATACCAATCAACAGGTTGTCTCTGAAATAGATTTAATACACTACCAATTTCTTTGATTGCTCTTTTTGCAGTTACAAGAAAATCAATTTCTTTATTCTGTGATGGTTTTTTATCCATAAATCGGTTTATTTCTTTAATAAACTCAAATAGTATTCCTAAGGCTTTTGCTGTATTGAAATCATCATCCATTGCTTTTTCAAATTCTGGTTTCAGATTTTCAAGCATGGCTTTAACTTTGTCAAACTCTATGGAGCTTTTATCATTTATTTCAATTTTTTCAAAATCTTCAATTCTCATTATGGTGCTGTATACTCTGTCAACTGTTGCTTCAGCTTCTTTAATATATTCATGAGCAAACTCAATTGGGCTTCTGTAATGGCTTGAAAGAAGAAATAGTCTCAATGCTTCAGCATCATAAATATCAAGTAAATCCCTTATGTTAAGAACATTACCTAAGGATTTTGACATTTTTTCTTTATTTATTGTTACAAATCCATTATGAATCCAATATTTTGCAAAGGGTTTCCCAGTAAATGCTTCAGACTGGGCAATCTCATTTTCATGATGAGGGAATATTAAATCCGCGCCTCCGCCATGAATATCAAAGGTTTCACCAAGATATTTTATTGACATAGCAGAACACTCAATATGCCATCCAGGACGTCCTTTGCCCCATGGAGAATCCCACCATGGCTCTCCGGGTTTTGATGCTTTCCATAGTGCGAAATCAAGAGGGCTTTTTTTCCTTTCATCAACTTCAACACGAGCTCCACTTATAAGTTCATCAATTTTTTTCTTGGAAAGTTTTCCATACTGTGGAAATTTTTCAACTGAAAAATAAACGCTTTTTGCCTGTCCTTCCTCAATTTCATAGGCATATCCTTTATTAATCAGTGTCTGAATTATTTCAATCATTTCATTTATATGCTCTGTTGCTTTTGGCTCAATATCTGCTCTTGTTATTCCAAGACGGTCCATATCTTTATAGTATTCTCCAGTATATTTTTCAGCAATTTCTTTCCATGAAACTCCTTCTTTATTTGCCCTGTTTATAATTTTGTCATCAATATCCGTGAAGTTTTTGACAAATTTTACTTCATAGCCTTTATAGCGAAGATATTTTACAATTACATCAAAAACAACAGCGCTTCTTGCATGTCCGATATGACATAGGTCATAGACAGTAACTCCACATGCATAGATGCCTACTTTTTTGTCATTTATTGGCTTAAACTCTTCCAGCTTGTCTGTAAGTGTGTTGAAAACCCTCATTTTCTCCTCCGCCTCTGAATTTATGCCTATTTTAACTTAATTCTTTAAATCTTTCCCAATCTGTATGAGGTAAAAATAGTGCAGATATATATTCATCCATAAATTTTTTTGAACGTGAAAGGTCAATATACGTCATTTTATCAGCGATTTCTTCAGCTGTTTCTCTCAGTTGATAACTAAGAGTGCATAAAATCGCACCGGCTAAAGAAGTATTCCCAAGAAACTGAAATCTATTTTCGGGTAAATTGGGTAACATGCCAATTTTTAATGCTTTTTTAATATTTATAAACTCGCCAAATCCTCCTGCAATGTAAACCTTTGATATATCCTTTTCACTAATTCCAACTTCTTCAAGCAGTGTTGATATTCCTGCATAAATTGCAGCTTTTGCCCTGATTATATTGTCAATGTCTGCCTGAGTAATATAACAGTTTTCGGAAATAATGAATCTTTGTTCATCATTAACTTCTTTTATCCATTGAGAAAATCCTTTAATGAGTTTTCCCTTTTGATCAATAATTCCTTCTGAAAAAAGCTCAGAAACAATATCTATCATTCCTGAGCCGCATATGCCTGATGGTGGCATATCTCCAATTACCTTTATTTTAAAACTATCTGAATTTTTATTATAGGAGAAAGATTCTATAGCTCCTGAAGTAGCTCTCATCCCACAACTTATTCCACTTCCTTCAAAACAAGGACCTGCGGAGGTAGATGCTGTTACAAGCCATTGTTTATTACCTATAACAACTTCTCCATTAGTTCCAATGTCTATGAATAAAGAGATTTCTTCTTGAAGATACATTTGTGATGCCAATATACCTGCAACAATATCTCCTCCAACATAACCTGCAATAGATGAAACTGTGTAAACAGGTGCATTTGGTTCTATAAGAAGTTTTGCCTGAGCCGCATTCCATACAGGATAATGATTTAAAACTGGTGTATAGGGTTCTTCTCTTATATATTTTGGATTAATTCCCCAGAAAATATGAGCCATTGTTGTATTTGCAGAGATTGTTACATATAAAATTTTCCCATCCCTGTGTTTCATGAAGACTGTATTAATGAGGGCATTTATATCATCAACAATGCATTTTCTTAAGATATCAAGTCCATTTTTATTTTCAACTGCGTAAATAATTCGTGTAATAACATCGTCTCCATAGGAAATCTGAGAGTTATAGCATGAGGCTATATCAATGACTCTTCCTTCTTCAAGATCAATTAGAGCGATAGCAACAGTTGTTGTGCCTATATCAACAGCAACTCCATAAAGTTTTGTATCTGGTTCTATAAAATCAATAATTTCCTTTTCTGTAAGAACAACAGTAATCTGCCATTTATTTTTTCTTAAAAATTCAGGCAGCAGTGAAACAAGTTTTCTGGATATTGAAATTTTTTTATTTAAAGTCTGTCTTATATTTTCAAAGTCTGCTTTTGAATTTTCAATTGTAGGAGGCTCAATCTTTAATGAAACTTTTTTAACTAAGGGTTCAAATAAAGACGGATTGTCTTTAAAAGGTTTCTCAACCAACCACAATTTTGCTGCGGAGATTCTTTCTGTAACAGTAATTAGTTTTTCCGGAACTTCAATTATAATATCACTTTCTGGATAAGTTTGACATGCAAGAACATAGCCAAGTTTTTTTTCATCTTCTGATATTCCAAAAAAAGAAGATGTTTTTGATTTGCCTTCAACAATTCTTAATTTGCATCTTCCACAAATTCCTTTGCCTCCACAAGATGCTGGAAGATAGATAGCATGACTCTGTAAAACTTGGAGAAGAGTCTCTCCATGAGTTTCAAAAATTTCACCACGATTTGTCCTAATTTTATACATGATTTAAAATTATATCATGAAAGCTCTTGTTTATCGGATGGGAGGATTAGGTGACAGTCTTCTCATTTATCCGATTCTTGAAATACTTAATAAAAAAGGCTATGATGTTACTGTATGGGGAAATCCAGAATACTTCAGGCTTGCTGAAATATCAGGATTTTGCATAAAAACAGTTTTTTATGAGCCAAAGGAACAATATGATTTAAAAATAATTTTTTCAAAAAATAGAGAGATTTTAAAAAACTCCCAGAATAACTCCATTTATATTAATCCAATTCCGACACAGCAAACTTGGATTGTTGATTATTACTTAGAAAAAGTTGGCTTTAATAATGAAAGGTATTCAAAGATTCTTCCAGTATCTTTTTCAGAAAGTAAACATAATAATCTTTGCATTGTTCATCCAGGAAGTGGTTCAAAAAAGAAAAATCCTGATTTAATTTTTTTCTTTGAGTTAGAAAAATTTTTAAAAGAATTAGGCTTTGATATTCTCTATTTACTTGGTCCAGCTGAAACAGAGTTTGCAGAAGTATTTAAAAACTCAGTTTATATAGAAAATCCTGTAGAAATCGCTAAACTGCTAAGCAAAGCGAATCTTTATATTGGACTTGATAGCGGAATAAGTCACTTAAGCAGTTATCTTGGAATCCCTTCAATCATTATTTTTGGTCCAACAGAGCCTCAAGTATGGCATCCTATTGGTGAAAATTTTATGATTATTCGTTATGAAAGCTGTTCAGCCTGTTTTCCTGATGTGTGCAAAGAAAGAAAATGTCTGGAACCTGAATTTTTACTCAATAAAATCAAATCTCTGCAAATATATCAAAAAGCTTGAAATTTCTTAGGCTTAAATAATGAGCATGAAGAATTAAAAGATAACCTTTTGAGTTGAGGTTGTAAAGTTTTTCAGGCTGAAGTCTTGACATATGTTCAATATTGGCTATTAACATATTGCGAAACTGCATTTTACCAAGTTTTGTTTCAATATCAAGATTTAATGTTCTTAAGTATCCTCCTTCAAATAACTCCTTTGAACATTCCTCTGCATCATGAAAATCTCTTGCAAGCTCTGTGAGCCCTGCCTTTATTTTTGAAAAAAATTCTGTTTCATTGCCATCATCGTCAAAAATTCTTTCTCCATCTGATGAGGCAAAGGTTTCATCAAAAATAATTGTATAATCATCTTCCTCCTTAAATACTCCAAAAGGATAATGTTTGCAGATATTTGGCACGGTGTCAAGCTTCCATTGTCCATTCTTTTTTAGAAATATATTCTTATTATTAATTCCTATAACAGCGAATGGAAAAACAATTTCATCCTGAATACCAAACATAACAGGATAATACATGGTAGCAGATAAAATTTCAGAATAAGTAAGAGGAACAACTTCAACATTTTCCATATATAAATAATCTTCAGGCATTTTTACTTTTAAATATCTATGAACTGTGCTATCTAAGGCAACAGCTTTTTTAAATGCTTTCATTATTGCCTTCATTTTAGCCTCCTCCTGATAAAAAAGTTTTTAAATTATAGCATAAAACTTTTCTTGACAGCACATTCTTTAAACAATTATAAATAATATATTGTTAAAAAATTTGGAAGGAGCTAATATGAATAAAGTTCTAATGAAGGGCAACGAAGCTGTTGCAGAGGCTGCTATTCAGGCAGGGCTAAAATTTTATGCAGGATACCCTATAACGCCACAGAATGAAATTCCTGAGTATTTATCAAAAAGATTACCAGAAGCAGGCGGGGTATTTATTCAGGCAGAAAGTGAAATTGCTGCGATAAATATGATTTATGGTGCTTCAGCATGTGGCGTAAGAGTCATGACATCTTCAAGTTCACCAGGAATCAGCCTCAAACAGGAAGCTATCTCCTATCTTGCAGGAGCTGAGCTTCCTGCAGTTATTGTAAATATGATGCGTGGTGGACCTGGGCTTGGAAACATCTCAGGCAGTCAGGCAGACTATTTTCAAGCAGTAAAGGGTGGTGGGCATGGAGATTACAGGCTTCTTGTATATGCGCCATTCAGTGTGCAGGAACTCTGGGATTATACAATTTTAGCCTTTGAAAAAGCTGATGAATGGAGAAATCCTGTGATGATTCTTGGAGATGGAGTAATTGCGCAGATGATGGAACCTCTTATTCAGAGAGTTCCGGAATTAAAAGTCTATGATAAGTCTTCATGGGCACTCACAGGAGCAAAGGGAAGACCGTCACGATTTATAAGAACTCTGTTGATGACTGAAGGAGAACTTGAGAAACACAATTGGAAGCTACAGGGAAAATATAAACAATGGAAAGAAAAAGAAGTTAGATATGAAACTTATTTTGTAGATGATGCAGATGTGGTGGTTGTAGCCTTTGGCTCTGCTGCGAGGATTTCTCTTTCAGCAGTAAGAAAATTAAGACAAGAAGGCTTAAAAATCGGACTTTTAAGACCTATCACATTGTTCCCCTTTCCTGAAGAGCCAATAAGGCGGCTTGCACAGGAAATTGAAAGATTCATTGTTGTAGAGTTTAATGCAGGACAGATGGTTGAAGATGTAAAACTTGCAGTAAATGGTATGGCTGAAGTTTATTTGTATGGTAGACCCGGAGGGAATATAGTAACAGCAGAAGATGTATATGAGGCTCTTGCAAGATATGCATCTTCTGAAAGAACCATGGTTTCTGTAAAATAATATATTGTTATGCATATTGAAAAAGTAGCGGTTTCTATTGCTGTAATAATACTTGTATTGGCAGTTTTATTAATTGTAAGAAGTTTTTTATTCAGAATTCTTCATAAATGGGCTGAAAAAACAAAAACAGGTTTTGACAATCTAATAATAAATACAATTAAAAGTCCTTCAATTTTTTGGTGTATAGGAATAGCTCTTTATATTGGACTTGAAAGTTCAGAAATTCCCTTAAAGTACACTTTCTATATAATTAAGGCTATTCATATCTTGATAATCTTATCAATTACCGTAGTTGCTGCAAATCTTGTTACCAGAGTTTTTATCAGATATATTGATCGCTCATCAGTTTCTGTTCAATCAACAGGACTTTTAAACACAATAATCAAAACTGCTGTCTATTTAATCGGTTTTATAATTATCCTTAACATTCTCGGAATTTCTATAGCGCCTTTGATAACAGCCTTAGGAATAGGCGGCTTAGCTGTTGCTCTTGCTCTTAAAGATACTCTTGAAAATCTCTTTGCAGGTATTCACATTATGGCAGAAAAAACAGTAAGAGTTGGAGACTTTATAAGGCTTGAGACAGGTCAGGAAGGATACGTTGAAGATATATCATGGAGGACAACAAGAATCAGAATGCTTCCCAATAATATGATAGTAATTCCTAACAGTAAGCTTGCTCAAAGTATTGTTGTAAATTATTTTCTTCCCGAAAAAACAATGTCATTCCAAATTCCCATAAGTGTTAGTTATGACTCAGACCCTGAATTAGTAGAAAAAATATTGATTGAAGAGGTAAAAAAAGCAATAAAGGAAGTTCCTGGGCTACTCAGCGAACCTTCTCCTGTCGTAAGATTTATCCCGGGTTTTGGTGAAAGTTCTCTTGATTTTACTCTTGTGTGTCATGTAAAAGAATTTGTTGACCAGTATCCAGTCCAACATGAACTAAGAAAGAGAATTTTTAAACGTTTCCAACAGGAAGGCATTGAAATTCCATTTCCTCAAAGAGTTGTATGGCTTAAAAATGAGAAATAACACTATTTTGAGTGGCATTTAAAATGTTCTTTATAAACTCTGCCCATGCATATTTTCTCTCAGTTTATTAAAGTATTAAGCTTGATAAAATTTAGACAAGTGCTAAATTTTTAAATTAGAATAAACTGATGGAATTGCGGACACTTTTATTCGGTGAAGGGCTTTTTGAGACAATACTTTGGCAAGGTAAAACACCTAAACTTTTAAGACACTACAAAAGGCTTAAAAATTCCGCAGAGTTTTTCCAGATTCCCTGCCCAGATTTTGAGACTTTCTGTCAAGAAATAGAGAAAAATACAAAAAGTGAAAAAAATCTTTATGTAAAATTCTGCCTGCTTTCAAAGGGGGAGGCTCTTTATTACTCCCTGCCTAAGGAGTCAGAAATTTTAGTGATTGCGAAGGAGCTTGTCCCTGATAGAACACCAAAAAAACTCTGCCTTTCAAACATAAAGAGACACAGTGCGAACCCTGTTATCTATCACAAAACTATGAACTATCTTCCAAATATTCTTGCAAAAAGAGAAGCTCTATCAAAGGGCTTTGATGATGCAATTATGTTGAACGAGAGAGATGAAATAACAGAGTGCTCAGCCTCAAATATTTTGATAGTTAAGGATAACAAACTTCTCACTCCTACCCGTGAATGTGGACTATTGATGGGCACAACAATGGAGATTCTGATTGAAAAAATGAATGTAAAAGAAGAAAGGCTTAATGTAAATGACCTTTATGATGCTTCATCAGTATTTATAACAAACAGCCTTATCGGAGCATTACCGGTAGTTCAGTTTGAAAATAAAAATTACTCTATAACTCCCGAACTCCTTAACTCTATAAACTCAATAATTGAAGAGGAAAACTCCCTGTAAATGCTTATACTTTGTGGTAGCTGGCTTAATAAAAAGGGATTTTATGAGGCAGAGATTGAAGATGTTAGATTTTATCAAAGTCTTTCTCAGATAAGAGAAGTTGAACCAATTAGTTTTGTCATATTTTCCTATGACCTTTCAGGTGAAATCCTCTGTTTAAATCTGAAAAGCTTTGACCTTCCTAAGGCAATAATCGTAAAAATAAAAAAGTTTAAAAAAATTAATGAGATAGAAAAACCTTTCAGGCTTCTGCCTGTTAATAAAAGTTTAAAAGACAGAGAATTTCTCTCAGGAGTTCAAAAAATTCGCAAACTCATTGAAGAAGGCACTGTCTATCAGATAAATCTTACAAATCGTTTTGATTTTGAGTTTAAGGGCAATCCTGTGAATTTGTTTTTCAGATTTTACAAAAATCAGCCTGTACCCTATGGATTTTTTCTCAATTTTGGTGATTTTTTCGTAGTTTCTGGCTCTATGGAACTCTTTCTGGAAAAGTTAGGTGAAAGAATCGTCAGCAAGCCAATAAAGGGAACTTCTAAATCATTGAGATTTCTTCAAAACAGCCACAAAGACAAAGCAGAAAACCTCATGATTACAGACATGATGCGTAATGACATAGGAAGAATTGCTCAGATTGGAAGCGTAAAAGTTACAGAACTTTTTAAAATAACAAAATACAGAACTCTTTATCAAATGCACTCTACTGTTGAAGGAATTACAAACAAATCCATTATTGACATAATAAAGGAAACTTTTCCTCCTGCCTCTGTAACAGGTGCACCAAAGAGAAAGGCTGTTGAAATGATAGATATCCTTGAACCTCATGCCCGTAGTTATTATTGCGGATGCGGAGGACTTGTAAGAAATGAAACTGACTTTACATTGTCAGTGCTTATAAGAACCGCCGTAGGTAAAGGTAACAGGCTTTCCTACTACGCAGGCTGTGGCATTGTCTGGAACTCAGTGCCTGAGAGGGAGTTAGAGGAGCTCTACTTGAAAGTGAAAGCTTTTTATAAAAGATAATTAACTTTTTTCTGAGAGAGTTATTCTTGAAATATCCTTGAATTTATCAAAATCCCTATCAAAGCTATAAATCTCTCTTATGCCGTGCTCAATCATGAAGTGATAATTAAAAATGTCTGCAAAAGAAATCTGTTTTTCAGGAAAATCAATCAAAGCCCTTTCAAAAATTTTTTTAAAAGGCAACTTCAATCCTCTTAGAGAAATTAATGGTAAAACTAAGTCTCTTATTTCCTCTCTTGTACAATTGTAAAAACTCTGAAGGGTAAATACTAACTCAAACATTACCAAAGGACTCGTTATGACTTTTTCCTCGTTTCTCTCAATTCTTTTTAATAGCTCTAAAACTGCGTAGGCTTTCTCTTCTTCGTCTCTTGTTAAATATCTAAGAAAAAAGTTCGTATCAATAAATCTCATTTAATTTCCTTTGAAACTTCCTGGGCAATTTGAGCCTCAATAAAATTTCTAATTTTGTTAAAATCTTCTGGTTTATTTTTAGGTTTGACCTTCCCGAAATTTTCCTCTATTTTTGACCTCACAGGTTTGAGCTTAACTTCATTATTCTCAATTATAAAATTAACCGTATCACCTTTATTTATCTTCAAAAACTCTCTGATTTTTTTGGGAATTGTAATCTGATATTTCTTTGTAAGAGCTGATTTTTCTGTAATATTTTTCATTAAGTAATACCTCCTTTATGGTATTACTTCAATATAGCAAATTTTTATCCCTTAAATCAAGAATAAACCTTTACTAAAGAATAGTCTCTCCTAAATGATTGCATGGCACTGTTTTCTGTGATTACGATTTAAGAATCTGAGTTTAATTCCAGACCAATATTCCAGATGTCAGAAGCTGAGAGAAATTTGCAGGAAAATTTATAAAGTTGACATAATTAACAAAAATGTTAATAATATATCCTTAATGAAATATTTGCAAATCAAAGAATTAGAGAATCGGCTTTTTTTCAGCTATAAAGATGTGGCTCAAATTCTTGAAATAAAAGACTCCTCTGCAAGAGTTTTCTGTTCAAGATATACGGACAAGGGAATCCTTATAAGATTAAAAAAGGATTTTTACATTCTTAAAGACAGATGGCAAAGACTTAGTCCAGAGGAGTTTTACAGGCTTTCAAATATTCTTCAGGTTCCATCGTACATCTCACTAATGACAGCACTTTCTTTTTATGAAGTAACAACACAGGTTCAGAGAGGTTTTTATGAATCTGCCTGCACTAAAAGAACAGAAAAGTTTGATATTGAAGGCGTTAGATTTAACTTTTACAAAATTAAGAGAGAGCTTTATTTTGACTTCATAAAAAATAAGGATTTTTTTATTGCAACGAAGGAAAAGGCTTTTCTTGATGCGGTTTATCTATACTCCTTTGGAAAATATGAGCTTGATCTGGATTCAATTGATTTTAGAAAACTTGATATGAAAAGGATAAGAAATCTTCTTAAAATTTTCCCTGAAAAAACAAAAAAAGTGGTAGAGAGAATATGCAGGATTTAGAAAAACAAGAACAGTTTGAGATAGAGGTTTTAGACAGACTTAAAAGTGGTAAGTTTCTTGATAGCCTTATCTTTACTGGCGGAACTATGCTAAGGCTTTGCTACGGGTTAAATAGATTTTCCGTTGACCTTGATTTCTGGCTCTATAAAAAAATTGATACTGAAAAATATTTTGAAAAACTGAGAGAATACCTTTCAGTCTTTTACACAATTCGTGATGCTGAAAATAAATTTTATACAATGCTATTTGAAATAAGGAGTGAAAATTATCCAAGAACTCTCAAGATTGAACTAAGAAAAAAAGTTGAAAAAGTAAAAACAGATATGTCAATTGCCTACAGCAAATTCTCAAATATTCAGGTTTTGGTAAGAACTCTATCTCTTGAGGAAGTAATGAAGTCAAAGATAGAGGCTTTCTTAAACAGAAAAGAAATCAGAGATGTCTTTGATATAGAGTTTTTGCTAAAAAAAGGTGTTCCTCTTAATGCAAAAAAGGAAGATCTCCAGCAATTACTTGAAGGTATAAAGGATTTTTCAAAAAATGACTACTCAGTAAAACTCGGCTCAATAGTTGATGCAGAATGGCGAAAGTATTACATTAAGGAAAACTTTAAAATCCTTGTAATGAAATTAAAGGAGATTTAGAAGATTTAAGATAGCGATTCTGAAAGATTCGGAGTCGCCTATCTGGTTTTTAGAATTTTCAAAGGAAAAGTTTATTTCACGATATAGAAAAAACTTTAAAATAATTAACCTTCCTGTTGTACAAAAATTTGCAATTTTTGAAAGTGAAAGCCAATATTTTCAATGAGTTACAAAAATGAATTGATAAACTCGGGAGATATTTTTAAATATTTTTCAGAATGCACTCATAAAATACTTTAGTATTATGAAATCCTCTTCTCTTGTTTCTATTTGCGCCTCTAAAGATTATCACTTCTACGCCTATTTCTTTACATATTTCACAGTTGCACTTTTCCCAAGGTCTATCAACAAGAGTCTTCATATATTTATCATAATGATGGTTTCCGTCATATTCTCTCAAAAGAAGCGTATCATACTCAAGAATAGCTTTTAATACTCTTTCAACATCTAATGTCTTATTATTAGCATACTGTCTTATTGCCTTTAATGCGTTGTTTTCCATTTGCTTAATATCCGCTATTGAATAACCTTCTCTCAACGCATTTTTAACTAAAACAGGATTTTCAGCGTATGGTATTCGTATTGCTGCATACCAGTTACCATCTTTTGTAAAGTAATTTCTTCCAGTTCTAAGCCATGATTTTCTTAGAAAAGAAGCACTATCAAAGCTTGTTACTCCAAGTGCTTTAAATTCTCTTATTTTCTGAGGACGCAAAATACCGAAAAGATGAAGTTTGATCTTTCTATGGCTGATTGCTTTAATTACAGTTCTGATAATCTTAACTATTTCATCGTCTGATTTTGGCACAAGGGTTCCGATGCCAATATATGAATATCCCATTTCAACGGTTTTTGCTGCCGAATCTGCATAACTTTCGGGACAATAACCCTGAACTGCTCCAATTGGTGTGAAATTCAGATTTTTCTTTTTATGATATTCAATAAATTCTTTAGCATTAATAAGGGTTAGCTGTCTTCTTTCTTCTTTTTGCTCCTCTGTTAGATTTATTTTTTTCTCGTTTTTGACAATAGTATCAGGAATCATATGGTCAACAGATACGCCATAATCAAAATCCAATGCTTGATATATGTCTGAAACTTTATCTATTTTATACTCTTCAGGAGGAACATCTTCATTAATGTAACTGAAAGCCCCGCAGTCACCCATAACTTTAAGTTTGGAACCTTCTTTAATACGCAAATATTCCTTTATGGACTTAAATTGCCTGATCTGTTTTCCACCATTACTATCAGATATTAGATTAATCTTGTCTTTAAAAATTGCCAGGCTGATCAAGATTCCATTGTATGGTGGTTTTTTAAAGATTTGATGAGCATAAACATCTATTGCATAAGCTGCAGACTTATCTCTACTAAATGTATCGGTTTCAAAATTATAATTGGGGTCTAATCTGTCTTCCCAATTGGGTAAGAAATAAAGCATAATAATAAACCCTATGGAACAGTTGGAGTATAACGATGAGGTGCAGGATTAGGGCAAAATGTTTTAAAATCACAGGCTGTGCAATTTCTCTGTTGAGGGTTTGTTGGCCAACTATGAACAATTGAAGATCCGCCAATTTCTGACAAAACTGCACTTTCTATATTTGAAACCACATTATCAAATTGGTTTAAGCTGTTTTGAATAGAATTGTTATCAACCGGAATGATTCTTATTGATCTTTGCTCCTTGAAGGGTTGGGTTAAAGATGGTAATTTCTTTCTTGAGTTCCATTTGAGAATGCTTTGCAGGTCTTGCCCTGATGGCATTATATCAGTTTGGTTGTTTTTAACATCAGTAACTAATTGTTCCATATCCTCATTAGATGGTGCTAATTCGTTAATATAAAAAATAATCCCAGCTACTATTGGACGGGATTGAGGTTGTTGGGATCTGAGCCATGCATATGTTAAAACCTGCCATTCGTGATGATGCCATAAAGCTGAACTGAAAGAGGGTCTTCTCATGCCCTTATAATCAATAATTATTTCATAATCTTGAGAAGAAAGATTATTTATAATTTTTTGCATTTCTTCATGATTGTGAATATTATGAACAATTAAATTACCACGTGGTGCCATTAAAAGATTAACTGAACTTATTACATCAATAACTCCAGTTATTCCGTAATAATTAGACCTACTGATGCCTTTTTTATATTTTGGCATTGGTCTGCTTCCCTTTAATCGCACTTCTGCTTCTGAGATCAAAGGAAATAGATGTTGTCCCCATGTGTTTATTGCTGCTTCAGTTCTTTGGCTGGCAATTAACTTATGAGGATGGTTCATATTGGGACATAATCCTTGAGAAGTTGTAGAGGTTGTATATGGGCAAAAAAGTCCCGGTGGTGGATACAATCCTTTACTTCTTAGTCTTCTATCAATTTCTAATTCAATATCTCGTATATCTGAACCCCATTTCCATGGAAATCTCCTAAGTTGAAAATTATTTCCCCAACGCAGATATGCTTCTTCCAAAACACCATGTATAAATTCACCAAACCAAAGTTGAACAGGTGTAGATGGTGGAAGAGCACCTTTATTGTGATATCTATATTGAAGTCCACAAGTTAGAAATGCCAACAAATCACCTGTCAAACTATATTCAGGGATAAAATATGGTTTCGGCCTAACTGATAGTGCCATTTAACACCTCCTCATATGTGAATCAAATTTGGCAACCCTCGTCTCCAATGCCAATTTCCATTTCTATCCCATCCTGTAGCGACATTGGGAATACGATTATATCTCACAGAGTTCAAACCAACCAATAATAAGACATCCTGTGCCCTACTAAAAGCTACAAAAAACTGTCTTATAAGATCGTCAAAAGCTCTATCTTTGGGTGATCTCACAGGTAGACCTAATAATGGAGAATAAGGTCGTAATTCATCCTCTAAATTTACGCTCATAATATCAGCTACTCTTCCTGTTCGGGTTAACTTTGGATATCTCTTATATGCTTGTTTATGATGGTCTCTTTTAAAATCAGAACCTACATCAACTATTACCAATGGGAACTCTAATCCCTTTGCCTGATGTATTGACATTATATTAATTCTATCCATCGGTAATGTTTCAAGAAGATCTTCATTAACTTCAATTGCCCCCGAAGCAAGCGGAACGAATATATTCCATATAGCTTCTTTAATTGCTTCTTGCTCTAATGGACTAAATGGACTACGACTACCCGGGATAAATATTATCTCAGCCCCGAACGTACTAAACGATGCACTTTGACTAATTGTACGAGTCACTGTTTCAAGATAAACTAAACCTTCTATATCACTTTGCATATAAGGTATCCATGTAACTAACTTATAAACTAAATCAATTAATGGTACGTCTTGTCTGCCAGATAATCTTCTGCCAAGGGGATTCCTGTTTTGCCATGCTCCAACAAAATCACTAAGAGTAGGAGAGTGTGGCGGTGGGTTACTTCTCATAAAATTTTTTCCTTTATCTCGCCATTTATTAAATGTAGCTGAAATTTGGCTAGGTAATGTGGTAATACTATTTTGTATTTGGCTTTGAGGATCAATACATTCTAAAAGAAGTCCGCATAAAATCTCAATCACTGGAATTTTTTCTAAATGTTGCCCTCTCGGATTAAAAATCTTTATCGGAAGACTCAACTTACTTAGTTCCTCACGAAGCAACAAAGGAAGTCTTTTTTTGCCATTGGAATTATATTCTCGAGGCGAACTGCATAATAAAGCAATATCAGCGGGGGAACCACCATGAGAATTAGTTTGAATTAAGTATGTTTTTCCTTTATAGGTTATTGTATATCCACCTCCATGAATTATTTTGTGAATAAAATTCGCCAGATCACGAGCAAGAACATTAACATTATCTCTAAACATCCCCAAAATAGGATAATTAATAAAATGTCCTGATCTTGATGGAGTAATTTTTGGTTTTTTAGCGATTCTTGCACTGTAATAAATTGAATCTATCGAAACATATTTATGGAGAAAATTTACAATCGTTTTTGTAGATCTATAATTTTTGGACAAATAGATAGTTTTAGGTTTTATACCTAAGCTTGAAATCCTATGTGGAAAGTTTTGAAAAAGATCAATTGTGGCACCACGAAATCTATATAAAGCTTGATCATCATCTCCAACAACAGTAATACTGCCTCCATTTTTTATAGCAGCCTTAGCAAATTCAAAATAAATTTGTTCTTGAAGCAAGTTTGTGTCTTGATATTCATCCACTAGCAAAAATTTAAAAGTAGGAAGAAAATTACTTAGTGTTCCCCCCCTCAGTTGATTTAAAAATTTATCTTCAAGTAGAGCAAAATCATATAAAGAGCGGTTCTGTAATTCTCGATTGTAATCATCTATAGCATCGCATAATACAGGGCAACCAGGGTGACTGGATCCACTCCTAAATGCACTAACATCAATCATATCATGATAAAATCTATCTTTTATTGTCCTGAGAGAGTTACTTATCTCGGATACATTAAGTCCAAAATTTGAGCCCCTTAACATAGTTATATAATTCTTTAGGTTCGGATTAGTATGTCTACCGTGACTAAAGAGCCCAAACCGTATCATCAATGCGTTGGAGATAAAATCTTCTATAACCACTGATGCCTGGCTTCCTGGGGAGCGATGAATCCTTAGCACTTCCTCAGCAATACTATCAATTGTTCCTGTAAATAATTGATTGAAATCTAACCTTTGAAGTTGGGTTATAATTAATTGATAACCTGTGCTTCCCATCAAGTTATTTATTAGGTAATTTCTCAGTTGATCGCCCCACCCGAGAATTCTTGATCTTAATTCAGATGCTGCCTTACGAGTAAAAGTAGTCACCATAATGCTATTGGGTGAAATGCCATCTACAAAAATTAACTTTAAAACCCTTAAAGCAATAACTGTTGTCTTCCCGGAACCTGGTCCAGCTACAATAAATAAGGATTCATTAATTGGTGCACTAATTGCTGAGTGCTGTTGAGGGTTAGCGGTAATATTCCTTTCAAGTTGATTAGAAACGATTTGTTCAAACAAATTCCAATTAATCATAGGTCAATCCCTTAATAATTTTATTCATTTTTCAAATTTATTAATATCATCCAAAAATCTTCCAATTCTGTCATCAGCATTTTCAACATGAATTGGAATGGGTATAGCATCAAGACCTGTAGCATCATAACTTACAAGAAGCCAATCGCCTTTTTTAAATTTAAAAGTTTGTCTGAAGATATCTTCTGATATCCCAAAAGCCTGTGAAACCACCTCTCTATCTGTCTGTCGTGGTAGTTTACTTATAAAATAAGTGTGTGGCTGTGCCATTATACTCGTATCTAAATATCTAACTCTCTGGGTAGCGATACCAAGCCCTAACCCAAATTTTCTACCTCTTCTTGCAATAGTCATTGCAATGGATGAAGAGAGTTCGTAGGAACCCTTCGGCTGTTGGGGTATAAACTCATCCGCTTCGTCAAATATGAATAAACATAAAGGGGCAATTTCTCCGGTCATTCTTCTATTATCATAGCACTGATTTCCTAACCGATAGGCAAATTCCCTTAATATATCTGGATTGTGAGAATTTATTATATAAAAAGAAGAATAGCTTTTATCATTCAATTCTTCTATAATTTGTTCAGTAGAAATACCGCACCTGATTTTATTCTTTCCAGATGCTATGACTTCATTTAGTATACTGACTAAAGTGTCAAAATCAGATTCATAAGACTGAAAATCTTTATGTGCTTTTAAATTTTCAAGCAGTGTTTTTGCCAATTCTGGTGTCAATTCTGTGTCATTTGTATCTCTGTATCTACCAAACACCTGACCAACAATTTTGCTAATAGCTTGGTAAGGCCCCTTTCCTTTTGTGCGATTTGACCAAGGATTTCCTTCTTTTACTGCTTGAGTTACGGTAATGTCCGCTGTTTTTATCCAAAGTCTGATCTTACCTTGTCGGATTAAAGTGCCGAGAGGTTTTATAAAATCATGCTGTCTTCTTTTGAGCATTTTGGGAAGCAAGATAGTTTTACTAAAAATTTCTGCTATTTTATCTGTGTACTCTATATCTTTATTTATACATCTGAAAACAATATCTGGCAGAGTCCTCTCTTCAAGACAAATTATTTTGGCATTTTCTAATTTTACAAGCTGATCAATTAAAAGTGCTGTATATTCACCCATTAGATCAAAAAAAACTATTTTTATATGTTCTTTAGTTTCGCTGAGTATCTTACTTACAAGGGTGCTTAAAAAATTAGATTTGCCAGCACCTGTAAAGCCAAAAACCCCAAAATGAACCTTTATCAAATCTTCAATCCTTAACCAAATATTAACATCAGGGTCCCTAACTAATTGACCAATAGTTAGAATATTTTCTGTGTTAGAATCAATTCCTAAATTAATCGCCCTCTGTGTGTATTCATGGTTAAGCAATTTTACTTCTGAGCCAACCATTGGAAGGTTTTCATCTATTTGGAAGATAGTTTGATTATTTAATAGTTTTAATTCAAGATTAGTAGGGACAGCAATACACTTAATTTTCGTTGTATCTTCAGTGGATTCACTTTCCTGTTCCCAATCTAAACAAGCGTTTCGAGCAGCTTCAACAACGAAACCAGGATAGCCACTTGTATCAGAACCAAGAGCATAATGCATCGGCAAGATAGAAACTATTTCCAAAATGCTCAAATGCGTTTCTGTCGTATTTGTTGCAAAGTTAGGCACTACAACCATCACGCCTTCACGAATAAGGTTTATAGCTCTTTTTGTGTAATCAAACCATATCTCAAACTCATAGCGTGTATCTGGATTTTCGCTTATTTTCATCAATGTGCCTGACATGTTCGGTATAAACATTTATAACCTCCTTACAGAATCCCTTATGGTTCTAAAGGTCTTGCTTAAAGGATTTGCTCTGAATGAAATTTCACTGCTATTTATCAAACCCTTTACTTTTTTACCAATTGATTTTGCACCCCAGTCTGCCTTATGTAAAGGATCTGGATAACCTATAACTTCTGGAAAATGATTTCTTGTAAGGATACTCAAGAAATACATTACAATATCCTGTCCAATATTAGGAACAGAAGAGTCTTTGCAACAAAAAAGGGATACTTTTCCGAGTTCATTAGTTTCAATAACTAAATGATCAAGATTCTTAGAATCCCACTCTGGATAAAGCAGTCTGTCAAGAAAAACTACGTGTCCCATCAGAGGTGTTGATTTTTTTCTACTTAAAAAGAATTGGGCAAGAGACCTTGCGAAAAGTTTTTCGTTAGATACAATCGTTCCTTTAACACCAGAGATATATGGCGGATTAGATTGTTCTTTTTGATATAAAAACAAAGTCATAAATGCTGAATCAATCTCAATTGATGACCACGGAACATCTAAGTTCTCATCACATAATGGCAATGTTTCAAGAAAAATGCGATCTGTCCATGGTAATTGATGAATTTGAAGCGTGCTTAGTTCCGGATAAATATTTAGATGTTTTGCAACACCCAAATAATTTCTCGATAGATACTTTGAGTTTGAGTCCTTTACAACCCCGGTAAGCAAGACCCTTCTTTTCCAACATTCTTCAGTCAAAGCCCTGATTCCAACTGAAATCAAAAATTTAATGTCCGTGGGCGACAACCACCTTCGCCGCATAACGCCGTTCTCATCAGGTGAGTTATAGATTAAAGCAGACTGATCTTTTTCTATAAAAAGTCTTTGGCAGAGATTTTGAAAGAAACTCTTGACATATTCCCATGATGCATTGATGTCTACAAGGGCTTTTAAGACTTTGCCCTCTCTCTTAACTATCCCATGACGCTCAATATAATTAATAGCCCCACTAATATCTTTTTCTGACAACCCATATTTAGTAAGAAATCTTGGAATGTCAATCGGTTGAGACCCGTTGAGATGAAATTCGGCAACTATTAAGGAGTATATTTTAAACTTTTTTACTCCTGGAATGCCGAGATTTGCATTGAAGGGATGTGCATAAGCAATTGCTATGTCAGCTTTATCTATCGTTCGCCTATCATATGGGTAATGTCCTGTAAGATGAACTTGATTAGGTTCTGCCGCCACGCTTGCCATAAGTGAACTGAGTGATAAGTCCATCATTAATAATTTCGGTGATTCTAAGGTAGAGCTTGTCACAACATTGTAAGCCAAGAAGATTTCAGCCAATTGCATTATTAAAATTTGGATGTTAGAGAGGTCTATTCTATCTGCATCAGAAACTATAAAAGTCTCAGCAAGGTTTGTATCGGTAACATCCGAAAGTTGAGCAAAAGGGATAGGAATATATGCAACCATACTAACATCCTTATTCATTGCCCATTTATGATATTTAACTTTTGGAGGATCTCCCTCAAGAGATATTCTTCCTTTTGCTCCATATGCTCCTCCAAAAAAGGTAATGAAATCTTTAAAAGGGTCTTTGCTACAGGTTCCGTCAATGGCGACAAAATCTATCTGATCTGTTTCAAAAAACTGCAAAATATGCTTTTTGATTTGATAAAGCGAACCCAAATCAGAAAATAGTGTTTTATATTGTTTGATTAGTTTATTAAAAAATTTCTGATAAAAATCTTGAGCATTTTTTACTCGCTCCTTATACAAATCTTCATATCTCAATCTTGAGTCATATAAGGCTTTTCTATAATTATCAAAAATTTTTGATATCGTTGACATCGTTACAACTTTGCCAAATGATTCATCCAATTTTTTAAATGAAACATCTTTAAACCAATGCCTCCATTTGCGTATAAAAATTTAGTCCAGGTAGGGAAAAAGGCTTCAAGCCCAGCAATCGATTTTAAGTAATCTTTCCCTAAGCAAACAAAAACATTAGCAAAGGTATTATTTTTTATATGTTCTTTTAAACTTGATAGGAATGACTTACCATTTAAAGTTGAGTTGAGGCGACAATCGTAATATTCAATAAGTTCAGATGGCTTGATAAAGCCATATTTAGCCGACAAGATTAAAATATTAAGGTTTTTCGGAAGACCTTGTTCTCTCTCAAATCTTTTCAACACTCTAAAAATCACACCATCATATAGGTCCCATGCTCTAACTTTTCCTTTAACTTTGTTCTTCCGTTTAGAACATGAAATAATAAGTAGATTTCTTTCTGCTTTTTCTTTCTTCATACTTACTTATATTACATATTATAGCAGATACATTGAATAATAAATCCTCTCTCAGACTGTTAATGCTAAAAAAACGGTATCTGTATTGCCAATTACTATTTCATAAAGATGGCAAGATTTCTTGTACCATAAGGAAAATAATTATAGGTATTGATATCCCTTTTGAAATAGCTTTAATAAGCTCAAGGTCATACCCATCCTCTGTTCTATCAATGTAAATGTTTGGAAGAAGTTTCTCTTTGATTCCGTGTTTTTCTTTTTCGTAAAGATAAAAAAACAAATATAATTCTATAGAAGAGCATCTTCAGTCCTAATTTTAAATCTGCTTCCAAAGCCAGTTTTCAAGGTTTTTGATACTTAAGTTATTGTTAGCCATTCTATAAACCCTCTGAATCTAAAATTTTTTTACTTCTTCTAAACATAGCGGATTGATTTTTATAGGGAATTTTTAGAACTCTAAATTACCTCTGCTATTTCTCGGACATGTAATATTTCTCTATTTTTCATCAGTCTTATGTCTTTGGATGTTAATGTAAGAACAGCTAATGTTTTACCATCAGCGGTTACAAACTCCAC